>WNFY01000159.1_pt1 | contig 74655 bp, 71 predicted proteins | sample 5400091 | NCBI WGS metagenome assembly WNFY01 (sample SAMN13153364, study PRJNA577476) | soil metagenome | isolation source: 60 cm soil or saprolite under grassland replicate 1 | place: USA:California | collected 2016-06-15
CCTGCCGGGCAGCGCGGTCCGGACGTGGCCCGACCTCTCGACCAGACCCCCTGTGAGCGGATGCCGATGGCCTTGATCGTGCAGAAGTATGGCGGCACCTCGGTGGCGGACGCGCCGAGGATCAGGCACGTTGCCGACCGGGTGGTGGCCACCAAGCAGGCCGGCCACGACGTGGTGGTGGTGGTCTCGGCGATGGGCGACTCGACCGACGACCTGATCGCGCTGGCCAGGCGCGTCTCCACCGACCCGCCACCCCGCGAGCTGGACATGCTGCTGACCGCTGGCGAGCGCATCTCCATGGCGCTGCTGGCGATGGCCATCGCCGACCGCGGCGTGACCGCCAAGTCGTTCACCGGCTCTCAGGCCGGCATCATCACCGACACCCTGCACGGCAAGGCGCGCATCCTGGACGTCCGCGCCGGCCGCATCAGCGAAGCGCTGTCGCAGGGGCACGTCGTGATCGTGGCCGGCTTCCAGGGGGTCTCCACCGACCACGACGTCACCACCCTGGGGCGCGGCGGCTCGGACACGACCGCCGTGGCCCTGGCCGCCGCGCTTGGCGCCATGAGCTGCGAGATCTACACCGACGTCGACGGCGTCTACACCGCCGACCCGCGCCTGGTGCCCGAGGCGCGCAAGCTGCACGTCGTCTCCTACGAGGAGATGCTGGAGATGGCGGCCAGTGGCGCCCGGGTGCTGATGCTGCGCTGCGTCGAGTACGCGCGCCGCTACGGCATCCCGGTCCACGTGCGCTCGAGCTTCACCCAGGCGCCCGGCACCTGGGTGCGCGAGGAGGACGAACGAATGGAGAAGGCGATCATCTCCGGCGTGCCCCACGACACCTCGGAGGCCAAGGTGACCATCATCCGGGTGCCGGACCGCCCGGGGATCGCCGCGAGGATCATGCGGGGCATCGCCGAGCACGGCGTCAACGTGGACATGATCGTGCAGAACGTGTCGCACAACGGCACCACCGACATCTCCTTCACCGTGCCCAAGAGCGACCTGGCCGGCGCCATGGTCGTGCTCGACAAGCTGGCCAGCGAGGTCGGCGCCGCCGAGGTGGTGGCCGACTCGGACATCGCCAAGGTCTCGCTGGTGGGGGCCGGCATGAAGTCGAGCCCAGGCGTGGCGGCCGGGATGTTCGAGGCGCTGGCGGACGCCGGCGTGAACATCGAGATGATCTCGACCTCGACGATCCGGATCTCCTGCGTGGTCCGCTCGGCCGATGTGACCACCGCGGTGCGGGCGATCCACGACCGCTTCCACCTCTCCGACGAGGCCGAGTTCCGTCACGAGCACGGCGAGGGCACCGCCGAGATCCCGGTGGTGCGGCCATGACGGCGGCGGTGATCGTCGGCGCGACCGGCGCGGTCGGCGAGGACCTCCGCCGCATCGTGGCAGAGCGCGAGCTGCCGGTGGACGACGTCCGCCTGGTCGCCTCCAGCCGCTCGGTCGGCCGGCGCGTGCCCCTGCGGGGCCGCGACGTCGAGGTCGGGCCGCTGGAGCCCGAGGTCTTCGACGGCGCCGCGATCGCGTTCTTCTCGGCCGGCGGGGCCATCTCCCGCGAATGGGCGCCGGTGGCGGCCGCGCGCGGCGCGGTGGTGGTCGACAACTCCAGCGCCTGGCGCATGCACCCGCAGGTGCCGCTGGTCGACGCCGACGTCAACGCCGAGGCGGTCGCGGAGCACCCGATCGGCATCGTCGCCAACCCCAACTGCACCACGCTGACCATTACCCCGGTGCTGGCGGTGCTGCGGGACCTGTTCGGCCTGGCCGCCATCACGCCGACGTCGTTCCAGGCGGCCGGCGGCTCCGGGCAGCGGGGCATGGACGAGCTGGCCGAGCAGTCCGCCAAGCTGATCGGCGACCGCGAGCTGCTGCGCGGTGGTGCCCGCGACCAGGCGCTGCCGGCCGGCGAGGTCTTCCCGCACCCGCTTGCCTTCAACGTGGTCCCGCAGTGCATGGGCTTCGACGAGGACGGCTACACGGTCGAGGAGCTGAAGCTCCAGAACGAGCCACGCAAGATCCTCGGCCTGCCGGGGCTGGCCAGCCACCCGACCTGCGTGCGGGTGCCGGTGATGGTGGGGCACTCGGTGTCCGTGCGGGCGGTCTGCCATCGGGCCGTCGACCTGGACGCCTTCCGCGCCGCGCTGTCGGCCGCTCCGGGGGTCACCGTGCTCGACGACCCGGCCAGCGCCGCCTACCCCACGCCACTGGAGCTGGTGGGCACCGATGGCGTCTTCGTCGGCCGCATCCGCGCCGACCTGGCCGACCCCAACGCGCTGCTGTTCTGGTCGGTGGCCGACAATCTCCGCAAGGGCGCGGCGCTGAACGCCGTGCAGATCGGCGAGGCCCTGCTGCGCGGGTAGTCCGGACCGCTAGACGAGCGTGGCGACGTGGATTGCCGGGCGCCGCCCGCTCCGGTTCCACGCGAGCAGCACGTGACCCTCGAAGGTGGCCAGGCTCGGGCCAGCGCTCGGCTCGTCCAGCGCCAGCTCGTTGACGAACCGGGTGGAGCCGTCCCTGGAAACGAGCAGCCCGGTGCTGCCGTCCCGGCTCCGGGTCCAGGCGAGCACCCAGACGTCGCCCCCGGTCACCGCCGGGGGATCGGCGCTGGTCGCCTCCAGGACGGTCTTGGTGCCGAAGTGCTCGCCGTCACTGGAAGAGAGGAGGTTCACCCGGTCGCCGCCTCTGCCGATCCACGACAGCACCCAGGTGTGATCGGCGAACCAAAGGCTCGGGCCGAGGTCGCTGGTCTCGTCGAGGGTGATCTCCTCCCCGAAGCGGGCGCCGTCGGGCGAGGCCGCCAGGTGCAGGTGGTTGGAGTCCGGGTCCCGCCAGGCGAGCAGCAGCCTGCCGTCGCCGTAGGCCAGCGCCGGCACGCCGCCGCTGGTCCGGTCGAGCCGGGTCGCGCCGCCGAAGCGCTCGCCGTCGACCGACGAGGCGATCTCCAGACCGCAGCCGTCCCCGGTCCACGCGACCCAGACCCGCGCGCCGTCGCTGGCCAGCGCCGGCGAGCTCGTGGTGGTCGCCGGCAGGGTGACCGTGCCGCCGAAGTGCGTCCCGTCGGTCGAAGATTGCAGGTGGACGCGCCGGTCGTCGGCGCCCGTCCAGGCCAGCAGTAACCGGCCGCCCGCCGCCAGCAGAGCCGGCGGGTGCTCGGTAGCCAGCGGTAGCGTGACCCGCCACGGGACCGCGACCCTCGGCGGGTCGTCGAGCAGCCGGCCGTCGCACCGCGGCGGGTCGCCGCCGGAGGGTGGAGCGTTCGGCGCCGGGGTGAACAGCAGCGGCAGGCAGCGGGCCACCCGGCGCCCCTCGGACCGGCCGCCGACCGCCACGCCCCGCTCGAGCATGCCGGCGACCAGGCCAGGAAGGTCCTCGCGATCGGTCGGGAACCGCTCGACCGCGGAGGCGTTGTGGAGGTGGAATGGGCCATAGCCGCCTGGCCCGGCTCCCTTCAGCAAGCTCAGCCCCCGGCCGTCGAACGCCACCCACCAGCGGTCGTTGAGGCCCCGGTAGGCCGACACCGGCAGCGCGACGGTCACCACCAGCAGCCCCACGCCGAGCGCCATGGCGAGATCGAGCCGACGCCTGGCCACCCTGCCGAGCGCCCAGCCGCCGCCGAGCATTCCGGCGACCGCCAGCACGCCCACCAGCCCGACCAGCAAGATCGCGCCGAGGTGCGCGGCGGCCCCGCGCGGCATCCACCAGGCCAGCGCGACCGCCACCGCGACCAGTCCGGCCACCAGGATCACCGGCGGCCTGGCATCCCGCACCGCCGCGACCCCGCGCCACCTCGCCCACCCGGTGACAGCGGCTCGGAGGCCCCTGGTCGCCGCCCCGCGTTCCCCGGGCGCGGCTTGATGGTCCCTGGGCAAGGGCGCGCTGGCGAGGAGGCGGCTCACCAGCGCCTGGGCGGTTGGGCGGCCGGAGGGGAGCTTGGCCATCGCGGCCCCGACCAGCTCGCGGAGCGGGTGTTCCAACGCTCCGAGGTCGGGCTGGTGGTAGCGCACCCGCCGCTCGAGCGCGTCCACGCCGCCCTCGCCGGCCTTGTCCCCGAAGGGAGGCAGGCCGGTGCTCGCATAGACCAGCAGGCCGCCCCAGGCGAACACGTCCACCGCCGGACCCACCTCCACATCTTCGAACTGCTCCGGCGCCATGAACTCCGCGGTCCCCGGCCGGACGGGGCCCGGCAGGGACCCCGAGCGGTCACGGACCGCGCGGGCGACGCCGAAGTCGATCACCCGCGGGCCCTCCGCCGAGAGCAGCACGTTGCCGGGCTTGAGGTCGCGGTGCACCAGCCCGGCAGCGTGGATCGCCGACAGCGCCGCCGCCATGCCGACCGCCAGGTGCGCCACCTCCGACGGTGGCATCGGGCCACGCTCGCGCACGCTCGCCTGCAGGGTTGTGCCCTCGATGTAGGCGGTGACCAGGTATGGCCGCTCGGAGTCGAAGCCCGCGTCGAGCACCTCGGCGACGAAGGGGCCGTTCACCTTGCGGCCCAGCTCGACCTCGAGCCGGAAGCGGGCCAGATAGTCGGGGTTGGCGGCCAGCTCGGGGCGGATGACCTTGATGGCGACCAGCCGCCCGTCCTCGTCGCGGCCGAGGTAGACGACCCCCATCCCGCCCTGTCCGAGCCGACCGACCAGCGTGTAGCGCCCGAGCCGGCTCGGGTCCCCGGCGAGCAGCGGTGGTGCGGGAATCATGCTGACGCCCCTCGTCCTGGTGCCCTGGGCGGGTGGAGCCTACACCGCATGGCCCGGCTAGGGACCGATTACCGTCTTGTCCTGGTCGGCCGCCCCTTCGGCGCGCTGCGCACGAGGGCCGTGCGAGCGCCCGCCGGACCGCATGGCTCAGTACAGCTCGGCGGTGAAGGGCTTCGGACCGGCGAAGGTCGCCCGCAGGACCTCCAGCCCGGCGGGGTCCAGGCCGTCGAGCAACCCGGCCCTGGCCAGCTCGTCCGGCCCGGAGAACCCCGTGAACAGGGCAGCGAGGCCGCCGATGGTCGACGTCGCCTCGGTCGTCGCGCCCGGGGCTCGGCCCTGCCCGCCGGCTCGCTCCATGCGGCCCTGACCACCCTCGATCTCCAAGCTCCAGGTGCCGCTGTTCCACGGGCAGCGCGGGTCCTCGAGACGCAGGACCACCCGGCCGGCCGCCTCGGGTGGGTAGGGCCGCGCACCGAAGGCGGCGGCCACGTCCACCAGCCGGAGCATCCAATAGCGCCGCCGGACGAGCCTGATCGACTCGTTGGGCAACAGGAACAGGAAGGGGTCGGGGTCCGGCCCGCTCCAGCGCACCATGCCCTTCATGGTGCGGTAGCCGGCCAGCACGCCGAGGGCGGCCAGATCGTGCCCAGGGAGCCAACCCCAGTCCTGGATCCGTACGCGGAGCGCGAACGGCTCGTTGGCGGAGCCCATCTCGGCGCCGAACGCCAGCATCGCCCAGCCGACCGGCCCGTCCTCGGTCTCCAGCAGCAGGTTCACCGCCTCCTTGCCCTCGTTCGGCCGCGGCCGCGTCAGCGCCACCCGCCACCACCACTCCTCGCGCATGAACGCGCCATGCCGGGTCGGGGCGACCTGCTCGTACAGCTTCATGATCGGGCCGAGCTCGTCGCCGGGCAGGCGCCGCACCCGGTAGGCGCGGTCGAGCGGCGGCACGTGCTCACAGTCGACTTCGTAGATGTTCCAGGAGCCCGCGAACTCGAACCCCGCCGTCCGGTAGAAGCGGGCGGTGCTCGGCTGCAACGTCACGGTCGGAACGCCGGCCTCGTGCAGCTCGGCGAGCATGCCCTCCAGCAGGGCCAGGCCATAGCCTCGGCCGCCGTGCTCCAGCGAGGTGGCGAGCGACAGCACCTGTCCGGATGGCGCCGGCCGGCCGAGCCAGTACTGCGGCATCCGCGACAGCCGCAGGACGCTGGCGAACTCGCCGTCCACCTCCATGACGCGCAACTGGTCGGCGTCGACCCGCGCCGTCCACTCCCGCGCCTCCGCCGGGATGCCGAATCCGAGACCGAGCGCCGCCATCGCGGCAGGCTTCTCCTCCTCGGTGATCCGTCGATACGCCACGCGCTCTCCTCCCGATCCCCGGGACACCCCGCTGGGGTTCCCCGGACCCCTCCCCAAACGGCTCAGTAGAAGTCGGGGCTCCAGGGCTTCGGCCCCGCGTGCAGCGCCTCCAGGAACTCCAGGTCCTGAGGCGTGAGGCCATCGACCAGGCCGAGCCGGGCGAGGTCGCGTGGTTCGGCATAGCCGGCGAACATCGCGGCCAGACCGCTGGCGGTGGTGCTGGCGGCGTGCGGCTCATCCCATACCCGGGAGGCCTTGCCCTCGCCCTGTTCGACCTCGATGGACCAGGTCCCGTCGACCCACGGGCAGATCTCGTCGCGCACCCGGACGGTCAGGCCGCCCCGCAGCCGCGACGGGTAGCCACGCGAGCTGAAGGCGGTCGGCACGTCCACCACCCGCAGCATCCAGCGCTGCTGGCGGACCTGGTGGACGTCCTGCTCGCGCAGGAGCAGCGCCAGCGACTCCGGCTCGGGGCCCTTCCAGTTGACGATCGCGTCCAGTGAGGCGAACCCGGCTACCAGCACCAGCAGCGAGCGCCAGCCCTGCTCGGTGGCCGCCCCCCAGTCCACCACCTGCACGCTGGCGGTGACCGCCTTGGTGGTCACCTGCTCGCTGAGCTTGAGGACCGCCCAACCGTCGGGTCCGTCCGGTCCGTCGATCAGGAACACCTGCGGCGGCCCCTGGCCCCGGTCGGCGAGCAGGTAGTGCATCCACCAGTCGCCGTCGCGCTCGATCTGCCCGCTGCGCAGCGGTGCCACCCGCATGAACCGGTCGTGCAGCGGGGCGGGGTCGTCGACCGGCCCGGGGGTCGCGTGGTAGCCCTCTGGCCAGCCGAGCGGCAGGTTGCGGGCGGCCGCCTCGTACAACGTCCAGGTGCCCGCGTATTCGTAGCCAGCGCGTCGGTACAGCGGCACGGTGGCCGGGAACAGCGTGCTGATGGCCGCCCCGCGATCGTGAGCCTCCGAAAGGTAACCGCGCAGCAGCTCGCCCGCGGCGCCTCGTCCGCGGTGCTGGACGCCGACGGACAGGCCGGAGATCTGGCTGGCGGGCACTGGCCGCCCACCCCAGAAGACGCGCTGGAAGCGGGCCAGCAGCAGGCCGATGTTGACGCCGTTGTCCTCCAGGACACGCAGCTCCTCGACCGGAGTGCGAGCCATCGAGCGCTCGATGTTGGCCCTGGCGGTCGAATCCCCGAACGCTTGGGCGTCCTGGACGAGAAGTGGCCGGTGCTCTTCGGGGCGGGCTCTGCGATAGGTTCGTGGCAACGCGCACCTCCTGTTGCTCCCACCCTACCCAATCGCCGCGTCAAGGCTTACCCGTAACAACCACGTTCATGACCGGAGGCGATGCCCCAATGCAGAGCCCGACGGCGGGCTCCACCGCGCCCCCGACGGCACCATCCCGTGCCTCTACTGGGCCACCTGCCCCTTCACCCGCCCCCCCGAAATCTTCGGCCCCAATCCCTGACGCCCAGGCCCTCCGCCGCCCGGCGCCCAGCCGGCGCGGTAACCTCGGCCGCATGGAGATGCGAATGGGGGTCCTGGAGGCTGTGCCCGCCAGGGAGCGCCCCGACCTCGTGGCCCAGCCGGTCGCCGCCGCCCTGGCCGTCTGGAGCGGCCCGGTCCCCATCGACGAGATCGGCGTCGCCGAGATCGACCCAGAGCTGGCCGACACGGCGGCGTTCTGCGAGCGCTACAGCGTCGGCCTGGACGAGTCCGCCAACTGCGTGGTCGTCGCCGCGCGCCGAGGCGGCGAGACCCGCCTTGCCGCCTGCGTCGTCCTCGCCACCACCCGAGCCGACGTCAACGGCCTGGTCCGGCGCCACCTGGCGGCCCGCAGGGCCTCGTTCGCCCCCCTCGACGCCGCCGTCGCTGAGACCAGCATGGAATACGGCGGCATCACCCCCATCGGCCTCCCCGACCACTGGCCAATCCTGATCGACGCCGCCGTCGCCGCCTCTCCCCGCGTCGTCGTCGGCAGCGGCCTCCGCCGATCCAAACTCACCCTGCCCGGGAAAGCCCTCGCCGCCCTCCCCCAGGCGGAGGTCCTCGAAGGTCTCGGCCGCTGAGGCAGGGCCGCTGAGCTCACGGCTCGCCTTCCTGGTCAGGCCATAGGGCAGCGGCAGGGCGACTGACCGCAGCGTGGGCAGCCGTTGGCGAATCGCGTGGCCGCGCGTTCCAGGTCCACACCGACGAGGTTGGCCACGCTGGTCAGCCAGGCGAGTGCATCCCCGACTTCGTGTTCCAGCTCGGCCGGGTCGCGTTGCCGCAGCGCCTTCGCGACCTCACCCACCTCTTCGACGAACCACCGGAACGTCCCGTCGACCCCACGCGCCCGATCGCGCTCCCCGAAGGTCACCTCGATGCGAGCTTGGAGGTCGCCCAGCGAGAGTCCAGCCTCGTTTTCGCTTGGTTTCACGTGGAACATCTCCATGTCGACAAAGCGAGACCCCCGCGGTCGGTGCCTGCGGGGGTCGCGGTGGTCGGGATGCCGGGATTTGAACCCGGGGCCTCCACGTCCCGAACGTGGCGCGCTGCCAAGCTGCGCTACATCCCGAGGGAGCTTCGGCAGTGTACCCACCCGATCCCCGCCCGGACAACCGGCTCGGCGGTGGCGGGCCGCCCAGGCCAATGGGGTCGGCGGCGGCGGGCGCGCCGCCGCTTCGTTATCCGCCGCCGTCACCACCAGACGAAGCTGGCGAACTGTCATGTCGCCTCCAGCACCGACTCGTCGTGGACAAGGCTGGGCCGTGCCGCGCGGATCAAGCATGCGCTCCTGGCTGACGAATGATCTCTGGACCGAGGACACAAGGCGATCCCTGATGGCAGAGCGTCTCCGCCGGGAGGCTCGGCCACCCGAGCGGGTGCGGAACAGGAGGCGAAGATGGCAGGTCCTCAACGGAAGGCGCTCGACCAGCCCGACGAGACGCGCCAGATCGACAAGGGCAAGGTCGACGTGGTGCAGCTCGCCAGCGGCACGGTCATGCGGACGACGTTCGAGCCGGGTTGGCGCTGGTCGGAGTCCGTCCAGCCGATGGTCGGCGGTGACAGTTGCCAGGTCGACCACTTCGGCTACTGCATCTCCGGCCGGCTGCGCATCCAGATGAACGATGGTCAGGAACTCGACATAGGACCGGGGGATGTCATTCGGATCCCGCCCGGTCATGACGCTTGGGTCATCGGGGACGAGCCCTACGTGGCGGTGGACTTCACGGGCGGTCCCGAGTACGCGAAGCCAGGTAGCTGACCGCCGGGTCCCGTGTCTCGGCGTGCTACGCGCCGGGGATGTGACTCCCGCCGGGGTGGCCGCCGAGGGATTGGCGGAGGGCGGGCTCGGTGGCCAGCGCGGTGACGGCGAGGACTTCGTCGCCGGGTTCCAGGGGGCCGCTGCCGCCGCCTGGGAGGACTCGCTCGCCTCGGACGACGGCCACCACCGCGGAGCGCTCGGGGAGCTCCAGCTCGTCGGCGCGGCGGCCAACGGCGGGGGCGTCGTCGTCGAGGGTGACCTCCACCAGCGCGACGCCGCCGTGCTCGGAACGTAGGAGCGCCACCACGTCCTGGATGCCGACGGCGGCGTCGAGGAGGCGGGTCAGGATCGCTGGGGCGGAGACAGCGGTGTCGACGCCCCAGTCCTCGGTGAACAACCACGAGTTCTTGGGGTTGTTCACGCGGGCGACGACCCTCGGAACGCCGTAGGAGTGCTTGGCGAGCAGGCTCACGACGAGGTTGTCCTCGTCGTCGCCGGTGGCGGCGACGACGGTGTCGACAGTCTGGAGGCCGGCTCGGTCGAGCACGGACGGCTCGCAGGCATCGCCGGCGATCACGACGCGCCCACCGCGCGCCCTCGCCTGCCTGGCGGCAGCCGCGTCCTGCTCGACCACGACCACCTCGTTTCCTTGCTCGACCAGATGGTCGGCGATGTATGCACCCCACACGCCCGCACCGGCGACCAGGATACGGGTCACCGGCGGGTCTCCTCGGCGAGCAGGGCGTCGAGCCTGCCGCGGGCGTCGCCCTGGATGGCGAGGCGCACGACGTCGCCCTCGGCGAGGGCGGTGGTGGCCTGGGGGACCAGGGCTCCGCCTCGCCGGGTGATGCTGACGACCCGCAGGCCGCCGCCGTCTTCGAGGTCGCCGACGGACCGGTCGACCAGGTGCTGGGGCAGCTCGAGCCTGACGAGGGCGACCTCGCCCCGTCCGAAGGTGGCCTCCTCCTTCAGGGGCGTGTGCTCGAGGTAGTCACGGATCTTGCCGAGCGCCCAGCCAACGGTGGCCACCGTGGTGATGCCGAGCTCCTCGTAGATGGTGGCGCGGCGGGGGTCCTGGATGCGGGCGATCACCCTGGGCACCTTGTAGGTCTCGCGGCCGATGCGGGCCGCGACGATGTTGGAGTTGTCGCCACCGGTCACGGCGACCAGGGCATCGGCGCGCGCCACGCCGGCCTGCTCGAGCACGTCGCGGTCGAAGGCGATGCCCTCGACCGCGTGCCCGAGGAAGCGCTCGCCGAGCCGCTCGAACGCGCGCGGATCCTTGTCCACCACCGATACGGTGTCGCCGCGCTCGGCCAGTGCGATCGCCAGACCCGCACCGACCCGGCCGCAGCCGACGACCAGGACCCTCACCAACGCACCCCACCAGGGCATTCCGGCCTCACGAGGTCACCTCCTGCTCAGAGGGCTCGTTGGCCACGAAGCGGTAGCCCATGCCGGGCTCGGTCACGATGATCGAGGGTGCCGAGGGGTCGTCCAGCTTCTTGCGCAGGTTCGCCATGTAGACGCGCAGGTACTGCGACTCCTGCTCGTAGCCGGGCCCCCAGACGCGTTCGAGCAGGAAGCGGTGGGTGCAGAGGCGCCCGGCGTTGGCGGCGAGCACCTCGACGAGCCCGTATTCGGTGCGGGTGAGGTGGACGGGCTCGCCGCCCCGGGTGACCAGTTTGGCGTCGAGGTCGAAGGCGGTGACCTTGTCGCGCTCGGCGTCGGTCGCCGTCAGGACGACCACCGGCACGGTCGACCAGGTGCGGAGCCGCCGCAGCACTTCGAGGCCGTGTAGGCCGGGCAGGCCGAGGTCGAGCACCACGCAATCGGGGTCCGCGGTCTCGGCCGCGGTCAGCGCCGCGGCCCCGGACACGACCGTGATCGCCTCGTGCCCGCGGGCGCGCAGGTTGGCGGCCACGGTCCTTGCGATCGGCGGCTCGTCGTCGACCACCAGGATCCGGCTCACGGACGACCCTCCCGCCGCCCGGTGGGCTCAGGAACCGGCCCCGACCCCGGGCGGCCTGGCTCGGCGAGGGCCGCGGGCGGCACCTCCGACGCCGACCTCGGCACCTCTGAGGCGCGGGCGGCGACGGGGAGGGTGAGGATGAAGGTGGCGCCGCCGCCGGGGGTGGTTTCCACCCGCAGGCCGCCGCGCAGGGCGGCGGCGATGCCGCGGCAGATCGACAGGCCCATGCCGGTACCCTCGGGCCGCCTGCCACCGCCCTTGAGGCGGTAGAACTGGTCGAAGACGCGCTCGCGCTCGGGCTCGGGGATGCCGGGGCCGTGGTCGATCACGCGCAGCTCGACCGATCCGTGCAGCTCGCGGGCGGTCACGGCGATGGGGCTGCCCGCGGCGTAGCGCACGGCGTTGTCCAGCAGGTTCGCGAGCACCTGCTCGAGCAGGACCGGGTCGGCCAGCACCGGCGGGATGCTCTCCGGCACGTGGACATCGATCCGCTGGCCGGTCGACCCCCCGCTGGCCGACGAGCGGGCACGCCGCACCACCGAGCCGGCGATCTCTGCCAGCGAGGTCTCCTCCAGGCGCGGGTCGAGCGCGTTCGCCTCGATACGGGACATGTCGAGCAGGTTGTGGACCAGGCGGGTGAGCCGGTCGGCCTCCTCGTCGATGGTGTGCAGGAACTCCTGGCGCTCCCGCTCGTCCCAGTGGACCTCGGGATCGAGCAGGCTCGACGCGGACGCCTTGATCGAGGCCAGCGGCGTGCGCAGGTCGTGCGAGACGGAGTTCAGCAGAGCCGTGCGCAGCCGGTCGGTCTCCTCCAGTGCCCGCGTCCTGGCCCGCTCGTCCTCTTGCCTGCCCTGCTCGACCGCCAGGGCGGCCTGGTTGGCGAAGGTCGCCAGCAGGCGCCGCTCGGCCTCGCCGAAGCTGGGGGAGTCGGGACCGCCGGCGACCACCACCAGGGCGCCGACCGGCTCGGCGCCGGCCCGCAGCGGCACGGTCAGCGCCTGACCAGGCTGCAGCCTGCCGCCAGTCCCGGTGGCGGATGTGGGGGCGAGGATGCGGTCCAGGCCGGACGGGGTCTCGCCGTCGCGGGCGGCGATCCGCACGCCGTCGCGGCCGTCGGGCAGGACAATGGCGCAGCCGGCCAGGTTGAACAGCGACCTGACGGTGCGCACCACGCTGGAGAGCGTGTCGTCGAGGCTGCCGTGCGCGACCAGGCTGGTGGACAGCTCGTAGAGGGTGCGGGTCTCCTGCTCGCGGCGCTCGGCCTGGATGCGGCGCCGCTCCAGCGCGCCGACCAGGTAGCTGACCACGAACGCGGTGACCAGGTACACGCCCAGCGAGAGGTAGTCCTGCCGGTCGCTGACGACCAGGGTGTAGTAGGGCGGCAGGAACAGGATGTCGAAGGCGAGAAAGCCGGCCACGGCGGCGATCGCGCCGGGCCCGAGCCCTCCGGTGGCGGCCGCCGCGACCACCACCGCCAGGAAGGTGAGCACCACGTTGGTCTTGGAGACGTCGGGGCGCACCTCCAGGAGCCCAACGGTGGCGGCGGCCGTGCCGAGCACGGCGATCACGTAACCGAGGGCTGTCCTCGGCCCGTGCACGTCCAGCTTCCGCTGGTAAGAACGCGGCTGCATATCGAGGTCAAGGATAGCCACGGGTGGGTCGATCCGGGTGCGGAGGCCGCCCGCCGCCCGGGTACTCTTTAACGGAGTCTTTGCAGGCGTGTCCCGAGTCGTTTGTGGCGTCTTTGCACCCGCCGCCGACTGTGGGCACCGTCAGCAACCTCGCCTGGCAGGAGTCGCTGGAACATATGGACCTGATCGCCGTCGCCCTGATCGCGGGCCTGGCCGTCGTCGGCCTGGCGTGGATCGCCTTCGCGGACCGCATCTAGCGCGAATCAGGAGGCATCCGCCGAAATGGACTGGGAGAACCTGCTCGCCCTGGGCTGTTCGATCGCGCTCGTGGGCTACCTCGTCTACGCACTGGTCCACCCGGAGCGCTTCTGATGCTCGTCTCGGACCTCCTGCAACCGCTGCTGCTGCTCGCGCTGGTCATCCTGATCACGCCGCCGCTGGGGGCCTACATCGCCCGGGCCATGGAGGGTCAGCGCACGTTCCTGCACCCGCTGCTGGGGCCGGTCGAGCGCCTCACCTACCGGGCGCTGCGCGTCCAGCCGCAGCGCGAGCAGGCGTGGAAGCCGTACGCCCGATCGATGCTGGCCTTCTCGGTCGTCTCGATCGCCCTGCTCTACCTGCTGCAGCGGGTCCAGGGGCTGCTGCCGCTCAACCCCGACGGGCACGGAGCGGTGTCGCCGTTCCTTGCCCTCAACACGGCCGTCTCGTTCGTCACCAATACCAACTGGCAGAACTACTCCGGCGAGCAGACGATGAGCCACCTGACGCAGATGGCCGGCCTCGCCGTGCAGAACTTCGCGTCGGCGGCCGTCGGGCTGGCGATCGCGATCGCGCTGGTCCGCGGCATCGCCCGGCGGCGCAGCCAGACCATCGGCAACTTCTGGGCGGACCTGGTCAGGGCGGTCCTGTACGTGCTGCTGCCGCTGTCGCTGGTGTTCTCGCTGGTGCTGCTGGGCCGCGGCGTGGTGGACAACTTCCACGGCTTCCGCCAGGTCACCACCCTGGGGGGCCAGCAACAAGAGATCCCTGGCGGCCCGGTGGCCTCGCAGGAGGCGATCAAGGAGCTCGGCACCAATGGCGGCGGGTTCTACAACGCCAACTCCTCGGACCCGTTCGAGAACCCCGACCCCTTGACCAACTTCCTGGAGATCCTGGCGCTCCTGGCCATCCCCGCCGCGCTGACCGCGACCTACGGGCGCATGGTCGGCTCGCGCCGCCAGGGCTGGGCGATCTTCGCGGTGATGTTCCTGCTCTGGGGCATCTCGGTGGCGGTGGCGGTCACCGCCGAGCAGCAACCCAACCCGGTGGTCGCCAGGACCGGCGTCGACCAGCACGCCTCGGCGCTCCAGGCTGGCGGCAACATGGAGGGCAAGGAGGTCCGCTTCGGCATCGGCGCCTCCGCCACCTTCGCCGCCAGCACCACCGGCACCTCGACCGGGGCGGTCGACTCCTCCCACGACTCGTACAACCCGATCGGCGGCATGGCGCCGCTCGCCAACATGATGCTCGGTGAGGTCAGCCCAGGGGGCGTGGGCACCGGCCTGTACAGCATGCTGGTGTTCGTCATCCTGGCGGTGTTCATCGCCGGGCTGATGGTGGGCCGGACGCCCGAGTTCCTCGGCAAGAAGATCCAGGCCCGCGAGATCAAGCTGGCGGGGCTGGCGATCCTGGTCATGCCGATCGTCGTGCTGGTGCTGACCGGAGTCGCCTCGGTGGTGAGCGTGGGGCTGTCGTCACGCCTGAACCTCGGGCCTCACGGGCTCTCCGAGATGCTCTACGCGTTCACCTCGCAGACCAACAACAACGGCTCGGCCTTCGCCGGCCTGTCGGGCAATACGCCCTTCTACAACCTGACCGGGGCGGTCGCCATGTTCCTCGGGCGGTTCCTCTTCATCATCCCGGTGCTGGCGATCGCGGGCGGTCTGGCGGTCAAGGAGCGGGTCCCGGTCGGGGTCCAGACCTTCCCGACCGACCGGCCGCTGTTCGTCGGGCTGCTCACCGGTGTCGTCCTGATCGTGGCCGGCCTCACCTTCTTCCCGGTGCTGGCCCTCGGCCCGCTCGTCGAGCAATTGATCACGACCACAGGAAGGCTCTTCTAGTGTCGTCGATGTCCTCGGCGTCCGCCGCGCAGCTGCCGCCGGCCCCGCCACTCGGCGGTGCCGTTCGCAGGCGCGGCGCGCGCAATCTCTTCGACCCGACGATCGTCCGGCCGGCAGTGGTGTCCGCCTTCCGCAAGCTCGACCCGCGCGTCCAGCTCCGCAACCCGGTGATGTTCGTGGTCGAGGTCGGCAGCGTGCTGGTCAGCCTCCGCTTCGTCGTCAACCTGGTCAACGGCGGCGGCCCGGGCGGGCGCTCGTTCACCGGCCAGGTCGCGCTGTGGCTCTGGTTCACGGTCCTGTTCGCCAACTTCGCCGAGGCCATGGCCGAGGGGCGGGGCAAGGCCCAGGCCGACCAGCTCCGCCGCACCCGCAAGGAGACGACCGCCCGGCGCCTGCGCCAGGACGGCACCACCGAGGCCGTGCCCGCGGTCGCGCTCCGAAAGGGCGACCAGGTGATGATCGAGGCCGGCGAGATCATCCCCGGCGACGGCGAGGTGGTCGAGGGCATCGCCTCGGTGGACGAGTCGGCCATCACGGGCGAGTCGGCCCCGGTGATCCGCGAGGCAGGCGGGGACCGCTCGGCGGTGACCGGCGGCACCAGGGTGCTCAGCGACTGGATCCGGGTGCGAATCACCTCGGAGCCGGGCAAGAGCTTCCTCGACCGGATGATCGCACTGGTCGAAGGGGCGGCGCGCCAGAAGACGCCCAACGAGATCGCGCTGTCGATCCTGCTCAGCGTGTTGACGCTCATCTTCCTGTTCGCCGTGGTCACGCTGCAGCCGTTCGCCGTCTACTCAGGGCGGCGCGCCGAGGTGGTGGTGCTGGTCGCGCTGCTGGTCTGCCTTATCCCGACCACCATCGGCGGGCTGCTGTCGGCGATCGGCATCGCCGGCATGGACCGGATGGTGCAGCAGAACGTGCTGGCCATGTCCGGCCGGGCGGTCGAGGCGGCCGGCGACGTCAACACCCTGCTGCTGGACAAGACCGGCACGATCACGCTGGGCAACCGGCAGGCGACCGCGTTCCTTCCCCTGCCGGGGGTCGAGATCGAGCAACTGGTGGACGCCGCCCAGCTCTCCTCGCTGTCCGACGAGACGCCGGAGGGCCGCTCGATCGTGGTGCTCGCCAAGGAGCGTTACAACCTGCGCGGCCGCGAGCTGCTGGAGCGCCACGCACGCTTCGTCCCGTTCAGCGCGTATACCCGCATGTCGGGCGCGGACCTGGACGGGCGCTCCATCCGCAAGGGCGCCGCCGAGGCGGTCGTCAAATGGGTTCGGGAGCAGGGCGGCAAGATCCCGCTCGAGCTGGAGCCGATCGTCGACCGGATCGCCCGCGACGGCGGCACGCCGCTGGTGGTCGCCTCCAACGACCAGGTGCTCGGCGTGATCCAGCTCAAGGACGTGGTCAAGGGCGGCATGCGCGACCGTTTCGACCAGCTCCGCCGCATGGGCATCCGCACGGTGATGATCACCGGCGACAACCCCCTCACGGCCGCCGCGATCGCCAGCGAGGCCGGCGTGGACGACTTCCTCGCCCAGGCGACGCCCGAGAACAAGCTCGACCTGATCAAGCGCGAGCAGGCCGGCGGCAAGCTGGTGGCGATGACCGGCGACGGCACCAACGACGCCCCCGCCCTTGCCCAGGCCGACGTCGGCGTGGCCATGAACACCGGCACGGTCGCCGCCAAGGAGGCCGGCAACATGGTCGATCTCGACTCCAACCCGACCAAGCTCATCGAGGTCGTCGAGATCGGCAAGCAGCTCCTCATCACCAGGGGCGCGCTGACCACCTTCTCGATCGCCAACGACGTGGCCAAGTACTTCGCGATCATCCCGGCGCTGTTCGCGGTGACCTACCCGGTCCTGGACCGCATCAACGTGCTGCGGCTCCACACGCCCCAGTCGGCGGTGCTCTCGGCGGTGATCTTCAACGCGCTGGTGATCATCGCCCTGGTGCCGCTGGCCCTGCGCGGCGTGCGCTTCCAGGCGGTCGGGGCCGCCGCGCTGCTGCGCCGCAACCTGCTGATCTACGGCCTCGGCGGGCTGGTGGTGCCGTTCATCGGCATCAAGCTCATCGACCTGCTCATTCACTTCATCCACCTCGCGTGACGGAGGAGACGGAAACCCCATGTTGCTCGACCTTCGACGAGGCCTGGTCGCCCTGCTGGCGCTCACGGTGCTGGTCGGCATCGCCTACCCGGTGCTGGTCTTCGGCATCGGCCAGGCGGCGTTCCGGGGCGCCGCCAACGGCAGCCTGGTCCACAGCGGCGGGCGCACCGTCGGATCGGCCCTGATCGGCCAGTCGTTCGGCACCGACCCGAAGTACTTCTGGGGCCGCCCGTCCGCCGCCGGCGACGGCTACGACCCCCGCGCGTCCGGCGCCTCCAACCTCGGCCCGACCTCCGCCAAGCTCGACCAGGAGGTCAGGGAGCGGCTGGAGGCGCTGCTCAAGTCCAACCCGGGCACCACCGCGGCACAGGTCCCATCCGAGCTGGTCACGGCCTCGGGGTCGGGGCTCGACCCCGACATCTCGCCCGCGGCCGCCGATTTCCAGGTCAACCGGGTCGCCAGGGCACGGGGGCTCGACCCGGCCGCGGTGGCGCGGCTGGTCGACCAGCACACCCAGGGGCGCACGCTGGGCATCTTCGGCGAGCCGCGCGTCAACGTGCTGGCGCTGAACCTCGCGCTCGACCGGCTCCGCTGATCCGCGGCCTCGGTGACCTGATCAGAGGGACGTGATGAACTTCGGTGATGGACCGCGAGGAGGTGTCGAGCGGCCCCCAGCGCGGCCGGCTCAAGGTCTTCCTCGGCGCGGCCGCCGGGGTGGGAAAGACCTACGCCATGCTCGGTGAGGCCCGCGACCTGAAGGCCGCCGGGGTGGACGTGGTGATCGGCTACCTGGAGGCCCACCTGCGCCGCGCCACCGAGGACCGGGCCGCCGGGCTGGAGGTGGCCCCCCGCCGGGTGGCCAGAGTCGGCGGCCGAACCTTCACCGAGATGGACGTCGACTGGCTGCTGGACCGCAAGCCGCAGCTCTGCCTGGTCGACGAGCTGGCCCACACCAACCACCCCGGCGGCCGCCACGCCAAGCGCTGGCAGGACGTCGAGGAGCTGCTGGATGCCGACATCGACGTCTTCACCACCGTCAACATCCAGCACCTCGAGAGCCTCAACGACAAGATCTTCGAGCTGACCGGCGTGCGGGTGCGCGAGACGTTCCCCGACCGCCTGCTGCGGCGGGCCGACTCGCTGGTGCTGATCGACCTGCCACCCGGCGCGCTGCGCGAGCGGATCGCCCAGGGGCGCGTCTACGCGACCGAGAAGATCCCCACCGCGCTGGCCAACTTCTTCCGCACCGAGAACCTGGTCGCGCTGCGCGCCCTGGCGCTCCGCGAGGTGGCCGAGCAGCAGGAGGCGGGCGCGGCCCGCGGCGGGGACGGCCAGCGGCCAAGGGTGGCCGAGCGGGTGCTGGTCTGCATCGACGGGCGCCCGAACTCCGAGGGCCTGGTGCGGCGGGCGTCGCGGATCGCACGCCGCGTCGACGGGCGCCTGTACCTGCTCCACGTCTCCTCCGACGCCGACCCGCTGCCGCCGGAGGCCGCCGCGACCGTCGACCGCGCCGCCGGGTTGGCTGCCGACCTCGGCGCCACCGTGCTCCGGCGCGAGGGCCAGGTCGCGCCCACGGTGGTGGCGGTGGCCACCGAGATCGGCGTGACCCAGATCGTGCTCGGCGAGTCGCACCGGCCGAGATGGAGGGAGCTGGTCGGCCAGTCGATCATCGCCCACGTGCTGCGCGAGACCGACGGCATCGACATCCTCATCGTCGCCGACGCACGTGCCCGCATGGAAAACCTCGACGCCGGACAGGACGGCTGACCCGGCACACGTCAAGGAAGGGAGGCGGTCGGCGTGTCCCGCACGGCCAGGGGCATCGAGATCCAGGGGGAGGGCATCGTCTGGGGCGGGGGCGCGTTCGTGGCCAGCCTGCTGGTGGGCGTGGCGCTGGTGCCCTTCCGCGGCTCGATCGGGCTGGAGAACGTCGCCATCGTGTACCTGGCGGTGGTGGCGCTGACCAGCGCCGTGGGCGGTCGGGCGGCCGGGCTGGTCGCCTCGCTGTCCGCGGCCCTGTCCTACAACTGGTTCTTCACCACGCCCTACTACACCCTGCGGATCGACTCGGTCAGCCAGGTGGTCACGGTGGTGCTGCTGTTCGCCGCCGGGTTGCTGGCGAGCCTCGGCGGGCGCGCGAGCCGCAAGGCCGGCGAGCGGGTGCGTGAGGACGAGGACGCCATCCGGGCGCTGCACGCGATCAGCCAGGCCGCGGCCGGCGGCAACAGCCCCGACCGGGTCGCCGCCGAGCGGCTCCTGGCGCTGCTCGACGCCCGCGCCGTGCAGGTGGTGCGGGACAGCGGGCAGAAGGACCAGGTGGTGGCGGCCGCCGGCGAGCCGGTCGGGGAGCTGGACCTGAACGCCCTCCCGCACCTGGACGAGCAGGGGCACATCCCCTCCGGGCACCTGCGCTCGGTCGGCGGCACGCTGGTGCTGCCGGCCGAGGGCGCGGTCGTCGACCTGGTCCGCGACCACGCCCGCGTCGGCGCCCTGGTGGTCGTTCCCCAGCCGGACCGCCCCATCCTCCGGACCACCCGCCTGGCCATCGCCGCCGCCGCGCACGCCCTGGCGGCCTGCTGAGGGGCGGCGCGGGTGACGTCTGTCATCAGCGGGCGATCATCCCGGGGTCGGGCTGCTACGATCGGGCCATGGGCGAGACGCGCAAGCGTGGTACCCGGGCGACCTTCCACCCTGGCTGGGAGCCCGGCACGCTGCCGGAAGAGGAAGTGCTGCGCCGGGGTGGCGCGCTCTACGACGACGGCATGTACTGGGAAGCGCACGAGGTCTGGGAGGAGGTCTGGCGGCGCCGCAAGGGCCAGCCGGACCGCGATTTCCTCAAGGGCCTGATCCAGGGGGCGGCCGGGATGTGGCACCTCAGCCAGGGCAACTACAAGGGCGCCGTGTCAGTGCTCGGCCGCGCGATCGACTACCTGCAGCCGTACCTCCCGGCGCGGGAGGGGGTCGACGTCGACGGCTTGCAGCGGGCTCTTCGCGCGGCTCGCACCGCCTCCGCCCGCTCGCTGGAGACGGGCGAGCCGCCGGCGACCATGGTCAGGTTCAAGCTGGAACTGGGGCAGACGGGATGATCCAGATGGAAACCGCCAAGGGCCGCAGCGGCCACGAGGAGACCGTCCCGATGGCCACGGCGCGCGCGCGGATCCGCGCCCGTTTCGAGGGCGACGTCCGCAAGATCCGCATCCAGCCGTTGGCCGCGGTGCCCACGCTGGAGGTGGTGCTCGATGACGGCACCGGCCGGCTGACCGCCCTGTTCATGGGCCGGCGCGGCATCGCCGGCGTCGAGTGCGGCCGCCGCCTGGCCATCGAGGGCACCCCGGTCGCCGGCGAGCGCGGCCTGACCCTCTACAACCCCGCGTACGACCTCCGCTGAATCAGCCCAGCCGGCGCTGGTTGAGGCTCTCGGCGGCGTTGGTGCCCGGTGGCGTGGGCTCCTCGTCCTGCTCGCGGGGGCGGGTCTCGCCGACCAGGACCTTGCGGACATAGTCCTCGCTGGAGGCCGAGGCCACCGCCAGGACCTCGTCGCCGATGGCGAACACCGTGTCCTCCTTCGGCACCACCACGTGGCCCTCGCGCACCACCGCCACCACCGCCGCGTCCACCGGCAGGGCCAGGTCACGCAGGGTGCGGCCGATCGACGGCGAGCCCTCCGCCAGGGTCACCTCGTGGAGCGAGACCTGTCCCTGCTCGAACTGCATCAGCCGGACCATGCTGCCGACCGTGACCGCCTCCTCGACCAGCGACCGCAGGATGTGCGGTGTCGACACGGCCACGTCGACCCCCCACGCCTCGCTGAACAGGCCGTGGTTCTTGGGGTTGTTGACCCGGGCGACCACCCTCGGCACCGCGAACTCCTGCTTGGCCAGCAGCGAGATCACCAGGTTGTCCTCGTCGTCGCCGGTGGCGGCCACCACCACGTCGGCGTGGCTCAGGCCGGCCATCACCAGCGAGAGCACCTCGCAGGCGTCGAACGGGAACCACTCGGCGCCCTGGAGGGTGCCGCGGGCGGCCTCGACCACCGCCGGGTCCTTCTCGATGAGCGTGACCTGGTGCCCGGCGGCCAGCAGGTCCGCCGCGATGAACTGGCCGACGTTGCCGGCGCCGGCGATCGCGACCCTCACGAGCGCACCTCCTGCCCGGCCCGCTGGCCTTCCTGGCGGCGGTGCCCCGCGATCACCATGGGCCGCAGCTCGTCCAGGCCCTCCTGGTTGACGGCCAGGTACACCTGGTCGCCCTCCTGAAGGATCATGTTGGCCGTGGGGATGCGGGCCTGGCCGATGCGGCTGACGGCCACCACCCGGCGGTGGCCGCTGGACTCGAGCTGCTCGACCGTCCAGCCCGCCCATGAGGTGGGCAGGACCACCGTGACCAGGGAGATCCCCTCGCTCGGGTCCTTCCAGTCGGAGGCGATCTCGTCGGGGATCAGGAAGCGCATCACCTGGTCGGTGGTCCATTTCACGGTCGCCACGGTGGGGATGCCGAGGCGCTGGTAGATCTCGGCGCGGCGGGGGTCGTAGATGCGGGCGACCACCGTCGGCACCTCGAACTTCTCCCTGGCCAGCCGGGCGGCGACGATGTTGGAGTTGTCGCCGTTGGACACCGCCGCGAACGCTCCCGCCCGCTCGATCCCGGCCTGGCGCAGCACGTCCTCGTCGAAGCCGTAGCCGTGGACCTTGCTGCCCTTGAAGTCGAAGCGCAGCATCCGGAACGCGATCTCGCGCTTGTCGATGACGGAGACCGTATGACCCCGCCCCTCGAGCCGGTCGGCCAACTCCGAGCCGACCCGGCCACAACCCATGATCACGACGTGCACGCTGTGTCCTTCCCCCTGACCGGTCCGTCGAATCGTACCGCCGTACGCAGTGGAGCCGGGGGGGTCCGGGGGGCTCAAGAGCGAGGCCCCGGCCGAGGGATCCCGGCAGCCAAGCAAAGCCGAGCGTTAGCCCCCGGTGAATGAAGAGCCCGCACGTATGGGGCGAACCGGACGTGGCCAGCCTGCGAAAGCGGGCCGATACTTGGAGGCGTACAAGTGGCAGCCCGCCACGGAGGAAGGAGCGGAAGCGGTGTCCATCCAGGCAAGACCGGAGCTCGACGGACCTCCGGAGGGTCCGGTCTCGGGGACCGCGTCCAACCGCCCATCACAGCGCTATCAGTCCCTCGGCTACCGGGGCAAGCGCGTCCTGCTGGGTCCACCGCTCAAGACCTCTCAGCTCGTGAACGAGCGCATCACCAAGCGGGTGGCGCTGGCGGTGTTCTCCTCCGACCCGATCTCCTCGACCGCGTACGCCACCGAGGAGATCCTGCGGGTGGTCGTGCTCGCCAGCGCGATCGCGCTGACGCTGCCGATCTCGCTGGCCATCGCCGGCCTGCTGCTCCTGCTGGTGATCTCCTACCGCCAGGTGATCGATGCGTACCCGTCGGCGGGCGGTGCATACGTGGTCAGCCGGGACAATTTCGGCAACGTCGTGGCCTCGGTCGCCGGCGCCGCCCTGCTGATCGATTACATCCTGACGGTCGCGGTGAGCGTGTCCAGCGGCGTGGGCAACATGATCTCGGCGTTCGGCCCGGACAACCCCCTGGTGCCGTGGCAGGTCGAGATCGCCATCGGCTTCATCGTGCTGCTGGCCTGGGGCAACCTGCGCGGCATCCGCGAGGCTGGGCGCATCTTCGCGATCCCGACCTACCTGTACGTGGTGAGCATGGGCGCGATGGTGGGCATGGGGATCGTCCGGGTGCTGACCGGCAGCCTCGACAACGTCAGCTACTCGGCGGCCGACCAGGCGGGCCTGATCGGCCACGGCCAGGCGGTCGAGGCGGTCACGCTGTTCCTGGTGCTGCGCGCCTTCGCCTCGGGCACCACCGCGCTGACGGGCGTGGAGGCCGTCTCCAACGGGGTCTCGGCCTTCCGGCGCCCCGAGGCGCGCAACGCCAAGACGACCCTGCTGGTGATGGCCTTCATCATGGGCTCGCTGTTCCTGGGGATCAGCTTCCTGGCCGGTCACCTGGGCATCAAGCCGTTCCAGGACGAGGTCCCGACGGTGGTCGCCCAGCTCGGCCAGCACGTGCTGGGCTCCAGCCCGCTCGGCCACGCCTTCTTCCTGCTCACCCAGGGTGCCACCCTGATGATCCTGGTGCTGGCCGCCAACACCTCGTTCTCCGGCTTCCCGCTGCTGGCCTCGTTCGCGGCCGGGGACGCGCTGCTGCCCCGCCAGCTCCGCAAGCGGGGGCATCGGCTGGTCTACTCCAACGGCATCCTGGTGCTGTCGGCGGTGGCGATCCTGTTGGTGATGGCCTTCCACGCCAGCACCTCCGCGCTGATCCCGCTGTACGCGATCGGCGTGGTCATCTCGTTCACCCTGTCGCAGGCGGGCATGACCAAGCGGCACTGGAAGCTGCGAGAGCGCGGCTGGCGCTACGGCCTGGTGGTCAACGGCGTTGGCAGCGTGGTCACCCTGGTGGTCCTGATGGTGATCGTGGTCGCCAAGTTCACCGCCGGCGCCTGGATGGTCTGCCTGGCGGTGCCGCTGCTGGTGCTGTTCCTGCTGCGTACCCAGAAGACCTACCGGTCCGAGGTGAAGGAGCTGAAGGTCGAGGCGTCCCAGCGCCTGGCCCCGCCCAAGCCCCGCCACGAGGTCGTGGTGCTGGTCGAGGACCTCGACCAGGCGACCCTGGCCGCCCTCCAGTACGCGCGCCAGCTCAACCCGCTGAGCATCACCGCGGTGCACATCGCCATCGACCCGGACCACGCCCGCGAGCTGTCCCATCTGTGGTCGAAGGTCCAGATCCCGGTCCCGCTCGAGGTGGTGGACGCGCCCGACCGAAACCTGCTGGCGACGGTCGAGGAGACCGTCGCCGAGCGCGTCCGGCCGGACACCGAGGTCTCGGTGCTGCTCCCCAAGCGGTCGTTCTCGAACTTCTGGAACCGCATCCTGCACGACCGCACCGCCCTCGGGATCTTCAAGGTGCTCGGCGAGATGGACAACGTGAACGTCACCATCGTCCCGTTCCGTCTCGGTCGCCGCGGCGCCTCGGTCACCCCGATCGGTCCCTCTGACGGCCAGCCGAAACGGCCGGTCAGGGCGACTTGATCGCCAGGAACTCCGAGGTGTCGTCGCCCTGGCGCCGCTCGTCGCCGGCGACGTGCTGCTCGTGCAGCCTGCGGGCCCGGCCGGTGGAGTGGAACCGGCGCACCAGGTAGGGCTTGGTCTGGCGGAAGACCTCGGCGTAGGACTCGATCCGCTCCTCGGCGGCCTCGCCGGTGTCGCCGCGCGTCTCGTCCACGAAGGTGGCGGTGCGCGCGAAGTAGAGCGGGATCAGCGAGTCGATCAGCCGGTCGGGGTTGACGACCTGCTCGTTGTAGGCGAGCAGGTAGTCGTAGCAGATCCTGGCCCACAGCTCGACCGGCAGGCGGAAGCCCTCGGGCCGCTCGCCGGCCTGGTGGATCGCCTCGATCACGCCTTCGAGGTTGTCGGGGGTCAGCACCTGGCGCCAGACGTCCTGGTAGGTGACGTAGCCGTCGACGAAGCGCCAGCGCAGCCGGTCGGGGTTGACCTTGATCTCCTCGGTCGAGGTGGCCGAGCGGAAACCGAAGGCCGGCACCGGCTCGATGGTGTCGACCGCCATCCATTCCTCGGCGTAGCGGCCGGCCAGCGCGAACAGGCTGCCCACCACCTGCCGGAACATCGGGCCGAGGTCGCGGCCGGGGTCCTTGGCGTCGTGCAGCTTGGCCCCCAGCGCCGCCTGGCAGACGTTGAAGCCGTTGCACAGCGCGACCGTGGTCATCCAGATGTCGATGCCGAAGCGGGCGACGTCGGTGTCCCACACGTCCTTGCGCGCCCAGTGGCCCGCCAGCCGTCCGGAGAAGCCGAAGTCGCCGCCGATCGGCTGCCGCAGGCCGTGGCCGTACAACGCGGCGGTGATCGGGAAGGCGATCGAGTTGGTGATGGTGCCGTCGAACTTGTGGCGCTCGTACATCGGCGCGACCAGGTCGTAGCCGTGGTAGAGCACCGGCCCGACCAGGTGCTCGACCCAGGTGGGGGTGACCGAGCGCAGGTCGGCGTCGAACACGGCGCAGGCACGGGCGTTGAGGCACTCGGCGATGGTGAAGATCGCGCGGAACGCCGAGCCCTTGCCGGACAGCCCGGTGTAGCTGAAGGCCAGCTTGTCGGGCAGGTCGGCCTTGGGGTCGACCAGCAGCAGCTCCTCCTCGCCGGCGGTGGTCGCCATCAGCGCGGCCTCGCGGGTGCCGTCGGTCGAGTCGCCGTCGGAGATGACGATCAGACTGCGCTGTGCTGGGAAGAACTTCCGGAGCCCGGCCTCGACCGCTCGAACGACGTGCCCGATGGTCTTCGCGTTGTGGAAAGACGGGATGCCGATGAGCAGGTCGACCGAGTCATAGCTGCGGAACAGGTCGGCGGCGTCGTCGGTGAACACGTCGGGCGGCAGGCTGGCCACGGTAGGTTTCGCTCCCAGTTGATCGGATCGTGGACTGACTGACCAATTCTCCTCCGGTGGGCGGTGGCCCAACGTACGTTGATGTACGCAGGTTGCTGTCCGTTCAGGAAACTCTTCACGCAGCGGCTAGCCCATCTAGGCCCTGACCAGGCACGACAGACGAACTAGTTCGAATTGACCACGATGGATCGGTCCGAGATGGCTATCCAACCCGGGCCGTAGACGACGATGTCAACAACTGCCAGGCAGCGCATCGGGCGGAGGCTCTTCGGTGTGACGGGAGCGGCGGCCCTGGAACACCTTCCCCTTGCGCCCGAGCGCTGCCGGCACCTTCCCCGGGCCAGCGCCGGCTAGACCGTGTCCCGCTCCGGTTCCCGATCCTCGTCCGCTGCCACACCGGGCGGGTCGGGCAGCAGTGGGAGGCGGTGCCGGCGGCGGTCGAGAACCACGTTCAGGGCGGCGCCGTAGAGCACGATCTGGGCGAACAGGCCGAGCCAGATCAGCAGCAGCACCACGCTCAGCAGCGAGCGTGGCAGCGCGCTGACCCCGGCCGACCGCTCGGTCCACAGCGCGAAGGCCCGCTTGAGCAGGTCGACGCCGATGGCGCCCACCAGCGCGCCGGGCACCTGGCTCAGCCATGAATGCCGCCGGGCCGGCAGCAGCCGGTACAGCAGGAGCAGCAGCACCAGCATCGAGAACGGGCTGGCCAGGGTCGACAGCAGCCGGACCAGCGGCCCGGCCTCGCTGCCGAAGACCGCTCTGGCGGCGTAGCCGATCCAGATGGTGAGGCCCACCGAGCCCAGCAGCACCGTGCTCAGCAGCATCACGATCAGGATGTTGAAGGCCTTCTGGCTGAGCGGGTTGCGGCCGGTCTCCACGTTCCACATCCGGTTCATGCAGGCGGTCATGGAGCCGACGAAGCCGCTGCCGGCGTAGGCGACGCTGACCAGGCCGAAGATCCCGAAGGCCACCCGGGCGCCGATGAGCTGGTTGACCACGTCCCTGCCCTGTACGCCCGGCAGGAGCTGCGCGACGGCGCTCGAGACCGTGTTGGAGACCTGCGCGTCCGACCTGGCCAGGGTGCCGATCACGAAGGCGGCCAACATCAGCAGCGGCACCAGCGAGAGGAAGGTGTAGTACGCCATGCTGCCGGACAGCAGCGCGCCCTGGGCTCGGGAGAAGGTCTGCACCACCGCCCAGGGCAGGCGCGTCACGCGATTGCGGGCGAGCCAGGCGTAGAGCAGCGCGATCGCGCGTTCGAGGCTGGCCTCCACGCGCGCGGCGGGGCCCGGCCGCTTGGGCGGCCGGTTGCCGAGACTGTCGGACTCCGCCGTGGCCATCGTCCCCCCGGTCGAGATGGCGGCTCACCCCTGCTCCCTCTTCCATGATGCGGCCTCGTGCACCCGGAACGCTCGCCCCGGGTCCGCTGCTCAGGCCGGGACCAGGGTGAGCAGGGTCGCCTCGGGGCGGCAGGCGAAGCGGAAGGGCGCGTACTTGCTGGTGCCGAGGCCGGCGCTCACGTGCAGCCAGGTGGAGCCCCAGCGCGACAGCCCGCGGACCTGCTCGCGCGGCAGGTCGCAATTGGTCACCAGCGCGCCCACCCCGGGGAGGCGGACCTGGCCCCCGTGGGTGTGGCCGGCCAGCACGAGCTGGTAGCCGCTGCGCTCGAAGGCGTTGAGGCTGCGCTGGTAGGGGCTGTGGACGACGCCGATCCGCAGGCGCGAGGCATGCCCGTCGGCGGGCACCGGGACGGTCAGGTCGTCCAGGCGGATGTGCGGGTCGCTCATGCCCGCCAGCTCGAGGTCGCCGAGCCGCCCGCGACGGTTTCCGAGCACCAGCCAGCCCATGCCCTCCAGGCCCTCGACCAGCTCCTGCCAGGGGTTGCGGCCGCGCGGGAGCCGCCGCCTGCGCCGCCGGCGGAAGTACGAGAGGTAGTTCTTCGGCTGCGGGGCGTAGTAGTCGTTGGACCCCAGCACCGCGACCGAGCCGAAGCGCGGGTGGAAGCGCGAGAGCGACTTCAGCGCGGCGTCCAGCGCCGACGGCTCGCCGAGGATGTCGCCGGTCACCACCACCAGGTCGGCGGGCACCTCGGCCAGCTCGGCCAGGAAGCGCTGCCGCCTGGTGTCGTCGGCGAGCAGATGGAAGTCGCTGAGGTGCAGGACCGTGCAGGGGGGCTGGCCGGGCTTCAGCGCGGGGACCGTCTCGTGGCGCAGCCGGTACCAGTGGCGTTCGATCAGCACGCCGTAGGCGACGCAGGCGGCTCCGCCCGCGGCCAGCGTCCCGAGCGCCATCCCGACCCTGCCGCCCGCGGTCCTTCCCATCCGTCCTCCACATCGAGCAGGGTCGAGCCCGCGAAATGCGGGAGCTCCTGAGTGAAGCGGCATTCTAGCGATAGTCTCTCTCCATGCTCATCGATGACGTCCAGCAGGCGATGTTCGCCAGCATGAAGGCCAGGCGGTCCGAGGAGACCGCCGCGCTGCGCCTGGCGCTCAGCTCGCTGCGCTCGGCCACCAAGGACGCCGGCCACGACCTCAGCGACGACGAGGCCGTGACCGTGCTCCAGCGCGAGGTCAAGAACCGGCGCGAGGCCGAGCAGATCTACCGGGACGCCAACCGCCCCGACCGCGCCGAGCACGAGGCCTTCCAGGCCGAGGTGATCGGGCGGTTCCTGCCGGAACCGCTGGACCAGGCGGAGCTGGAGCGCATCGTGGACGAGGCGATCGCCAGCAGCGGCGCCACCGATCCGAAGGAGCTCGGCAAGGTGATGGGCCGCGTGATGCCGGCCGTCCGCGGCCGCGCCGACGGCAACCAGGTCCGCCAGCTCGTCCTGCAGCGGCTCCAGAGCTAGCTGGAGGCGGGGGCTGGACCGCCGTCACCGTCAGGGGAACGTCGTCGGCGGACCACCGCCACCGCCACCGCCACCGCCGCCCCCTCCTCCACCGCCACCGCCGCCGCCGCCCCCACCACCGGCGCTCACCTGCAGGGTGACGACGGTGCCAGGCGGCGCGTCGGTGCCGGCGGCCGGCGACTGGCCGATGACCTGGCCGGCGGGGGCCTTGTTGGGCACGATCTGTGCGGTGACCCCGTAGCCGGCCTTGGCGAGGATTTTCGCGGCCTGGGCGAGCGACTTGCCCTTCACGTTGGGGACGCCCTTGCCCTTCTGCTTCGGCTCGGCCGGGCGGCGCTGCGGCGGCGCCGGGAAGCCCTCAACGGGCTGCCCCTGGAGCGCGGCCTGCATGTACTCGTGGAAGATCAACGCCGGATAGGTGCCGCCGAACACCGGCCCGCCGCTGGGGGACAGGTGCGGCATCGGCGTCGGGACCTTGGGGAAGCCCACCCAGACGCTGGTCGCGAGCTGCGGGGTCAAGCCGTTGAAGAAGGCGCTCTTGTAGTCGTCGGTGGTGCCGGTCTTGCCCGCAACCGGTCGGGCGCCCAGGGAGGCCGCGCGGCCGGTGCCGCCGGTGACCACGGTCCGCAGCATGTCGACGACCTGGTTGGCGACTCCCTTGTCGATGGCCTGGTCGCACTTGGGCTTGCGGTCGAACAGGGTCTTGCCGTCCGGCCCCACGATCCTGGCGATCGAGAACGGCGTGCAGTGGACTCCCTGGTTGGCGAGCGTCCCGAAGGCGCTGGCCATGTCGAGCACCCCGACGTTGGGGGTCCCGAGCACCAGCGAGCAGCCTCCCCAGCCGCCGTAGGAGGCGTCGCCCGCGTTGGTGATGCCCATCCGGCGGGCCACGTCGGCGGCGTTCCTCGGCCCGACCTCCGGGGCGAGCTGGGCGAAGTAGGTGTTCACCGAGTGCTGCGTCGCCCCGTACATGTTGAAGACGCCGGCCTCGCTGTCGGCGGCATTGCTCACCGGCCAGGTCGGCTTGCCGCCGTTGGGACACTGGCTGGCTGGGATGTCGATGTGCGCCGGGGAGTTGAAGGTCTTGGTGACCGGGATGCCCTTCTCCAGCGCGGCCACGTCGAAGAACATCTTGAACGAGGACCCGGACTGGAAGCCCTTGCCGCCGTAGCGGATGGTCGCCAGGTTGACCTGCGACTTCTGGTAGTCCTTGCCGCTGACCATGGCCACGACCTGGCCGGTCCTGGGGTCGACGCTGGCCAGCGCCCCGTCGATCCCGGCGCCGCTCTGCTGGCCGTTCTGGCCGGCCCCGCTGGTGCGCTGCGACGGCGCTCTGAGCTGGTCCTTCACGGCGTTCTCGGCCTCGGTTTGCCGGTCCGGCTCCAAGGTGGTGTAGACCCGCAGGCCGCCCTGGCGAACGGCCTTGGAGCGCTGCTCGCTGCCGGCCTCGCCGAGCACCTTGTCGTAGGCGGGGTCCTCCAGGAGCTGCCGCCGCACGTACTCGAAGAAATACGGCCGCGACACCTTCGACGAGACGACCTTGACGTGCAGCTTGGCCCCCTTGGCCTTGGCGACGTCGGCGGCGCTGGCGAAGCCGAGCTGCTGCATGCGGTCGAGCACGACCTGCTGGCGCGGGAGGTTGTTCTTGGGCTTGGTGGGCTTGTAGAACTCCGGCGACTTGATGGTGGCGGCCAGCGAGGCCGCCTCTGCCAGCGTCAGCTTGGACAGGCTCTTGCCGTTGAAGTAGTGCTGGGCGGCGGTGGCGATCCCGTAGGCGCCCTCGCCGAAGTAGGCGGCGTTGAGGTAGGCCTCCAGGATCTGGTCCTTGGTCATCTTCTTCTCGAGCTGCACCGCGTAGGCGGCCTCGCGGATCTTGCGGTCGAAGGTCTCGGAGGTGTCGTTGATCACGATCAGCTTCACGTACTGCTGCGTGAGCGTGCTGCCGCCCTGCTCGATCGCCCCGGACCTGATGTCCTCGACGGCCGCGCGGGCGATGCCCCGGAAGTCGATGCCCTTGTGCTCGTAGAAGCGGTCGTCCTCGATGGCGACCACCGCGTCCCTGACGATCTTGGGAATCTGATTGATGCGCACGACCACGCGGTTCTCATCCGCCAGCACACCGAGCTGCTTGCCGTTGGACGCGTAGATGGTGGTGCGCTGTGCCAGCGGGCCCACTTTCGGCAGCGGCGGGATGTTGCCGAGCCGCTTGGCCGTGTCACGCGCGAACGCGCCGGCCGGGATCACGATCGGCAGCGACAGCAACGCCATCAGCAGCGCCAGCACCACGCCGATCACCACGATGGAGCCGAAGCGCGTGCCGAGCAGCGCCGCGACGCGACCCCTTGGGATCGGGAGGCGCGGCGGGGGATAGTGGGCGTCCGCCATGGCACATGGGTATAGCACACTCTGAACGGCCGGGCTGTCACCGGCCAAAGTAGCTGGGATGATAGGTTTGTTGTCCGAAGCCGGCAAGCCGGCTCCCTGACCGTCCGCCGTCTTCGTGTGGAGGCTTCAGAGACTGCTGTTCGACACAAACGTCCTTGCCCAATTGGAACAGGCGCCCTCGGTGGAAGGCTTGGTCGGATCGTTCAAGCATTTCGGCGACCGGTTCATCGCGCTGCTGCCCAACCTGCTGGCGGCGCTGGTGTTCCTGGTGCTCACGGTCGCCCTCGCCCGGCTGGTGCGGCGGGGGGTGGAGGCCGGGCTGCGCCGGACCTCGACCGAGGCCTACGTCCACCTGCTCGTCGGCAAGATCGCCTACTTCGGGACCATGCTGCTCGGCGTGGTGGTGGCTCTGTCGATCGGCGGCGTCAACCTCGGCTGGGTGGTCGGGAGCCTCGGCCTGGTGACGGTCGCGCTCGGCCTGGCGCTCCAGGACATCCTCAGCAACTTCGTCGCGGGCATCCTGCTGCTGCTGGAGCACCCCTTCACCAGGGGCGACCAGATCGCCATGGGAGAGGCGGAGGGCACCGTCGAGGACATCCGCGTGCGCGCCACGCAGCTGCGGACCCCCGACGGCCAGCAGGTCATCGTTCCCAACAAGCTGCTGTTCACCAACGTGGTCACCAACTCGACCGCGACCATGCACCGACGCGTGGACGTGCGCCTGAGCGTGCCCACCGCGGAGGTCTCGGACAAGCTGCGGGGACAACTGCTGGAGGTGGCCGCCGGCGTCCACGGCGTGAGCCGTGACCCGGAGCCCCGTCTGCTGGTCGAGGACCTCGGTGACGACAAGATCGAGCTGCTGCTGTGGTTCTGGGTGGACCCGCGACGCCACCCCGAGCTGCAACGGGTGCGCAGCGAGGTGCTCGAGGCCACCCAAGCCGTGCTCGCCCGGTTCAATATGGAGTTGACCGCTTCCAAGACCGGCTCGAGCGCCTCGGACGACAAGAAGGCAGGATGACCGCGATCAAGGGTCCCTCACTGGCCGACCTGCGGACCACACTGGCCCGCCAGGTCGAGACGCTCGTCGGGCGCGTCGACAACTGGTCGGCGGACGACTGGGAGCAGCCGTCCGCCAATCCTGGCTGGACCAACGCCGAGACGGTTCAGCACCTGATCGAGACCCTGGCCACCTGCGCGATCGGCGTCGAGCAGAACGAGCAGGCCACGCGGCCCTCCTTCGACGAGGCCCGCCAGGCCACCAACGCCCCGCCGGTCCTGCTGCCGCGCAGGCTGGGCGATTCGGGCGAGCGCCTGGTCGAGGCGCTCGGCAAGACCGAGCCGTCGGACCTGGTCTGGTATCCCGACCACCGGTTCTCGGCACGCACCATGGCGGCGGCCGCCCTGTCCGAGGTGGTGCTGCACCGCTGGGACCTGACGGGCACGGGCGACCGCGGGCCCGAGCCCCGCGCCGCCCGCCTGGTCCTCCAGGGGCTCTTCTCGTCGCACGACGACTCCTCCGCAAGCCCGATCGCGCTGCTGCTGCACGTGGCCGGCCGCAGCCGCATGGAGGGCCGTCCCGGCTGGCGCGGTGCCGATTGGCACTGGGACATCCCCGACGAGGCCCCCGCGGGTTAGCTCGCGAAGAGGTGCTCCCCCAACCGTCGCAGCCCAGCAAGGTCATGGACGTCGTCCGCGAGCAGCGGGACCTCGACCACGCCGACCCCTTGGACGGCACTGGCCAGCTCGGCGACCCGCTCTCGCTCGCTGGCGGCCAGCCGCTCCAGCGCCTGGTGCTGCTCGACCAGGTCGGCGAGCAGCCGCCCGTCGGCGCCCCCGCCCGCCAGCCGCTCCAGGGCCGCGCCCGGGACCTGCGGGATCGGCGCGGCCCGGTGGATCCGGTTCACCACCAGCGCGCCCAGCGGCATGGCGTCGTCGGCGAGCCGGCCGGCGAAGAAGACCGCCTCGCGTAGCGCCGCCTGGTCGGGCGTGGCCACCACCACGAACGCCGTCCCGGGGTGCTTCAGCAGGTCGTAGACGCGGCGGGCGCGGTCCTTGAAGCCGTCGTACATGCCCTCGAAGGCCGCGAAGAATTCGCCGACCTCGGCCAGCAGCTCCGAGCCGGTGAGCCGCCGGACCAGCCTGGTCATGGTGGTCGTGGCGAAATTGAGACCCCTGAGGTAGCCGCGGCCGACCCGCTGCGCCGGGGCGATCAGCAGGCGAAAGGCGCGCGCGTCGAGCAGCTCGTTCAGGTGCTCCGGCGCGTCCAGGAAGTCGAGCGCCGAGCGCGTCGGCGGGGTGTCCACCACCAGCAGCTCGTAGCGCCCGGACTCGTGCAGCTCGTAGAGCTTCTCCATGGCCATGTACTCCTGCGTGCCGGCCAGGGTCGAGGAGAGGCGCTGGTAGAACCGGTTGGCGAGGATGCGCTCGGCCTGCTCGTCGTCGCGCGAGTAGCGCTCGATGACCTCGTCGAAGGTGCGGCGCATGTCCAGCATCATCGCGTCCAGGCCGCCCGGCTCCCGCAGCTCCGACCCCTTGCCGCGCACCGGCCGCGGCTCGTTGGAGAGCACGTCCAGGCCGAGGGCCTGGGCCAGCCGCCTGGCCGGGTCGATGGTGAGCACGCAGGTGCGCCGCCCCTGCTGCGCGCCCCGCAGCGCCACCGCCGCCGCCGTCGAGGTCTTGCCGACCCCGCCGGAGCCGCAGCACACCACGATGCTGGCCGAGCCGACGATCGCCTCCAGCGGCGAGGCCTCCCGCGCCGTCACCGCCGCGCCTCGGCCCCGGCCGGGGCCTGCTTGCTGCTGCCGGCCCTGGTCGTGCCGCGTCTGGACCCGTCCCCGGTCTCGCCGGCCCTGGTCGTGCCGGCTTCGCTGGCCAGCGGCGAGTCGGCCAGGCGCGCCGCCAGCGTCCGCACCGCCTCGGGACCGGTGACGCCGCCGGTGAGCAGCGGTAGCTCGACCACTGGCAGGCCCTCCAGCTTGGTCCGCAGCTCCTTGAGCAGGCGGCGCTCGCGGGTCACCTGCCGCTGGCGGTCGCGCGCCTCCTCCAGCAGCACGCTGATGGCCTCCTTGTCGAGCTGCGTGCCGGCCCCGGTGGCGGCGTCGAGCAGCGGCCTGGGGTCCCTGGCCAGCGCGGGCAGGCGGCTGGCGCGGCTGGCGAGCCGGTCGGCGGTCACCCGGTTGGCGACCACGGCGCCCACCGGCAGCTCCGCGGCCCGCAGCGCCCCGGTCGCCTCGATCGTCTCGGTCACCGGCAGCTCCTCGGGCAGGCAGGTGAGCACCATCGCGGTCCGCGCGGGGTCGTCGAGCAGGTCCTTGACCCGGTCGGCCTGGTGGCGGATCGGGCCGACGCGCGCCAGCTCGGCGACCGTCTCCGGCGCGCGCAGGAAGGGCACCACCCGGCCGGTGGGCGGAGCGTCGAGCACCACCAGGTCGTAGACGCGCCCGTCGCGGGTGCGACGGGTCGCGGCCTCCCAGACCTTGCCGACCAGCAGGATGTCGCCGAGCCCCGGGGCGGCCGCGGTGACGAAGGTGGTGAGCCTCGCCCACGACAGCAGCCTCGCCAGCGGCGCGAACCCGTAGCGGCCCAGGTACTCGCGAAGCGAGGCCTCCGGGTCCACGGACAGGCCGTTGACCCGTTCGCCCAGCTTGACCTCCTGGTAGCCGATGGAGCGGCGGCCGAACGGCACCGCCAGGCCCTGGCGGCCCTCGACCTCCACCACCAGCGTGCGCCGTCCGCGCTGAGCCGCCGCCACGGCGAGGGCGGCCGCGACCGTGGTCTTCCCGGTCCCGCCCTTGCCGGTCACCACCAGGAGCTGCGCCCCGTCGAGCACGTCGAGGGCCATAAGGAAACCATCGTAGCCGGCCCTTTCCCCAGATCGCTCGTTCGAGTTGTCGGCCCTCTGGGACGCGGAGACAATGGCCCGGCTATGCATCGCTTTCTCCGACTCCTCTCTCTGCCCTGCCTCGGCGCGCTCATTGCGCTGGTGGCCACCTTGGGCGTGACCTCCCCCGCCAAGGCCCAGGCGCAGGCCCCCGGCGGCCCGACCATCGAGGTGTTCACCCTCTCCGGCGTCCTCGACCAGAGCCTGCTCGGCGATCTCCGCGGCGCCGTCGCCGGCGCCGAGCGGCGTGGCGCCAGGGCCCTGCTCATCCAGCTCGACGCCTTCGGCGGGCTGGGAACCGACCCTGCCGAGGTGCAGCGGGTGGTCGCCGACGCCAAGGTGCCCGTGGCGATCTGGGTCGGGCCCCGTGCCGCCCAGGCGGCCGGTGCCAGCCTCTTCCTGCTGGCCAAGGCCGACGTGGTGTCCTCCAGCCGGCAGGCGAGGATCGGCCCCGCCCTCCCCGCCGAGCTGGGGCGCGGCCGCGACGCGGACGCCGAGGCCTCACTGTTCGCCTCCTCCGGGCTCCCCGCCGAGGTCGAGCACGGCACCGTCGACGGCGCCCGCGCCCAGTCGCTGCGCCTGACCGCCTACCAGGCCGAATCCCTGCCGGACGCGGTCCGGCAGCTCGACGGCCGCCAGGCTGACGGCCATGCCATCGAGGTCAGCGGGTTCCAGGTGCGCTTCCTGTCGTCGTCGCTGTTCGACCGGGTCCGCCATGGCCTCGCCAACCCGACCTTGGCCTACCTGCTGCTGCTCGCCGCCGCTGCCTGCCTCTCGTTCGAGTGGTTCCAGCCCGGTTTCGGCGTCGCCGGCATCGCGGGGGTGCTGGTCGGCCTGCTGGCGGTCTACTCGCTGGTGGTACTGCCCACCAACTGGCTCGCCCTGGCCGTACTGGTCGCCGGCACGATCGCCTTCACCGCCGACACCGCACGCGGCGGCCTGGGCGCCCTGACGGCGCTGGCCACCGCGCTGACCGGGGTGGGCTCGTGGTGGCTGTTCTCCAGCCCGTCGGCGCTGCTGCGGGTCGACGGCCGCCTGGCGGTGCTCGGCACGCTCTGGTCGGTGTCCTGGTTCGTGGTCATCCTGACGATGCTGCTGCGATCGCAGCGGCAGGCGCCCACGGGCACACAGGCGCTGGTCGGCGCGCGCGGCGTGGTGCGCAGCGTCCTCAATCCGGGTGGGATCGTGGTGATCGAGGGCGCCATGTGGCGAGCCGACCTGAGCGGCGGCGGGATGCTGCCGACCGGGCAGCGGGTCCACGTCGACGCCGTCGAGAACGGCATCCTCCAGGTCACCCCCGAGGATCCTGCCGCCGTCCGTCCGGCCCGGCGGCGCCTGCGCCCCGCTCGGCCGGCGCCGAGAGCGTAGTCGATGCGACTCGCATCTCGACGAACCTCTCGATACGGGCGACCATGGCAGCGGTGATCATGGCCCCGGGCCAACCGGAAACCATCCGTCGCCGACTCTTTGACGAGCGACGCTTTTCACACATGAGAGACTGAGCCCACCACGACCCGCTGGGATCGGCGGGGGTGAGACTCCGAGGAGACGAAATTGGGCGGCATCGTCATCGTCATCTTCCTGGTCCTGCTGATCTTGGTCGTGGTCGCGCTGGCCACGATGGTCAGGGTGCTCCAGGAGTACGAGCGGGCGGTCATCTTCCGTCTGGGAAACGTGCTCAGAGCCCCCAAGGGACCGGGACTGTTCCTGATCCTGCCGTTCGGCATCGACCGGATGCGCAAGGTCAACCTCCAGACCGTTGCCATGAACGTCCCTCCGCAGGACGTGATCACGCGCGACAACGTGACGCTGCGCGTCGACGCGGTCGTCTACTCGCGGGTGGTCGACCCGGTCAAGGCCGTGGTCGAGATCCAGAACTACCTGTTCGCAACCAGCCAGGCCGCGCAGACGAACCTGCGCGCGATCCTCGGCAAGAAGAGCCTCGACGAGGTCCTGAGCGCCCGCGAGGAGATCAACGCCGAGCTGTCGGCGGTGATCGCCGGCATCACCGCCCCGTGGGGCGTGCGGGTCACCTCGGTCGAGATCAAGGACGTCGACATTCCCCAGGAGCTGCAGCGCGCGATGGCGCGCGAGGCGGAGGCGTCGCGTGACGCCAAGGCCCTGAAGATCTCGGCGGACGCCGAGCTGATGGCCTCGCACGTGCTCTCCGAGGCGGCCGGCGTCATGTCGCAGAATCCCTCGGCCCTGCAGCTCCGATTTCTCCAGACCGTCGCCGAGGTCGCGACCGAGCGCAATTCCACGCTGGTAATGCCGATCCCGATTGAGCTGCTCAGCTTTTTCGGGCGGCTTGGCAGCGACCTGGGGCCCGCGCCGCGCAACGGCGGGCCGCCGGCGGTGGCTTCCAAGAGCCCTCCCGCGGAACCGCACGCGATGGACGAGCCTGCTCCGGGATCGTCCACGGCCCAGCTCCCGACCGTGCCCCCGCACGACACCCCGCCGCAGCCGTCCCGCGGCGTCGACCCCGACCTCGACACGGATCCGGGCGACGGCGGGGGATTCCGGCGCCGAGCGGATTGAACCGAGCGACCGGCGAATTCAACGCGGCGACCGATCGGGAAACGCCTCCAGGCGTGCTGGTTTTATGCCGCGTTGACCTTCCCCATGAGATACCAGGGCCGCAACCGAAGCGTTACGGCGTAGGGATTGAGACCGACCATCCCGAGGGTTACGCTGCGCCTACAGACATCTCTGACCTGATCGGGTGATCCGCCCGACTCGTAGCACGGTCGTGGTTTCGCAGTGGGGGCGCCAGGGCAACCGCGCGGCGACCGACGCGAGGAAGGAACCGTCATGGCTACCACGACCAGCACCACCGCCGCGGCGGAGCGCGCGGCCCGAGCCGGGATCTCGACGATGTGGCACCTACAGATCGGCTGGCAGTACCGGGCCGCCTGCAAAGGACCGCAGTCCGACCTCTTCTTCCCTCCGAACCACCTGGAGCGCAAGGAGGACCGGCACGAGCGCGAGTCGGCAGCCAAGGCGATCTGCCGGAGCTGCCCGGTGCTGACGCAATGCCGTGACTACGCGCTGATGGTGCGCGAGCCGCACGGTATCTGGGGTGGACTGAACGAGTACGAGCGGCGCCAGCTTCTGGCCCGCCGCGCCGGCTGAATTCCTCGGCGGGCCCGCTGCGATAGCCTTGGCGGTCGTGTCGAGTCACGACCACCCGAGAGGACCAGCGATGACCACGTGGGAATACGCGACCGTGCCGCTCCTGCCGCACAACACCAAGCAGATCCTCGACAACTGGGGACAGGACGGTTGGGAGCTGGTGGCGGTCCACACCGCCGAGGTCGGCGGGACCGTCGCCTACTTCAAGCGCCCCAAGTCGTAGCCGCGTCCGGGCGGCCGCGGCCGGGTCCCTTCAGCGGCGCCGGCTGATCACCCGGAAGGACTCGGCGTAGCGGTAGCCGTGTGGCTCGCCGATGGCTGCCATACGGCGGCCGAGGAATTCCCGCAGGTTCCGAGGCGCCTGTGCCATCTGGCTGGCGTGCGCCTCCAGGGCCGCCAGCTTGCGATCGAAGTACGGCGTGACGTCGACGACCTCGTTGCCGCCGCTCGGCCCCATCAGCCAGATCTCCTCGAGCTCACGCCAGGGAGGCAGGCCCTCCTCGGTCTGGAGCTCGGGGAAGATCGCGGCGGTGGTGCCGCCCGTGATAGTGGTGTCGAGCGCCGCCGTGCCGACCGCCCGGTGATCGGGGTGGTTGACGAAACCGCCCAGCGGCAGGTGCTCGGGGTTCATGGTCAGCAGGCGATGGGGCCGGTGCCGCCGGAACTCGCGCGCGACGTCGCGCTGGAGCGCGGGCGAGTACACCACCTCGGTGTCCATGTAGCCGAGGAAGGTCACGTCGGTGACCCCGGCCACCTTGGCGGCCGCCCTGGCCTCGTCCTCGCGGAGCCGCCCGAACTCCGCGGGGTCCTGGCTGGCGTCCTGCACGCCCCGCTGGCCCGAGGTCACGATCACATAGCGGACGTCCCAGCCCTCGTCGACCCACCGGGGAATGGTCCCGCCCGCGCCGAACTCGATGTCGTCTGGATGGGCGCCGATCACCAGCACCCTGCGTTCGCCGTCCGCGGCGCGTCCGTTCTCGCTCATGCCCTGGAGGCTAGCTCGGGTCGGAGGCTCCCCGCATGGCAGGCTTGTGGACAAGCGGCTCCGCCTGTCGCGGCGATTGGATAGTGTGCGGTCATGGACCTCGATGCCGCATTCGCCTCGCTCCCCGGCCTCACCACCCGAGGGGCGCAGCGCACCATGGCCAGCGCTGTGGCCACCGCGCTCGAACGTGAGCAGCCCCTGCTGGTGCACGCCCCCACCGGCGTCGGCAAATCGCTCGGCTACCTGGTTCCCATCGCAGCCGCCGGCCGGCGAGCGATCGTGGCCACGGCGACCAAGGCCCTCCAGTCCCAGCTCATCGACCGCGACCTCCCACGCCTCGCCGACGCCTTCCAGACCACCTCGGCCCTCCTTATGGGGAGAGGGAACTATGTCTGCCTGGCCAAGGTGGACGCGCTGGTTGCCGCCACCCGGCTGGCCGCCACCGCCCAGGAGGAGGCGGCCCTCCAGGTGGTCGACTGGGCCGTCGACTCCGACAGCGGCAGCCGGCTCGACGCGCCGCCCGGCACGCGCGACGACGTCTGGGACCTGATCTCGACTCCGGGTGAGGACTGCCCCGGCCAGAAGGGCTGCTCGTTCTTCAAGCGCTGCTTCGCCGAGCGAGCCAAGGAGCAGGCGCGCGACGTCGACGTGGTGGTCACCAACCACCATCTTCTCCTGCTCGAACTGGAGCTGCGCCAAGCCTCGGACTCCCCTGGCGTCATGCTGCCCGAGGTCGACGTCGTGGTGGTCGACGAGGCGCACCGCCTCGCCGACCACGCCGCCGACCTCTACGGCGTGACCGTGACGGGCGCGCGGGTCTCGCGCGCCGGCGCGGCGGCCGACGCGATCATCAAAGCGAGCGGCTCGACCTCCGACTGGGCCAGGCGGCTCCGGGCCCGCTGGGAGGCTCGCGTCAACGGGCTGCGGCCGGGACCGGTGCTGCCGGGGTCCAGGGCGGCGGCCGACCTGGGCAGGGCCCTGGAGCCCGTCATTCGAGAGGCGCTGGCCGCCTCCGCCGCGCTGCGGGGGGTCGCCGCGGTCCCCGACGACCTCGAAGGCGGGATGCACGCCGCCCGCCGCCGGCTCACCGGGCTCTGCCGCGACCTCCAGCGGCTCCGCGAGGTCGAGGCGCCGGTGTCCGCCGCCGTCGCGGCCGAGCGCTCCGCCGACGATCCCGACGAGGCCCCGCCCGTGCCAGCCGTCGACCTGGCCGTGTGGATCGAGGAGCGCCGCGACGGTGGCCGGACCATCCGCTCGGCGCTGGTCGAGCCGGGGGCGGTCCTGCGGGACGTGCTGTGGGACCGGATCCCCACCACGGTGGCCTGCTCGGCGACCCTTGCCGTGGCCGGTGAGCTCGGGGGAACCGCCGCTGCCCTCGGGGTCGAGCGGCCCGACGGCCTGGTGGCGGAGTCCCCCTTCGACTTCCGCGGCAACGCCCTGCTCTACGTGCCCCGCGGTGTTCCGGCGCCCACCGGCGACGGCTTTCAGGCTGCGGCCGAGCGGGAGCTGCGCGGCCTGGTCGAGGCGTCCGAGGGGCGTGCCCTCGTGCTGTGCACCTCATGGCGCGCGGTCGAGTCGTTCGCCGCCGCTCTCACCGATCTCCCGTGGGAGCTGCTCGTCCAGGGCGAGGACACGCCGGCGCGGCTGGCCGCCCGTTTCCGCGACGAGGTCGCCAGCGTCCTGGTGGCGACCAGGACCTTCTTCGAGGGAGTCGACGTGCCCGGCCAGAGCTTGTCCCTGCTGGTGCTGGACCGGCTGCCGTTCCCGCGCCCCGACGACCCGCTGCTCGCCGAGCGTGGGCGCCGGATCGAGCGTCGCGGCGGCTCCAAGTTCGGCGAGGTCTGGCTGCCGAGCGCCGCCGTCTCGCTACAGCAGGCGCTCGGGCGGCTGATCCGCTCCGAGTCGGACCGCGGGGTCATGGCGGTGCTGGACCGGCGGCTGGCGGACGCGGGCTACGGGCGGCGGCTGCTCGTCAGCCTGCCACCGGCGCCGCTGACGCGTTCGATCCAGGAGGTGCGGCGGTTCTTCGGTACCGACGACCCCACGCGGTAGGCTTGGGCCGCACCGGCAGCCGATGTGGCGTGCCGGTGCCGGTGTGTGGCCGCTCCTCCGCGTCGAGCGGGGGAACGGGACCATGCCCAGGGGGACTGTCAGGAGAGCCGGCCAGGAGGAGATCAGCGATGGCGTCGCCCGAACAGCGTCTCGAGGAGCTTGGCATCAGCCTGCCCCAGCCGGCCCGGCCCCTGGCCGCCTACGTGCCGACGGTCCGCTCGGGCGACATGGTCTACGTCTCCGGCCAGGTCCCGATGGTGGACGGCAAGCCCTCGCACCTGGGCCGACTCGGCGCTGACGGGTTGGGGGTCGAAGAGGGCGTGGAGGCCGCGCGGCGCTGCGCCATCAACCTGCTCGCCGCGCTCAAGGCCGAGCTGGGCGACCTCTCCCGCGTTCGCAGGGTGGTCAAGGTCACCGGTTTCGTCGCCAGCGCGCCCGACTTCCACGACCAGCCCAAAGTCGTCAACGGCGCGAGCGAGCTGCTCGTCGAGGTCTTCGGCGACGCCGGCAGGCACGCCCGCTCCGCCGTCGGCCTGGCCGCCCTCCCCCTCGGCGTCCCCGTCGAGGTCGAAGCCATCGTCGAAGCCCCCTGACCCGCCCCAGCTCTCTCCACCGGCGCCTCGGGTGGCCCGGCGCCTCGGGTGGCCCGCCGCCTCGCCTTGCCCGTCGCTTCGGGTGGCCCGGGCCTCTCCCACCGAAACCTAGCCTAGTCGTGCTGGCGGGCCCGGTAGGCGCGGGTCTTGGTTCGGTTGCCGCAGACCTGCATCGAGCACCAGCGACCAGAACGGTTCTTGGAACGGTCGTAGAAGGCCCACTGGCAGGTATCGGAGGAGCACACCTTGAGTCGGCCCCACGTGCCCTGGGCCTTGGCCAGCGCGATCCCGGCCAGCATGGCCGCGAGCGCCCCGCGGACGCCATCCGGCCGCGGGCCGAGGACGGGCTCCCCATCGGGGGCGAAGCGGAGCTGAAGCGGTAGCTCACCGGCGGCACGGTTCACGATCTCGACCGCCTCGGCATCGACCGGATGCCCGTCGTTCACGCGCAGGATCGCCCGCAACGCCTCACGCAGCTCGATCGTGGCCGCCAGGTCGGCCTCGCTCACCGGCGACGCCCGAGCGAGCAGCTCGTGCTCGACCAGCCAGTCGCGCAGCACCGACGGATCCGTGAGCTGCTCGACGCGATCCTCGAGATCGAACGTGTTCACCAGGTCCCGGATCGGCTGGAGCTCAGCCGGGACGTTCTCCTCCGTGGTCGTCTCCGCGGTCGTCATCTCCTGGTCACCTCCTTCCGGGCCTCTCGGCCCCTCCGCCTGCCCGCCGGAACGGTCCTTCATCCATGGTCGCCCATCCTCGCCGCGCCGTCTCGTCGTCACCATCAATCGCAGTTTAGCGGTTGCGATCATGAGAACACCAGTGTAGAGTCTTTAGTGGTGTTGAGAGAGCATTGAGCGCCCAAGAGGAGCGGATCATGAGCTTCCATGACGTGCCACAAGAGGTCGCAGACGAGCGGATCGAAGGAATGCGTCGTGAGGCTGAGGCATACCGGCGGGCCGCCGCTGCGCGGCGCGGCCGGCGGTCGCGTGCAGGCCGGCGGTGGAGCCTCCGCCGTCAGGCAGTCGCCCTCCGGCTATCCGCCCTCGCCCACTCGGCCAACGAGCTCCTCGGCGAGATCATCAGCCCAGCCTGGCCCGCCGGCGACGAGCCCCGCCGCTACATCCGCCCCACTCGCTGAATCCGGCCCGCCGACCCGGGCCCGCGGTAGACTGCGGCCGCCCGCTGAGCCCGCGGCATCGCGACCCCACTCCCGAGCCCGCGGGCGGTTTGCGTGGCCGTGCCGGTCTCGGCGGTTGGGCGATTTCCTTACGATCTGGGCACATACCTGACACGGCGGCACCGAGCATGGGAGGCTATCCGCCCGGCAGCCCCCATCCCCACCTCGGAGCCGTCGTGTCACGTCTGTCCGTATCCGCCTCTCGCCCCATCGCCACCTTGCTGGCGCTGGCGCTGGCGGCTGCGCTCGGGGCATGCGGTATCGACAAGTCGACCTCCGGCACGCCCACCCCGACGCACGCGGAGGTCCAGTCCGAGAGCACGACCGCGCCGACCACCACCGCTCCGCGCCAAACCGCGGCCAAGCCCGGTGAGGCGAGAGGGTCGGCGGTGACCTTGGCGTTCGGGGGCGACGTGCACTTCGAGGGGGTGATCCGTGGCCGCCTGACCACGAACCCCGAGACGACCTTCGGCCCGATCGCGTCGGTGCTCCGCCGCGCCGACCTCGCCATGGTCAACCTCGAGACCGCTATCACGACCCGGGGCACCGCGCAGAGCAAGAGCTTCACCTTCCGCGCCCCCGCCAGCGCCTTCCGGGCGCTCGAGGCCGCCGGTGTCGACGTGGCGACGATGGCCAACAACCACGGGATGGACTATGGGCAGGTGGGCCTCGAGGACTCCATCGACGCGGCAGACCACGCCGATTTCCCGGTGGTCGGCATCGGCCGCGACGCCGACCAGGCGTTCCGGCCCTTCCGCGTCACCATCAACGGTCAGCGCATCGCGATCATCGGCGCGACCCAGGTGCTCGACGACAGTCTCGCCGCCGCCTGGACCGCCGGCGACGGCAAGCCCGGGCTCGCGTCCGCCTACCAGGTCGACCGGCTGCTGGAGGCGGTGCGCTCCGCCCGGCAGGTCGCCGACACCGTGATCGTCAACCTGCACTGGGGCAAGGAGCTGGCGCACTGCCCCATCGAGCGGCAGCGGGAGCTCGCCCCCAAGCTGGTCAAGGCGGGCGCCGACGTGGTCATCGGCTCGCATGCGCACGTCCTGCTCGGTGGCGGGTACCTCGGTCCCGCCTACGTCGACTACGGGCTGGGCAACTTCGTCTTCTACACCAGCGGTGGGGAGGCCGCGCAGAGCGGCGTGCTCACGCTGACGGTGCGCGGACGAGCGGTCACCAAGTCGAGCTGGACTCCAGCCGTGATCTCTGGCGGGATCCCGATCCCGGTGGACGGCAGCGCCGCCGACCGGGCGGTCGCCTCCTGGAATGACCTGCGGGGCTGCACCGGGCTCGCCGCCGAGCCGAGCGTCTCGGACTCGTAAGCTGGACCGCTCCGTACGGCCGCAAGCTCCGGGGTCTGGAGTGGTGCGCGCTCGCGGGTTGCTGGAGCCGCTGCGCCTTTTCGCGGTCGCCGTCGGCTTTCTGACCAGAGTGCCCGTCCCACAGACGGACATCCGGGTCGACGACCTGCGGCGCGCCTCCGCGTTCTTCCCGCTCGTCGGCCTCGGCGTCGCCGGCGTCGGCGTCGCCGTCCGCGCCGCCTTCGAGCCCATCTGGGGCAGCGGCGTCGCCACCCTCGCCGCGATCGCCGCCATGATCCTGGTGACCGGCGCCTTCCACGAGGACGGTCTCGCCGACACCGCCGACGGCCTCTGGGGAGGCTGGGACCCCGCCGCCAGGCTCGCCATCATGCGTGACAGCCGCATCGGCACCTACGGAGCCGTCGCGTTGATCATCGTGATCGCCCTCCGCGCGGGCCTCCTGCTCCCTCTCGGCCTCGCCGACTTCACCCGAGCCGTCGTCTGCGGCCACGTCCTCGCCCGCGCCTCCACCCTCCTCCTCGCCCGCATCCTCCGTCCCGCGGGTGGCCCTGGTTCCGTGGGTGGCGGCCCCCTCCCCGCCGGTGACCCCCTCCCCGCCGGTGACCCGCTCCCCGCGGGTACCCCTGCCACCGCGGGTGTGGATGGGGAGGCGCTCTTGGGCGGGCGGCGGCGGTTGGGGGTTTCGGTGGTGGGGCCGCTCGGCGCGCAGGGCATTGGGGTGGCGGCGGCGGTGGTGGCGGCGACGCTTGGGCTGGCGGCGCGAGCATGGGCGCCAATTCCGCTGGCGGCGGGTCTGGTCGTCTGTCTTGGCTGTGCGAGGCTGTTCCGGCGGCGCCTGGGAGGCATCACGGGTGATGCGTTCGGGGCGGCCAACCAGGTGGTGGAGCTCGCCGCTGTCGCCGCCATCGTCGCGCTGGCAAGGGCGGGATTGCTGTGAGGACGGCCGGCCCGGAGCCTGCCCGGCTCGTCCTGCTGCGCCACGCCGCTCCTGCCGAGGCAGGAGTCCGCTGCTCAGGAGGGGCCAAGGTGTTCGATCCCGGACTGGAGGCTCCCGGCCGCGAGCAGGCGGCCGCGGCAGTGCGGCGCCTCAGCCGCGAGTTCGACCTGGTCGTGGCATCGCCCGCCCGCCGGGCCCGCGAGACGGTCGCGGCCTGGGACCTGCCGGTCGAGCTCGACGAGCGACTGGTCGAGCGGTCGTTCGGCGAATGGGAGGGGCGACTCTGGAACGATCTGTGGCCCCAGGTCCCGGCCGAGGTGCTGGCGGACCCGCACGCCTACGCGGCCTTCACGCCACCCGGCGGCGAGCCCTACGACGCCGTGGCGGTTCGTGTCCAGGAGGCGCTGCACGATCTCACGGCGGTGCCCGGCCGCCGGGTGCTTGCCGGGACCCACGCCGGACCACTGCGACTGGCCGTCGGCGCCGTCCTCGGCCTCTCACCGGCCGTCGCGCTCACCCTCGGAGCCGGCTTCGCTCGCGCGGCCGTGCTCGAACGCCACGGCGATCGCTGGGTCCTCGACGGCCTGAACTGCTGACGCTGGAGCCGCGGGTCGGCCTCTGGCCGGTCCGAATCCCCCCGGTCCAGCGGATCCGACGCGCGATCAGCCTGACGACAACGCGTCGACCAGGTTCTCTTCGAGCCAGCCGAGGTACGAAAGGACGTTCAGCGCCGGGGCGTTTGGATCGGAGGGGTCGACGTCGCCGTCGAAATCCTCGGTGATCCCAAGCCGCACGCCGAGCGCGAGCCGCAGGTCGTTCAGCGCACCGAGCCAGGCGGCGGCCTCGTCCTCGGTGAGGTCGACCGTCCAGCGCCGCAAGCTGACCGTCCCGCGGTCGAGCGTCTTGGTGACCACATCGAGGTTGGCCAGTTTCGCCTCGAGCAGGTCCTCGCGCATGAGCCTGTGGTACTCGGCGTCGCGCTCGACGTCCTCCGGCTCCAGGTAGGCCTGCGGGAACAACCGCTCCAGCACCGGGTCCGGTCCAGCATCGCCAGGACCCGCGGAAGCGTCGCGCACTCCAGGTGGACCGGCCGACCTCTCCCAGGAATCGGCGGGCATGGTGCTTGCGCCGTCGTCGAAGAGCCCCGTTGGCTCCTGGGTCGCGGCGCCGGGCCCGGTGAGCACCGAACGGAGCTGGTCAGGAAGGCTGCGGAGGAGGGCCATCTCCTCGGCGCTGAGTCGCAGCCGAAACCGGTCGCGCCCGATCCGCTTGACCGTGCCGGCCACGGCTAGCGGTCCTTCTGCATGGTGGCCCACAAGCCGTAGCCGTGGAGCCGGTAGACGTCGTATTCGGCCTTCTCCCTCGGGCCGCTGGAGACGACTGCCTTGCCCTTTTGATGCACGTCCAGCATCAGCTTGGTCGCCTTCTCCTTGGAGTACCCGAACAGCTTCTGGAACACGAACACCACGTAGGACATGAGGTTGATCGGGTCGTTCCAGACGATCACGATCCAGGGCACGTCAGGCTCGGCGACATCCTCCCGCTCGGGTGCCCGCTCGCGTGCCGGTGCAGTCGTGCTCATGCTGCTCATGACCTCTATGGTGGCAAAACCTCGGTGGGAACGGAAAGCCGGTCGCGACCGACCACCCCCTCATGTTGGCGGTCCGGGAGGCGACAGGCGGCGTTTGTCGCCCGCCCGGAAGGTGATGCCCGCCCGATCCAGGTGCTCGAGCAAGGGGATCACGGTCTTGCGTGTGGTGCCGAGGGTGGCCCTGGCCTCCGAGGCGGTGAAGTCCATTCCGTCAGGGAACGCCCGCCGCAGGGTGGCGACCGCCTCGTCGAGGACCCGCGTCCCCAGGTACAGGCCAGGGGCGATCGAGGCCAGGGTCCGCTGCCGGCTCAGCGCGGCGACCAGCCGCCGGTCGGCGCCAAGCTCGGCCAGGTCCGACTCGCTCAGCACCGCGACCCCACGCTCGGCGAGCGCCGACTCGACCCGAGCGCGCGCGGCCTCCTGACGCGGATCAAGCCGGACGCCGTGGCCCGGCAGCCGGACCGCCGGGCCGTCGAGGACGAGCCGTCCGGCGGCGAGCAACGCCTCGACCACCTCGGGTGCGCCGGCCGTGACCTGGCGGGCCGCCTGGGCGGGCAGCCCGGCGGCCAGGGGCTCCTGGCGGTGATGGCGCTCGACCGCCTCCAGCACCGCTCGCTCCGCCGCGTCCCAGGCCGGCGCGGTCCAGGCCAGGCTGCGGGAGCGCACCACCAGCCCGGTCTCGACCGCGCCCGTGAGCATGCGCTCTACCAGCCGCGGGCCTGTGCCGACCAGCCTCGGTAGCTCGGCGACCGCCACCGGGCCCCGCTCCGCCAACACGCGTTCGAGGAGGCCCGCGCGGTCGTCGTGCGCGAGCGCGGCCTCGCGCGCCTCCAGCTCCTCTGCGCGACGCACGCGAGCGGCGGTGCCGTGCACCTCGCCGCGCGGGAACGGGTCGAGGACCCGCCCACCGCCGACCGTCTCGTCCCGCCCACTGTCCCGCAGCACCACCGGCTCCGACACGTCCAGCACCAATGGATGCTCCAGATGCAGGCGAACGAGGGCGTCCTCGCCGGGGCGGACCTCGTGCGCGTCGAGCGGCTGCAGGCGTGCCGCCGTCTCCGCGGCGCCCGCGTACACCAGGTAGGCGCCTCGCGCGCGCAGCGGTGCCGGCGCGCTCGGCAGGCAGCGCAGGCGGCAGTCGACGGTCCGGGTCGGGGCCCACTGCCGCGGGAGCACCAGCACATCCCCGCGTGTCACCTGGTCGGTGGCCACCCCCACGAGGTTGACGGCGAGGCGGCGTGCCGGGTCGGCGCTGGCCACGGGCTCGCCGTGGCTCTGGAGCGCGCGGATGCGCACCCGGCGGCCGACAGGGAGCAGCTCCGCCTCCAGATCCGACCGGAGGGTCCCTCCGGTCAGCGTCCCCGTCACCACCGTGCCGCTGCCGCGGACCGAGAACACCCGGTCGACCGGCAGGCGCGGCCGGCCACGGTCCGCCGGCTCCGGGAGCCGGTCGAGCGCCTCGTCGAGGGCTGCGCGCAGCTCGTCCAGCCCGATGCCGGATGGCGCGGCGGTCGGCACGATCGCGGCGCCGGCGAGGGTGGTGCCGGCGACCCGCGCGGTCACCTCATCCGCGACACGGGCACGAGTCGCCTCGTCGACGAGGTCGACCTTGGTGAGCGCGATCACCCCGGTGGCGATCCCGAGCAGGTCGAGAATGGCCAGGTGCTCGGTGGACTGCGGACGCCAGCCCTCGCTCGCGTCGACCACGAAGAGCGCGCAGTCGACGCCGCCGACACCCGTGAGCATGTTGTGGACGAAGCGCTCGTGACCCGGGACGTCCACGAAGCCGACCGCACGGCCAGATGGCAGGCGCGCCCAGGCGAACCCGAGGTCGATGGTCATTCCGCGGGCCTTCTCCTCGGCCAGGCGGTCCGGATCGGTCCCGGTCAGTGCCAGCACCAGAGCGGACTTGCCATGGTCGACGTGTCCGGCGGTCCCGATGACGTGCGGCATCAGCCAGCACCTCCAGGGGCACCGAGCGCCTCGCGCAGCGCGCGCGACACGACCTGATCCTGTTCGGGGGGGACGGTGCGCAGGTCGACGATCACCCGGCCCCGCTCGGCGCGAGCGATCACGGGCGGGTCGGCGGCACGGAGCCGCGCCAGGATCGTCTCGTCACCTGTCTGGCCAGGGTCGACCTCGACGAGCACGCTCGGGAGCCCCTCGCCCGGGAGACTGCCGCCGCCGGCCACGCTCACGCCGCCGCGGACGGTCGCGGCGGTGCCGAGTTCGCGGGCCAGTGCCTCGGCTCGCGGGCGGAGGTCATCGTCGCGGAGCCCCAGCGCGCGCCACACCGGCAGCTCGCCCCGGCGGCCGGCCGCGTGGCTGGCGAGGGTCACCTCCAGTGCGGCGATGGTCAGCTTGTCGGCTCGTACGGCCCGTGCCAGGGGATTCCTGGCCAGCGTCTGGATCAGGTCCTGCCGGCCCACCAGGAGGCCGGCCTGCGGACCGCCGAGCAGCTTGTCGCCGGAGAACAGCACCAGATCGGCCCCGGCGGCGAGACTCTGCCCGACCGAGGGCTCGTCGCCGAACGGGTCGCCCACCAGGCCGGACCCCAGGTCGTGCAGCAACGGCAGCCCGTGCTGGTGCGCCAGGTCGGCCACCGCATCGAGCGGAGGATCGGTGGTGAAGCCGACCACCTGGTAGTTCGACGGATGCACCGCCAGCAGGCAGGCGGTGCGCTCGCCGATGGCCCGCTCGTAGTCGGCCAGGTGGGTCCGGTTGGTGGTGCCCACCTCGACCAGGTCGACTCCGGCTGCCTGCATGATGGCGGGCAGGCGGAACTCGCCGCCGATCTCGATCAACTGGCCGCGCGACACCACCACCTCACAGTCGCGGGCGAGCCCGCCGAGCGCCAGGAGCAGCGCTCCGGCGGCATTGTTGACCACCAACGCGGCAGGGGCGCCCGTCACCTCACGCAGAAGGGCCTCGGCAGCGGCTCCACGACGACCGCGGGCGCCGGCGGCGAGGTCGTATTCCACAGTGGAGTAGCCCGCCGCCTGGGTGATCGCCGCCACCGCCGCCTGCGAAAGCGGTGCCCGTCCGAGGTTGGTGTGCAGGACCACGCCGGTGGCGTTGATCACCGCGCGCATCCGCTGGCCGGCCAGGCCGTCCAGGTCCCCGGTGACCATCGCTGCGAGCTGGTCGAGCCCTGGGACGGGCTCGCCCGCGGTGGCTGCCCGCCGCGCGGAGTCGAGCACCCGGCGCACGGCGCCGAGTACCGGCCCGCGTCCCCAACCGGCCGCCCTGGCCGCCACCGCGGGGTGGGCGAGCAGCACGTCCACCCTGGGCAACGTCCGCCGCGGGTCGCTCGCGGGCGACGCATCCCCGCGCTCGGGCGCACCCCTGCGGGGCGGTGAGGTTCTGGGGCTCTCGTCCATGCTCCAATTCTGGGCGAGATCCGAGCGGGCGGCATGCTCGTTTCGCAATCTGTGGACAACTTTCTGCGGGTTGTCGGCGCGTCCACGTAGCATCTCCCCCGACTCGAAGTGAGAGGGGTTGCGCCGATGAACCCAGTTGCCGGGCCGCGGCCGGCAGCCACCGTCGCGCTGGTGCGCGACGGGGTTGACGGCGTGGAGGCGTATCTCCAGCGCCGCCCTCGCACCATGGGGTTCGCAGGGGGGCTCTGGGTGTTCCCGGGCGGCCGGATCGATGCGGCGGACGCCGACCCGGCTGTGGACGCGATCTGGGGCGGGCCGCCGCCGGCGGCGTGGGCGGAACGCATGGGCGTGACCGCGGAGCAGGCGCGCGGCTTCGTGGTGGCCGCCTGCCGGGAGACGTTCGAGGAGGCGGGCGTGCTGCTGGTCGATCGGCCGCCCGATCCGCTCCCGCTCCAGGCGGGCCGCGGCGCCCTGCTCGCTGGGGAGCGGGGCTTGGCGGCGATGCTGGCCAGCATGGGCGTCCGGCTGGACACGGCGCGCCTGCGCTACTGGGCATGGTGGCTCACACCGGAGGGCGAGCCTCGCCGCTACGACACCCGCTTCTTCGTCGCGGCGCTGCCCGCGGATGCGGTGGCATCGGCCGAGGGCCTGGCGGAGGTGGAACGCGAGCGGTGGCTGGCGCCGAACGTGGCCGCGGCGGACCAGTCGATGCCGATGCTGCCGCCGACACGCTTCACCCTGCGTGACCTTGCCGGCTTCCGCACGGTCGAGGAGCTGCTCGAGGCAGGCCACCATCGTCCGGTCGAGCAGGTGCTGCCACGGCTCGAGGGCCGCGTCCTGATCATGCCCTGGAACGAGCGCTACCCGGTGCCGGTCCCACCAGGAGGGCCGGCCCGAGGGCGGATCGGCGCATGAGGAAGCTGGTGATCGCTGGAGTGAGCTGGTGACCAGGGTGCTGGCGCCGAACCCGTCACCGATGACATTGGAGGGCACGAACACGTACGTGGTCGCGACGCCCGAGTCGGGGACCGCGGTGGTCATCGATCCGGGCCCGCCGGATCCCGAGCACCTGGACCGTGTCATCGGGGCGACGCGCGGCCGCGGGGTGGAGCTGGTGCTGCTCACGCATACCCATCCGGATCACGCCGAGGGAGCGGCGGCGTTGGCCGCGCGCGTGGGCGCTCCACTGGGCGCGCTCGACCCGGAGTGGGCGACGGCGGGCGCACCCGGTCTGGCCGCCGGGGTCGGGTTGCGAGTGGGCGGGGTCGAGCTCGAGCCGCTGCCGACACCGGGGCACGCCGCGGACCACTGCTGCTTCTGGCTGGGGGCGGAGCGCGCGATGTTCACTGGAGACCATATTCTCGGCCGGCGCTGGAGGCCGGCGACCGGACGCCGGCGGCGATGGTCCGGCGGATCTACGCGGATGTCGACCCCGCCCTGCACCGGTTCGCCGAAATGTCGGTCCGGGCGCACCTCGTCAAGCTGATCCGCGAAGGCCGCGCGGTCGAGCGGGACGGCGGCTTCGCCCCGGTCCGGTAGCGCGGCTGGAGCGGGTGGCTCAGGCCGCCGGGTGGGTCAGGCGGATTCGCTGGCCCATTGGCTGAAGGCGGTCCAGAAGGGGTCGAGGCCGGGGTGCTCGAGCGGTCGTTCAGTGCCGCGGTCGACGAGCACGCTGCCGAACGCCTCGTCGGTGACGTCGCCGATCAGGGCGGCGGGGATGCCGGCATTGCCGAGCGCGGCCAGGAAGCCGCCGGTGTGCTCGGGGCGCACGGTGGCGATCAGGGTGCCCTCGGAGATGGAGGTGTATGGGTCGATGCCCACGTGGTCGCAGACGAGCCGGACCTCGGGCCGCACCGGGATGGCATCGAGCTCGATGCGCAGGCCGACGCGGGAGGCGGCGGACAGCTCGGCGAGGGCGCCGAGGACCCCGCCCTCAGTGGCGTCGTGCATCGCGGTCACACCGCGGTCGCGGAGGCCGTACCTGGCTGCGACGCGTGCCTCTGGGACGACCGTCATCTGCTCGAACAGCCGGTCCGCGGCGGCGGTGATCTCCTCGCCGACGCCTTTGGCGAGCCGGTCGGGGAAGGTGGCCGCGAACAGGGCGGTCGCCTCGATCGCCGCGCCCTTGGTCACGACGACGCGGTCGCCGGGCTGGGCCATGGTCGGGGTTACGAAGGCGTTCTCGGCGCCGATGGCGGCGCAGGTGGCGCCGCCGACCATGGGCCAGTTGCAGCCGTCGTAGCGGGCGGTGTGGCCAGTGACGACGGCGATGCCGAGGTCGGCGCAGGCGCGTGAGTAGGCCTCCCAGAGCGCGGCCAGATCGGTCTCGCTGATATCGGGGGGCAGGTTCAGGTCGACGGCCATCCAGCGAAGCGCGAGGCCGCTGGTGGCGGCGTCGGAGGCGAGGATGTGCACGGCGAACCAGGCGGCTCGTTCCCAGCCGTAGCCGGGCACCACGAAGACGGGATCGGTGGTCAGGGCCATGGCGACTCCCGGCGCCACGCGCAGCACGCCGACGTCGACGCCGTGCCTGGGGCCGACCAGGACGTCGGCGTCGCGCGCGCCGAGGTGGCCGAGGATGACATCGGCGCGGAGGCCCCGCCATCGGCGCGGAGGCCCGGCCCGGCCGGCCCGAAGACCCCGGTGCCTGCCGGCCGGGGGCCCGAGGAGGCGGTTAGCCTGCGGGACCTTTCCGTTGGGGCCTCGCGTGGGCTTCGAGGGCTTCGGCGTAGAGGGTGGCGTAGGTGCGGGCGGCGGAGGTGGCGCTGAAGCGGTCGGCGGCGGCGTGGCGGCCGGCGGCCGCGCGGCCGGCGGCCTGATCGGGGTGGTCGACGACTTGCTGGATGGCGTTGGCGAGGGCGGACGGGTCGCCTGGGCGGAAGGTCCAGCCGCTGTGCCCGTCGGTCACGACGTCGAGCAGCCCGCCGGAGGCGGCGGCGATCACGGGCGCGCCGGAGAGCTGGCCCTCGACGGCAACCAGGCCGAGGCCTTCGTGGCTGCCGGGCACCAGCAGGGCGGCGGCGCGGCGGTAGCGGGCGGCCAGCTCGGGCTGGGTGAGGCCGCTCTCCCAGCGCAGGCGGTCGGCGACCCCCAGTTCCTTGGCGAGCCGGTGCAGGTCCGGCTCGAGCGGCCCGCTCCCCACCAGCCGCAGCGGCAGTTGGGCGGCGGGCCCGCGAAGGCCGGCGAGCGCGCGCAGCGCGACCTCCGCTCCCTTCTGGCTGTCCAGGCGACCGACGAACAGCAGCTCGGTCCGGGGCTCGTCGCCTGGGGAGAACAGCGCCTCGTCCACAGGCATGGGAGCGATGCGGATGCGGTCGGCGCGGTCCGGCGCGAAGGCGGCGACCTCGTCGCGGAGCCAGGTCGACACGGTGGTGATCGCGGCGGAGGCGCGCAGCACGCGCGCGCAGGCGGCTCGCGCCGCCGGCCGCGTTCGGGCCAGCCGGACGTCGGTGCCGTGCAGGGTCGTGACCAGCGGCCGCTTCCCGGCGGCCAGCGCCTGCACGCCGCCAGGGAACCACCAGTGCGCGTGGACGAGATCGGCGCCGGCGGCGACGCGCCGCAGCGCCAGCGCGCCGGCGGCCAGCAGGCCGGCGAGCGCCAGCGCGCCGGTCGGGCTGGCGGCCCGCAGGTGCATGCCACCGGTGTAGGCGAGCGTCTCGGCCCGGCGGGGCGCGTAGCGGTAGCGGCGGACCGCCACGCCCCGGAGGCGATCCCTGGCGGGCAGGCCCGGCGCCGCCGGGGCGACCGCCTGGACGTCGACCCCCTCGCGCTCCAGCGCCTCCGCCAGCCGGAGCAGGAAGCCGCCGGTCAGGTCGCCCTGGTGGCGCGGGAAGGCGTGGGCCGCGAACACCACTCGCGTGCGCCGGGTCGCTGTCATGGCCAGATCCTACGCAACCACGATCGGCCGGCGGTCCCGGGCAATCAGACGTAGCGGCTTTCCATCTCGATCATCTCAGTACATACTTTCCGGCCATGGGCCCGCGCGGCCGGTCGAGCGACCGGCGCGGACTGCGTGGCCTGATCCGTATCCGAGGCCCGGCCCGGCCGGTTCCACCCGGCTCGGCCTGACCTGGCTCGACGCAAACGATCTGGAGGTTCCATATGCGGCTCCGCCGACGACCGACCGTCGCCGTGCTCAGTGCTCTCGCGCTGCTCGTGCTGGCTGCGCAGGCCCACGCCCTGCCAGCCGCCAAGGCGGGCAGCGGCGGCGAGGCACCCCGCGACTCGGTGCAGCAGGCCCAGGTCGGCGGGGCGCTCTGGGACCGGGTCCAGGCCGACCAGCTCGGCGAGGCGCTCCTGGGGGAGACCTACCGTGATGCCTGTCCGGCGGCGACGGCGGGCCACGCGAGGTGCTTCGCGAGGCTGGCGACCTCGGTGCTGCCGGACGCGGCCTCGGCACCGGTCTCGGCTGCGGCTTCGGGATCGGCGGTGCGGGGCTATGGCCCGGCAGACCTCCGGAGCGCCTACGCGCTGCCGTCGACGACCCGCGGGGCCGGCCAGACGGTGGCGATCGTCGCCGCTTTCGACCACCCCGACGCCGAGTCCGACCTCGCGCACTACCGGAGCTTCTTCGGCCTGCCGTCCTGCACCAGGGCGAACGGCTGCTTCCGCAAGGTCAACCAGCGCGGCGGCAGCACGCCCCCGCGGGCCGACGCCGGTTGGGCGCAGGAGATCTCGCTCGACCTGGACATGGTCTCGGCGGTCTGCCCGCGCTGCCACCTGCTGCTGGTCGAGGCCGACTCCAACTCGCTGGCGAACCTGGGCGCGGCCGTCTCCCGCGCGGCCTCCATGGGCGCCAAGGTGATCAGCAACTCCTACGGCGCGCCGGAATCCCAGGGCCTGCGCAACGCCAACGCCGCTTTCAACCACCCCGGCCACGTGCTGACCGCCGCGGCGGGCGACTCCGGATTCGGGCTCTCCTTCCCGGCTTCCTCGCAGTACGTGACCGCGGTCGGCGGCACGCGGCTGACCCGCTCCTCCAACGCCCGCGGCTGGACCGAGTCGGTGTGGAGCGGCACCGGCAGCGGCTGCTCCAGGGTGTTCCCGAAGCCGTCGTGGCAGACCGACGGCGGCTGCTCGGGGCGGACGGTGGCTGACGTGAGCGCGGTGGCCGACCCCGCCACCGGCGTGGCGATGTACCACACCTTCGGCGTGCGAGGCGGCCCCTGGTTCAAGGCCGGCGGGACCAGCGTGTCCGCGCCGATCATCGCCGGCGTCTACGCCCTGGCCGGCAACGCTGGCTCGGTGCGCTATGGCTCCTTCCCGTACTCGCACACCGGCGCGCTGCACGACGTGACCAGCGGCGCCAACGGGTCCTGCGGCGGGAGCTACCTCTGCACGGCCATGCGCGGCTACGATGGGCCGTCCGGTCTCGGGACGCCAAACGGCAGCGGCGCCTTCTAGAGCCTGCGCGAGCCAGAACGGCGCGCACCTTCCCCACGAAGGCCCCGGTGCACCCGGGGCCTTCGGCTTGTCCCGGTTGCGAGGAGGTGCCATGAGGATCTGCCTGATGATCGAGGGCCAGGAGGACGTGACCTGGGAGCAGTGGCTCGGGCTGGCGGAGGCCTGCGAGGCGCACCACATCGAGGCGCTGTTCCGTTCGGACCACTACCTCTCGGTCGCCGGCCGGCGCGAGCGCGGCTCGCTGGACGCCTGGGCGACGCTGGCGGGGCTGGCGGCCAGGACCACCACGGTGCGGCTCGGCAGCCTGGTGTCGCCGGCGACCTTCCGGCACCCGTCGGTGCTGGCCAAGATGGCGGTCACCGTCGACCACATTTCCGGCGGGCGGGTGGAGGTGGGGCTCGGCGCCGGCTGGCACGACCTGGAGCACACCGCGTACGGCTTCGACATGCCGTCGTCGAAGGAGCGGGTCGCGCGGCTGGCCGAGCAGCTCGAGATCGTCAACCGCGAGTGGTCCGATGGGCCGTTCGACTTCCACGGCACCTACTTCCGGCTGGAGGACCTCGACGCGCTGCCCAAGCCGGTGCAGCGGCCGCGGCCGAACCTGATCGTCGGCGGCAGCGCCGGCCCGCGCAGCGCGGCGCTGGCCGCGCGCTGGGCCGACGAGTACAACACCACTCTGGCCACGCTCGAGCAGTGCCGCCAGCGGCGCCAGCGCGTGGCCAGCGCCTGGGACGCGGCCGGCCGCGACCCGGACACCCTGCGGTTCTCGCTGATGACCACCTGCGTGGTCGGCCGCGACCGCGCGGAGCTGCGCGAGCGGCTCGGGCGCCTCCTCGACCGCACCGGCCGCGGCGGGACAGCGGAGGCGTTGATCGAGTCCGCGCCGGAGCACTGGCTCCTCGGCACCGTCGACCAGGTCGCTGAGCGGCTCCGGGGCTATGAGGCCGCAGGGGTCCAGCGCGTGATGCTCCAGCACCTGGTGCACGACGACCTCGACATGGTCGCCCTGATCGGCGATGCCGTGGTCCCAGCCGTAGCCTGAGCCCACGCGCCGCGCGGGTCACCCCTCCGGCTGCTCCTCCGTGGGCTCCTCGGGCCCCGCGGCCAGGGTGGCTGTCCAGAAGGGGCGCAGGCGGGCCATGGCGGCGTCGACGGTGCGCGCTTCCAGCCCGAGTTCGTCGGCGAGGGTGGCGTAGCGGTTGGTCCAGTCGGCGGGCGGGTCCGGCAGGGTGCCGGGAAGGTCGTGGGTCGAGCGCACCTCGAACACGTGCTGGACGGTGGCCAGCAGCTCGGCCGTGGGCGCCAGGCCCTGGTCCATCAGGAGCAACAGGTCGGGCAGGTCCTTGACCCTGCTGTTGGCCCGGTCGCCGTGCGGGCGGGTGAAGGCGTGCAGCTTCTCGGCGAAGTGCTGGGCCGGGTCGACCGCCTCGACCTCGTGGTCCGGGAACCCGGCGAAGCCCAGCATGCTGCGCAGGGTGACCCGGTCGGTCCTGGAGATCTCCTCGGTGCGCGCCACCACGTCCAGGCGCACGTTGGCGAAGGTGCGCCCGTCGAGCCGGGCATCGATGGTGAAGCGCCAGCCGGCCCGCCCGGCCTCGTCGAGGTCGAGCGCCTTCGCCGGGCCGACGCGGAACTCGAAGCCGTCGCGCTCTGGATCTTCGGCGAGCGCCTCGATGAGGTGGTCGCGGATCGTGCTGGCGTCCTCGCCCGCCTGCCGCACGGCCAGGTCGAGGTCGCGGGTGCTGCGGGCGCGGTCGCCGAGGCGCACCTCCAAGGCCATGCCGCCTTTGAGGACCCACTGGCCCGGCATGGCGTGCTCGAGGCGGATCAGCAGTCGCTCGAAGGTGGCGCGGCGGCGCAGTCGCTCGAGGCCGGGCACGGTGGTGGCCTCACCGCTGGCCAGGCGCGCCTCGAGCGCCGCGCGCAGGGCCGCCGGGGTCGCGTAGGGCATCAGCTCTCACCTCGATGCAGCGCCCGCTCGATGCGGAGCGCGGCCTTGGGCCCGAGCTCGTCGGCGCGGGCCAGCAGCCTGGAACGTGTCAGGACCCCCTGCTCCAGCGCGTCCTCGATCGCCCCGGCCAGCAGGTCCAGGTCGAGGTCGCCGGCGGCCGTGTCGAGCAGGGATCGCAGCGGGGTGGTCACCCGGAAGCCCTCCTGGTCGCGCACGTCCCCCTCTGGCAGCACCCCCTGGTGCAGCACCACGCCGGCGGGGGGATGCTGCCGGAAGCCCTTGGGGACGGTCAGGTGCGTGCGGGCGGGGTTCACGTCGCCGAGCTCGTGCACGGACAGGGCCGATTCGTAGGAGACCACCGCGCGCCCGCGGCTCCACAGCGACAGCCGCACGAGATCCTCGTGGCGGCCGGTCGGCCAGCCCGGCAGCCGGAACAGGCCACGGCCGACCTTGACCCAGTTGCCACGGTCGGCGTTCTGCTTCTGCGCCTGGTAGGAGTAGCCGGCGGCCCTCGCCTGGGCGGCGCTGAAGTAGCCGGACTGGGCGCCGGCGATGGCCGTGAGCCGATGCCGGAGCTCACGCCGCGGGTTGACGGTCATGCCGTGATCCTACACAAGATGTTGAGTTTTGCGTTCTAACAGGACCAGGAAACTCAAGCAATTGTTGAGGGAAGCGGGGGTCGGAGACCGAATCGTAGCGGCTCGGGCGGTGTGCGTGCTATCCTGGCGCAAGATAGTTCGCATAGCTAATTAGCCTTACGAAGGAATGTCATGCCACCTGCTTCCCCCACCCTGATCGAGGTCGATCGCGACCTGGTGGAGAGCCTGCGCCTGGCCGTGGGCCGGCTGGCCCGCCGGCTGCGGCAGCAGAACGAGGGCGAGATCACCGCTTCGCAGTTCTTCGTCCTCAACACCATCGCCCACTACGGACCCATCACCCTCGGCAAGCTCGCATCGGTCGAGCGCCTGCGCCCGCCCAGCGTGACCCGCATGGTCGCCTTCCTTGAGGAGTCCGGCCTGGTGCTGCGGCGCGCCGACACCGACGACCGCCGTATCTCCAGGGTCGAGGTGACCGACCTCGGCCGCGACCTGCTCGCGCGCAGCCGCACCCGCAAGGACGCCTACCTGGCCACCCGCCTGGCCACGCTCGCTCCGCACGAGCTGGACGTGCTCCGCGAAGCCACCGCGGTGCTCGAGCGGCTCCTGGAGGAGGAGCGCTCGTGACCCTGGTCCAACTGGCGACCCAACGAACCTTCCGTTCCCTCCGTATCCGCAACTACCGCCTCTTCTTCTTCGGCCAGCTCGTGTCGGTGAGCGGCACCTGGATGCAGCAGCTCGCCCAGGACTGGCTGGTGCTGCGGCTGACCAACCGCTCGCTGCCAGTCGGCATCACCACCGCGCTCCAGTTCGCGCCGGTGCTGGTGCTCGGCATCTGGGGCGGGCTGATCGCCGACCGGGTCGACAAGCGCCGGCTGCTGCTGGCGACCCAGGGAGCCATGGGCGCGCTGGCGCTGGCGCTCGGCGTGCTGACCGCCAGCGGCGCGGTGCGGCTGTGGATGATCTACCTGCTGGCGCTGCTGCTCGGTTGCGCCACCTCGTTCGACATGCCCGCGCGCCAGTCGTTCGTGACCGAGATGGTCGGGTCCAAGGACCTGCCCAACGCGGTGGGGCTGAACAGCGCCGTGTTCAACGCGGGCAGGATCATCGGCCCGGCCGTGGCCGGCGTGCTGATCGGCGTGGTCGGCATCGCCCCGGCGTTCATCGTCAACGCGATCTCCTACCTGGCGGTGATGGCCGGGTTGTGGTTCATGGACCCGGGGCAGCTCTTCCGGGGCGAGCCGGTGGAGCGCTCCCGCGGGCAGGTGCGCGACGGCATCCGCTACGTGCTGGCCACGCCGACGCTGCGCTGGACGATCCTGCTGATGGGCGTGGTGGCCACGCTCGGCCTGAACTTCCGCGTCGCCCTGCCGCTGCTGGCTCGCTTCACCTACCACGGCGGCCCCAGCCTGTACGGCGTGCTCGCCTCGATGATGGCGGCCGGCTCGGTGGTCGGTGCGCTGACCGCCGCCAGCCGGGCCAAGCCCTCGCAGCGCCTGCTGCTGTGGTCGATCATCGGCTTCGGCGTCAGCTCGCTGGTGATGGCGTTCCTGCTCAGCCCGGTGCTGGCCGCGGTCGTGCTGCTGCCGGTCGGGTTCTTCAGCATCGCCTGGATCTCGACGGCCAACACCACCGTGCAGCTCGGCTCGGCACCGGAGATGCGCGGCCGGGTGATGTCCATCTACGGCCTGCTGCTGCTGGGATCGACGCCGATCGGGGCAATGATCATCGGCTGGCTGTCGGAGCGCTACGGTCCCCGGTCGAGCGTGCTGCTCGCTGGCCTGTCGAGCCTGGCCGCCGCCGGCGTCGCCATCCTGGTCCGCCCCGACCGCGCCAAGCGCGAGCAGGCCGCCGAGCCCGCCGCCGACGCGCGCCAGCCCGTCCCGGCCGCCGCCAGCGCGGCCGCCGCCGGCAGCGACGAAGCGGCCTGAGCCCGCTCGCGCCGCGCGAACGCACACCTCGGCGCTGGCCCGGCGGGCCGGGTCTCTAGGCGACCAGTTCGCCGGAGGGGAGGCGCTCGCGGAGGTCGCCGACGCCCAGGCGGGACAGCAGGCGGATCGGCGGGCTGTAGGCGCGGCCGGGGTCGCGGGGCAGGAAGGCGAGCTGGAGGTCGCACCAGGACAGCCGCAGGGACTCGGCGTTGGTCGGCGTGGCCAGCACGAACTGCACCCGGCCGCCGAGCGCGTGCATCAGCGCGGCGACGTGGTCGATGTTGGTCGAGTCCAGGTGGGCGATGTGCTCGTCCATGATCAGCAGATCGGCCGCGTCGGCGGCACCCATGGTGGCCAGCAGCAGCACGATCGCGATGGTGGCGCGCTGGCCGCCGGAGTGGGCCGCGTCCCGGTAGGAGCGCAGCCGCTCGCCCGGCCGCTGCGCGACCAGCACGTCGATGCCGTAGTCGTCGGGCCGGTCGGCGTTGATCAGCAGCAGCTCGCCCTTCCATCCGGCCATGTCGCAGATGCGGCCGAACTCGACGCTGATCCGCCCGGCCACCTCGCGCACGCGCTCGTCGAAGCGGAGCCTGGAGTCGTCCACGCGGTGCTGTTGCCGCTCCAGGTCGACGCGCCGCTCCTCGGTGGCCCGCGCGGTCTCCTCGACCACCGCGGCCTGCGCGTCGCGGTCGGCGAGGATCAGCGGGTCGCGCACCTGGGCGGGGAAGCGATCGTGGTCGGCCACCTGCCCGGTCAGCCACTCCACGTCGCGCAGCAGCGACTCGGTGCCTGGCAGGTCGCCGCCCTCCAGCACCGCCCGCTGCTCTCCGGTGAGCCGGTGCGCTTCCAGGTCGACCTCCAACTGCGCCAGCCGAGCCTCCAGGTCGGCCAGCTCCGGCAGCTCCTTGGCGAGCCGCCCCTCGACCTCGGCCTGCATGTTGCCGGCCATGCCCAGCTCCGCCCCTGCCGCGCCGCGCTGCTCGTCCAGTTCGCGCAGCTGACGGGTGAGCCTGGCCTCCTCCTCCACCAGCGCCGGCCGCTGGGCCCGCGCCTGGTCGAGCGACCGTTGCGCCTGCTCGGCGGCGTCGTCGTGGTCGCCCAGCTCGCGCACGGCCTCCAGCGACTTGAGGGCCTTGTGCCACGCGGCCCGCAGGTCGGGGATCCTGGCGTCGAGCGCGGCGGCCTCGTCGGTGAGCCGGGCGATCTCGGACTGGATGCTGGCCAGGTGCCGGTCGCGGGCCGACTGGCCGAGCACCGGCCGTTCCGGCGCCTCGAGCCGGGCGAGCCCGTCGGTGTAGCGCATCCCGTCGGCGGTGACGGCGGGGTGGCCGCGGCTGGCCAGCCCGTGCGCCTGCCCGGCGTCCAGGGCGGCGAGCGCGTCCGACCGCTCCAGCAGCAGGCCCAGCTCGCTGGGGGCGAGCACCCTGGCCAGCGCCCCGGCCGGGTCGCCGGCGCCGGCACGCACGATCGGCCAGCGATAGCCGGACTCGGCCGCCATGGCGGTGGCCTCGCGGAACGCCTCGGACGGCACGACCAGACCCCAGAGCGCGGCGCCGAGCGCGGCCTCGGCGCGCGCGCCGGTGTCCTCGGCGTCGTCCATCAGATCGAGCGACTGCGCCACCAGGATCGACTGGATGCCGCGCTCGCCGAGCTGGGTGCGGAAGGCGTCGACCTCGGGAGGGGCCGGCGAGCCGCCCTGCTCCAGGCTGGCCGCCTCGGCCTGGCGCCTGCCCAGCAGGGCGACGACCTCGCGGCGGCGCGCCAGCGCATTCTGGAGCATCGACTCTGCCGCGGTGATGTCGGCCTCGGCCTGGGCGGGGGCGCGTTTGCCGGCCAGGCCCTCCAGCCGCGCGGCGGCGGCCTCGGCCTCTCCGAGGCGGCCCTCCAGCATGGCGATGCGGCCGTCCAGCCGCGCTCGCGCCGCGGTCGCCTCGGCGATCTGCCTGGCCAGGGCCTCGCCGTCGTCGACCAGCCCGCCGACGCGCGCCTCCAGGACCGGCACCTGCTCGACGAGCCCGGCCAGCATGTCCTGGTCGGCGGCGATCTCGCGGGTCTTGCGCAGCCGCTCGGCACGGGCCCGGGTGACCTTGGCCTCCAGGTCGCGGTACTCAGCGGCCGGCTTGGCCACCTCCTGGAGCAGCCAGAGACGCTCGCGCAGCCCGGCCCACTCCAGGTGCCTGGCCGCGCGCGTCTGCAGCTCGACCAGCTTCTCCTGCTCGGCGCGGTCGCGCTCGATGGCGGCGACGTAGGCCGCCCGGGAGCGCTCGGTGGCCTCCCGGCCGGCGCGGACGGCTGCCAGCACGTCGCCCTCGCCGGTCAGCTCCAGCAGGTTCTTCAGCAGGCCGGGCGGGCGCTCCTCGACGATGCGGTCGATCGCGCCCTGCGGGATGGCGAGCACCTCGCGCAGCGCGCGCGTGACCCCGACGCGTTCCAGCAGCTCGGTGTACAGGCGCGGGCCGAGCCAGTCGCTGGAGGGGTTGGCCTCCATGAAGGAATCCAGGTCGTCGTCGAGCGGCCGCTCGAAGCCCCAGCGCATCCTGCCGGGCAGCACGCGGTAGCGGCGGCCCTGCGTGGTCACCAGGCAGACGACCGACACCCGCGGCACGTCCTCACAGCCCGGCACGGCCGCGAACATGCGCTCGCCGCGCTCGGGCAGCAGCGGGTTGGCGAAGGTGCCCTTCAGCAGGGCCCGCTCGGCCGGGACCCCGCCGGGGCCGCCGTCGAAGATGTACTTGGTCGAGCTGCGGCCGAGCGCGAAGCTGGTGATGCCGAGCAGGACCTTGATCCCGTCCAGGAAGCAGGTCTTGCCGGAGCCGTTGGGCCCCGTGGCCACGTTGATCCCGTCGGTGAGCAGCGGAACCGGATCCGGCCGCAAACAGCCCCAGTGGACGAATTGCACTTCCTCAAGTCGTGGCATCGGGGTCCCCATAGCTGGTTGTTCGTGCCGACGCGATCCCCGATCCATGTGGGGGGAGCTCGCTCCCCCCACGGCCCCCCAAAGGCGCCTGTGCCATGGTGGCGGTGGATGGGTATTCCTCTGCTGCCTCCGCTCGGAATTCGGCGGCGCGGTCGCGCAGGTGGGTGAGCCGCTGGTTGCGGGCCAGCAGCTCTCTGACCTCGTCGGCGGCCTGTTGGTCGTCGAAGGTCTCCAGCAGCGGCCCGGCGAACAGCTGCCCCTCGCGCAGGCTCAGGTAGCCGGCCTGGCACAGCAGCACCAGCACGTCGCCGAGGTCGCGGCCGCCGAGCCGCCCGCCGAGCATGATCCCCAGGTCGTCGGGGTCGAGCCAGGGCTCGCCGCGGCCGGCGACGTCCACACCGCCGGACTGGCGGACCCGCTCGGCCTCCAGGAAGCGCAGGTGCAGCCAGCAGGCCGCCAGGACCGCCAGCTCGGCGGGACCGAGGTCGATCACGGCCGCGTGGTCCTCCAGCCGCGGCAGCGAACCGCCGAGCGTGGCCACCCAGCGGTCGGACCGGAGCGCGTAGGCGAGCTCGCAGCCGGCCTCGGCCAGACGGCGGCGAACCTCGTTGCGAATCTCTTCGTCGGTCAGCTCGGGTACCTCGGCAGCGGGCACCGAGCCGGCCAGGAGGACCCGGCAGAGCTCGATGGTGTTCAAGAGGCGGGCTCCTCACGTGCTGGGGGATCGGCGGCGGCCGGCTGCTCGGGGGCGGCCGTCTGGGGCACGGCGACCGGGACCTCCTCGATGCGTTGCTCGGGGCCGATGGGCTCGGGGGGTTCCTCGGAGGGCTCCTGGACGACCAGGCCGCGCACGCCCGTGTGGCTGGCGACGCCGACCTCGTCGTGCCCGACGGGTTCGATCAGGGGGCGCGGCTCCAGGGAGGCCATCAGGCTGCCGTCCCCGATCGGCCCCCAGCGGGACCACGCCTCGACCGCGGCGGCCATGCGGGTGACGGCCTGCGCCCAGGTGCCGCCCACGACCCACTTGCTCAGCGTGGCGCCGTCCATGCTGGCCAGCCAGCGCAGCGCCTCGCCGGCCACCACCACGAAGTCCGGGACCACGTCGATCGGCTCGACGTCCAGGTGGCGCGGCTGCGGCAGCGGAGCGAGCTCCGGCTCCGGCCGCTCCAGCCAGGATTCGAGCGCGACCAGCGCCGGGAGGCACTGCGAGCGCCCGGCGCCGACGGCGGTGGGCAACGGCAGCCGGTCGCGGAGCAGCCTGGCCAGCCGGCGCATGTCGGTGGTCGAGACCAGCGCCCGCAGGGTCGCCTGGTCGAAGGGGACGGCGCCGGGAGGAAGCAGGCTGGCCGGGGTGCCGAAGGTGGCCTCGACCTCGCCGGCGAGCGCCCCAACCCGCTTGGCCAGGCCGGACGCGCCCTCCAGGCCCGCCCGCGCCGAGGAGGTGAGGCGCAGGGCGTCCAGCGCCGGCCGCTCGCGCTCCAGCAGGATGGCCATGTCGGCCGCGTGCGCCCTGGCCTGCCTGGAGATGCTGCGCAGGGCCGGGACGTCGCCGAGGTCGATCAGCGCCAGCAGCGTGTCGAAGTCGGCGTCCAGGACGTCGACCGCCGCCAGGAACGGCGCGATCGCCGGCTCGTCCTCGGTGCCGGCGGCCAGCGCCAGGCTGGTGGCAGCGCACAGCACCTTCACGACCCGCTCCGGCTCGATGCTCTGCACCGCCAGCACCGCGCAGACGGCCGCCACCAGCTGGGCTTCCTCGGAGAGCCGCCAGGTACCGCCGGGGGCGGGCACCAGCAGCTCCTCCTCGCGAAGCTCGTCCAGCAGCCGGGACGCCTCGGCCGGCTCCAGCCAGTCGAGCACGGTCTCGGCCCTGACCAGCGGCCAGTGGGGCGTCGGCAGGGAGCTCAGCTCGCGGAGCACGGCGACCTTCAGCCGCTGGTAGGGCTGGCCGAGCAGGGTGGAGAAGCGCCCCAGCGACGATCGCACGACTTCCTGTGGCAGGGTAGCGTCGGCTGCCGGCCGGGGAGCCTGCTCGCCCGGCAGTGAGGATTGCCCGTTGTGCCCGGCCGGGGGCGCCGGGGCGGGCGGGATGCCAGCCGAATCCGGCCGCACTCGTGCCACCATGAAGAGTAGAACCCTACACGACCGCGGGCGTTCGTGAACTACGTACCTATAAGGATCGGATATCTGCCCAAGTGTGTAGAGCCGTCAAACCCGCAGTGGGAATGCCCGAGGCCACTCGCCCGGGCACTACCGGCCGATCAGCACCCGGCGGAGGATCTTGCCGGACGGCGCCTTGGGGATCTCGTCAACGAACTCGACCAGGCGGACCTTCTTGAACGGCGCCACCCGCTCGGCCACGTAGGCCATGACCTCTGCCTCGGTGAGCGGCGAGCGTGCCACCACGAAGGCCTTGGGCACCTCGCCGGCCTCCTCGTCGAGGGCGCGCACCACCGCCGCGTCCGCGATCGCCGGGTGGGTGAGCAGCACCGCCTCCAGCTCGGCCGGGGCGACCTGGAGCCCCTTGTACTTGATCAGCTCCTTGACCCGGTCGACCACGTACCAGTAGCCGTCGCCGTCGACGTAGCCGAGGTCGCCGGTGTGCAGCCAGCCGTCGGGGTCGAGCATGCCCGCCGTCTCCTCGGGCCGGCCCAGGTAGCCCTTCATGATCTGCGGACCCGCCACCACCAGCTCCCCGGTCTCGCCGACGGGCAGGTCGGCGCCGCTGGCCGGGTCGACCACGCGCATCCGCGTGTTGGGCAGCAGGCGGCCGACCGACCCCGGCCGCGGCTCGCCGCCGAGGTTGGTGGTGACCACCGGGCTCGTCTCGGTGAGCCCCCAGCCCTGGGTGACCAGCGTGCCGATGCGCCCGGCCGCGGCCGCCTCCAGGCCGGCGTCCAGCGGCGCCGCGCCCGACAGCACCGTCTCCAGCGACGACAGGTCGTACTTGTCGACCAGCGGGTGCTTGGCCAGGGCCAAAATGATCGGCGGTACCAGGAACGCCTGGGTCACGCGGTAGTCCTGGATCAGGCGGAGGAACTCCTCGAGGTCGAACCGGGGCATGGTGACCAGCGTGGCGCCCTTGCGCACCGCCCCGCACATCAGCACCGTCAACCCGTAGATGTGATACAGCGGCAGCACCGCGATGACGCGGTCGTCGGTGCCCTGCGTCAGGAGCTGGTCGGTCTGGCAGAGGTTGGCGACCAGGTTGCGGTGCGTCAGCATCACGCCCTTGGGCAGCCCGGTGGTGCCGCTGGAGTACGGCAGCGTGGCCAGGTCGTTGGCGGGGTCGATGTCGACAACCGGCGGCTCCCCGTCGGCGGCGAGCAGCGCGGCGAACGGCGTGGCGCCCTCGGCCTCGCCGAGCACGAACACCTCCTCGACTCCTGAACGCTTCGCCGCGGCCCGAGCGCGCTCCAGCAACGGCGGCGCGGTCAGCAGGAAGCGGGCGCGCGAGTCGTTGAGCTGGTTGGCCAGCTCGTCTGCGGTGTAGAGCGGGTTGGCCGTGGTCGAGACGCCGCCGGCGGTCGACACGGCGTAGAACGCCACCGCGTACTCGGGCACGTTCGGCAGGTAGATCGCGAACGCGTCGCCCTTGCGGAAACCGCGCGCGGCCAGCCCGGCGGCCGCCCGGCGCACCGCCACCGCGAGCTGGGCGTAGGTGATCGTCCGCCCGGTGGGGCCGTCGATCAGCGCTGGCTGGTCCCCGCGCTCGGCCGCGGTCGCCAGGACCGCCTCGTGGAGGGGCACGTCGGGGATCGAAACGTCCGCATAGGGACTGTGCTGCACGATCGTCTGCTCTGTACTCATCGCGCGCCTCCAGTGAAGACCGGTCCGCGAGCTGATCTCAGCGAGTGCGCGGCACGTTGTCAATGCGCGAAAACCTCTACAATCACTCTTCCCACTCTTCCCACCACAAAGATCATGGCTCAGACTCTCCGCCGATACCTGGTAAACCCAAGCGAAGCTCTCGGCTCAGTCGAGCCGGGTAGAGCCGCTTGCGCGACCCCCTGACTGCTTCCTGGGAGTCACCATGCAGACTCCAGATACCGCGGCCCCGGCGGCGCAGCCCGGCCCGGCTCCCGGCCCCAGACGGCCCGCCTCCCGGTCGAGGCTGTCGTTCGGCCACATCGTCACCCTGCTTGCCGGGCTGCTGGCCACCGTGCTGGTGTTCAGCGTCCTGCGCGAGCGCGACCTCACCTTCCGCGCCACCGCCGCCGGCGCCGAGATCCGCGCCGGCACCACCGTCGAGGCCACCGCGCTGCGCACGGTGGAGGTGCGCGTGCCCGGCGACGTCCGCGGCCGCCTGATCGACCCCGCGGCCCTCGACCGCTTCCGCGGTTGGACCGCCACGAGGACGCTCCAGCCGGGTGAGCTGCTCAGCCGCGGCGACCTGCGGCCGCCGGCCGCGCCCTCGGCGCTGCGGGCGATGAGCATCCCGGTCGAGGCCGCCCACGCGGTCGGCGGGGCGCTGGCCGCCGGCGACCGCCTCGACGTGATCGCGGTCGACGAGGGCGGCCAGGCCCGCTACGTCGTGAGCGGCGCCGAGGTCCTGGCCGTCAACCGGCCCGACAGCGGCGTGATCGGCGCCGCCGCCAGCTCGTCGAGCCTGACCGTCGCGGTCGACGCCAAGCAGGCGCTGCGGCTGGCCGCCGCCATCCGTGGCGGGCGCTTCGAGCTCGTCCGCTCCACCGGCGCGGACGCCGTCTCCTCGGGCGGGACCGAGGCGGCGGGCTGATGAGCGGGCCCGTCGAGATCGCCATCGGCGTGTCGCACCGGTTGTGGGCGCAGCGCCTGTTCCGCCATGTCGCCGACCACGGCGGCGCGGTGGTCCGCACGCGCGTGCTGCTCGACGAGGACGCGCTGGAGGCGAGCTACGCGGTGCTGGTGGTCGACGACACCGCCAGCGTGCTCACCCCGCGCATGGTTGCCGAGCTGCACCGCAGGGACCGGCGGGTGATCGCCGTGCACGCGGCCGGCGACCACCAGGCCCGCGAGACGCTGGGCCGGCTCGGCGTGGATGCCGCCATCCCCGACAGCGCCGCGCCGGAGGAGCTGGTCGACGCGATCGTCGCCCTGGCCCCCGCACGGCCCGCCGGCCCCGACGACCCCTTCGCCGCGATCGCCCGCGAGCTCGGGCACGAGCTGCCAGGCGACGCCGAGCCGGCGCCGCGCGAGCGGCCGGCGGGGCAGCCGGCCCGGGGTCTGGTGACCGCGGTGCTGGCCGTCTCCGGCGGTGCCGGCGCGACCGAGGTCGCCCTGGCGCTGGCCGGCGTGCTCGGCGGCCGCCGCGAGCGCACCGTGCTGGTGGACGCCGACGAGGTCGCGCCCTCGCTGGCCCAGCGGATGGCCCAGCCGCTGGTGCCCAACCTGCGCAACGCCGTCGACGCCCTGGAGCGCGGCGTCGGCCGCCTCGACGAGACCCTGGTGGCGCTGCCGGAGCGCGACGGCGGCTTCGAGCTCCTGTGCGGGCTCGCCAACCCGCGGGACTGGCCGGACCTGCGGCCCGACTCGGTCGCCGAGGTCGTCGGTGAGCTCGCCAGGACCCACGCCCAGGTGCTGGTCAACGCCGGCCCGAGCGTGGAGGAGGTGACCGCCCCCGGTGGGCTCGCCCGCTACGGCATCGCGCGCGCCATGCTGGGTGGCGCCGACCAGCTCGTGGTGGTCGCCGGCGCCACCCCGATCGGCCTGTCCCGGCTGCTGGTGTGGCTTGGCGACCACACCGACCTCGCCAGGTCCAAGCCGCTGCACGTGGTGCTGAACCAGGCGCCCGCCGGCGCCTTCAAGCGCAGCGAGCTGGAGCGCGAGGTGCTGCGCAGCTTCCTGCCGTCCTCGCTGCACCTGCTCCCGGCCGACAAGCGGGTCGAGGAGGCGGTCTGGAACGGCCACACGGTCCCCAGCGGGCCATTCCACAAGGCCGTGCAGGCGCTGGGGGCGGAGCTGCCGGTCGCGCCGGTCACCTGGTCGGGCGGCGGCCGCGGCTGGATCGGGCGCGGGCGCGCCGCCCGCCGCGCCGGGCGGAGGGGGGCTGCCAGGTGACGCTCCCCAGCGCCTACGACCAGATCCGCGCGACCGTGCTGCGCTGGATCGAGGATCAGCGGGTCGATCCGGCCAACGAGGCCGCCATCCGCCACCGCACCGAGGAGGCGATCCGCCAGTGGCAGCGCAGCGCCGCCGCCAGCGAGCGCCGCAGCCTCGGCGATGTCGACGCGGTTGCCGAGCGGGTGGTGCGCTCGATCACCAGCTTCGGTCCGCTCAGCGGCCTGTTCGACGCTCCCGGGATCGAGGAGATCGAGATCGAGGGCGACCTGGTGATGTACGTCGACTCCAGCGGCCGCCGCCAGACGCTGGTCGCGCCGACGACCCAGGAGGAGAACCGCCAGGCCATCGACCGCCTGCTGGCCGCGACCCAGCGCCACCTCGACACCCAGAACCCGATGGTCCACGCGCGCGTCCTCGGCGGCCGGGCCCGCTTGTCGGCGGCCATCCCCCCGGTCGCCGACAAGCTCTCCTGCACCATCCGCTTCCACCAGCTCCGCAACGAATCGCTGGCGAGCATGGTCCGCCGCGGCTCGCTGACCTGGCCCGCCGCCGGCTTCCTGTGGGCGATCGCCCAGACCCGCCTGTCGCTGGTGATCTCCGGGCCGCCGTTCGCGGGCAAGACCTCCATGCTGGGCGCGGTGCTGGCGGCGGTCCCGCCGCAGCGGCGCATCCGCGTGGTCGAGGACACCCGCGAGCTGATCGACGAGCGGCCGACCATCTCCTACCTGGAGTCGCGGGCGCGCTCGCTGGCCGGCGAGGGCGAGATCACCCTGCGCGACCTGATCAAGTTCGTGCTCAAAATGCGCCCCGACTACATCGTGGTCGGTGAGGTGCTCGGCGCCGAGGCGTTCGAGATCGTGCGCGCGGTCAACGCCGGCTGCGGTTTCGCCTGCACGGTCCACGCCAACTCCGCCCGGGACGCCCTGACCGCCCTGGTCAACGCGGCCATCATGGCCGGCGAGAACGTCAAGTCCTCGGACGTGCGCGAGGTGCTCGCCTCCTCCGTCAAGTACGTGATGCACCTGGAGGTCCAAGAGGGTGACGCCGCCTCGGCCGGCGCGAACGGCTCCGGACCGGGCCTGGCGGGACGGGCGCAGGCGCCGCGGCCCGCCGGCCTGCTGCGCCAGACCCGCGAGATCATCGAGCTGGTCCCGAGCCTCCACGACGACTTCAGCCACGAAGTGCTGTTCCGGCGCGAGGCGCTCGGCAAGCCGCTGCTGTGGACGGGGACCATGCCGCACAACGCCGAGGTCGTCGACCGCGCCCTGCCCCGCGGGCTCGGCGTCGCCGGCATCCTCGAAGGGCGCGTCTCCCCGTTCGAGCTGCGCGAGGGCTTCTACCGGCAGGAGCTGGCGCCATGATCCTGCTGGCGGCGCTGGCGTGCGGGGCCTTCGCCTACCTGGCGACCGGGCTGGTGCTGGGCGTCTCGCCGCTGCGCCGGCTCGGCGGCGCCGGCTCGCGGCGCCCGCCCGGCCGCTGGCAGCTCTGGCTCGACCAGGCCGGCGCGAGGCTCAGCCCGCGACAGTTCGTCAGCGGGTCGATCGCGGTGGGCCTGCTCGCCTTCCTGATGCTGAGCGCGCTCACCCGCACACCGGGCGTCGCGCTGATGCCCGCGATCGCGCTCGGCTGCCTGCCGGGGGCGTTCTTCGCCAGGCAGCGGGCCGCCCGCCTGCGCGCGGTGCAGCTCGCCTGGCCGGACGCGCTGCGCGAGCTGTCCAGCTCGATCGCGGCCGGGCTCTCGCTCGACCGCGCGCTCGGCGAGCTCGCCGAGGTCGGGCCGGCTCCGATCCGGGTTGCCTTCGCCCGCTTCCCGATGCTGTCCCGCGCGCTCGGCCCGGTCCCCGCGCTGGAGGTCATGAAGGAGGAGCTGGCCCACCCCACCTCCGACCGGGTGATCGAGGTCCTCATCCTGGCGCAGCGCCGCGGCGGCCAGGTGCTGCTCACCATCCTGGAGGAGCTGATCGAGGCCACCACCGGCGACCTCAACACCCAGGAGGAGATCAAGACCAACGCGCTGGAGGGCAAGATCAACGCCCGCATCGTGTTCGCGCTGCCGTGGTTCGTGCTCCTGCTGCTGGTCGCCAGAGCCGGGCCGTTCCAGGACTTCTACCGGTCGCCGGGTGGGCTGGTGATCGTGGTGGTGGCCGCGATCTGGAGCCTGGTCGGGCTGTGGCTGGTGCAGCGCTTCGCCCGGCTCCGGGGCGAGCCACGGGTGTTCGGCTCCCCGGCCACGTTGGCCGCGCCCGACGCCGTCGAGGAGCGGGGGTCGGCCTCGTGACCGCCGACCTGGCCGATCCGCGCGTGATCCTGGCCTCGCTGCTGGCCGGCTTCACGGTCGCGCGGATCGCCTGGTGGGTCGTGCGGCCGCCGACCCGGCTGAGCGCCAGGGTGCGCCCGTACACGATCTCCAGCCGCAGCGCCCTCGGCCGTCGGCCCGACACCCTGGTGCTGTCGGAGTCCCCGGTCGAGCGCTCCGACTCTGTCCTGGTGCGGCTGCTCGGCCCCATGGTGCTGAAGCTGGCCGACGTGCTCGGCGGGCTGATCGACCACGGCGGGGACGAGCGGCTGCTGCTGCGCCTGAAGCACGCCGGCGTGCTGGGCGACGTGCCCGAGACCAGGCGCGCTCTCCAGTACCGCGTCCAGGTCGTCAGCACCGCGGCGGTCGCCACCGCCGGAGGGCTCGGTCTCGGGCTGCTGATCGGCCACGCGGCCGCTCCAGCGCTGGCGGTGGGCGGCATCGGGCTGGTGTTCGGCCTGGCGTGGCCGCGCGGCCGGCTCGACCGGCTGATCACCCGGCGGCGCGAGGAGATGCGGGTCGAGCTCTACACCGTCAACCACCTGCTGGCCATGCACGTCCGGGTCGGCGGCGGCGTCATCCAGGCGCTGCAGCGCGTGGTCGAGCGCGGCAGCGGCGCGGTCGTCGCCGAGCTGGCGGAGGTGCTGCGCGCGCACCGCAGCGGCGTCCGCATCAGCGCCGCCCTCACCCGTGCCGCCGCCCAGAGCGCCGAGCCCCACGCCGCGCGCACGTACCGGCTGCTGGCGGCCAGCGCCGAGCACGGCGCCGACCTGGCCCGCGGGCTCATGGACCTGAGCCGCGACCTGCACAGCCAGCGCCGCGAGGACCTGCGGCGGCTGGCGACCAGGCAGCGGGCGGCAACCATCATCCCGATCGTCGTCATCCTCGCGCCGGTGCTGCTGCTGTTCGTGGCGGCACCGCTCCCATCGATCGTGTTCGGAGGGCTCACGGGGCGGTGAGCATGGAAGGAGGAAGCACATGCCCTTCTGGATATTCGTGTGGCTGTGGACGGCCCCTGGCCGGCTGGTGGGCCGGGCCGGGCGCGGCGCCAGGGCCTCCGGGTCCGGGGCCCGTGGCGCCGGGGCGCAGGCCGGGTTCTCCACGGCGGAGGGCCTTGCGGGAGCGGCGCTCGCCGTAGTCGCGCTGATCGCCATCTGGGCCGCCATGCGGGCCTTCGGGCTCGACATCATCAGGTGGATGCAGGACCAGATCACCAGCTCGGGCGGCGGAGGCTAGGACGGCGAGCGATGCGCTGGCCGCCGAGTCCCCAGATCCCGGCGCCCCGCGCCGGCGGCTTCGTCACCACCCAGTTCGTGCTGGCGGTGGCGTTCTCGCTGCTGCTGTTCGTGATGCTCTGCAACGCGATCGTCTACCAGTACGGGCGCGGCGTGATCCGCTCCGCGCTCGACGAGGGCGTGCGCAGCGGCAGCCGCGCCAGCGGCTCGACCGCGACCTGCCTCCGAGCCGCCGAGGAGGTCAGGCAGTCGCTGCTCGGCGGCCCGATCGGCGCCCACGTCTCGATGCGGTGCGCGTTCGTCGCCGGCCAGGTCCGCGCGACCGCCAGCGGCTACCTGCCGAGCTGGCTCCCGCTCGTCCCGGACTGGCCGGTCAGCCTCAGCGCCACCGCCGTCAAGGAACCCTTCACCGCGCCGACCACCACCGTCCCGGGAGCGGCCCAATGAGCCTGAGCCGGCGGTCCGCCCGGGCCTCAAGGCCGCTGCGTCCCGGCCGTCGGGTTCCGCGGGGAGGGTTCATCGCCTCCGAGTTCGTGCTCGGGGTGTGCGTGATCATCCTGCCGGTGACGCTGCTGGTGCTGGCACTGCCGACCTGGTCGGAGCGCCAGGCCATGGCGCAGCGCGCCGCCAACGAGAGCGCGCGCGAGGTGGTGCTCGCCGACTCCTGGAGCGCCGGGGTGGGAGCGGCCAGGGCGGCCGTCGACCAGGTGGCCGGCAACTACGGCGTCTCCCTCGACGACGTGCGCGGGCCCGACTTCACGGCCGGCGGAGGCCTCGCCGGCGGGCAGACGGTCGTGTCCCGCGTCACCGTGCGCATGCCGATGATGGTGATCCCGTTGGTCGGTCGCGTCGGGAGCTGGTCGTGGACCGCCGTGCACGCCGAGCGGGTCGACGACTACCGATCCTTCCCCCAGGGGCCGTGATCGCCGTGGCGCGTGGACTCCAGGTGGTGCGGCCCGACGACCGGGAGCGCGGGTCCATCACCATCTGGCTGCTCGGGCTCGCCGTGCTGCTGCTGTTCGTGGGCGGGCTCAGCCTCGACCTGTGGCGTGCGGTCAGCGCCAGGCAACTGCTCGCCAACGCCGCCGACGCGGCGGCCATCGCCGGGTCGACCGGCGTCGACACCGCCCGGTTCCGCGACACCGGCGAGGTCGTCCTGGACCCCGCCCTGGCCGCGCAGCGCGTCCGCGACAGCCTGGCCCACCAGGGCGGCGTCCCGTTGGTCGCGCCGCCGGCGGTCGAGGTCGACCCCGACCCGCCGCAGGTCGCCGTGGTCCTGACCGGTCAGGTCCGGCTCACCCTGCTGCACGTGCTCCTGCCCAACCAGCCGCCGCTCACCATCCGCGTGCGCGCGGTCTCGGCCCCGAGGGAGGTCCCGTGACCAGGTCGCGCCTCGCCGCCGCCATCGCCATCCCGATCCTGCTCGCCATCGGGCTCGCCTTCACGTTCCTCCAGGGCCGCCACCCCGCCGGCCAGGCAGCCCCGGCCACCGTCGCCCCGAGTTCGTCCCTTCCGCCGCCCCCCACCACCAGCAAGCCCAACCCCCCGAAAGCCACGGGCGAAGACTGGCTCGCGATCATGAGCGACATCCTCACCTACCGCCACTACCTCTACGAGCACCCCCAACCCAACCTCCTCCCCCAGATCTACGACAAGCGCTGCCCCTGCTGCTATCGAGTCCATCATCCAAACTGCTCAACAAGTTCTGGTAGATCGAGACGGCAAGGTTCTGCAGCGGAAGGCAGCATCCGGGCCGACCAAGATGACCTACGAGCTCGTTCGTGGCCGAGATGGTCGATGGCGCGTCTCATTCACCATCGTCGGGTGGATCGGAGGTTGAGGATGCTCCAGACGGCCACGAGCTTCCGGCAGATTCGGCGTGCCCCTCAGCTCCTTGCTTTGAGCGGCCTGATCTTGAGTGTGCTTGTCGTCAGTTCGAGTGTCGCCCATGCCGAAGGCCATCCTGGGTCGGGCGGAATTTCGACGGACAAGCTATGGGTGAATGCTCGGCTGGGACAACCGGCTGATAGCGGTGGTGGGACTCACAAGGCAGTGACCGGTCGGGCGGTGCGATACATCCGCCTGGGTGGTCAGATACCATGCACTCCGGTCGCCTATCAGGCAGTCCCAGGAATTGCGCCCTGGTTTGGCACGGGCGGAGACCCTAATGTAAACACCGAGAAGGTTGCAGTCTTATCGGTCAATCGGCAAGACCCGAGCGATCAGGTGCCGCTGGGGTTCGGGTGTGTGAATCCGGGTGAGTTGGTGCGGGTGCCGACTGCGGAGGAGATCCTGAGCATCTTTCGGAGTCAGTACATCCCGAGGCCGGTGGTTCGGCTGAGCCCGGGTCAGCGGGGGCTGACGGGACTGGCGACCTGGTACTGGTACTCGGGCGGCGCGGACGTGTCG
>WNFY01000232.1_pt1 | contig 74365 bp, 62 predicted proteins | sample 5400091 | NCBI WGS metagenome assembly WNFY01 (sample SAMN13153364, study PRJNA577476) | soil metagenome | isolation source: 60 cm soil or saprolite under grassland replicate 1 | place: USA:California | collected 2016-06-15
TTCGGGGGGCTATCGGGTGCGGCGGACTTGAACGACGCCGGCACGGCGCAATGGCGTCTCGGCTGGGCCGGCTCGGTCGACGGTACCTACTGGGTGCTGCCGCGCCTCGGCCTCCGCGCCGGCGGCAGCTGGGCGCAGGACAGCCTGCGGGCGACCGGACTCTCCGGCCGCGGCAAGTTCAACAAGTTCTCCTATGACGCCGACGTCGTCCTGCGCTATCCGCTCAACACCGGCACCGGCACCTTGGCGCCGTACGCACTCGGTGGAGTTGGCGCTATCAGCGTTCATCAGCTGGGCTCAGACAGTACCTGGACGAAGTTTGCCGGTAACGTCGGGGCGGGCGTCGAATACCGCTTCGGCCGTGTCGGCCTGCGCGCCGAGGGCCGTGATTACATCTACAAGTTCGACCGGTATGGATTCGACAAGACGCAGCACGACATCGCCTGGCAGGGTGGAGTTACGGTTTCATTCTGATCGTCGCAACCGGCAGCACCGGCAATATCGGCTCCGAGCTGCTGCGCTTGTTGGCGGCAGCCGGGGCCGATACGCGCGCCATTTACCACCACGTCGAGAGCGCGGCGCGCCCGGCGCATATCACATTCTTCAAAGCCGATCTCGCCGATCCGCTGCAGGCCGAAGCAGCGCTCGTCGGCGCGTTCAGCGTGTTTCTGCTCACCGGCAATGCCCCGGGTTTCCGGGACTCCCAGATTACGGTGGTCGAGGCGGCGCAGCGGCGCGGCATTCGCCACCTCGTGAAACTCTCCGCGCTCGGCGCTTCGGATCACTCCAAGTCCGGCATCGGCCGCGATCACTGGGCGGTGGAGCAAGCGATTCAGCGAACCTCCATGCCCTGGACGATCCTGCGTCCCCATGCGTTCATGCAGAACTGGTTGAAGGATGTCGCTGCCTCGGTGCGGACAGAAAACACGATCTACTCGCCGATTGGCGGCGGGCGCATGCCCTTCATCGACACACGCGATATCGCCGCTGTCGCCGCTGAGGTGCTGCTACATCCAGATCCACACATCGGTAAGAAGTACGTCCTGACGGGCGGGGAAGCGGTGGGATACGCCGACCTCGCTGCCGAGCTGACAAAGGTCACGGGTCGCGCCATCGCGTATCGACCGATCAGCATGGAGGAAGCGCGCGCGCGGCTGACACGCCTGGGCCAGCCGGCCTCATTGATCGACGCGACGCTTGCGATTGCCGCATATCAGCGGGACGGCGGTCCGACGGCATTGGTCTCGCCGACTGTCGAGCGGCTGCTGGGCAGACCTCCGCGTACGATTCGCGACTTTGTCCGAGATTATGCCGCCGAGTTCATTCGGTAGATTGAAACCGCGAACGCGCGGCGAGCGTTTGGGTGTCACCCTACATGAGAGTGCTTAGCGAATGAGTACGGCTTTGCGGTTCACGCGGGCAGCGTTCGGGGCGGTGCAGCGCGCATCGCCGCGTTTGGCAGCGCGCTGGGCGGAACGGTTGTTCTGCTCGCCGCCGCGCCGTGCGATCAGCGAGCGGATGGCCACATGGCTGGGCGCCGGACGGCGCTTCGACCTGGCCGTCGGAGGCCGGCGTGTCACCGCGTGGTCGTGGGGAGAGCGCGGCCCGGGTGTATTGCTCGTGCACGGATGGGGCAGCCGCGGCGCCCGCTTCGTCGATCTCGGCGGGGCACTACTCGCCAGCGGCTTCCGCGTCGTGACGTTTGACGCACCAGGGCACGGCGCCTCATCGGGCCGGCTCAGCTCTGGTCCGGAATTCGCCCGAGCGACGCTCGCGGTCGCTGCTGCGGTCGGACCGGTGAGCGCGGTGGTGGGTCATTCGCTGGGCGGCTTCGCGGCGGCGCTGGCGATCGAGCGTGGGCTGGCCGCGCGCCGTGCGGTGTTCATCGCGCCTTCTGCGAATGCGAACACCTACACCGCCCAGTTCGCGTCCCTGCTCGGCGTGCAGGACCCGGTGATGGCATCGATGCGGCAGCGGCTCGAACGCCGCCTGGATTTTGAGTGGAGACGGATGGATATCCCCCGATTCGCGCCTGCGATGCGGACTCCCCTCCTCGTCATTCACGACCGGGACGACCGTGAGGTACGCTGGGATGACGGCGCCGCGATTGCCGCGGCATGGCCTGGGGCTCAGCTCGTGACGACGACGGGTTTGGGACATCACCGGATCGTGAGCGACGCCGCCGTCGTCCAGCACGTGCTGGCTTTCCTCAAGCCCGCCTGATCCGTCCTCGACCGAGCAAAAACCCCGCGACCGGCGTGAGCCCCAGGACCAGCACGGCACTGATGACGGCCACTAATTGGAACGCGCGCGCGAAAGCCGCGCGGGCAGTGACGAGCAACTCGCCCTTCGCCACCGCGACCGCGCCGCCGAGCGTCGCACGCGCGGCCTCGGCCGCCTCGGGGGTCAGCCCGGCTGGCACGCCGTCCCCCATCGCGCTGCGATAGACCGCGATCCCGATACTGCCCAGCATCGCGATGCCCAGCGCGCCGCCCAGCTCCGAGCTCGTCTCCGAGATCGCCGATGCGGCGCCGGCCTTCTCGACCGGTGCGCTTCCCACGATCAAGTCGGTGGCGAGGATGACCACCGGCGAGAGGCCGACTGAGTAGATGACCGAACCCGCAATGAGAGCGCCCAGACCCGCGCTGCCGGCTGCGTAGGCCAGTACACCGTATCCCGCGGCCGCGAGCAGCAAGCCAGCCACCATGACGGATGCAGGCTGGACTCGGCGCACGATCAGCGGAACCAGCATCGAGCCCGACACGAACCCCAGCATCGACGGCACGGTCGCCAGTCCCGCTTGGAAGGGCGACAGCCCCAACACCAACTGCAGGTGCTGCGCGATGAAGACGTAGGCGCCGAAAGCGACGAGTGTCGCGACCATATAGAGCACGAGTGACGCACCAAACCCGGGAGACTGAAACAGCCGAACATCGATGAGGGGATCGGCAAGCCGCCGCTGGCGTCGCACGAACACGACTCCCAGCGCGAATCCAGCGAGTATGACGGCAACGGCCGGCCAGCCCACGCCGTGCTCGGCGATGCGCTTCAGCCCGTAGATGACCGCCAGCACCGCGCCGAGCGATAAAGCCGCGCTTGGCAAATCCAAGCGGCCCGCGTTGGGATCGCGAAACTCCGGCAGTAACAGCGGCCCCACGACGAGCAGCAACACCATCACGGGGACACCGATCAGGAATACGGCCCCCCACCAGAAGTACTGCAGCACGATGCCACCCACGAGTGGCCCGATCGCCGCACCCACCGAATAGCTGGTGACCCACACGCCGATCGCGACTCTGCGCTCGTGCTCATCCAGGAACATGTTGCGAATCAGCGAGAGCGTGGATGGCGCGAGCGTCGCTCCCGCAAAACCGAGCAGCGCGCGCGTCGCGATCAGCATCGCGGCGCTCCGCGAGAAAGCGGCAACGACGGAAGCCGCGCCGAACGCCGCGGCACCAATCAACAGCAGGCGACGGCGCCCGATACGGTCGCCGAGCGTGCCCATCGTGATCAGCGATCCCGCTACCAGAAAACCGTAGATGTCGATGATCCAGAGGAGCTGCGCGCTGCTCGGCCGCAAGGCGGCGCTGAGGCGCGGCACCGCCAGATTCAACACCGTCAGGTCCATCGAGTAGAGGAAGCACGGCAAGGCGATCACCGCGAGTCCGATCCACTCGCGACGCGTCGCCTTTGGAAGACCTGCCGGGCTTGTGTTCACGTCGGCCTGAACAATAACGAGGACCTGATTAGCTTTTGAGCTATGGTGCTTTCCTTGATCCTGTTGATGCAAGCAACACCGACCCCGCCGCAACCCCGCCCGACCCCGGCGTCATCGCCACCGAGCAGCGCGTCACACCGGCTGGCGTCCAAAGCGTGTTCACCGACCGGGTGTTTGGCGTGCGCTTTGGTGCGCGACCAGGAGAGATCTGGGTCAGCGTACACGGCGCCGCATATCGCCTCGGCTGGCGGGACAACGTCGTATTGGGGAGCGCCGCGTTTGACGGCCGCGCCGGTGTCCAGGGCGTCGCCATCGATCCCGTGAACGGCCGGGCGCTCGTCACATCGGTCGGCCGGCTGCCTGCCGCTCTCGCGCTGAGCCGCATCCCCGGCTCCGAGCAGCTCGCCCAGACGAAGTCGGTCGCGCACCTGACGGCGTACGACGCCGACAGCACCGTGGTGCGATTCACATCCGCCGCACTCGGCGACTACATCGCCGGCGCGCCGGCCGTCGCGCGGACCGCCAATGCCTCAGGGTGGGGCCATCGCGTCGTAGTCGTCCCGCTCCCGGCCAACGACACCCTCGCGGTGCTCGACGCGGATAACGGCGCGCTGCTGAAGATGATTCCCCTGGGTGTCCTGCCGGTGGCGGCGGTCGTGAGCGCCGACGGATCCGTCGCCTACGTGTCGAACCTCGGTGGGAGAAAGCCTGGCAAAGGGGATCGCACGGCGCGGCAGTGCTGCGATCCATTCGCGGAATGGGTGCGGGTCGACAAGCGAGGGCTGGCGCAGCCGGGCAGCGTGACGCGCGTCGATCTCATTACGGGCACCGTCACCAAGGTGATTCCGGTGGGCCGGCATCCGACCGGGCTCGCGTGGGACGAAAAGAACGCACGCCTGTACGTGGCCAACGGCGATTCCGACGTGGTGAGCGTCATCGACACGCGCCGCGACGTCGTCGCCAGCACGATCACGATCGCGCCGTTCCGTGAGCGGAACGTCGGTCTGGCACCCACCGCGGTCGCACTGTCACCAGACGCGACGACGCTGTTCGTGACGTTGGGCGGCGTGAACGCGGTCGCGGTGTACTCGTTGCCGGCTGCTCAGCTCCGTGGTCTGGTACCGACGGGGTGGTATCCGACGAGCATCGACGTGAGTCCCGATGGCCACGCGATTGCCGTCGGTACACTGTTCGGCGTGGGGTCAGGTGTCGGAAAGCCCGTGGGTTTGACGGGCCGTTACGTCCACTCCTACCGGGGATCGGTCAACGTCATTCAGGAGCCGACCGAGGCGGAGCTCGCGGCTTACACGACGTCGGTCGCCCAGAACACCCGGCTCACGCTCAATCAAGCGGGCCAGGCGCCCTCCCTCACGGTTCGCCGCAACGTTGCAGCGCGCGCCGTTCCCGAGCGGCCCGGCGAGCCGTCGCTGATCGATCATGTCGTGTACATCGTCCGCGAGAACCGCACCTACGACCAGGTGTTCGGCGACATCGGCAAAGGAGCGAGCGACAGCTCGTTGGTGCAATACGGCCGCGACGTCACCCCCAACGCGCACGCCCTCGCCGAGCAATTCGTGCTGCTCGATCACTTCTTTGCTTCGGGCGGCAACTCGGCGGATGGTCACAACTGGCTGACGCAGGCCAACGAGACCGAGTATCCGATGTGGCCGCTCTACACCGGCCGCAGCTATCCGTCGGAAGGGCAAGATCCGCTGGCGTACTCGGCGGGCGGGTTTCTGTGGGAGGCGGCGCAATCCAAGGGCAAGTCGGTGCGCGTGTTTGGTGAGTACGCGCCGGGACCAACCGTGTACAGCGACTCGATGCGGTCGGCGCTGCTGGCGCGGTATCGAGACTCGCAGCCGAATAGGGCGGCGTACTTCCGTGCGGAATTCGCCAAACGCTACCACGCCCGCTCCGATATCGCCTCGCTCGACCGCGTGTTGGTGCGGGAGTATCCGGGGTGGACGATGGAAGTTCCCGACGTCGCGAAGGCCGACGTTTTTCTCGAGCACCTGCGGGAATGGCAAGCGCGGCACGACATGCCCAACCTCGTGATGATGAACCTGCCCAGCGATCACACCGAGGGGACGAACCCCCGCTGGTGCACGCCCAAGGCCTGCGTGGCGGACAACGACCTGGCGCTCGGCAAGATCGTCGAGGGCTTGTCGCACAGTCCCTTCTGGAAGTCGATGGCGATTCTCGTGGTCGAGGACGATGCGCAGAACGGCGTCGATCACATCGACGGGCATCGCACCGTGGCGCTCGTCGCGAGCCCGTACGCCCGGCGCGGCGTCATCGATCCGACCTTCTACGCATTCCCGAGCATGCTGAAGACGATCGAGCTGATGCTCGGCCTGCCGGCGCTCAGCATGTTCGACCTTGTCGCGACCGACATGCGGGCGAGCTTCATCGGTCCCGACGAATCACCCAACTTCTCGCCGTACACGGCGCTCGTGCCGAATCAGTCGCTGTACGAGATCAACCAGCAGGTGGGCTCGATCACGGGCCCGCGGGCCGCAGAGCGGCGGCGTGCCGCGATCGCGTCGTCGCGCATGAACTTCCGTGAGCCCGACGCCGCGCCGACGGAGCGCTTGAACCGCATTCTGTGGCATGACGCGCGCGGATGGGAGACGCCGTACCCGGAAATCAAGAGATCGCTATTCTTTCCGATGGCGGTCGATCTCGAGGACGAGGAGCGCGAGGAGCGTCGCGATCGATAGGCGCGACTTCGTCTGGACGACTCTGGGGGCAGCGGGAGTCGCGCTCACGAAGCGTGTCGACACTCCCGCTCCCTTCTCCCCCGTCCCCGCTCCCCGGCAGTTAGCCTGGCACGAGCTCGAGTTCTACGGCTTCCTCCATTTCACCGTGAACACCTTCACGAACCGCGAGTGGGGCTACGGCGACGAGTCGCCCGCGGTCTTCAACCCGACCGACTTCGACGCCGACCAGATCGTGGGCGCCGCACGTGACGGCGGGATGAAAGGGCTGATCCTCACCTGCAAGCACCACGACGGTTTCTGTTTGTGGCCGTCGCGATACACAGAGCATTCGGTCAAGAACAGCCCGTTCAGGCGCGATGTCGTGAAGGAGATATCGGCGGCTTGTGGGAAAGCAGGATTGAAATTCGGTGTCTATCTCTCGCCGTGGGATCGCAATCACAAGGATTACGGCAGCCCCGAATACCTCGTCTACTACCGCAATCAGCTGCGCGAGCTGTTGACCCAGTACGGCCCCGTCTTCGAGATCTTCTTCGACGGCGCCAACGGCGGCGATGGCTACTACGGCGGCGCGTACGAGCGGCGCGAGATCGACAACCGCACCTACTACGACTGGCCGACCACGTGGCAGCTGGTGCGCGACCTGCAGCCCAACACCGTGCTGTTCAGCGACGCCGGCCCGGATATCCGCTGGGTCGGTAACGAGAACGGGATCGCGGGGGAGACGTGCTGGGCCACGTCAAACCGCGAGGACTTCTCGCCGGGAAACGCCGATGTGGCGCGGCTGAATCGCGGCGATCGGCCGGGCACGCACTGGGTGCCGGCCGAGTGCGATGTCTCGATCCGGCCGGGCTGGTTCTATCACAAGCATGAAGACAATCAGGTCAAGACGCCGCAGCAGCTCGTCGATCTGTACTACTCATCGGTGGGTCGAGGTGCGTCGTTCTTGTTGAATCTGCCACCGGACCGGCGTGGACGGATCCACGAGAACGACGTTGAGTCACTGCGATCGTTTCGGCGCATCATCGATGCGACGTTTGCGACCAATCTCGCGGCAGGCGCGCGTGTCAGCGCCGACAACTGGCGCGGCCGCGATCGCCGCTTTGCCCCGGGCAACGTGCTCGATGGAAGCCGGCAGACCTACTGGGCCACGGACGATGGCATAAAAACGCCAACCTTGACCATAGAATTGCAGCGCGCGACGACCTTTAACGTGGTGCGGCTGCGCGAGTTTCTCCCCCTGGGCCAACGCGTCGAATCCGTAATTGTCGATATGTGGCGCGATGGGGGATGGGTCGAGTTCGCTGAGGCGACCAGCATCGGGAGTTGCCGCTTGATTCGAGGACCGCGTGTTACGACGCCGCGGGTGCGACTCCGGGTTACGAAAGCGCCGGTGTGTCCAGCAATTGCGGAGGTTGGGTTGTTTGCTGAGCCGAGGTAGATGAACAATTTGGTGATGAAGGTTTATCCGTGCGCTAAAGCGCCGGCTCGGCCACCTCACGCGCCCTGAAGGGCGTTTGGAGCGCGTCCTTCAGGACGCGTGCATTAGCCGAGCCGGCCCTTTAGGGCACGGATACCAATGCAATTGGGATTCTTTCGAAGGATGTCACCGTGTTGTGCGGAGATCGCCAGCGCGAAATAAGAGTCCTACGACACCGTCACTCGCATTTACTTGTGATCCCAGATTCTGGAACACCGCCGACCGGTCCTCGGCCTCCGCGCGCACGGTGGAGTTCTCGAACAGCGGGTAATAACCGATCGCCATCCGCACCGCACCCGGTGGTATGGTGCAACCGCAGCGCATCGCGCCCGCCAACCCCGCATTCACGGTGATCGCGAGCGGCCGGCCCGTCTCGTTGGTGATGACCGGTGCGAAGTAAGCACCATGCGTGGGCCGCGCGGTGGCGCGCACGCGCACCGTGCCGCGCGGCCGCGCGATCGCGATGGTGTCGCCCAGCACGGCGCCGAGCCGCGGCACCAGCTGCCACGCGAGATCGAGCCGGCGTCCGCGCTCGAGCTTGAGCGTGAACGAGCCGCCCGGGAGAATCCGGCGCTCCTCGCCGGCGACCTGCACCGTGACCATGTCGGCCAGGCGATTCTCGAACACGAGCTGCGGTTGCCGGAAATACAGTGCGCTGGCACCCAGTGCCAGGAGTGGCAGCACGATCACCAGCAGCACCCAGCCGACCCGCCGCGGCCGGGCCGTCCGGCCGCCCGGCCGGCCGGCCGTCCGCGGTGCCGTTCTCGCCCCGCTCACCAGCAGCTCAGTCGCCGCCTGCGCCGCGCTCGCGCGCGAACGCATCGTGCTCGGCTGCTTGTCGCTCTCCAACGCCGCGATCACCTCGCCCGCTGAGCGGAAGCGATTGGCCGGCCGTTTCTCGAGACAGCGCAGGATCACATCCGACATTTCGCGCGGCACTTTCGGGTTCACATCGGTCGCGGCGGGCGGCGGATCGGCGATGTGCTGGCCGACGATCTGCTGCGACGACTCGCCGTCGAACGGCGGGCTGCCGGTCACCATCTGGAAGAGCACGCAGCCGAGGGAGTAGAGGTCCGAGCCGGGCCCCAGGTTGGGATCGCCGAGCGCCTGCTCGGGGCTCATGTAGTGCGGCGTGCCGATCACGAGACCCGTCTGGGTAAGCCCGGCGCCCGCGTCGCTGTCGAGCCGCCGCGCGATGCCGAAGTCCACGAGCAGCGGCCGGCCGCGCGCGGTGTCGAGCATGATGTTGTCGGGCTTGATGTCGCGATGCAGGAGGTCCGCTTTGTGCGCGTGGTCCAGCGCGTCGAGGATCGGAATGATGATGGCGAGCGCGCGCTCCGGCGGGAGGGCGCCGGAACGTTTCAGCAGCTCGCCGAGCGACATCCCATCGACGAACGGCATCGCGTAGTACGCCAGCCCTTCGCCCTCGCCCACGAAGTGGATCGGCAGGATGTTGGGATGCTCGAGCCGCGCCGCGGCGCGGGTCTCGCGCTGAAAGCGCTCGAGCATCCCCGACGTCCACGCGACATCCGGCCGCAGCACCTTCACCGCGAGCCGGCGCTCCAGGTCCTTGTCCCACACCTCGTAGACCTCGGCGAAGCCGCCGGAGCCCACCAGCCGCTTCACCTCGTACTTGGCGCCGAGGGCGCGGGAGAGCTTGGAGATCGTATCCGAGGCTGGCTCAGCCATGGGCGTTACTATGCGGCGATGAGAGAACCGATGCAAACGGCAAAGGGCCCACTCTTGAGAGTGGGATTCTACAACAGAAGCGCTTCCACCCTGTAGGCATGCACCTTCTTCGCCGTTTGTGACCATCCAAACACCGTAAACCTGCCGTCTTGAGAAGCGACCAGCGCGAGCGAGTCGCGCTGCTCGTGCACGAATTGCGCTGCCGACAGATGTCGCGTCCCGCCCAGCTCCGACGCATGTACCGTGACCGGCGTGTGACCGAGGATCGGTTCCCGCACCAGCACGTCCCCCACGAATGGGCCGGACTCCGTCCGCCCGATCTTCGCGCCGAACGCCAGCACGTCCCAGCGGTCGCTCAACACGACGGCGCCGTCCACGGCGGTCAGCCCGCCGATCGCGTCCGTGGCGTCCTTGAAGGCGCCATCGCGCGTCCCGTTGCGAACCAGGTCGCCGAGTTTCGAGAACGGCGGGGCGACGGTGTAGGGGACCGAGACAATCGACTTGCGCCACGACGCCGTGTCGTGCGGCACCACCAGCAGCGAGCCGCCGTGGCCGTGTGCGCGCATCGAGAGCGCGAGCGGCAGTAAGACATTTTCGGAACTCACCGCATCAAAACCCAGCAGCATACTGACGAACTCCGGGCACTCCGACGCCAGGGTCCCTTCGGCGTCGACGATTTTGATCTGCTCGCCCTCGAGCACCGCGACGTTGGCGAACTTGCCCTCCGGGTCGGCGCGCCGGTGTTTGATCACGAGCAAGCCGGGCTCGATCACTTCCACGACGAAGCAGAGCGGCGGGATCGTGCGCGTGGCGCCCCACACCGCCAGGTCACCGCCATTTTTCCAGACGCCCAGGTGAATGCCGGGGCGTTCGACGGCAGGGGCGAGCTTCGTGAGGTTGGCGGGGTCGAGCGGCATCGGCCGTTCCACGAGCAGCGCGGTGCCGGCGGCCTCGGGCGGTAGGTAGGCCAGCGAAATTGTCGGCTCGCGGCCTTCTTCGCGCCGCAGGCTCGCCCAGAAGGCGGCGTTGATGATGCGCTCTATCGTCGCGGCATCGGGCGCGGGCACCTCACCGGGAATGCCCGCCCGCTGCATGTGGCGCCGAAAGTGTTGCGCCACGGTTTCGGCGACGGCGTGAGCCGGCGGGTAAGGGACGCGCTCCATGGCTTGAAGCTACTCAACGTCTCAGGATTTGTACCTTTGGGTACCAATCGGGAGGCTCCAATGTTGATGCTCGTCGCTCTGGGTCGGCATGATGGCGTTCCAGACGTTTTACCTGTTGAGTGTGATCCGTGCGCTGAAGCGCCGGCTCGGCTACGACGCGCGCCCTCAAGGGCGGATGTCGCGGCGTCCTTTAGGACGCGTGCTCTGGCCGAGCCGGCCCTTTAGGGCACGGATAAAACGGAGCCAGACGCTCTTGAGGCCGTACGCTCTTGAATATTGAGATCGAGATACGACCGGAGGTTTATCCGTGCGCTGAAGCGCCGGCTCGGTACGACGCGCGCCCTCAAGGGCGTGGGCTGCCATGCTTGAGCTCCTGCAAACGGATGTAGTTCGCCACCTGGGGAAGCTGCCGGACTCCCACCGACCGCAGATCGTATCCGGTTTCCCAGCGCAGAGATTTAGGGCACGGATGGAACGAGACTGGACTGATCGGATCCGGAGGAGAGATTGGGATCGTAGTTGAGTCTGAATCCCTGCGTAGTGTGACGCAAATCACACGGAACATCTAAACATCTGGCCCCGATCGGGGTCAAAAGGAGCGCACAACCTTCACCAGGAGGTGCGCTGAATGAAACGTCACCTGCTTATCCTCGCGGCCACGCTGAGTCTCGCGGGCTGCGCGGGCGGATACACCAGCGCGGAGTTCGTCTACGCCGAGCCGGTCGAGTACGAGTATGTCGTGCCGGTGGATCGCGTCGTGGTCGTGACGCGCGAGGTGCTCGTCACGCGGGGCTGGACGGTGTACCGCGTGCAGCGCTCGGGCCCCAACCGCATCATTTGGGCCCGCCGCGGAGATGATCGGATCGTCCGCATCTTCGCGACCCCGCGGGGCGAGCGCGTCGCCGTGCGCGGGCTGCAGGAAGAGCGCGAACGCGGCGACCACGGTCGCCACAAGGGCTGGGCCAAGCGTGGCGAGCCGCGGGACATCATCACCGACATCGACGTCCGGCTGAGAGCGCGCGGCTAATTCTTTCCACTCTTAAGAGTGGGCCCGTGAGTCACTGCGCGGCCCACTCTTCAGAGTGGGAACAGTCTCACAGTGATTCGTACCTCTCTCTTTTCACCCGTTGCCATTCCAGCCGCGTCAGCACAATCACGAACACATCGAGAACGGTCAGCGCGATCAGCCAGTCCGACGGTTGGACGAAGTAGCGATAGATCTGGAAGATGGCGAACGCGGCGAAGACGCCGACCGCCCACGGGAAGGCCCAGCGTTTGTCTTTGAGCAACGCATAGACCAGCCCCACCTTGATCACGCCGTGCGACAGCAGATAGATCGCCCCGAACAGCTCGCCACCAACGGAGAGATGCTCGGCCGCCGAGCGCAGCTGCGTCGCGATGAAGTCGTCGGGGTCTTTGCTGAGCTCGTTGTGGGTCAGGCCAACGATGAAGTGCTGAATCGCGCTGGGCGGGAAGGCCAGCAGCAGCGACTCCGCCGCCGCGCGACCCACTCGACCTGCCACCACCCGACCACGACCTTCCACCGCGGTCTCGGGGAGCGATGCTGCGGCTTCCTCCGAACGACCGCGAGGGCGGGCTCACCGTGCCGCTGCGCGGGCGCGCTTCGACCGGCGTGTAGCGGCTGCGCGGTGTGTTCGACGGAATCACGACGCGCGGACCGTTAAACACGAGCGGCCGGCCGAAGCCGTAGATCCGGCGCGGAAAGTACGTGTACCCGAAGCCGTAACCGAGGCCGAGACGGCCGTAGCCAAACCCGTAGCAGCTCGCGCTCAAGCCCCAGAAGGGGTCGTAGCAGAACGGATCATAGAACGGGTCGTAGGCGTAGCCCAGGCCAAAGCCGAAGCGCGGATAGCCATAGCCATATCCATAGCCATATCCATGGCCGTAGCCGTAACCCGCCGCGATGTCTCGACCCACGACATAGGTCGCCGCATCGTACTCGAAGCGATTGTCGCCGCTCATGCGACGCACGATGTCGAGCAGTCCGGCGAGCGGGTCGTCTTTGACCGTTCCCTGGCCGAGCGCGCGATAGTCCCAGTGACCGTTGAGGACGAAGCCGTCGAAGCTGAAGGCACCGGTTGAAACGGCGGCGAGCACGGTGCCCGCGCCGTCGTCGCCCTCGACCATGAAGGCGTCGCGGTCGGAGCGGGAGCGGATTTCCTGGCGTCTGCCGCCGCGCACGAAGGCGTCGTCGCTGGGATCGCGTGGAAAGAGAACGCGTACTCTGCCCTCGGGATCGGCGTGCAGCACGACGAGGTAGCCATCCTGGGCGGCTTGTACGTACACGCGCGCTTTGTCGCCGCGCGAGAACTGTTCGTGATTGAGCTTGACTGCGATTGGGTCTGGGCCGTCAGTTTGTGGAACGGCGGGTACGAGTGTAAGCAATAGAGCGAGCAGCATAGGACCTCCTATCCTCGAATATACCCCTTAGCCCCGCATCTCGCGCAGTATGGCTGCGATGTCCATGCGGAAGGATGCGGAGGGATTGCGAAGCGTTTCGGGGGCCTCGAGGGTTCCCGCCGTTTCACGTTCGAACAGGGGCAGCAGATCATCGGGAATAAACCGCCCGTCCGTGGCGCATCGATGTGCCGATCGCCGTTCCTTTGACTCGTGCCCGCATAGAACCGGTGCGGCCGGACCAGTTAGCACCATCCCGAGCCGTCCCGGCCATTGCGCGGATCATTGGGGGTGTACCTCCGCCCGCGCGATCAGCTGTTTGCGATACGTCGGCATAAATGGGGCACACGGCGTCGCGGCATCGCGGGAGGCCCACTTCGCCGGGTCGTAACTGTGCCACAGAAACTGTGCGAAGAAATCGACGGAATTCAGATCGCGGCCGATGAGCTGCAAGTCATCGTAGGACTCGGGCAGCGTACCGTCAAAACCGGGCTGTAGCACCCAAGAGCGCCCGGAGAACACGTACCATCGGACGGGACTCCGTCGATAGTAAGGGTCCGTGCGCCGCTCCTCTATTTCGCCGCGTTCGTCTCGCTCATATTCGCAGTCGATCTCTTCGACGACTCGCCCGATGTCCAGCTTGCCATCTCGATTGACGTCCGCGATCAGAAAGTGCGAGGTGTGCGCTGTCAGACATCCCATCACTCTCAACCTGCCTTGCGTCACGCCTAGGTCTACGAGCCCTTTCGTGAGTTTTCCCTCGTCGGGATCAAGAATGAGAAAAACGTCCCGGCCGGCAGCGGCCATGGATGATCCGCCGCCCAACGTATACGAGGAGAAGTGCAGCCCGAGAAGTCCGTTCCCGATGGGAAACGCGCTGACGACACTATCGAAAGCGAACGACGTGACATACGCCTCCTCCTCGGCGCGTTCCTGGGCGCGGGGAACCAACCACGCCCTGGGAACGCGAATGCGCGTCGCTCGCGAGCCTGCGCTGCTTTGCAACGCGAAGCCATTCGTGTCCCGCACCAGACGATAGTCGCTCGCCGCGGGGGTTTGCCCGACTGCGGGCAAACCCCAGAGCAAGAGCAGCAGTGCGGGAGTCATCTCTATGGCAGCGGCATGAGGATTCTGGCCGGGTCACGCAGCCACTGCACCGCTTCCGTGATGGCCTGTTCGATCTGCACCGGATTTGCGTCCATGCGCGGCCTGATCCGGGCGCGCAGCGCTGCCCGCTGATTCAGGTACTCCCCTGACGCGCGCGATGCGCGCACGCCCTGCCTACCGATTTCGTCACGGAGTTCCTGATCCGACATCCCGAAATGGGTCAGGATATCGAGGATGGCGTAAGGGAACATGCTCGACGTCATCACGCCGCATGCCTGAGCGTCCGATCCTGCCGGGGCGGCCGCCATCGCCTCCATCTGACGCGCGAGCTCATTGGCCGCAAAAGCAAGGTAGCGGTGCAGCTGCGTATCCCACATTGCGGCGTCTTCCCGGAGAATCAGACGCAGCGCCGCGTCGCGGGTCGTGCAGGCATTCCGCCAGAAGAACTGGTGGAAGAGTGTGCCGGTATTCTCGTTGAACAGAATGTAGAACCCGGGCACGTCACGCCCGCGAAAGCCCCAGAACGCGTACCGACCGCCTCCGGGTGGGGGAAATGGTGCGACCGTATCGATAACCACTCGCGGAATATTGTTCGGAATCGACCCGGCGAGCACGGACCAGCTCTCGAGTGTGTACTGCCGATTGCTGCTATCCCGGGCGAACCGGATCATGCCGTTATAGCCGCTCGGCTCGTTGAGCATCTCGCCGTAGAACGTCGCGATGCCTTCATCAAGCGGCACCGGCTGATCGCCGAGCAGCTCCGACGCGTAGTGTCCGCCATCGGCTCCGTAGCTGATGCCGATGCTGCGCCACTTGGTCGGAAATCCCACCCACTGGGTGTGGTGGCTCTCGTGGACCACGACCTCCTCCCACGCCTTCCAGCCGCCCGCGTCGGCCATGAACGTCGGAATCTCATGGACGCCCAAGCGCACAATGCCGCTAAAGCGATTGCCGGGTCCAGAGTCCACGGTCGCAAACGGCCAAATGAAGCTGACCGGCCCCCCGGCTTGGCGTCGCGCGACAAAAATGCCCGTCGCACCCGGAGCAAAGCCGATGCTATCGTTGACCAGCAGGTAGCGAATGTCGACACGCCCGTGTCCTACGACGGCCAGGAGCGTGTCGATCACCCGGCGCATCCCACTCCCGGGCTGGAGCGAGTCGAAAGTCCGAACCAGGAGCGGGGGCGCGATGGCGCGAAACCGCGCCACGTTACCCGCGCCGATGATGATCCCGCGGTACCCAGGTGCGTAGCCACCCTGCACATTGGCGGCGCCGAACGTCGCGACCATGCTGTCGCGCGGTGCGACGAACTCGATCTGGACGGTCCCCTGCGCGGCCAGCGCCACGGGCAGTACGGTACTGATGAGCAAGCAGCGACCAAGCATGGGTCCTCCTTAGTTCGAGGGAACGTCGTCAACCACCAGCGTAGTGGCTGAAGTGGTCTTGCGTCCGCTCGAACGGGTGACGTTACCGCGCAACTGCCAGGTGATCTCGTAGGCGTATGTAGGTTGGCCGGCAGGCAGCACGAACTCGAGCCGCCCCGCGAGCTGACCGCGTCGCGGATTCAGCGTGACCTGTTGTTGCCGCTCGACGCCGCCCAGCCGATAGAAGGCCTTAACGGTGATGAGTCGAACGCTGGCATCGGCGAGCTGCGCGGAGTCCGCGTCCAACTCCACCACGGTCCGGCGATACGGCGGGCTGAGGGTGACGGCGTTGGCGCGCGTGGGTTGCCACGTGAGCGTGGTGTCGCTGCCACCGAAGAAGCTCCACGTCGTCTGGTATTCGTAGTCGAACCAGCTGCCGCGCGTGGCGACCGTTTCCCCGTTCCAGCCATAGGGCTCGAGCCGGACGGCGTTGCCCACGCGACTGAAGTTGACGCGATCGATCCGAGCCTCGCGCATTGTCACGGCGCCGCCGGGATGCCGCTTGCGCAGCGTCACCGTCACAAAGTTGACGTACTTCGCGAAGTCGTCGGCGTTCAGGCCGTCGAGGATCGCCGTCACTTCCCGCTGGCGATACAGCGGGTCTTCCAGGTTGATCTCCCGGAAGTGGCGCCGGTCGTTCCGCAGGCGGCTCAAGTCACCGATGTTCTGGTCGAATCGTAGCGTCAGGTTGTCGGGCGTGTACTTGTTGAAGTCCATCGTGAAGCGCCCGCTCTGGTGGATCCGCTTCATTTCAAAAGACGCGACGATGGCGAACGTCGGCCGCGAAACCTGATCACTCGCACGGGGGCGTGCTTCGCGCGCAGCTGCATCCGCGTCGGAAACGTGGCCGGCGCTGCGGGTGTCGTTGTCGCTTGGCGGCACGAAGCTCGGGTCGCGCGGCATCGCGGGCTGTGATGCCGAGGCGGACCGCGCGCCACCAGCGGCCGCGCCGCCGGTCGCTGCCCCCCCCCCGGCGGGAGTGCCGCCGACCGGAGTGCCGCCGCCGGCCGGAGTTCCGCCACCGGCGGGTCTTCCACCTGATGCTTCCTCGGCGCGGAGCCGCTCCCGCTCCCGATCGGCGTCGGCGCGACTCGCGGCGAGGAGCGTCGTGGCGCGATCCAACATTCCTGGTTGTCCGTTCGCCGACCCGGCCAGCGCGCCCAGATCCGGCGTTCCGGTTCCGTTGACCGGCTCGAACATCTGCTCCTGGAGTTTGGCATAGGCGGTGCTGACCAACTGATCGAGCTGCGCATCCTCGCCGATCTGGGTGATTCTGATCGCGCCGGTGCGCCGGAGATCGTCGAACGCGCCACGGATCTCGGCAGCGAGATAGTTGCTCGCGAAGCCCACCCCGAAGGCCTGATGCTCGTAGATCCTGTCCCAGTCCGCTTCGATTCTCGCGCGCTTGGGCGAGCGGTAGCCGGACATTTCCATTTCGAACGTGAAGCTCACGTCAGGTGCCGCGGTGGCGAACGACTCCCACAGGATCTTGGCGCCTTGTTTCGTCAGCTGCATCGAGACCGCCGCACGTCCGCCATCGAGGACCGGCGCAACGCCCAGGCCAACGACCTGGGTTACCAACCCGCCCTGCGGGTCGCGGAACGACGTCACGAGTCCGAAGCGGCCGCTCTTGTAGACGATGGCGCCCATCAGCTGGGCGCCCGGCCGCGCACGCTGCAGTTCCTGCCGCGCCTCCTGCAGCTGCTCGGGCGTGACGGCCAGGCTGACGACGGCGTGGACGATACCGCCACCTTCGGCTTCCGCGCGCTCGTTCGAGTCCGCCGCGGTTGCCTGGGTTTGCGCGAAGCGGAGAAACGAAAACTCTGGCGTGCCGTTGCTATCGGTGGCGAGCCGCGCCTGGTTGGCCACGTAGTAGTACTTCGTCGAATCGCTGACGGACGGGAACACCGTGAGCACCCCCGCTCGGACCGGACGATCGAGCAGCACATCCTGCCCTACCAGAGGTGCGGCGACGAGGACGCTCAACAGCGCCGTGCCGCGAAGCATCGTTGACGGGTTCATTAGTGGCTCCCTCCCAGGACATCCGCGAACTTCCCGAGCACTCGGGTCGCGGCACTGCTGGCGATCGCACTCGCCGAATCCCGCGCGGCCGTGATCATTTCGCTCATCGTCAGCAGGCCCTCGGGGATTTGGGCGTAGATGTAGTCGTCACCGACTTTAGGACTCCATGGCAGCGCCAGCCGTCCTTCCCGCCGGTGATTGAAGACCAGGCGGTACGCATATCCCTTGGCGTCGCGGTCCGTGAAGATCGTCCTGCTCACGAGCGGCTCACCGCCTGCCACGGGCAACTGGATATTTTCCTCGACCTCCTGTCCGAACCGCATGTAGTGCACCTGCGCCGTCACCCGCGTGATGCCGGCGCTTTGCAGCTCGGTCAGGTCTCCTTCGAACTCGATCCGCCGCGTCATGACCGGAGGCACCAGCGTGATCGCTGCCAGCGAGCTGCTGTGCAGCCAGGTCGGCGTCTCCGGGTATTTGAGCCCGCCTCGCAAGCTCCACTGCACGCGATAGTCGAAATCAGACGGATGCGCGTCGGAGCCACGCGCATACTGGATCGCGGCCACGACGCCGTGATCCTTGACGTAGCTCTCATCCATCGTGACGGAGCGCTCGAACGCGGCGCCATCCGGCCGTTCCTTCCGCAGCGTGAATGTCACGTAGTTGATGGAGCTGCTGAACAGCTCTTTCGGCGCGTCGAAATCGACTCGGAACAGGACGTTGAAGTGATCCCAGAACGGATTGCTGAGATTCACGGTCGCCACCGAACGCGGATTGTCCTTCACGGCGTCATACCAGCTCGCCAGATTCCCCGTCACTGCCACCGGCGCGTTGAAGGCGAGCCGCAGATTCAAGCGGAACGTGTCGACGCGGGTCTGGATGACGTCGCGCGTGAGGATGCGCTTATAGACATAGCGATCGCCCTGCCGAATATCGGGCGTGCTCGCGGTGTCGCTCGGAGCCTTCGGGACCTCCTCGTCGGCCTTTTCCGCAAACGATGCGATGAAGTATTGGAAGAACGCTTCGCGAATCTTCGCGATCCGATCGTCCGACACAGTCTCATCCCAGTGCAGATCGATCACATGCTTGTTCAACATGTAGTCGTATTGGCGCCGCAGCTCGGTATACGAATAGGAGTACTGCGCCTGGTCGGAGGTGACGCAGATAAACCAGAAACAGCTCTCCGAGTGCGCGTTGCCGCTCACCGTGCGCTCGTAGTCCGCGCTCAGCGAATCGAAATGGTGCGCCAGACGGGTCCAATCCATCGTGATGACGCCCTTTGCCGCCGGCACCAGGGTGCGGTAGCTGAGCTTCAGCTCGACCGACACGTCGGTGATCGTCCGGGTGCTTCCGAACGTCGCCTCCAGGAGACTTGCGCCGGCTGCATCGAGGTTCGCCGCAGCGGCCACGCGGTCACCAGGAAGGATCGGGGCGTCTTTGCTCATGACGACCGATCGGGTTCTCGACGGGTCGGACAGCGTGGCGGAAATGATCCGGAACGTGCCGTTCTCCCCGCCGAGTCCGACCTGCGCGGCGCCCAGCACTTGCCCGCGGGGCCGCACCTCGTTCAGTCGCTGCTGCGCCTCCTGCTGTTGTGCGGCCGTGAGGCCCCATTCCATGAGGAAGTGAAGCAATCCGCCCTGCACGCCGCCGGTATCGGTCGTGTACTTGAGGAACAGAAACTCTGGTGCGCTGTCCCGGGCCGAGCGAGAGAGGCGCAAGTTGGTCGGCAGGTAGTAGTACTGGTTCGTCGGCGTGCTGGAGCCGAGCGGCGGTGCGACGCCCACCAGGACTACCTGCGTGCCGTCGTGCAGCCGGATCGTGTATCGGTTGTTGTCATCGAACAGTTGTGCGGCGACGAGTCGCGGTGCCACGATCAGCCCCACGACGGCCAGCAGCGACAACCAACGGCGCAAGCGTTGCGTGTTCATAACTGTTCCCTCGGGTGTCAGAAGGATCTCCGCGCCGCATTGCCTCACTGGGCGGCGGCGTGGGAGCCGGTGGAGTCGGCTCAGGCAGTTCATCGATGTAGATCAAGCCGCTCGAATCGCGGCCGTGCGCCGTGCGGCGCCGCCCGCCCTCGAATTGCCACGTCAGGTTGTAGTCGTAGGCAAAGGAATCCCGCGGCAGCAGGATCTCGACCTGGTGATCGGCCGGCGGTGCGGCGACGCGGACCGTCATGTGCTCGCGCCGCGGGGCGCCGAAGAAAGGGTAACTCAGGTCAACCGTGACGGCGCGAACGCCCTGCCGCGCGAGCGTCGCCGAATCCCCGATGACCTGCACGCTGCGCCGCGCGAACGGCGCATACAGGTCGATCATCGATGCGTCGGTCATCGTCCACGGTGTGCGATAGGAGCCACCGCCGGCAAAGCTCCACTGGGTGCGCACTTCGTACTGCAGCCAGACCATCCGGTCACTGTCGCCGTCCCACGCGTAGGTCAGCGGCGCGAGACCGCTGTCCGCGGAGATCAGCCGCCGGTTGAGCACGATCTCGCGCAGCGTCTGGTGTCCGTTCCCGTGCTTCTTGCGCATGGTCACCGTGACGCTGTTGATCGTCCGCGCCAGCTCGGTCGCCAGCGCTCCATCGACCGAGACGCGCAGCTCGCGCTGCTGAAACTCCTCTCCCAGCAGGTTGACCGTGCGGAAATACAGCGAGTCCGTGCCGTAGCGCTGGTAGAGGTTGCCGATGTTGAAGACGATCGTCGCGTGACGCTCGACCGTGGCGCGATGGTTGAACGTCAAGAAGCTGTGACCCTCGGACTTGAGGTCCTGCAACCGATACCCGGCGAAGAGCCCGAACCCGCTGAACTGGCGCGCGGTGTTCGTCATCGTCTGGGGATCCGACATTGCGGACAGCGCGTCCATCAGACCACCGCGTTGCGCCGCCGGAACCTGCTCGGGCTCGGCCGGGCGAAACATCAGCGCGAGCAGCTTGTCGTAGACGACCTGGAGGAGCCCTTCCATCGACGCATCGGTGCCGCGCGACCGCAGCTTCACGGCGTTGTTCCTGAGCAGCTCGTCGAACGCGAGCTTGACGTCGGCGCCGATGTAGTAGACCGATCCGCCGGCGTTCAAACCCATCGAGTGCTTCACTTCGCTCCAATTGACCTCGAGATCTGCGTCATACGCGGCGCTCAATCCCGCGAACGTCATGTCGAAGACGATCGAGACGTCCGGTGTGGTCGTACGGAACGTAGCCAGCAGCAGACTCGCGCCTTCGGGCGGGAGATCGAACGACAGCGCGATGCGATTTCCCTCGAGGACCGGTGCATTCCCCGTCGCGAGGACCCGGCGGCTCACTGTGTCGGCGCGCAATACGGAGGAGACGAGGGTGTAGCGTCCGCTGGTGAACACGACGGGGCCGCGCAGCCGGGCCGAGTCGCCCGCTACCCGGCGTAATTGGTCGCGCGCGGCGGCCACCGATTCGGGCGGCGTGAGATACTCCACCAGGAAGTGCAGCACCCCGCCGCCCCGCGCCGTGGTGATGCCACCGTCCGATCCCCCGGTGCCGGCCGGTGCCTCGGTGACGTAGCGGACGAAGGCGAATTGCGGCCGGTTGTCGGCGTCACGCGCCAGTCGAGCGGTGCTGGGCATGTACACCCACTGGTTGGTGTCCGTGGCGATCGGGAAGCACCACAGGCCGGCCAGCCGGATGCCGCGCTCGAGCGACACCTGTTGCGCGGCTGCCCCCGCGGGAGCCAGCAGCCAGAGGACGACGACGACACTCGCGCGAATGCTCACGGCGGTGTTCCATCCACGTGTGTCGTATCCGCCGACGGGGGCGCGAGGTAGAGATAGTCGCCGTCGAGCAGCTGGACGGATGTCTGCTTGAAGTAGCCGGGCCCGAACCACGAGGCACGGTAGCCGATCGGTTGATTGTGATCGAGATAGAGCACGACGCGGGACGTCGTCTCGGTGTCCCCGGCGCGCAGCGTCACCTGACGGTCGCGCCGAGCCTCACCCCCGAGCATCGTCGCGAACTGCACGACGCCGCTGGCGAGCCTGCGATCCTGCAGCACGCGCCGATCGCAGTCGATCTCGATCACGCGGCGGTCGAGCGGGGGGCGGAGGGAGATCGCCCGGTCGCTGGTCCGCAGCCACTGGGTCTGACGCGGCGGCTGCAGCACGGACACGCCGCCGCGCAGGCTCCACCGGACCTGGTATTCGAAGGCCTCGCCGGGAGCCAGATTCAGGCGCTGGATCACAACATCAGCGATCGTCTTGCCCCGTGCGATGTCGCTGGGCAGAAGCTGGAGTGATGTCGCGAACGGTGGCCGTGTCGTCGAGATCGTGCGCACGTTGACCGCCACGAAATTCACCAGGTCCCGGAACGCATCGACGAACTCGCCGTCGATCTGGAAATGGAGCGTGTCGGCCTGAAAGGTCGTGTCGAACATGCTGACGACCTGGAAGTAGCGATCGCGACTGGGGAGCCGGCGGAACAGACCGCCGAGATTGCCGGCTGCATCGACGGGCACCTTGACGGTGCCGCTGCGGCTCAGCAGCAGGACGAACGTATTGCGCCGGATGTCCTGCCGGCGCTTGAGCACGTACTGGTCGTCGGTGTAGTACGGCGTGTCGCCGCCGCCGAACACCTTCGCAAAGAAGCCTTCTTCCTGCCGGCCGAGCAGCTGGTTCGGCTCGACACCCGCCTCGCGCTCGGGATCCTTGGACCATCCGGTCTGATGGTCGAACATCAGGTCCACGAGCTTGTCCGTGACGAGCGTGAGGATCGCGTCCATATCCGCCGCCTTGACGCTGGTCCCCGCCGTGCGGTCCAGCACCTCGACCGACAGGGTGCCGTCGCGCCGGAGCGAATCGACGACGTTGCGGATCTGGCGCCGCTTGTACTCCTTTTGCTGGTTCGAGACCCGGCTGAAATGCTCGTAGACCGTGGCGATCTGCGCCGTCACCTTGGCGTTGTAGCCCTCGGCGATCGCTTCGTAGTAGGCGCGAATGGCGATCGAGACGTCCGAAGTGGGCGCCTGTAGCGAGCTCCACAAGAGCGTCGCGCCTTCGGGCCGCAGCGTCGCTGCGATGGCCGCCTTGGAACCCGCGCTGACAGGGGCGCCGCCCGAAGTCTGGAACGAGCGCCGGAATCCGCTGTCGTTCAGCGTCGCCGAGACGAGCTGGAAGCTGCCGATGCCTTCCGCGGCGTCCGAGGTCGCCGCGATCAGCGGCACCGGACCGACGACTCTCGCGCTGGGATTGGCACGCCGGAGATCGCGTTCCAGGCTGTCAACCGCGCTCTGCGGCAAGGTGAATTCGACGAGCGCATGGAACAAGCCGCCGCTCGTCGCGGCGTTCGCGCCCACGTACTTCACCATGAGCAGCTCGTAGGTGCTGTCGTCCTTCATCGAGAGCCGTGGGAACTGCGGAACGTAGTAGTACGAGTTGGAATCGCTGTACGCCTGGAGCAGCTGCACGCCGCGCACCATCCGCCGTCCCCGCTCGTAGTGAACGACCGCCGCTTGCGAGCTCGCGATCGCCGGCATGACGACGACGAGTGTACTCGACAAGACCGCTATCCAACGCATACGCATCTCCTCGGCATTACCGGCTAAGTGAATCGGCGTGAGCGACCAGGGTCACGTCGAGGATCCCCGACCAACTGTCGCGCTGGGCCCAGGGGGTGGCTCGCTCCATTCCGTCCCGCAGGACTTCCACCACGCGGTAGCGGAATGGGCTGGAGAGTCGGACGGCAAAAGGGAAGCGGACGGCTTGCGCGTAGAGATCCGGCTGCGATGCATTGAACAAGACCGATTCGGAGACGGGGTGGCCCCCGACGCCGACTGCCTGAAACTCGACGAGCTTGACCGACAGGGCCACGTCGAGGGAATCCCGAAAGTCGTAGCAGTAGACCACGACCGCTGGGTATCCGGGGGGCATCTGGGCGTTGAGGTCAACTTGCCGGACCAGATCGGGCCAGCGCGCCACGTCGAGATGAATGGCGAGCGCGCCGGCCTGGACGAGGTGCGCCGCGCGGCTGCTGTCTACGTGTGCGCTGTCTGATCCGAGACCGGTGCGCTCGCGCATCGCTTGCACGAGCTCCGGCGACCCGGTGAGCTCGGCGAGCGGCTGATCGGTCCCGATTCCGCGCGCGAAGAATGCGTAGCCGACGCTCAGCACGAGGAGCCCGCGACGAATCGCGGCCTCGAATAGCGCAGCGGTCGCGTTGTCGAGGCGCAGGGTGAAGACGCGCTCAGTCCAATACGTCGCCGCGGTGGTGAGGCCGGTGCTTTCCTCGGCCTCGAAGTGGCCTGGCGGCAGACGCCTGACGGAGTCCCCGCCCACCGGCGTGTAAACGACGACGGCTTCGAGCCGGCTGATGGGTAGCGGCCGCAGCTCCAGCGCGGATCCACCCCCAAGCGCCAGCCGCGCAGCGCGGAGGTCGGCGGCGGTTGGCGCACTCAGGGCCAGCCGCATGGAAACGATATTGCGGAAGCGCCGAACTCCGGTGTCGCCCTCGATGTCCGTACCGGTGTAGCGCAGCTCGAGGAGCTGGAATTCGGGACGTCCGCTCGCGTCGCTGACGAGCGTGAGCTGACCCGGCGGATAGTAGAAGAGGTTCTGCCGGCGGTCATCGGGGAAGACGCGCAGCGGTCCCGCGAGCCGGCCGAACCGGAGATCAGGGACGGCCCGCGCAGGGGCAGTGCCCAGGAGCGCCAGCACGGCGATCGGTCCGAGGCTCCGCAGCGCGTTCATCAGTTGTGCGGTCCGGGCGGTCCGGGCAGGAATCCCAGCGACTGTTGGATCTGCGCCGTTCCGATGAAGACGTTCGTCCGAGTGCTCGGAATCCACGTTGCACCGGCGTGCTCTGTCCCGTCCCGCATCACGACCGTGATCCGGTATTCGAAGGACGGCTGTGGCGCGGCCGTCGTGTCCACGACGGCCGGCGGGAAGATCGACGACCCGGGAAATTCGTGGGAATCGAGGCTGAGAATCAGCGGCGGCGCATCCTGCAGCGTGGTGGCGTCGGGGCGCAGATAGCGCGAACGCACCTCGACGGTCAACGCCGACGCGCCGATATCGGCGAGCGGCGTCAGCGTGCGGAAGGTGATGATCTGACGCTCCGAGAAGGACGCGCCGCCCCGGATGTCGGCGAGCGAGAGGCGGTCGCAGGCCTCGCAGTTTTGCGCGACGGTGTACTCGACCCACGTGCGGAGCGAGAGGGAGTCGACCCATTGGGGGACGACCGTCGTATCGACGAGCAGGCGCGCCTGCGGCTGGACGACGGAATCGCCGAGCGACCAGGAGAGCACGGTCGGGACTCCATCGGGGACGTCCAGCATGAGCGCATGGAGCCGCTTGACGGTGATCGGGTAGTGCGTCTCGTTGCGCCAGATGTCGCCGCGACGCCAGGCCAACAGCCCATACGTGCCCGGGTCACGGAGCGAGATATCGACCGGCACAGAACGCGACGAGATGACCTGGCCCTGCGGATCGAGGACCGCTTGACCGCTCAGGCCATGCGACACCAGCTCGGTCTGCATGTCGGTGGCCGTGTTTTTGTCGGTCACCCAATCGACCCGTGCCTCCGCGAGCGCGTCGGAGATCTCGCGGATCACGACGCGGTCCCCGGGGATGTCGTACAGGTGATGCAGGTCGTCCGCGAACGACAGCCGGGGCGTCGTGTCGAGCGGCATGCGGACGAGACGCAGCTCGGAGAAGTTCAGGTTGTGCTTGCGGACGTACGCCTGCAGCAACAGCGCGGCGATCGAAAGATCCGACGTGCCGATGCTCGCGCTCAGATGCGTGGACATCTGGACTTTGGCGCTGTCCGCGCCTGAGGGGTCGGTGCGGTAGAGAATGCTCATCCCGAAATGCCCGCTGGGATCCCACATCACGTGATAGGCGCGCGGCAGGAAGTAGAACGTGCCAGCCGTGGCATTGCGATCGCGATAGACCTGCGAGCTGACGCCGAGAATTTCCGCCACGTGCCGCATGTCGAAGTTCACGTCGGTACGGAGCGACTCGAGCAGATCGATTGTCTCGTTGCTCGGCCCGCTCAGGCCGGAGTCCCGCTGACCCGCCGTCAATCCGGCGGTGAACACCGCCCCAGGCTGCATCAGGATCTTCTGCGGGATCAGCACGCGCGTCGCGATGATCGACGAGGTGAATGTGCCGGAGCCGGCGGGGTAGTTGACGCGCACCGTTCCATTCGCGGGTGAGCCGCTGAAGTCCACGACCGACACGCGCCAGCCCTCGCCCTTGGCGAGCAATTCCGCGCTCAAGTCGAACTCGAGATGCAGCGGGCTTCGCCCGTCCTGGCGGGCGAAATAGCCGGTCTGTCCCGGTCCGTTGAGGATCAGTGCTAGTGCGACCGGCTCATTCCACGTGGCGTCCACGCTGATCTTGCCGGCGGCGGCTGGGCGGATGTCGACTTCGAGCCGATTTCCCATTTCGGCGGTGAGTGCGAAGGGGCGCGTCAATGCGTCGGGGCTGGCCGCCGCGGCCATCTCAAGGAACCGTCGCGGCCGTCGCTCGACGACGCGCGGATCCGCGCGGTAGGGACCGGGCGGCGGAGGCGGAGGAGCGGCCCCGGCGGCGTTCAAGCGGTAGCGATTCACCGTGGCCGCGTCGCTCTGCGAGGCGCGGCCGATGGGCGTCGGCCGGACGTTGACGACGACGTTCTCCGGCCGGATGGCCAGCTGCCATTTCTTGGGCAGCAGAAACTGGAACTCCTTCCCGACCGACTTCCCCTGCTTATTGAACCCGAGGCGCAGGTACGTCGACTCGAACGAGGTTCCCTCCGGGACATGGAGGGTGTCGAGGTTCACGGTGATCTCGACCTGGCCCGAACCGGTGTCGCTATCGACGTGGGGTGTGCCAAGCCACCGCTGCGCTTGCTTGGTTTGATCCTGGACGGTCGCCCTAAAACCGCCCTTCGGGAAACCGTTGTAGGAGACCACAATGACGAGCCGCCGTTCTCGATCGCCGCGCACGAGCACGCGAGCGATCCTGCCGTTGATGTTGCGACCGGGGCCGAGCAACGACAGCACGCCGTTTGAGGCCACGACGTCGAGATCTTCAACGGCGGTGAGGTCTTTGCCTTCGAGGCCGCTGAAGTTCTGCGCGAGCAGGGTGGAGCTTGGCAGAAGCAGCGGGATCATCAAGAGCCAGATGGGACGCTTCATATTGAAGCTCGCGAAATGAGGGCCTAGGTGCATCCCGTGTTGCGGTGACCGCAACGGGAGGCATACTATCGGGGTCTTGCGTTGACTGAGCGTGACCTGAGTGTTCCCGGGTTGACCGGTGGGAGTACGCGTTTGCTGAAACTCCGAACTCTGGGTGCGGTGAGTCTCGTCGGCAGCGGCGGGCGGGAAGTGCGCGCCGTGCTGACGCAACCCAAGCGCGTCGCGTTGCTCACCTACCTCGCCGTCGCCACGCCGGGCGGATTCCACCGCCGCGATACGTTGCTGGGGCTGTTCTGGCCGGAGCAGGATCAGCGCCATGCGCGGGCCTCGCTACGGAAAGCGACCCACGTGCTGCGCCGGGCGCTTGGCGCGGATGTGATCGTGGCCCGGGGCGACGAGGAGTTGGCGGTAGCACCCGAGCTGCTGTGGTGCGACGCCGCAGCATTCGAGCAAGCGGTCTCGCGCAGCCGGGCCAAAGAGGCCCTCCAGTTGTATGCCGGGGATCTGTTGGAGGGGTTCTTTCTGGCGGAGGCACCGGAGTTCGAGCGCTGGCTGGAGCGAGAGCGGGCCTGGCTCCGGGCGTGCGCCGCCGAGCAGGCCTGGCAGCTGGCTGAGCACGCGCTCGCGAGCGCCCAGGCCATCGACGCGGCGCGCTGGGCCCGGCGGGCGTTCGAGTTCACGCCGGACGACGAGTCGGCGTTTCGCGATCTCGTCTCCCTGCTGTATCGGATCGGGGATCGGGCTGGTGCGCTGCGCGCGTACGAGGACTTTGTATCGCGCCTGGAGCGGGAATTCGGGACGCGGCCGTCGGCGACGACTCGGCGACTAGTCGATGACGTGCGGCTATCGAAGGACATCGCCATCCCAGAGCAGCGCGGCGGCCGGCGGTCCGAAGCGGCGCGATAGGTAGCCATGACAGCCAGTTCGATCGCGCAGGCGCTGCATTCCGCGCTGCCTCGGCTTTCGCTGCGCGGCCAGGCCATCCTCGACGGCTTGTTGCTGAGTGGCGGCTCCATCGGGACCGCCGAAGAGCTCGCGCCGCATATCGGATTGCGGAGTCGGTTTCAGCTGGCGCGCATGCTGCGGCATGAAGGGCTGCCGCCGCTGCACGATCTGGCCGCCTGGACCCGCGTGATCCAGTGGCTCGACCGGGCGGAGTCGAGTGGCTGCTCGCTGTGCCACTTGGCGTTTTTGTGCCGGAAGGACCCCTCGGCCTGTTACCGTGAGGTGAAGCGACTCACGGGTCGTCATTGGCGCGACGTGCGGCGACGGGGATTGCGGCGTTTGATCGACGAGTTCGTGTCGCACTGCGACGAGCCGGGTCATGCGAGCGGCTCCGGTGCTGAAAGGACACGGAGCATGGCTCGGCGAGCGCGAAGCAGCTAGGGCATTTTGAGCGCGCTCATTTTGTCCTAATTGTCAGTGCTGCGACGAAAGCTACGCTCAAGAGGGGCAAAGACGACCCTTCGGGTCGCCTATACAATCAACGCAATTTCTCTGCCATCCTAGAATCCGCGGTCCGCGACGGTGCGTCATAGGCACCACAGCACATGGTGACGGTAGCGGACGCTGCCGACACCTTCATAATTTGCTGAGGTCGCCAGGACTGTTGACAGAAATGAGGTAGAGCCGCCGCGTGCCCAACCCAGACCTTTCCAGACGCGAGTTCCTTCAGGCTGGAATGGCTCGATCGAGCCAGAGCTTTCGTAAGGTATGGACGTTCGCTGCAGAATTCTGCGGATCGCCAGCGTCGGAAATCTGAAAGCCGAACGTTCCGCGTGTATCGGGCATCGCCCCTCCATTCAGCGGAGTCCCTGACGTTGCCTGCGGGTGGTGACACGCTCGATCGTATTGTGACGCTGACGAAATAGTCCGCCCCGCGCGTTCCTAAGGGGAAGAGTTGCTCAGCAACATGTTGGCGAGCCGCGCCGCCGCCGGACTGAGCGGCGCACCTTGGCGCCGAATCACGAGCAGGTCGCGCACCCAGTGATGGCCTTGTAAGCGGATCGCGACCAGACGCGGACGCGTGCGCACGGCATGGCGCGAGACGACCGAGACGCCGAGGCCGGCGGCGACGGCCTCCCGCACCGCCTCGGTGCTGCCGAGCTCCATGACAGGCCGGAGCGTCAGCCCCATTTGCGCGAAGCACTGTTCGGCCACGGCACGCGTGCTCGATCCTTCTTCTCTCGAGATGTACGGCTCCTGGGCGAGCGCGGCAGCGGACACCATGCGCCGGCGCGCCAGCTCATGCCGGCGCGCCACGATCGCGACCAGCTCGTCCTTCACCCACGGCTCGGCGACGAGTCCCGGACGCACCGGGGCCGCGCCGATCACCCCGAGCTCCACGGCGCCCGCGGCGACCCACTGCTCGACTTCGCGCGTGTCGCCGATGCGTAGCCTGAGCGCGATCTGCGGGTGGACGGTGTGAAATCGTCCGAGCACTTCCGGCAGCAGGTAGGTGCCCGGTGTCGTGCTCGCGCCCACCGCGACCGCCCCCGCCCTGATGCCCCGCAGCTCGATGGCCGCCTGCTCGGCGCTCGTCACCAGGCCGAGGGCTTGGCGGACGAACGGCTCGATGAGGCGAGCCGCCGCGGTCGGCCGGACGCCGCGGCCGGTCCGCTCGAACAACGGGACGCCGAAGAATGCCTCGAGACCGCGCAGGTGTTCGGAGACTGCCGGCTGACTCACACGCCGCGCTTGGGCGGCGCGGCCGACGCCCCCCGCGTCCAGCACGGACAGGAACAGCTCGAGGCGATGGAGGGTGAGGCCAGGTTTGCTCATAGGCTTTAGCCGATGTGACGTATAAAAACGTCGTATTTGCCCTATGTCGAGGGGTGGGCGAATATCAGCCCTCCCAACCAACCGGAGATCATCATGTCGGTTCGCTTCACTCTCGCACTCGCCGCCCTGGCCGTCGTACCGGCGGGGCTCGCGGCACAGGCCGCGGCCGCACCGGCGCCGGCTTCCCAGGTCATCGTGGCACACGCGTCGACGCTCGCCTGGGCGCCCGGACCGCCGTCATTGCCGCCCGGCGCCGATTTTGTGCTGCTGGAAGGAAATCCCGCTGAGGCGGTGCCGCTGACGTTCCGGCTGAGGTTCCCGCCGAATTATCGCATCCCGCCCCATTTTCACTCCGTCATCGAGCATGTCACGGTCTTCTCGGGGACGCTCAACGTCGGGATGGGTGAAGTGGCTACCTACACCGGCGGCACGGCGCTGAACGCCGGCAGCTTTGCCGCGATGCCGGCCAAGATGGTGCATTCGGCGTGGGCCGGTCCCGAGGGCGTCACGTTCCAGCTGCACAGCGTGGGTCCCTGGAGCATCACGTACGTCAATCAGGCGGATGATCCGCGCACCAAGCGGCCGGCGGGCAACTGAAGACGCTCGTCATTCTCAACGATCCTCCCTACGGGTCGGAGCGCAGCTACAACGGCCTCCGGCTCGCGGGGGCGTTGGCGAAACGGGATGGGGAGGAGGTGCGCGTCTTTCTCATGGGCGATGCGGCCGCGTGCGGCAAGGCCGGTCAGACGGTGCCGCAGGGCTATTACAATCTCGAGCGTATGCTGCGCGTCGTGACGCAGGCGCGGGGCGAAGTGGGCGTGTGCGGCAGCTGCATGGAGGCGCGGGGCATCCGGGACGCCGAGCTCAACCCGAGCGCGCGGCGCAGCACGCTCGAGGAGCTGGCGGATTGGAGCCGCTGGGCCGAGCGGGTGTTGGTGTTTTAGACTCTAAAGAGCGACGGCTAAATACTGAAAATCACGCGGTCGAGCGCGAATTTCCCGCCGCCCAGGATCGCGAGGGCGAGCGCCACGATCAGCAGCATGAATTCGAACTCCCAACCGCCGTTGTCGCCCGTGAACTTGCGGTGGACTTTGGTGATCAGGAACTGGAGCGCGCCGAGCATCACGATTACCAGCCCGAGCGCGGCGAGCTGGGTCAGGAAGCCGACCAGCAGGCCGAGGCCGCCGGCGGGTTCGGCGATCGAGAGGATGCGGAGGTTGCGCAGCATGCCGGCGGGCATCTGCTGGGATGGTTGCATGCTCCACAGTTTGCGCTTGCCGAGCCCGTGGCTGAGGAAGACGGCGCCGAGGCCGAGGCGGAGGACGAGCAGGGCGACGTCGCTGAAGTGGTGGAGTGACGCGAAGAAGGCCATGGGACCTCCGGGAAGGGGTGCTTGACGACGGTTACTCAGCCGTCTAGCTATGTCCAAGATGCTCTACACTACCTGCCCGATCTGTCGCTGTAAAATGGCCTTCTGTCCGGGAGGAACGCAGCCGTAGTGTAGCGCGAATTGGTTTCCGAGTGTTACGCGGCTGCGGTCCCGAAGCTTGAGGGATGGCAGCCGTTTTTGTTTTCCCCGGGGCATGGCCCCGGGGCTCGCTACCCAACGTAAGTAAGGAGGCAACATGCCGCAGACTGTGGTTGCTGTACCAGAGATTGCGAAGCGAGGCTATGCCCACCCCGAGGTGCTCGTCTCGACACAATGGGTGGAGGAGCATCGCACCGATCCCAAGGTCCGGATCGTCGAGTCGAACGAGGACATCCTGCTCTACGAGACGGGCCACATCCCCGGCGCCGTGAAGGTCGACTGGGTGACGGACCTCAACGATCCGCTGGTCCGCGACTACTTGGGTCGCGAGCGCTTCGAGCGGCTGCTGCGCGCCAAGGGGATCAACAACGACACGACGATCGTCTTCTACGGCGACAAGAACAACTGGTGGGCGACGTACGCCTTCTGGGTCTTCACGCTGTTCGGCGTCGAGCAGCTCAAGGTGATGGACGGCGGCCGGCTGCGCTGGGCGGAGGAGGGCCGCGAGCTGGTCACCGCGGTGCCCAAGTATCCCGAGGGCAACATCACCGTGGGGGAACGCGACGATTCCCGGATCCGCGCGTTCCGCGCCGAGGTGGAGCAGCACGTGCAGCGTCGCGGGCCGCTGGTCGACGTGCGCAGTCCCGAGGAGTACCGCGGCGAGCGGCTGCACATGCCCGAGTATCCGAATGAGGGGGCGCTGCGCGGCGGGCACATCCCCGGCGCGAAGAGCATTCCGTGGGGGCGCGCGGTGACGCCTGAGACACACACGTTCAAGCCCGCGGCGGAGCTGCGGACGATCTACGAAGCGGAAAACGGATTACAGAAGACTGACGACGTCATTGCCTACTGCCGGATCGGCGAGCGCTCCTCGCACACCTGGTTCGCGCTGACCTATCTGCTCGGCTTCACGAACGTGCGCAATTACGACGGCTCGTGGACCGAGTGGGGCAACACGGTGCGGGCGCCGATCGAGAAGCCGTAGTGGATCGCGAGACCCGCATCGCCTGGCTGGTGGATCATTATCGTCGCCCGAGACACGCCGGCACGCTCCCCGACGCTGATGCTCGTGTCCCGGGCGGCAATCCGGGGTGTGGGGATGTGATTACGATGTACTTAAAGGGAGGGGGGACGGGGGATGGGGGACGGGTAAATCGCATCGCCGCCGTCGGGTGGGAGGGCGTGGGATGCACGCTGAGCCAAGCGGCGGCGTCGATTCTCGCCGAGCGGGTGAATCGCGAGCACACGTCATTCGAGGAGATCCTCAACTTTACTCCTGAAGCCTGGATCGATTTGCTCGGCCGAGATATTGCCGAGGCGCGGCCGCAGTGCGCGCTGTTGGCGCTGGGGACGCTGAAGGCGGCGGTGAAGACGGTGGAGATGAATCGGAAGCTGAAGGAGGCGGGGCATACGGAGGAGCAGATTCGGGAGCTGCGGCGGGAGCGATCCCACTCTTGAGAGTGGGACAATCAAGGCGCGTAGCCGCTGGCGCGCAGCACCGCCACCGGATCGCGCAGCTCGAGTAGCTCGCGCACCGCAGCGCGCTTATCCTTTGTGATCGTGGGCGTAGTTCTATTCACGGGGTCGCTGTGGCTGGAGAGGAGAAGGACGCATGACGGATAGTGTCACTCTCGCCCTTGGTAGCGTACTGCTCTTGGGGATAATCGGTTTCTTGATTGCGTTGCGCGAGATTCGGCGCAACGAGGCGCGGCGCCGCTCGAATCAGACGAAAGAATAATCCTTAAAAGCAGATCTCTTCGCTACGCTCACTGCGCTTCAAGCGCAGTGGTTTCTCGGGCCCACGCCTTGGCGTGTGGACCCCAACGTGTGGTAGGCGCGATTCTTTGAGATCGTGGGCGTAGATTCGGCGCGACGAGACTCGGCGCCGCGCTGCGAAGGATTCCCTCTTCGGAAGCAGGGCCGGGCCGCGGGTGGACTCAGAGAAACGGTCGAAGGCTTCACGCTGACCATCGCGTTCCGGCGTTAAAAGCAGGTCCTTCGCTTCGCGCGCGTGCCGCGCGCTTCGCTCAGGATGACAGGCTCGCGCGTCGTTGGAGGGTAAGGATAAGGAAAGAGGGCGTCGAGCACGGATTGGCGTGGCCCGATTTATCCAAGGGGTTGTGAGCCGGAGAGGAAGGTCCGTGTTGCAATCGCGGGCGACCCTACTGGACGTCTGCGCAGCTCACTGAGAAAGTGGCCGTGACGGTCTGGCCCGAGGACACGGTCACCGTCTGCAGGTTGGGGTCGCTCACTGTGCAGTTCGCGGGCACGTCTGTGAGCGCCACGCTGTGATCGCCCGGGGCGACGCCGGGGAACGTGACGCTGCTGCTCGTCTCGATCGCCTGGCTCTGACTCCCATCCACCGTGACGGTGTAGCCCGTCGGCTGGCTCGAGCCTGTGGTCTCGGTGGTCACGTCGAGATCCCCGGGTTGATCAGCCGGCGGACTCTGACCGTAGCTGACGCGCCAGATCCGTCCTGCCTGATCGTCACTCACGAGCACGCGAGCCCCAGCGGGGCCGAGTGTGCCTGGAACGTGATGGCCGGTGGCTCCACCCCCGAGCAGTCGGCATCGGGATACTCGGGGTTCGCCTGGCCGGGCAGATAACATTGCGGCCACCCATACCACTTGCCGTCCCGCAGGATGTTGAGGTGCTCGGGCGGCACGTCGTCGTCCAGCTCGTCGCGGTCGTTGTTGTTCGCCCACAGCTCGCCCGTGGTCGGATGGAACGCGAGCCCCACCGAATTGCGGAGCCCGGTGGCAAAGGTGTGCGGATTCGAGCCGTCGAGGTTGTAGCGGGTTACGGCCGCGCGGGGCAGCGCGTCGTCGCACACGTTGCACGAGGAGCCGATGGCGAGGTAGAGCAGGTCATCCGGGGGGGGCCCGAACACGATCGTGCGCGTGACGTGCCCGCCCTCCGGGAGGTTCGGGATGAGCGTCACCGGTGTCGTCGCACCGGGATCGAGCCGCTGCACGGCGGTCTGCTCGGCGAAGTACATCGTGTCGCCACGGAACGCGAGGCCGAAGGGGAAGGACAAGCCGCTCAGGACGGTGCTGCTCGCGTCCGCAACGCCGTCGCCGTCCGTGTCTACCAGCCGGACGATCTCGCCATCATTCGGGAGTGTGACGAAGACCGCACCATCGGGCGCAAGCGCGAGCGAGCGCGGCCCGCTTAGCCCCTCCGCGAAGAGATTCACGTTAAAACCGGTTGGCACGTCGAGCTCTTGGCCGGCGATGTGGATGGTATCGAAGGAATGCTCGGACGTGACGACGTCAGAGCAGCTCAGGGCGAGCAGCGCCGCGGCCACGGGTGCCAGTCGCCCAGCGAACATTGCACGCGCGTACATGTGAGACGCTCTCGGTGGATTGGGTGCTGTGTCGCTCGGACGTGTCTGCGTGTTTTAGCAATCTTTGCGCCACAGCGTTGCGCAATTGCCGCGCTGATGAACAGCGGATACGTGGCACGAACACCGTAGTGTGCCCGCGGCAGATTGCGTCACGCTGTCCCACGCTGAGGTGAAGCGGCGGCGTGATGAAGCGGCGGCGAAATGAGCGATGAAGCGCCAGCTCCGTGGCGACTAACCTCCTCGGCTACTTGAACGATCTGATCAGCTCGCCGAACTCCCGCCCCACCTGTGCCCCGAACTGTGGCGCGAAGTACACCTGGGCGATCACGCCGCGCTTGCCGTTGACCGTCACGGCGAGCAGCGCGGCGAGCGGCACGTCCTTACCGCCATAGGTCAGGGACCCGCTGAACGCCTGCAGCCAGATCTTGTCGCCGCTCCCGGTCTTCAGCTCATAGTACGACGTATCGGCCACCGCGCCGGGGAACGCCGCCTGGATCATGGCGGTGCCGCGCTGCATCGCTTCCTTCAAGTTCCCGTAGCCGTTGGAGGCGGTGACGACGGCGTTCGCGGCCTTGTTCGCACCCTGCAGCGCCGCCACATACTCGGGCTCGGCGACGGCCGGCTTGGGCTGCACCGCCCATCCCGCCGGCAGCACCATCGTCACGAGCTCGTGGGTGAACGTCTCCTGGGCGGCGAGCGGTGCGGCGAATGTCGCCAACGTCAGCAGTACGATGCCTTTCATTTGACCTCCGGGGCGGGTTTCCCGCCGACCGAGCGCAGGTAAGTTTTCATCTCGTCGGTCGCGGCGATGTCGAGCGCGGTCTGGCCGAGGTCCGAGACCTGGTTCACGTCGGCGCCGTGCTGCACGAGGATCCTGGCGATATCGAGCCGGCCGAACGCCACGGCCCACATCAGTCCGGACTCACCGCCCGCCCAGTGGCGTGAGTTGACGTCCACGTCGCCCGCCGCAAGCGTGCGTTGCAGCGACGCGATGTCGCCCGCTTTGACGAAGTCGGTGAGCCAGCCCCAGTCGCGCTGGCGGTCGATCATCGCCATCGCCGGGACGTCGTACGACATGAGCGACAACACGGGGACTTTGGATTTGCCGAGCGAGCGCTCGACATAGCGGTCGGTATGCATGGAGAGCCCGAACAGCACGAGCCGGCCGCCGGGGCCGAGCGTGAAGACCGGCAGATCGACGCCGAAGGAGGTCAGGGGCTCGGAGTGCGGCGCGAAGATGACGTCGCGGCGCTGGCCGGTCTCGAGCGACACGATGGTCACGCCGCGGCCGCGCTTGTAGAACGGCCGCAGGTAGTACTCGCCCTGGAAGGCGCGCTGCTCGGCGCGCGTCGCGCCCTGCATCATGATGTGCACGCGCTCGATGACGCCCGAGAGGATGCGCGCCTTTTGCCGGGCGGCGAACTGGAGCGCGAAGTTCAGCACCGACGCGCCGAATTGCATGCTCGCCATCGCGCGACCGACGGCGACTTCCGTCTGGGCGGCGGCGAAGTTGCCCTGCGCCGCGAGCAACTGACGATCGGCGGCGGCCGCGCGCTCCCCGCGGGTCGCATAGGGGCTGGTCTTCAAGTAATCGTAGCGCGCTTTCGATTCGTCATAGAATTGCTGCGCCATGTCCATCGCCTGGAGATGCACGTCGGTCGTCGAGCTGCGCGACAAGGAGGGCGGCAGCTCGGCCTGGGGCCGCCCGACGAGCGCGAGATTCTGGAGCAGCCACTCGTAGCGGCCTTGCGCGGTGTAGTCGAACGCGGGTTGCGGGCGCTCGTAGATCGGCTGGAACCAGAGCTGTTTGCCCGAGGGCAGCTCGAAGGCGACGAGCCCGGCGCGCTCGCGCGACAGGAACAGGCGCTCGGGGTCCGGGCGCAGCTCGATCTGATCCGGGATGCCGATGCGCCGCGCGAGCGAGGGACCCGCGGCCTGCACGTCGGGGGGCAACGCGGTGACGAAGCGCGGCGTGCCGGTCGCGGTATCGAGCGCGACGAGCGCGCTGTCGGTCGAAAAGATGACGAGGCCGTTCACGACGGCGACGGGACTCACGACGGAGCCGCTCGCCTGATAGCGCCACACGCGGGCGCCGCTCTCGGGCCGCAGCCGGTCTACGATGCCGCGCTCCCCCTGTTTGGCGACGCGCATGACGCTGTTGGGGGCGAGTGTGACGAGCTGCGCCGGCAGGGGATCGTTTGCGGTCCAGCGCGATTTGCCGCTCGAGCGGTCGAGCAGCTCGACGTTCTGACCACTCCACACGAGCACGACATTGCCATCGAGCTGCGCGCTCAGGTTGTCGGACGGCGCCGCGCGGGCGATGGTGCGCAGCGTGGCGCCCGACTTCGCATCGATCTCCGTGATCTGGCCGGCCACGATGATGGCCGTATCGCCCGCGAAGAAGAGCCTGACGTCGGCGGAGTCGGGAATCGCCTTCTTGTCGAACTCTGCTTTCCACAGCGAGCGGCCGGTCGCGGCATCGAGCGCTTCGAGGCGGCGTCCCGAGCCTTGCTTCGAGAGGACGAGGATCCGATCGGGCGCGGGGCGGACGATCGAGAAGGGGTTGGGCGCGCGGTATTGCCAGAAGCGTTTGCCGCTGGCCGGATCGACGCCTGAGAGGAATCCCCCAACGTCATTCGAGCCGAGCAGCAGGAGGAGCGGGCTCGTGCCGAGCAGGCTGTAGTTGCCCTGGCCGATCTGGTCGCGCTCGGTTTGCCAGAGGATGGAGCCGTCGGCCGCGTTGACGAGAGCGACGTCGGCGTAGCGCGGCTCGCCGAGGCGGGTGGTGCGCACCAGCCCTACCAACACGCGATCGGGCGAGACGAACTCGATCATGTCGGCGGCGAGGACGCCGTCGATTTGCTGTTCCCATTGGGACTGGGGCTGTTCGGGCGCGATGTTCTTGGCGCGACGGACCGTTTCGCCCCAGGACTGAGGGCCCCAAGCCTGCGGCCGCGCGGGGCTCGCCGCAACCAGGCCGAGTCCGAGCAGAATTGTCGTGGTGAAGCGCATGGGGCATCTAAGCTATCCAAAATGGAACGGTTGGCCAGCCGAGCTGGGGGGGTCGCGGGCGGGCCGGCGCGTGGTTAGCCGCCGCGCCTTCTGATTTCCTCGAGAACCTCGATATCGGCGGCATCCTGAAGCCGACCGGTGCGCTTGGTTTCGATCAGATCGTCGAGTGAGATCAACGGAATCTTGACCCCGTTCACGTCAACCGCTGTGGACCGCGGGGCTGCCTGATCGTATTTCACCGTCCACGCGACGGTAAAGATGTCCACGCGCGGGTCATCACCGATCACGGTAATCGGTCGTTTGAGAATCTCCGCCGCGGTCCATTCCCGGGCGAAGCCGTACCCCAGGCTGGCGAGGGCCTTGAGGATTCGGCCCGCATTTGCTTCTGTGCGTTCGATGAGGATGTCGACGTCCTCGGTCGCGCGCGCGTAGCCGTGCAAGATGCAGGCGACGCCGCCGATCATCAGGTACTTGGCCCCGGTGCGGTTCAGGGCAGCAGCGACGGCGGTTATTCGCGATTGTTCTTTTTCCACTCGTAGAAATCCTCATACGAATCGAAGCCGATGATTTGCTGCCGGGGCCGTCGCGCACGAGAGCGCGGGTTGGCGGTCCGTGCCAGCCGTGCGAGCCGCTCGGCGGCGGCCAGGCGCTCGGCGGGTGTGCGGGCGAGGTCGCGTGCGAGCTGGTCGCGGCGGGCGGCGCCGAAGGCATCCGCACCGTACGCGGGGACCACCTCGCGCACGACTGCGGGGGAAGGCGTGCGCAGGTAGGTGCGAATGGCGGCGACGATGACGCGGCTCCGCGATTGGTCGAGCTGCCTGGCGCGCCGATCGAGCTCAGAGAGCACGTTTTTGGGCAGCGTGATGGCGATGCGAGCGTACGGCACGGCTCCTCCGTAGTATTACTGAGTATTACTTAGTCTAACTGACAGGTAGGACGTTGTCTACTGGAGTCCGTTCGGGCCTACGCGCTTACCCAAAAGCGGATCCCTCGCGCCTGGCGGCGCTCGGGATGACATACCTCGCGCTTGCTTCAATGAAAAAAAGGAAAGGAAAGGGAAGGTGTTCACGGCTGCCTGACTTCGTACACCGGATGAATCTCCCACAATGCGCTATCTGACCTATTGCAGTGGCCGTGGCCCGATGGGGGCTTGCCGGAGTCCTTGGCCCCACGATGTTGCCCGTCGAAGAATGCGAGACCGACCACCGTCAGCCGGACCGGTGGGACGATCTGCTTCTTCTTGTTGATCGTGGAATTGACGATGAGGTCGAGGAAATCGTGCCGCGCGGTGGCGAAGACCGTGCCGTACTGCGGATCGGGGATTTCGACGACGACGCACCTGGTGGACTTTGTCGTGCGACCTTGCGTGAGCTCGATGTGCCAGTCGAGGTCCCCTGCAGGGCCTTTCTCGAGTTTCCAAGTCCGCGCCCAGCCGGTGACGGCGAACACCGTGAGCTCGCGGTCCGCGCGGGGCGTACAGTCGTGGACCCCGGGGGCGGGATGGTAGAGCTCCAGTGGTGTCCACTTGAGCATGGCGGACGGTGTGGCGGCGGTCGCAGGATCCCCCTGCTGCGCCACGGTTGTCTTGACGGTCCAGCGATAGTGCGGGTCGGTGCACTGTGCGTGCGCGGCACTGATGCCGAGCGGGGCGAGGACGGCGATGAGGACCAGCGTCAGACGCGACATGGGCGAGCTCCAGCGGATGGTAGGCAGGAAGGTGCGGGTACGCGGGAGCGGGCGTTAGGGCGCTTTTGCGGCAGGGAGGGGTGGGAATGCGGCGGCGGGGTGCGCCCGCGCGCTCAAGCGCCGGCTCGGCTACTTCACACGCTCTGAAGAGCGGACGTAGCTGTGAGTCCGCGAGCGTAATACCGAAGCCTGCAATACAGGTTGAATAACTCCATTTCCTCCACGCTATTCGGCCGAGTGCGCACGAGCTTCGACGACGCCACGACAATCGCCAGACATTGCGCCCGCGAGAGGGCCACGTTCAGACGGTTGGGGTTCAGCAGAAACGCCGGTCCGCGCGCCGTCTCCTCGAGTGACGAGGCGCACATGGACACGATGACGACGCTCGCTTGTTGGCCCTGGAACTTGTCGACCGAGGCGATACGGATCTTGGGATCTGCGAGGCGCTCTTTCAGGGATCGCACCTGGGCGTTGTAGGGCGCCACGATGAGCAGGTTCTTCTCGATATCGAAGGCATGTTGTGTCGCATCATCCTCGGTCACGTTCGAGCGGCGCAGCTCGGCCACGTACGCTGCGATGCGATCGGCTTCCTCCTCGCTCGACTGCGTGTTCCCCTCGTGGTCGATCTCATCCAGAATGATGCCCGTCCCGCGGGTCAGGACTGTCGCGCTCGAGGGGGGCGAGATGGAACGGCGAGCGGTGTTGGGGCTTGGCTGAAGCCGCCCGTCGTAGGCGGTATCGGAAATGAAGCGGCAGATTTCCGGATGCAGGCGCCAGGTGGTCGGCAGGAGGACGCCGAGGTCTGGCGGCACGGTGGCGTGGTCTTCGAGGAAGTAATTCAGACACGACAAGCCGCTCTTGCCGGGATGCACGGCCTGTGCCGGTTGTGAGAGCTGCATCTGATCGCCGATTAGCACGATGTTCTTCGCCGCGAGACCCATCGCGACGGCGTTCGCGAGGCAGACTTGGCCCGCTTCGTCGATAAAGAGGTAGTCGAAACACTGGTCTAAGTCCTGGCGAGCGAATGCCCACGCCGTGCCGCCGACGACGACACCGCCCGTGAGGTGACCAAGGATTTCCTTGGACTCGCACTGCGTGACGCGTCTTTCGGAGTCATCGACAGAATCTTCTTCGCCACCGGCTTTGTAGATCGCGAGCGGCTTGGCCAGACTACGCGATGCGCTGATCACCTCGGTGAGGAGATTGTTGATTGCCTTGTGGGAGTTCGACGCCACGCCAACGCGTTTCCCAGCGCTCGACAGCGCGACGATCACGGCGGCGGCGTTGTGCGTCTTGCCGGCTCCGGGGGGCCCCTGGATGCACAGGGTAGTGCGGTCCAGGCGCTGGATGAGTGAAATGAGGTCGTCTGGGAAATGGGCAGGCTCCGGCAGCAAAGCTCCGCCCGTTGTCCCGGTGAGCCGAGGCGCCCGGCGCTGCAGCAGATCCTTCACTGCCCGGTATTTCTCTCCGTCCGACGAACTTTCGGCGAACCGTTGAACGGCTTCCTGGAGGGTTTCGGAGTTCAGGTACTCGTTCGGGATGATGTGACAAGAGTCTGGGATTGACCGTTTCGGTCCAAACTTGATTTGGAGCAGCCCGCGGTCGAGGTCGATCGTCTTGACCGCATGCTTCGCCGGTTCAATGCCGAACAGCAGGTACACGGGATCGCCCGCCTCGAGCTTCGTATCCTGATCGGGATCGAACGAGAACGCCACGACCTGGGACCGCTTGTCCGGAACAGGAGGCGTGGCTGTTCGTCTGACATACGCGAGACAATCGGCGTCATCGTACAGGTCCTCGGGTGGCGATTCGAGGCGGTCGAAGAACCGCCACCACATCGGCTTGTCCTCACGGCGATGGTAGCCCAAAAGCCAGGCCACGAGCCGCGTGGCGTCGTCCTCCGCACCTGCGAGCATCTTCTCGGCGAGCGCATCTTCGGGCCGCGGCTCGGCGGGCTCTTCAGCTTCGGGAGCGGGTTGAGGGATGTAGGCGATGCCGGCTGCGTGCTGTCGCTGCCGTAGCCAAGTCGCGAGGCCCCACGTGAATTCGCAGTCCTCGCGATTGTAGTCGCGGATGCCCTTCAGCGTGGGCGACTGATGCCAATCGGCAGGCTCGCCGCTTGCGAGCCAGTTGTTGTATTCGACGGTTGAGCTCGCCGCGTTGGTCACAAGCGCGGTGCGCGCCGGCGCGAAGAGGATCTCGATGTCCTTGAGCGAGTAACCAGCCGTACCGATCGCGACGCCGTTGCGCGTGACGGCGTAGAGGTCCACGAACACATCGCCGCGCAGCAGGTCGTCCACCGCATTTTCGCGGGTCGCGTACTTGCCCATGAGGCGCTCGAGCGCGGCGACTTCGTAGTTGGCGTAGTGGTAGACGTGCATATCGGGATGCTGCCGCAGTCGCTCGTGGATCCAGTCCATCGTCCGCTCGAACGCCACCTTTTCCTGTTCCGCGTTGTGTGCCCACTCGTCCTTGAAAACCGGATTGCCGTTCTCGACGGTGACCGCGCCCCAGAGGTATTCGAGGCCGCCGTCAGCGAGTGGGTTGCCTTCCAGGTCAAAGAACACGTCGCCGGGGGAAGCGGGCGGAAGCGTAGCCAGACCGACGCGTTTCCCGGCTTCGTGGGGCAGCGTCTCGAACGTGGGCTTCGCTTTGCCGCGCGACACGATCTGGAGCCGAGCTTGACGCCGCAGGCGGACGAGGACGTCGTCCGAGAGTTTTTCGACGCGACCGGTCCTCACCCCCTGGCCCCCTCTCCCTTCGGTAGAGGGGGAACTAAAGGCGAGCTCTGTGATGGACGCGATCCCGGCGGCGCGGAGGCGTTTGATCTGGCTGCGTGTCATCCGGGCGACGAGCCGCAGGTCGTCGCGCTTGGTGAGGATTTCTTGTGCGGCCGTTTCCCAGCGGCCCCAGGTGCGTTCGAGCGCTGGGTCAGGCTGCGCGGCCGGGTCGAAGGCCTCCTGGAATTCGAGGAATGTGTCCCGCAGGTGGCGATAGAAGTAGAAGAAACGGTGCGTGTCGAACCAGCGTTCGTCGCCGGTGCCGAGGACGAAACCGAGTTTGTCTGGCCGCAGATCTTGAACGGCTTCGAGGTACTCGGCGTAGGCGCAGAGCTGGATCAGGAAGTACGGCTTGGCCGAGCGGGCAAGCTTCGAGTCGAGCGGCCGGTAGGACCAGGGGCCGAGGCGGCTCGGCGTGTCGGTGCGGAGGAGGAAGTCGGGATAGCCGTGCCAGACGCCGTGATCGAGGCGGCCCTGATAGATGAGGGTCTTGCCTGCTTCGAGGGCAGCGAGCGTGTTCGCGCCGTCTTTCTCGTGATCGAAGCGCACGGCGGGGCCGTGCTGGGCTTCGAGTTTGGCGAGGACGGAGGCTTCGTGCTGCATGCCCTTATCGCGGATAAGGGCCATTTCGGGATCGGCGTCGTCGGGCGTGAGGCCGGAGGCGTCGTGACCGCGATCGGCGTAGGCGCGTTCCATCCAGGCGGCGAACTCACCGGAGAGGAAGGTGATGAGATCGGAGGGAGAGAAGTGGAGCGAACCGTCGGTCAGCTTTCGCATTGATCAGGCAACGTACGGCCAAGGTGAGACAGCGGCTAGGCTCTTACTCGGTACTCGCCGGGGCGACCAACATCTCCATATGGGAATGATTCAGCAGCGTGCGAAGCAAAGGGATCGCGGAGCTTGGAAGGAGAGTTTGCAGGTCCGTGAAATCCGAGACTGTCCAGAATTTCTTCCGCGGACTTACATAGAAGAGTACCTTCTTCTTCTGACTGAGCAGATTCAAAACGTTATTGAGCGTACCCTTACTCTTGCCATCCCAGATCATGAACCCATACGACGCATCCTGAGCCATCGCTACGTCTTTGGCCACAAAGTACCGGAAGTCTCTTCTAGTAGAAGACGCCGAGACCGGAATGTGATGCCAGGCGCCCAGATTGTTGCGACAGTGGCCGTTCACGCAATAGACGCGAACGTTCGCGTACCCCTTCTGGGCAAGGTAGGATTGGACAGCTCTATCGGTGCCATTCGCATCGCCTACAAGTATTGTGAAATTGTTGGCGAGAACTTTATCGAGTCGCTCGCGAATGAGCTTGTTCAGACGGGTCAGCTTTCGTGATCCTCCGATAAACACGCTGCTCACGAGCGGCTCCGCGTCTTGGTGATCGTGAGAACATAAACGTCTTTGACCTTGCCCTCCTTATACAATACCGCCGTGATTTCATTCAGAGTAGCACCCGAACGGTAGAGATCGTCAAAAAGCAGGATCTTCCGGCCTTTCACTTTACTCGGCGTTACGGTGAACGCCCCTTTCATGAGCTTCACCCGCTGGGAGTAGTCTTCCACAGACTTGATCTGGTCCGTCTTCTTGCCCTTCGTGATGCAGTCGCCACACAGCTCCAACCCCATTTGCTCCGCTATCCCGCTGGCAAGGGATATCACGGGCTTGCTCGCGCGCGATTCATCGCTGGGCGGCACCGGTATCATCAGATCAACGTCCCATTTCCATTGCTTGAGGATCGCGACCGCAGTTTCCACGATGGGAGCAACGGCCGTCCGATCGTTACTGTATTTTAGGTCGTGAAGGAGCTTTCCGATGGATGTGTAAGTGGTATCGAATTCAGGCCGGTCGTATTGGTTGTATCCGAGAAACAGCGCTTTGGAAGTGTGCAAGTCCAGAGCGTATCCTTCACGCCATTCGCCTGCTAACCGGATAGGGTCGACTTTGAGCATGCCGGTCCGAGTCCTCGATGGACGTCGGGATGAATTCTCAATACGCTGCGCCGTCTGGTTAGGATGTTTTTGCTGCAATGAGGGGCTGTTTTGCTGCACTCGATTCCGTCGCCTGTCGTGTCCACGAGCGGTATCATTGTGTCACATGCGTAGGTTATTGATAGCCACGAGCCATACATGACTCCAACGCCTCAAGGGCCATTGGAAGATCAGACAGAACGGGATGGTGAGCCGCGCGGAGAAAGCTGGAAAGAGCTCGCGCAGTTCACAGGCGGAATACCGCCCGAGCAGATCACGGCGCTAACCGGCGTCCGGGAACTGGATCAGGTTTATCCGCTGCTGCATTCGCTGGCAGGTCGGTCTCTAGGGGATTTCCTTGTGCGAGCCGCCGCTCTCGAGGCTATCGTTGCGGCGGATAACGCGGTCTCCTCAGCAGCGGAACTTGATCAAATACTGTACTGGCTGGAGCCGGGCGCGCGTGAGTCCACTTTGCGCGTGCTGCGCCACAGCGGGTGGTTGCAGTACGAATCCGGAGTCGGCACCACACTGACGGATGCGGGCCGGTGGGCTTATGACGTCCTTTCCTTTCTTCATAGGCGTCTTCGCGAAAGCGAGCTCCTTCCCACAATTGCAGGTATTGAGTACGCGCTTGAGATAGGCGCCGATCCCATTCGCCTCCTCTTATCCATGCGGTCACGATTGGTCGCTCAACGTGATGAAATTGAACGAGCGCGCGCGTCTTACTCTGAAGTTGTGTTGCGTCGCGCTATCGGTGGATTAAATGCCGTTCTCAACCTGTCTAATCAGATCCGCGCCGTTCTTGATTGCGTCTCCCTGGATCAGCGAGCCGCCCGAGCGGTCCTGCGGGATATCCATGATCTGTTGTCACAATTGCATGGGAGCAGTTCAGAACTGCATCACGCAGTCGTTCAGCTTGGCCGCCAATATCTGCGACTCGCAGCCGGTCTCACCGTTGAACAGATCGTCACCGCTCTTCAGCGGCTTCCCCTGGATGAACTCGCAACCACGGGAAGGAACGCGCTTGAGCCCGTGGTCGCCGCGCCCCCGTTGCTGACAACTGACGTCGTGGCGCAGGCTGCAGAACTCCAGGTGCTCCGCGAACGACCCTCGTCCGAACCACTTGAGTGGCAGGAACCTGCAGCTGCGGAAACGATCGCAGGTGAGCCGGAACTGCCCAGCGAGGTCGCCGCTCTCCTTGATGATCTTCTCTCTCTCGCCACTCGATCTCAGCGTGAAGAACTAGGCTCGTTTATTCCGAGGAACGATGCTGCCACATCTTTTCTGCGGGCTTCCCTGTTGGCGCTCGTCGGACATAAGCTGGGCGGAGAGGGCGTGGCTGGGCAACTTGGTGCATTGCCCCTCAGTGTTGACATTGAGCAGGAGGGCTGGCCCGCAGAGCTCAAAGGTGACGAAGCGAGGACCCTCACAGCCTTAACACCTGGCTCGGTTGGACCGTACGAGATCGATGGATGATCCGAGGCTAATCTGTGCTCGTCTCCTTCGCGAGACGGCGGTGGAGCGGAAGGAGCTCCAGGCCTTGGCGTTTCCGGAGATTCGCGGCGAGGTCGAGCGCCGCCTCGGTGACGTTGGCCTGACACTCGCTACTAGTGCGTATTCGGAGCATGTAGGGCTGCGGCTGTTACCCGATGTGAGTGCCGATGCGGCCTTCGATTCTGCTTCGAACCTCGGGCTCAAGGCGGATCACTGCGCGCTTCTGGTCATACTCTGGGCCAGACTCGTACTCCAGAAGCGGACTGCTGCCGATACACGTCAAACACCGGGACAAGCCCACTTGCTGCCGGAAGACCAATTGGAAGCAGCACGGCACTTTCAGCCGCAAATCCGATTCGAAACGCTGGTGCGCGAGTTTGGACCAACGTTAGGATCGCGTGAGCATCTCCGTCGCCTCGTGAGTACGCTGCGCCGGCTGCGATTTTTGGGTGGCCGCGGGGAGCTCATTGAAGCGGGTCCGCTCCTTGAACTCGGCATTGATGGGGAGAAAATGACCGCGTTCATCCGTCGCCGCGTCTTAGCGGATCTGTTGGAGAAGGACCCCAGTACCGACGACGAAGCAGCGGCGCGAACTGCTGAGGACCAACTGCTATCGGTGCTTGAGGAGTTCGGCCGGGAGGTCTCTATGAACGAGCTGGCCCAGCGGATGGGCGAACGGCCGACTCGGCTGCGCGAGCTTCTGCGCGATCTTGAAGAACGGGGCATGGTCGCGCGTCGTGGCGAACGGGCCAAAACTCGCTATCGCCTCAGAGAGGGATGACGTGTTTCGTTTTCTTGAGTTGTCGCTCCACGGCTGGGATTTCTGGCAACAGGTGCGCGTGCCGCTGGACCGTGATGTTGTACTACTCGTCGGGCCAAATGGCTCGGGCAAGACCACACTGCTTGACGCGATTCGCCAGCTCTTAGGTGCACGCAAGCTGTCTTCTCGTAGACGTCTGCAGCACTATCTACGCCAACCGGACCAGCCAGCACTGATTCGCGCCATTGTATCCAATGTGCCTGCGGAATCAGGTCAGCCGCCGTTCTTCCGCGAACGCGTGCTTGATCGCGAGGTCACGCTGGCCTGTGCGCTTGTACCTGGATCAGGAGGCTCCCCAGAAAAACGCTTTGCCATAATACCCGGCCGAGCCTCGGTTGGGGACATTCGGCGGCGGCTATTAGACGGCAAAGACTACTATCCCCCCGAGCAGTACGAACGCGCGTTGTCCAATGCTGGTGTGAGCAGAAGCCTTATGGCCGTGCTGGCCATCGAACAGGGGCGAACTCATCAACTCTTTGAATCCACGCCGAGACAACTGTTTCATCAGGTTCTCGACATGCTGGGCGATAAGGCCGTATTGGATCGTTATGCCGACGCGCGGCGACGGTATCAAGACGCGCAGAGCGAGGTTGTGAGGCAGGCAAACTCGCTCACCACGAAGCAGACGGAACTGCAAGCAATGCTGCGCGAGGTAGAACGCAGGAATCGGTGGGAAGAGCAGCGTGACAAGGTCGAGGAACTGAACTGCCGCCTTCCAGCGGCAAAATACCAGAAGGCGTGGGCCGAAAAGGAGGACCTCGCTTCCAAGATACAAGAATTGCGCACGAAGGTCCGGAGAGGCGAGGTCGAGCGAGCAAGCATCGTTCAAGCGGTCGCACAGGCTACCAGTGCGTTGAGCGTCGCCAAGCAAGCGGCAGGTGAAGCAAGACGCTCGGCCGAAAACGAAACCAACGCCTGGAGTGACGCTAAGGTCGCGGCGAAGAGCGCCCTGGACGACGTGGTGTACGTCGAAGCTGCGGTGAACGAGGCCGGAGCGTATCGTGAGGCCGACCTCGAGACGCTGGAGCATCAACACGAAGAGGCTCTGCGCCATCGTTTTGAAGCGCAGCGTCTGATTGACGACCACCGCACGAAAGTAGCAAGGCAGGAGGAGGAGTTAGCGATCCTCCGCACCGGCGTGTTCGTGTATCCACAGCCCGTTGTACGTACCATCTCCGAGCTTCGCAACGCCGCTATCACGTTTGAAGTTGTCAGTGCTTTCATTGAAGAGGTCGACGACGCGCTTGCGGAAGCGGTCGAGTCGGCGCTCGGCGATGCCCGATTTGCGCTCCTCGTAGCCGCCGACGATGAGGAGCAAGCCTGTTGTATTGCAAAGTCCCAGGGATTCCCTGGCCCGGTTTACTCCGGTCCGCGCGTTGACACTGCGCAACGGGCTGGGCCGGTTCGTTATGCGGTTGGTGCCCCTTCCTGGCTGCCTGATCTGCTTGGTGAGACATCGTTCGCAACTGATGGTTCATTCTGCGATCGACGCGGCCGATGGGTCCGTCCGAATGATGGGCGGTTCTTGGGAACTAAGGCACTACAGCTCGCCATCGCGAAGGCGAAAACCCAATTGGATGCTCTGAAGCAAGAGTCATCCTCCATGCAGGAAGCTCTGCAATTGAGCACCCGCGCAGAGGGTGAGCTAAGCAGCGTGATCGCAACCGAACGACGCCGACGGGAACTCCTCAAGCTAGCTGCCGGCTTACCTGCAGCACGACAACGGGCTGAAGCCGCGACCGCCTTGCTCGATCAGCTGGAACACGCTCGTCGTCATGCGGAGGAAGACCGGGACAGTGCTGTTCGGGCACAAGCTCTGGCACAGACGGGATTGGAGGCCGCGACTCGTGGAAAAGAGGACCTCGAGAGGCGGCTGGAGGGTGAGAAGGACGCTCTCTCTGAGATGGAAGTTCGACTAACCCGCGTCGATAGCGAGGTAGACGTGCTACGGACGTCGCTTACGTTGGAGCTTCGCCACCGCGCCGAAGCCGGCGAACTCGATGGTCCTGAAACGGTGGAAGGCGATCTGCGGCGGGCGCGGCACGCCTTCGAGCAAATGGGCGAACCTCCCCGAGCAGAGGTGAGGCTTGAAGCAGCCCAACTCGAGAACAATGTCGCGGAGCTGGAGCGGCACGTACGAGAACGCACTCGTGAAGCCGATGCAGCAGGGGAGGAATTGGAAGCCTGTCGCGCTCGGTATATCGAGGTGGTGAGTCATACGTTACGGGAATATCGGAGTCGCGCCGCTGAGGTTGCGCGCGGGGCAGACATCGTGTTGGAGATGGATCTTCCGGACTTGAGGAACGATGATGCCATACTCGATGAAGCGTGTATCAGTCCGCGGTTTGGTTTCGACGAGAAAGCGCCTCTCCCAATGGGAGACTCTTCATTCAGTGGCGGTCAACAGGTCGTCGCGGGGCTTATTCTCCTCATGGCAATGGCGGAAACCGAAGGGCGAGGGTTTTTTCTGCTCGACGAACCGTTCGCCCACCTGTCGATAGACCGCGTTGACCAGGTGGGACGCTTTCTGAGCGCGTCACGATCACAATTCATCATCACCGCGCCCACGACGCTGGATCGGGGTCAGTTGAATCCGGCTTCGATGGTCATTGTGCTACAAAAGAAGCGGAAAGAGGCTCCATTCGCGCCGCCACCGCTCGTGGCGATCGCATAATGAGCGGAGCGCCCGCGCACCTCTGTCAGTTTCGGGAGGCGCTGGAATGGTCGAGCTGGACAACAAATCGCGACGTCAGAGAACGGGAAGCCCGCCGCATCGCCCGCTGCAGTGTTTGTGATCGAGTGCGCCCTGTCCGTAAACGGCGTCCGCCAGAGCTGATAGAGCGAGAGGCCGTCGTGAAGGCGCCGGCAGAAATCTTCGGCGATACGTCTGAGATCGCTGGTGCGCTTGCCAGGGCCGGTCTGCGTCGGTCGCGCGGGGCAGAGCCGCCTCGTTTTCGGGTTCGCAGTATTGTCGATCGGCTTGGCCGCCGCGGATGGAGAGCCAGTACAACGGAAACGATTGTCGAGCAGCTGGTTCGTACGGGCTTGGTCCGTGCTGGTTACCGACTTCGTGGGACTCGGCAGATTCTGGACTATCTCGTCTTGCCTAACGCGGATGAACTCTATGAAATCGTGCACCCCGGCGCGCGAGCAGAGCAACGGCAGAGACTCGCGGACGCACGAATGGCAGTGGATGCTTTGACTCACCCGATTGCCCGCGATATCCGGCAGGTTCTCTTCGCCTCTGATTCCGAGCGATTCTCTCAACGGATGTTGCGTGCGCTCGTCGCGGTGGCTCAGCATGTCGAGCGTGGCGACGTCCTGTCGGCAAATGTCTTCTCCGCACGTCATCTCGGAAGCGCGAAAGAGCTGCGACGGGTACGCGAACGGTTGGAGCGATTCGTCGGTCCTTTGGAAACGCTGGGGATCAGAGATGGCGGAGCAGTGTTGCTTGTCGGTAAGACGGGACGGGTCTCGGTTGAAGGGACGAACATCGATCTTGCCCGGCTTCGGCCGTTCATCGGCCTTCCTCGCGAGCTGGTGATGGCGGCCACTTGGAATTTTCCGGTGGATGGCATGCTCGTGGTCGAGAACATGGCGGCGTTTGAGGCGGCCTGCGCGGGGGATGTTGGTGGTGTCGGTGACTGGCTTGTTATTTGGTCGGGCGGATATCCAAGTCGAAGCGTGCGCCACGTGATCCAATGCGTGGTAGAGCAGGGTCGTCTTATTCGCGTGTGGGCAGACTTGGACCTCGACGGCGTTCGCATCGCCAGGCTGGTCAGGACCTGGGCAGGGCCCCTATGGCTGCCATGGCGAATGTCACCCGAGGACGTGCGCGTTGCTCCCACCAGACGGCCCTTGGACGATCGTGCACGAGATGCCATGGAGGCAGACCTGCGGCAATCTCCCAGTCTGCCTCTCGCCGATACGCTGCGTACGCTGCTGGAGATCGATGCCATCATTGAGCAAGAGGTTTTCGTCGGCAGGCCAGTGCCGGCACGTGATCCAAGGCCTCCAATAGTCTCCGAGATTCCTTAGGACCGCGGGGCCACAACCCGCAAGTCGGGATTGGCGCGCGACTCGGCAATCGTGCGTATCTGTGCAGCGATTTCCCGACGACCACTCTCGACATCGTCGAAGAATCGCGACTGCTTCGCCCACGCCGTAGCATGCCATTGGCGCTCCCCATCCTGATGCGTGCGGAGCGCGGCGACTGCTTCACCGATACCTCTGAAGCGGCTTACGAAGTGGTCGCCGACGATGTACTCAAACATCTGTGCGGCTTTGGCCTGACGACCTACCGTAGTCAAACGCAGCGAGCCGATTTCGATGATCGCAGACCGAATGACTTCCGCCAAGCGGACGATGAGACGGAGATCGATTACTGGTATCCCGCGTTCCACGACAAACGAGCGCTCGCGGCGCGGAAAGCAGCGGGACGCGATCACGACCCACTGTGTTTGGTATTCGCTACGATAGGCTCGCGCCCGAGTCAACCATTCGTTCTGCCACGTGGAAACGTTCTTGCATTCGTAAACGATACGCCCCGTTTCGTGTGTGTCATGCATGACTTTCTGTAGGATGTCCGCTCCGCGCACACCGCGGCCGATACGCTGGATATCGTCGTGAGGGAAAGCGCGTCTGAGTGCGGCGAGAACATCCGCTTCCGTCATTTCTCCCATCTGCTCGCTAGTCTGGTGTTCCAGTCGTAGCGAAAGCTCATCGACTCTGGCCTTAAAGCGCACGCTCTCTGCCGCATGCTGGCGTCTCTCCGTGGCCATGCGTTGTTTCAGCGCGTCCAGCTCCTTACGCGAGCGCCGAGCGCTCTCGCTGGCTGCTCTTCGTGCGGCCGCCGTGGCAGCGGTCGTCGCTGTACGCTCGGCGACCACAACCCTCTTCTGGAGTACGCTCATCTCGCGCCGTGATTCGGCCCGGGCCCGTCTTGTGGCATTCTCTACGGCACGCGCCGAGGACTTTGAGACTGCAGCGAGCTGCCGTTGCAACGCAGCGACTTGGTCACGAGAAGCGACCTGAGCCTCTCTTGCCGCCTTCTTTCGAGCCGCCGCGATCTGATGGTTGAGCTGAGTACGGAAGTGGCCTGCGAGGTTTCGGCGAGTGTCGGCTGCTGCTCGCTGCGCTGCAGTTTCGCTCAGCTTCTCGACTCGCCGATGCATTTCAGCGGCGGTGAGGCCCGCTGGAAGTGGTTGGCCACAGACTACACAGCGCTCAGCCATACGAGCCTCCAGGTTTAGCTGTCCGCCACCTGTTTTCGATTCTGGTAGTCTGCTTGCTGGGTGTGACATTAGAGAGTCGCAACCGCTCTCTTCGAATTCTTAAGCGCTTCTTGGAGCTCGCTGGAGGGACGAAAGTCACTTAATCCCAGCGGTTTACGACATCGCCCCTAGCTTGACACGGTGGCGGGAATCATCTACAATACTCTTCACTCATCCCCGAAGCAGGCGCGAGCCTGTTAGGGCCCCCCCGGGTTGCGGCCTGGGGGTTTTTGCTTTCTGGAGGTTCTGTGTCAAACCGGGTCTGCTTTCTCGTTGACGGCTTCAACGTTTACCACTCGGTTTGCGAAGCTCAGAGTTCGATCAAGGGCTCTTCAATGAAGTGGCTCGACATGCGAGGCCTGTGCGAGTCTTACCTTTCAAGCATCGGCAACGGGGCCGCGCTTCAGAAGGTCTTCTACTTCTCCGCGTTCATGGACTGGCTTCCAGACAAGGCGGCGCGTCACGAGATCTACGTGAGGGCGCTCCGAGCAACCGGCGTGGAGGTGCAGCTTCATCGCTTCAAGCAGAAGGAAGTGTGGTGCAAGACTTGTAAGCAGGTTCATGTGCACCATGAGGAAAAGGAAACGGATGTTGCGATCGCCGTAAAGCTGATGGAGCTGCTCGCCGTTGATGCGTGCGATACCATCGTACTCGTAACCGGTGACACAGACCTGGCACCGGCGATTCGCACCGCGAAGATGCTTTGGCCGGCCAAGCGCATCTGGACGCTTTTTCCCTTTGGCCGTCACAATGCCGAACTGAAACTGCTGGCGCACGGCTGGCTTAAGGTGAAGGCCAAGCGCTATTTGTCGTATCAGCTTCCGAACCCGCTCAAGATTTCCGATTCGGAGCTGCTGTGGAAACCAACCACCTGGTAACCACATTGGAAATCTTTAGCCTTCCAACTCTCTTACCTCCGTAGCGGCGCCTCCTAACCGTGACGCGATCACCCGGAAGGTTTTTTTACGCAATCAGGGCAGGTGATCAACGAGGATGTTCGCTTCGAGTCGGCCCCATCCGAAAAGCCGACGGGCTGTGACACCGTTGGCAATGTGCCACAGCGTTCGTAGCTTGGTCTCTCATGCGTGACCACGTCATCGAAAACTCAGTCATCGACTCGCCACTAAGCGAGATGACCCCTCGCCTTAGCAAGCTTCTGACCCTGCTAAAGGAGCTGTTCCAGCTCGATCAACCCGACCTGGACTTCGGCTTCTACCGCGTGATGCACGCCAAGAGCGCGGAGGTGACGCAATTCCTGGAGAAGGATCTGTTGCCCCAGGTGAAGGCGGCGTTCGCGCAGTACTAGCCGGCCGACAAGGCGGCAATCGAGAGGGAGCTGGCGAAGGCTATTGAGCAGGCACAGGGGTTGGGTGCCGATCCAGAGACGCTCCCCAAGGTCAAGGAGCTGCGCGCCCGGCTGGCTCAGGATGCTGTGGACCTGGACGCGCTCGAGGCCGAGGTCTACGACCACTTGTACTCCTTCTTCCGCCGCTACTACTCCGAAGGCGATTTCCTCTCGAAGCGCGTGTACAAGCCCGGCGTGTACGCCATCCCGTACGAGGGCGAGGAAGTGAAACTCCACTGGGCCAACGCGGATCAGTATTACATCAAGACCAGCGAGTATCTGCGCGACTACGCGTTCCGCCTGCGACCGGAAGACGCCACGAACCCGATGCGCGTGCATTTCCGGCTCGTCGATGCCACCGAAGGCGAGCATGGCAACGTGAAGGAGGCGGCGGGCAAGGAGCGGCGCTTCAAGCTCGCGCAGGAGACGCCGGTCGCGGTGGAGGGCGGCCAGCTGGTGATCCGGTTCACGTACGAACCTGACCCGAAGAAGCAGCGAGACCTCAACGCGGCCGCCGAGGAGCGGATCCTCCGCACGGCCGACGTGGCGACGCTGGATTGGATCCGGGCGCTCGGTCAGAAGCACGTCCGCACCGACGGCACGGAGTCCGAGGCCACGCGTCTCCGCGTGCATCTCGACCGCTACACCGCCCGCAACACGTTCGACTACTTCATCCACAAGGATCGGCACAAACCTACTTGCGCATTTGCTCGGGGAAACGCACCGGTTTGCTTTTCCGAAGTCCGTATACGCCGTCGCGGATTGTCTGAAAGTTGCGGGCCTTCGCACGAACACGGAAGGCCTTGCTCTCGACTACTTCGCCGGTTCTGGCACTACTGGACACGCCATCATCAACCTGAATCGGGAGGACGGCGGCCAGCGCAGGTTCATTCTCGTCGAAATGGGCGACTACTTCGACACGGTACTACTGCCGCGCCTGAAGAAGGTCACTTTCACCCCGGAGTGGAAGGATGGGAAGCCGAAACGGCGCGCCACACCCGAGGAAGCCGAGCGGTCACCCCGTATCATTAAGGTTGTCCGCCTCGAATCGTACGAGGACGCGCTCAACAACCTTGAGCTCCAGGAACGCACGCCCGACCAGCAACGAGTGCTCGACCTAGCATCGGCGCAAGGGCATGACCATCTAAAGGAACAGTACCTGCTCCGCTACATGCTGGACGTCGAGACGCGCGGCAGCCGATCGTTGCTCAACGTCGCCGCCTTCACGGACCCCACTGCTTACCAGCTCACGGTCAAGCGGCCCGGTTCGGATGAATCGCGCGAGGTCAACGTTGATCTCCTGGAGACCTTCAACTGGCTGATCGGCCTCACAGTGGAGCACATCACCGCGCCGCAAACCTTCAATGCCGATTTCGCGCGTGATGCCGAGAAGCGACTGCGTCTCAAGGATCAGATCAAGAGAGCCGCAGAAGGCCGCTGGTGGTTCCGCGCCGTCACGGGCACATTGCCCGACGGGCGCCAAGCGCTCGTCATCTGGCGTAAGCGGGCGGGCGGCGAGACGGCAGAGGGGATCGAACAGGATAACCTGGTGCTCGATGACTGGTTCACGATGCAGGGTTACGCGAAGCAAGACAGCGAGTTCGACCTGATCTATGTGAACGGCACCAACAACCTGGAGAACCTCAAGCTGCCCGCCGCGACGTGGACGGCGCGTCTCATCGAGGAAGACTTCCACCGCCTGATGTTCGACACGGACGGCATCTGATGCCGCCCCGGCGGCGGCGCGCGAACACCCAGCCGCAGGTTACGTTCGACCGCAAGCTGATTCTCAACCAGTGGCTGCTTGGCCTGTTTGGCTTCGAACGCTTCGACCAGCTCGCGGAACATCTGCGTGACGAGACGCTCGAGGGGCTGGACGAGAACAACATCCACCGGTTCCACGAGGCGCTGTGCCTGCACCTGCCCGCCGAGCGGCGTCCCGAGCTGCCCGACGAGCTGCTGCTGGAGCACGACCAGGCCGTCGTCGCCGTCACGCAGCGGCTCAACGAACGCCGCATCACCCGCGGTGAACGGCCAATCGTCTGGAAGTACTTTCAGTACGTCGCGCTGCTGTTCACTGAGATCTACCTCGACCGCTACTTCCGCGATCCCCAGGCGTTGCTGGGAGCGCTCAACGCAAGGATTGCGGCGTTCAATGTCGGCGTGGGAGACGCTGATCGTCTCACCGAGCTGGACGAGACCGCCGACGCCTGGCCGCAGCTCAACAAGGTCGCCTTCTGGATGGCCACCGGCAGCGGCAAGACGCTCTTGATGCACGCCCACATCCTCCAGTACCGGCGCTTTCTTGAAACACACGGCCGCGCCCGCGAGCTGAACCGCATCATCCTGCTTACGCCCAACGAAGGACTGTCGCAACAACACCTGCGGGAGTTCGAGAAGGCCGGCATCGAGGCCGAGATCTTCAACAAGGACGCTCGCGGGCTCTTCGCTGGCCAGGCGGTCGAGATCCTCGAGATCACCAAGCTCAAGGAGGAGATGGGCGAGAAGACCGTCGCCGTGGACGCCTTCGAGGGCAACAACCTCGTTCTCGTGGATGAAGGACACCGCGGCGCCTCGGCGGGCGGCGAAGGCGCCTGGATGAAATACCGCAACGCCCTCTGCGAAAAGGGCTTCTCGTTCGAGTACTCGGCCACCTTCGGGCAGGCCGTCAAAGGCGACAAGGGACTCACCGACCTGACGCCCGCAGCACGCTGTTCGACTACTCGTACCGCTGGTTCTACGGCGATGGCTTCGGCAAGGACTATCAGATCCTCAACCTGGAAACGGACGGCAACGCGGAGTGGACGGCGCGCTACATGACCGCCTGCCTGCTCGCGTTCTACCAGCAGCAACGCCTGCATCGCGAGCAGGAAACGGCGTTCCGGCCGTTCCAACTGGAACGGCCGCTGTGGGTGTTCGTGGGCGGGAGTGTCACCGCGACGCTGGCGGCCCGCGAGGCGCCGGACATCGTCGCGATCCTGCAATTCTTCAACACGTACGTCGCGAATCGTGAGAGTAGCGTCGCGCGCATCGAACGCGTCTTGCACGAGGGCCTGATCACGGCCACGGGAAAGAACCTCTTCGCGGGCCGGTTCGGCTACCTGAGCAAGACCGGCCTGACGGCGACCGCGATCTACGACGAGACCCTGGCAACGCTCTTCAACGCGCGGGGCGGCGGCGCGCTGTACGTCGAAAACCTCAAGGCTATCCCCGGCGAAGTCGCCGTGCGCGTGGGTGAGAACGACCCCTTCGGCGTCGTGAACGTAGGCGACGATGCGAAGCTCGTGAAGCTGTGCGACGAAAAGGGGCTGAACGTAGGGGAGCGGGAGTTCACGGGGTCCCTCTTCCACGAGATCGAGCACCCGCACTCGACCATTAACGTGCTGATCGGCTCGAAGAAGTTCACCGAGGGCTGGAGCAGCTGGCGCGTCTCCACGATGGGCCTGATGAACGTGGGTCGCGGCGAAGGGGCACAGATTATCCAGCTTTTCGGCCGAGGTGTGCGGCTCAAGGGTTATGGGATGAGCCTGAAACGCAGCGCCCGGGCCTCGGTACCCGAAGGACTGGAGCCCCCGCCCAACGTCGAGGCGCTCGAAACGCTGCACATCTTCGGCATCCGGGCCGACTATATGGCTCAGTTCCGGGACTATCTTGCGGAGGAAGGTCTCCCCACCAGCGACGAGCCTTTCGAGATCATCCTCCCGATCAAACGGACCCTCGGCAGCCGGCCGCTCAAGATCATCCGCCTCAAGCGGGTGATCAACGGTGTGAGCACGGAGGCAGGCGACGCGTTCCGCCGCCTCGGCCCCATCCCCACGTTGCAGCCGCCCGATCCGACGCACGAGCGGGCGACGGAATACCTGCAGAAGAACCAGGTTGTCCTCAACTGGTATCCGAAGATCCAGGCCATGAAGTCGGAAGGCGTAGCCGGCGCCGAAGACGAGACGGTGCCGAACCAGGCGCACCTGACGCGCCAACACGTCGCCTTCCTCAATCTGGACCGGCTCTACTTCGAGTTGGAGCGCTTCAAAGCCGAGCGCGCCTGGCACAACCTGAACCTAAGCCGCAAGGCGATCCTTGACGTGCTCGCCGACACGACATGGTACCGGTTGCTCATCCCCGACTCCGAGCTGGCGTTCGACTCGTTCGACCGGGTCCGGGTGTGGCACGAAATCGCCGTGGCACTTTTGAAGAAGTACACCGAGCGCTACTACACCTTCCGCAGGCGCGAGTGGGAGCTGCCGCATCTCGAGTACCAGGACCTCGCGCTCGACGACGCCAACTTCCCGTCGGCGGTAGGCGAAAGAGGACCTGAGTACGGCTACCGGGTGCGCGTCGAGGCCTCGCAGCAGGACATCGTGGACAAGCTGAAGGACCTAAAGAAGGCGATTGGACGTGGAGAGTTGAAGGACCTCGATTACCGGGGGATTAAGACTCTGTGGTTCGCTGGGCACCTCTACCGGCCTTTGCTCTACGTGGACAGCGCCGCGGTCGACGTTTCACCCCTGCCGCTCAACAAGGGCGAGCGGAGGTTCGTCGAGGACCTAATGGCGTTCCACCAGGCCAATCCGACCAAATTCCAGGACAAGGAACTCTACCTACTGCGTAATCTCAGCAGAGGCCGCGGGGTTGGCTTCTTCGAAGCGGGCAACTTCCATCCCGACTTCATCCTGTGGCAACTCGTCGGCGCTCGTCAACGCATTGCGTTTGTAGACCCGAAGGGAATTCGCAATCTCCCCCCGGAGGATCCCAAGATTGCGTTCCATGAGACAGTGAAGGAGATAGAGCACCGGCTTGGCGATCCTAACGTCGCGCTCGACTCGTTTATTGTGTCGAACACTCCTTCCGCGGTTATGCGGAGGCGGTGGCGGATCGACAAGGCGGAAATGGTACGACGACACATCCTGTTCCAGGACGAAGATGCCGATACCTACGTGCGGACAATGCTAGACGGCCAGACGCGCCAATGACGTATCGGGAGGAGAGATCTATCCTCCCGTCGTTGATCTTTGCCTTACCCAATCATTGTCTCACCCCTAGCTTAGGCTGTTCGGTTCCACCACTGGCGAGGCGTCGTTGCCGTCTTCTTTCGCCTGGCTTTCCTACTCCGAAACCGAACGCCGCAAGGCGCTCGACGTGCTCGCCCTGTTCCGCGAGCGCGATACTCGCGATGAACTCGGCATCGGCGTGATCCGTGACGCCTTCGCTGATCTTTTCTTCCCCGGCACCAGCACCATCCAGACACGGGCTCGCTACTTCCTCTTCATCCCATGGATCTATCAGCGGTTGGAACAAAAACGCGTCCGCTCCGCTGAAATAGCCGAGCGCGCACGTCGGGAAGAAGTGGCCCTGATTGAAGGCCTCTGCAATGCCGGTGAGAAAGACGGCGTTATCGGTATTGAAGCACGCAAGAACCTAAGGCGCTTGCCGAGCAGCGTGTACTGGCAAGGCCTTGCCCAATGGGGACTTCGTCTGTTTCCGGGCTCGATTGATCAGTACCATCGCTCGCTCGATCGCTTCTATCTAAATGGCGCGCGGGTGGTCAAGAACGACGACGGCGAACCGATTGACGGCTTCGTTCGCCGAAACTGGCACGCGGCGATGCCCGAGCGCCCCGAGAACTTCCCCGAAGGCGCTTCCATGAAACTGAGCAAGAAAGAAGCCGAGTACCTGCGCGAACGGGTCCTTACGGAGGCGCCTGAGTCTTTCCTTGCGTTCCTCTTGAACGACGCCAAACCGGCCGAGGCCTCGTCCTTTCCCTGGATGCATCCCCAGCACGGCAGCCTGTCTCGGCGCATTCAAGAGCAGCTGCTGCACGCCAGAAACTTCTCGGAAACGCTCCATGGTGCCGCGCTGCTTTACAACTTCCTGTTGGCGAAACAAAGGAAGTCAAAGAAGCTGACACAGGACTATGAGACCAAACTGCACGACTGGTCCCGTGTGATTACTGCAGCCGACCGTCGCGTGTCCGGCTGGGATCGTGCGCGGTTTTGGGAGCTTGCAATGGACGACGGCCGCGCCCGCGTCCCCACTCGAACGCGGCAATTCGTCAACGCGTGGATTGACCTCCTGCTTGCCGGGTGTGCGCCTACCGTGACTACGAGTAAGAAGGCCCAAGCTCTGATTCAGGAACGCGAACGAGCACTGAAGCGCGCGCAATCCCGGTTCGACAACCCGCGTGCTCTGGAGCTGTGGCGTGGGGCGGCCGGAGCTAGTCAGTTGGACTACCGCTGGTACCAGGTACAAACCGTCGTCGCCGACATTCAAGCCGGCGCCCGCGAGTCCAGCCGTGCTTGATCCTCAAGACCGGCAACTGCTGATGGAGTCGCTACGCCCGCCCGAGGGCTACGAGCTCGATCATGCGCTCGCGACCACCTTCTCGCTCGATCTTCTCGCGCTGCTGGTCGCCCCACTCGCGTTCTCCCTCTTCGAATGGGAAGAGCAGGATGGCGAAATCGCGCCGAATCGGATGGCTTGGCTGGAGGCGATCCGCCGCTACGCCGATCGGCTGACCGTCTTCTGTCAGGCCGGACAAATCGCCGTTCCTCGCCGCGACCAACTGCTGTACGCATATCTCGAGAAATCGGTATTCGAAGTCACAGTGCCTAGGGCCTCAGGCGTCTTTCATCCGAAGGTCTGGATCCTCCGCTTTACATCCAGCGACCAGCCCCTCCGCTATCGCGTGCTGTGCCTGAGCCGCAATCTGACCTTCGACCGCTCGTGGGACACACTTCTCTCGTTGGACGGCGAACTCTTGGATCGCCACAAAGGCATCGCCGCGACACGCGGTCTGAGTGACTTCATCGGTGCGCTGCCAAAACTGACGCGATCCCCGATGCCGGCCACGGTCAAAGGCAAGGTCAAGGAGTTCGAGGAAGAAGTGCGCCGCGTTCGCTTTGCTCCGCCACCTGGTTTCGATGAACTGTCATTCTGCCCGATTGGCGTCTCACCCAAACGTGAGTGGCCGTTCAAGGGCCGGATCGATCGCATGCTCGTCGTGTCACCATTCATTAAAGAGGCCGCGCTGAAGGAGCTCACGGCTGAAGGAGAGAAGCACATTCTGGTTTCGCGCTTGGAGGAGTTGCAGGTGCTGCCGCCAAAGGCATTCAAGGCATTCAAGCGCATCTATACCTTGGACGCCGACACCGACGAGACGTCAGACGACCAGAATCCAAATGATCTCAATGGCGTCCCGACAGCGGGATTGCACGCAAAACTCTATGTCGCGGACGACGGGTGGAACGGCCGAGTGTGGACCGGTTCAGCCAACGCCACCAACGCCGCGTTCGGCCAGAATGTCGAGATGCTAGTCGAGCTCGTCGGAAAGAAGAGTCTTTGCGGAATCGACGCAATTCTGACGGCGGACGACAAGAACTTGGGGTTTCTGAACCTGTTGCAGCCCTTCGAACCCGCGGAGCCGATCGCTGTCGACGCTGTGGAACAGGCGCTGGAAGACCGTCTCGAGGAGGCGCGGTGTCGAATTGTCGATTTATTTCTGCGTGCCGTAGTCACGACATCAGGCACGACATTCACCACGTCGCTTCGGTCCAACGTCACCAAGAAGAAGACTTTGCCACAGGGCGTCTCGGCGCGCACATGGCCGATCACGCTCGCCGACGAATCGTCGCAGAAGGAGTTGGAGCTGACGGCCGCGAGCGTCGCGACGTTCGACGAGATGTCGTTCGAGGCACTGACGGCCTTCTTCGCGTTCCAAGTAACTGCCCGCCAAGGCAAGGCCAGCCTCAGCCGGCGTTTTGTTTTGAATCTGCCGTTGGAGGGCGCGCCGCAAGATCGTAAGGAGCGTATCCTCCGCTACCTGTTGCGGGACCGCGGGCAGGTCCTGCGGTTCTTGCTTTATCTCCTGTCGGACGAAGATCAGCTGTCGAGCGTACCGAGTGAGTCGGCGGACCTGGCCGCTGATGGGTCGGTCGCGCCCGGCGCCTTCGCCTCGGCAGCGTTGTTCGAACACCTGGTTCGAGCCCTGGAGCGGAATCCGCGACGGCTCGACGAAGTCAACCGACTCGTCATTGACCTCCGCGCGTCACCGGAGAGCGAGGCGCTGCTGCCGGACGGCTTCAATTCTGTTTGGGAGCCGATTTGGGCCGCTCGACAGGAGCTGGCCCGATGACTCAGGAGGTCATCCGTCCCGATCCTGAGGTGATTTTGAAAGGCCTCAAGAGATTCCAACGCGACACCGTCGAATACGTCTTTCAGCGCATGTACCTCGACCGGGAGCCGACTCATCGCTTTCTGATCGCGGATGAAGTGGGTCTCGGCAAGACCATGGTCGCCCGCGGGTTGATCGCCAAGGTTCTGGATCATCTCTGGGACAAGGTGCCACGCATTGACGTCGTCTATATCTGCTCGAACAACGGCATCGCTCGGCAGAATGTCCGTAAGCTCAATGTTACGAATAAGCAAGATGCCGCGATTGCGTCGCGCATCACGATGCTGCCGATGGAAGTCGCTGATCTGGGAAAGAGTCATGTCAACCTCGTGTCGTTCACGCCGGCCACTTCTTTGGACCTGAAGTCAAATCTCGGCAAAGCTGAGGAGCGCGCACTGTTGTACTGGATGCTGAAGAAGGAGTGGCAGCTAAGCGGCGCAGCTCCCAAGAATCTATTCCAGGGCTATTCAGGTCTCGACAACTTTCGGGATTTACTCGACTGGTTCGATAGGGAGTCGATAGACGACACTCTGCAGAAGGCATTTCACGCAGCTTTGGCCACTGTGCCCGATGTCAGGGAGCGGTTCGAGAAAGCCTGCGACGTATTTGGGTTCGCCCGAAAACACCCTCCCGAGGAGGATCGAGCCCTCCAACGCACGATTGTCGGGGAACTCCGGGGCATTCTTGCAAAGACATGTATTCGTGCGCTCGAACCTGATCTCGTCATCCTCGATGAGTTTCAGCGTTTTAAGCACTTGCTTACAGGTCAGGACGACGCTGGACTATTGGCGCGGAGTCTTTTCGAGTACTCCGACGACGTTTCCAAGGCTCGAGTGGTGCTTCTCTCGGCTACTCCCTACAAGATGTACACGCTCACCGACGAGGCGGGCGACGAAGATCATTACGCAGACTTTCTTCGGACCGCCGAATTCCTACTTGACGACAAACAGGCAACACAGGAACTGCACGAAGTCCTCAGTGCCTATCGCCGCGAGTTGTTCCGGTTGGGTGAGAACGGCACCGATCGCTTAGTTGCTCTCAAGAATGAATTGGAGACACGCCTCCGTGGTGTGATGGCGCGAACCGAGCGACTGGCCGTATCTGAAGATCGGGATGGTATGCTGAGCGAGGTTCTGTGCCGCGCGGATCGGTTCGACAAGGGTGACGGACTCGCCTACCGCGCCCTGCAGGAAGTCGCAACCGCGGTCGAGCACGGTGACACAATCGAATACTGGAAGTCCGCGCCCTACGTTCTGAATTTCATGGACGAATATGAGTTAAAAACCGGGCTCAAGGAGGCAGTAAGGGACGGCCACCACATAAAGGAGTTGAAAGACGCGCTAACCCATGCCGAGCGTCTTCTGCTCCCATGGAGAGAGGTGGAGGCATATGCGCAGGTCGATCCCGGGAACGCGCGGATGCGGTGGCTGTTTGACGACGTGATCAACCGGGAGGCCTGGAAGGTCGCATGGGTGCCGCCATCGCTTCCGTATTACAAGCTCGAACCGCCATTTGATATGCCGTCGCTGGTTGGCTTCACAAAGAAGCTCGTCTTCTCGTCATGGCGAGTGGTTCCGAAGACGATTGCGGCGTTGGTCAGCTACGAAGCCGAGCGGCGGATGATGCAATTCGGTCCCTCGGGCGAAAAGGCTGAGAACACGGTAGAAGCGCGCAAGCGACGTCGCGGTCTGCTGCAGTTCACCAAGACCGATGGCCGGCTCACAGGAATGCCCGTTCTCGGCCTCCTGTATCCGAGTGTGGTACTCGCGCGCGACTACGACCCGCTGAAGGTGGTCAGCGAACTGGGGGTAATGGGCGCGCCCGATGCCGCGGCCGTTGTGGAGGAGATCCGCCGGCGTCTGGAACCCAGAGTGACGAAGCTCACCGCCAAAGCCAAGACCCATGGGCCTGAGGACGAGGCTTGGTATTGGGCTGCCCTCATGATGCTCGATAACGACGGGGCGCCCGATGCGAGCCGCGATTGGCGGTCTGATCCAGACCTCGCCGATCAATGGGTTGGCGAATCCGAGAATGAGGAGGAGGAGAGTGTCGGAGCGCTGTGGCGAGAGCACGTCACGGAATTCAAGAACGTAGGTCTGCGGGTGTTGGGGAAGGCTCCCGCAGACCTTGCCGTCGTACTCGCGCGAATGGCGGTGGCTGGGCCAGCCGTGGCCGCTCTACGCGCGTTGGGTCGTGTCTGCGGGGGCCCGTCCGCTCTCGAGGACCTTGGCGTGCGCAAGGCAGCAGGGAGAATTGCTTGGGGTTTCCGAGCTTTCTTCAATATTCCCGAAGTGATGTCGCTGATCCGGGGAATGAACGCTGCGGAGCCTTACTGGCAGCGCGTTCTTGAATACTGTGTGGCCGGTTGTCTGCAGGCGACGCTAGATGAGTACGCCCATATCCTCCAGGACACACAGGGATTGGTCGATAAGCCCGTCGCTGACATCGCCGGCGCGCTGTCGGAGATCATGAGGCAGGCAATCTCGCTGCGGACGGCAGCGCTCGTCGTGGAGGAGATTGGCGTATCCAAGGCGAACGGCGGAATAACCTTCATTCCGCATCGGATGCGCGCTCGGTTCGCCGCACGGTTGAGCGAGGATGAGACGGAGGCGGGAGGAAAGCCGACGCGCGCGGATCAAGTCCGGACTGCGTTCAATTCGCCGTTCTGGCCTTTTGTTCTAGCGACAACATCAGTTGGGCAGGAGGGCCTCGATTTTCACCAATACTGTCACGCTGTGGTCCATTGGAATTTGCCCACCAACCCGGTGGACCTCGAGCAGCGGGAGGGGCGTGTCCACCGATATAAGGGCCATGCGGTGCGGAAGAACGTTGCAGGGAAACATGCGGGCGCAAAGCTTACCGACAACGATCCGTGGAACTCCCTCTTCGCGGCTGCAGCGAAGGATCACGGTGGTAAGGAAGCTGGGCTCGTCCCTTACTGGGTCTATGCGACGATTGGCGGTGCGCGGATTGAGCGGCATGTTCCGTCGTTCCCGCTGAGTCGCGAGATAGGCCAGATGAACGCACTGCGGAAATCCTTGGCGGTTTATCGGATGGTGTTTGGGCAGCCCAGGCAGGAAGACCTATTGAAGCACATATTGCGGAAACCAGCGAGCGCACTGGAAAACCTAGACTCTCTCAGAATCGATCTCGCGCCCCCGCACAGTTAGGGAATTCAACGAATACTGCGGAGGTCTCATGGATGACTGGAAAAAACATCGTCCAAACCTTCCGGCTCCGGCCCCAAAGAAGCCGAGTCCGGAGAAACCGGATGCCAAGTCAACGGTCGATAAGCAATCGATCATTAATGATCTTGCGAAGAAGTTGAATATCTCCCAGATCGGGGCAGCAGTCTTCCTAGTCGTTGATTGCTCGGGAAGCATGAGTGACGAGAAGAAGCTTTCGCGCGCAAGGAGCGGCGCGCTTGAGTTCGCCGAGTCGGCGACCAAGAAGGGGTACGCAGTAGGGATGATCACGTTTGCGGACGCCGCCGCCGTGGCACTGGAGCCCACCCGTAATCTGGATGAGATCCGCCGTGGTGTCAGTCAACTTGTCGCCGGCGGCACGACGAACATGTCGGGAGCTCTTGAGTCCGCGTTGCGTGGTCTTGAAAATCGGCAGAGTTCTCGGGCGGTCATTCTCATTACCGACGGTGAGGCGAATGACAAAGTGGCCGCATTAGACGCAGTCCAGGAACTCAAGAAACGAAATATCGATATCATTACCATAGGTACAGATGACGCTGATCACGACTTCTTGCGTCATCTCGCTACGCGGTCGGACCTAGTATCAATGGTTACGGTCGCCAATTTGGATAAGGCAATCGCCAAAGCTGCACAACTCTTAGCCCTTCCATCACGAACGTAGGTGTTTTTTCAACGGCTGGGAGCGATGCTCCGACGCTGGTTGCGTCGCGTAGGCCGAGAGGGACCGAGCTCGTCCACAACAGCTGCGAAAGGGCCATCCCAACGATCCTCAGTGCCGGATCGAGGCTTGGAGATAGCCGCTGACGCCGGAGACGTGAGAGGGCGTCCGGATCGCGATCGATTCCGTTTGTGGATGTCGCCGCGGCTGACAACAGTACCTTCGATTGCAATGCGTCTTCAGCGACGCGCCGCCGCAGCGGTCTTGGCGCGTCTGGGCCTCTGGTATTTACCCAGGGTGCTACTAGAACGATTGGGACAATACGATGCGCAGTACGCGTTAGCGGACTACTTCACGTTGTGTGGCGTTGATTACGATGTGCTCGTTACACCTAGCCACGTTGAACATGCAGCGCAGCGCGCGAAGCTAGAGCGACTACACGAATTGTTTTTGTCGGCGGAAAGGTCGATCCAAGGGGTTGGTTTCCTGCATTTGGGCCCCTTAATGCAGGCCATCAAGGTTTCAGATGATGAGGCGGAGCGCCTTGTAGCAGTGATGGAAAGAATCGCGGCCGTCTGGAGGGCTCTCCACGCTTCGACCGTTAGATGGCCGGGTTACAAGGGCTTTGTGGCAGCGGCCGACGGGCGTCTGATGAACTGGCAGACAATCTCCGACCAGGAGCTCGTCGAGATCTTCTCGGCGTGGCATGCCTGGGAATCATTGCGACAGCGAATCTACGCAGTCTTCACCGGTATCGATCATCTCAGGGAGCGAGCTGAACGTCAGGATGCACTCGCGGAAATTCTTCTGATCCTCAACGCAGCTACCGAGAAGTGTCGGACTGTTGCCGCGGAGTTGGATGGCGGCCTTGCTGCACCCGACGAAGCATTGGCAGACTTGGAGGATCTGTTCGACCGCATAGAAGTGTTGATGGAGGAAGCACCCACCGCTGCTAGTAACACGGACGTCCTAAAGCTAGAATGGAGTTGTAAGATCCTCGGAGTGCCGACCAACGCCGACCAGACGGCTGTTGAAAAGGCGTTTCGGCGGCTTGCCAAGCTGTATCATCCCGATCTCAATCAAGACGATCCCTTGGCCGGTCAACGCATGAGTGAGCTCAACGATGCGCATGATATCATGATGCTCCATTTCATGAACTCGCAGGCGCAGGCGTAGAAGCGGGAGAGGTAGCGCGATGAGACGGGTCCGCAACGTTTTCCACGTAGGTCTGGCGCTAGCCCTCACGATGTTGCTGGTGGCGACGTGGGGGCTCGTTCTCAACAGGCGCCTATTAAGCGTCCAGATCCTCCTGGCGTATATCGTTTTGGGCGTAGTACACGTTCTGATCATGGGTCTACTGGGCAGAGGACTATCCGCTGCCCACCGTCCAGGCGTAGCAACCTGGCTGTATACCGCGGGCTTCGTACACACTCTTATCGCTCTAGGTACCGCGATCGCCACGGCAGGCACATCCATCGCAGTGGGGGGGGTCGTATCCCTGGCGACCCTAGCGCCGATTCTTGCCCCAATGGGGGCAGCAGTGGTTCCACACGCTGTGGGGGTCTGGATTGGGCATAGTTTCGAGTCGCAGCGCACTGACGCGATGTCCACCGTCGAGGAGTCGATCCTCAAGAAGCTCGCTGACGATGCTGACGAAACTCGCGGTGTCCTCAAGGAGCTGTATGCGAGTCGGGAGAAACTCCTAAGAGCCGAATTGGTCAGTTTGCAGTCTCAAGGTAAACTGTGGCAAGACGCGAACGTCGACCTTGCAAGACTCCTTCAGCAGGCGCGCAGCGATATTGGCCGAACACTAGACGATGCACGTGGCCAGCTCCAGCAAGTCGGCGCTGCGGCTCAAACCTTAGCGTTAGACCTTAAAGAGCCACTCAGCCGTGTTACCAAGGTTTTGGAGAGACTGGCCCTAGATAGTCAGAAAGCAAGTGAAGCGAGTTCATCACTCCGTAAGGCAGTCGAAGGTTCTGCGTCTGATGCGAACGCGCTTCAAAGCGGGCTGCGGGACACGATTGCGGTCCTCGGGGACCTGAAGAAACTGCAATCGTCGATCGTGGAACTACTTGAAGCTGAGCTCTTCAAACCGGAGCGCCAGTAGTGGCTGCGTCATCATCTCTTTACCTAAAGAATGCTGCTGTGGCACTTCTAATGGTTACGCCGCTCGTATTGTTGGTTGCTGTTGGAGCAGGTTCTGCGGGTACGGAGAACGATCAACCGCCGATTATCACAATAAAGGAAACAGAGGGCTATACCTTTCGCACGGGGAGTGCGGAACTCTCGCCTGACTTTGTTCGATTGCTGGACGACTCAATTGCTCCAAAGCTTCGCCAGCTAGCTGATTCGTTCAGATGTGACGTAGTAGAGGTGATCGGTCATACGGATGGACAAGCCGTCTTGATGCTCTCCAATTTAGATCGCCTATTCACCGCTAGTGCCGATACCCTATCCACAAGCTTGGTACCGGGGAGTAACGCTGATCTTGGACTAATGAGGGCTTGGGCTGTCGCAATAAGACTGCGAGCGGCAAAAACACTTCGAGGTCTAACCTTTTACGGCTACAGCGCGGGGCAGGCGATCGACATCGATGGTTCGTACGCCGCTGCCGGTGACCGATCAGATCGGCCTGAGCGTCGTCGAATTGAGCTTCGCCTTCGAAGGTCTGCGAAGATTACGAACGCAACGGCGACACGCTGACCCGAAGCGCCTGGAGCGCTCAAGTCTCGGACAGTTTCTTCTCTAACGCGCTGCCCTTCGCCAGCACCTTCTGGGCAAACTTCTTTCTTTCCCGCGACGCTTTGAGCATCTCAATAGTGTCAATCGCGAGATCACGGACGCCGGTGATGTAGTCTTCTCGTTTGTCGGTGACTAATGGGAAAACCTGTATATCGATCCCAAAGGCATTAGAGGCGTTCATGATCGTTGCGGCCGGACGTCTGTAAACCACGAGTGTGTAGGACGGTGACTCCAGGTCGAAAGCCTTGCCAAACTCTGCTCGCAGATCGTGCGAGGTGAGCAGGCCCCTGCACTTGCATTCCAGTATCCACTCGATTGTTGTCAGATCTCGAGGATTTGGCGAAGACGTGCAAAGCAGGTCAGGTTTGGCTCGCAGTCGCGATTTCGTCAAGGGCAATGTGGGACGGGTCCAAAGGTACAGATCGCGAGCTCCAGACCTTACAATAATCGGTCCACCTTGTCCAAATACGTCGACTACACGGCGGCCTCGACTCTGAAACTGCGAAAGTGTTGCGAGAAGGCACATTGCCTCCAATAGCGCGCCCTTAAATGAAATCCAACCCCGTAGCTTGAGATAATTCCTTTTCAAGATTCGTGTTTCGGGATCGGGCGAGTCATTGATGAAATCTGCGGCTGTTCGCCAATTGTTTCCCTCCGCTTGAGCGCGCTCCAAGAAGCGAGATGTCTGGCGTTCTTGAAACATCGTGAATCTCGCCTGCAAACTCGACTCAGTGAATGGCTCAACACCAGCCCGCGGCGAGAAGCATGTCAAGTCATACATGGGCGCAATAAGTCGCGCCAATGCTAGGACGCTCTTTGCCATCGTTTTGAAGTCTTCAGCGCCAACAATCGCTGTGTCCTGAGCGAGCTTCCACCGCGAGCCAATTGGTGTGTGTGGCACGGTTGTACTCTTCCTCACAGAGGAACGATCAGGGCAGCAGTGCGAGGATGGTTAGCAAAGAGCCTAAGGCGAGAATCACCGCGCATCCGAGGCTAGTCCGGTTATAGATCCGATTGTAGGCCGCCTTTCTCGGGTTCGTTAGCCAACCAAACCCACGCGGCGCTTTCAAGCCGAGTGAGTGGCGAATGAGACGTTTTAGAGACGTCCGAGCGGCGATCCGCTTAGTCAGCGAAGGTATTCGGAATCCAAAGCGCATGATGAATTCTCGATGCGGTTTTGTTGATCTTGTAGCTGGACGTAATTAGCCCGGCGCAGAGAGTCTATTGGGAGGGGCTGACATCGCCAGTATGAGAGAAGGTGATGACGCAGTCTCTGTGTAGGTAAAGACTTACCGAGCGCGGTTCTGCTGGCGATTATGGGGGACCGTATTCTCGAAGGATTACAACGCAATGATACGGCTCCTGATTCTGCTTGCCTGGGTTGCTGGCCCACTCACAGCTCAACAACTCGAAATCCACTTCCTCAATGTCGGCCAAGGTGATGCCGCGATCATTCAGGAAGGGGCCCGCACGGCCGTCATCGACGCCGGCACTTCCACAGGTATCGGTGGATTCCTCAAGAGCTTTGTCAATGACACCGTCGATCTCCTAATCGCGAGTCATCCGCATGCCGACCACATCGGCGGGATGCCCGAGTTGCTCCAAACCCATGTCGTGCGGTTCTATCTCGACAACGGGATCCCCTACACCACCGCGATCTACCGCCAAACCATGAACGCCGTGCGCACGAGCGGGGCGCAGTATCTGACGGCCACCAATCGCACCATCGCCCTCGGCGCCGCCCAGCTCCACGTCCTGGCACCCCCACCGAACACCACGATCAACAACGCGTCCGTTGGCATCCTCGTTGAGTACGGGCAGTTTCGTGCTCTTTTCACCGGTGACTCGGAGCAGGAAGAGCTGCGCTACTGGCTCGCCTCTGCCGCGATCCCGCGCGTCAACGTGCTCAAGGTCGCGCATCACGGGAGCCAGAACGGCACCAGCACTGGCTGGATCGCCGCTACGAAGCCTCAAGCGGCTATCATCTCGGTTGGAGCCGGGAACTCCTACGGGCATCCATCAGCACTTGTGATCGCTCAATGGGAGAATGCCGGCGCGCGCGTGTACCGCACCGATCGCGACGGTACGGTCTTTGTCGTCGCGAATGAAGACGGCAGCTTCGTCATCACGACCGATCGTGCCGATCCGAACGGCGTCGTGCAGTTCCGGCCCTTCACCGAAGACTCGGTCGCACCGGCCATCGCGCCCGTCGAGGCTAGATCGCCAGCTTGCTGTCGCGTGTGCTCGACCGGCAAAGCATGCGGCAACGCCTGCGTCAGCCGCGATCGCCAATGCCACCAGCCCGCCGGCTGCGCCTGCAACGCCAAGCCATGAAGACCGCGTTCTACGCCGTGGATCGGCTCGAGCGAGACGTGGCGGTTCTCGTGAGCGACAAGGGTGAGACGATCGAGATGCCGCGCCTCGAGCTGCCGACCGGCGTCCGTGAAGGATCGGTGCTGCGCGTGCGCTTCGGCGCGCAGAACCTACCCGATTGGTCGAGCGCGGTGATAGACAAAGAAGAGGAGGAGCGTCGGCTGAGAGAAGCGAGGAGGCTGCTGGATGAGATGAAGCGGACCGATCCGGGAGGGGACATCACGCTCTAATCACATTGTCACACTCCCCCCTCACCTTTCACCGTTATGGACCTCGGTCCCGTCATCCGCATCATAGCCGGCAGAAATCGCAGTGCACCAAGCTGTCGTTTGTGTGGGACCGGAGCCCGTAGAGACTAATCTGATCTACTGGAGGAGTTTTACCACTCCGAAAACAAGAGCGGCCGTCGTCGCCGCCTGCGCGACCCAGAAGCCGAACAGGCGCTTGGTGAGGCGCGTCTCGAGCTGCGCGAGCCTCTGCTCGAGCTTCGCGTCGAACCGCGCGAAGTTGAGCTCGTTCAGCTCCCGGAGGTCGGACCGATATGTCGCATCGACCATATTGAACCAGTCCACGAGTTCGTTGGCAACGTCATCGCCAAACTTTTCATAGAACTTGCGCGACAGTTTGGCGGTGACCGGCATACGAGCTCCTGGAGGATGCCAGCCTACTATAACAGTACGCTCGACAAACCCTGGTATCAAGAAAACGCGGCACCTCTCACCAACGTCGCACCCCAGCCCTAGACTCCTATCATGACAGCCCGTCAGACCGTCCGGCCGTCCGACCGACCGTCCAAAACCGAACGCTGGCTTAACCTTCTCGCATTCCTTCTAGGCCGGCACTATCCGGCCCCTCGAGAGGAGATTCTCAGCCAGGTCTCCGACTATAAGGAGGACTGGATCGGCGGCGACGCTCGGGCGCGCGAGTCGGTCCGCCGCAAATTCGAGCGCGACAAGGCCGAGCTGAAGGACCTCGGCGTCACGCTCGAGCCGCTGAAAGAGAAGGTCCTCGCGAATCACTCCGATCAGGAAGTCGAAGCCTACCAGCTCAAGCCGCGGGACTTCTATCTGCCATATCTGCGAGCACCAGGCCGCGGCAGTGCGCACCCCTACTTCCTGCACGAAGTGGCGCTCGGCTCAAACGATCTGCCCATTCTGCGCCGCGCCGCCGAGCGCATCGCTGCGCTCACGGATACGCCCCTCGGCGGGGCCGCACGCTCGGCGATTCGGAAACTCGCGTTCGATCTCCCGGAGCTGAGTGTCGGCCCCGAAGAGCGCGCGTTTACGGCTCCGACCGAGGTCTCAGCTCAATTCGCGACTCTGAGACAAGCAGTCGAACAGCGCCGCGCGGTGCGGTGCCACTACTACACAATCCGACGCGACGCCGAAGGGGAGCGCGTGATCGAGCCATACGGCCTGATGCTGTCGTGGGGCCACTGGTACTGCGTCGCGCGGGCATACGATCGCGACGCGCTGCGAGTGTTCCGGCTCGATCGCATGAAGGACGTCTCTATTGTAGAAGGGGAGAAGGCCGAGTTTGCCGTACCTAAGGGATTCCAGATCGCGACCTATCTCAACCGCGCACCCTGGGAGCTGTCGGACGACAAACCGGTGACCGTCCGCGTCCGCATCAACTTCCCGCAGTCGCGCTGGGTCATCGGCGAGAGGCTCGGCAAAGTCGTCAAGGCGGTGACCGACGACGCCGGCTCGGAATTCGAATTCGCAGTTCGCACTGCCGACCCCTTCGTGCGTTGGCTGCTGCCCATGGGCAAACAGGCCGAGGTCCTCTCCCCGCCGTCGATCAAGCATCAGCTCGAAGCGGCGCGCTCGGCGCTCCGCGCCGTCTACCGGTAGATGCCCGACACCGCCGTCACCCAAGCTCCACGGCTCATCGAGCTCATCGCCTGGCTGTCACAGGGTGACAACCGAGGAACGATCGCGTACAAAGCGGCGGCCAGGAAGTTCGGTGTGTCCGAAGCGCAAATTCGGGACGACCTCGACGTTCTGGTGCGCCTGTCGGACGAACACAAGGATTTCCTCGCAAGCGTGCGCGTCGCCATCGTTGCCGACGGCTTCACGGTAGTGAGCCGCGGCCCATTTCGCCGCCCCATTCAGTTCAGCGCCGAGGAAGGCCTCGCGCTGCTGCTCGGCCTTGGGGCGGTGCAGGGCGGGCGCGGCGTCGCCTCGAAGTTCAAGAAGGGCACCGAGACGATCGAATCGGCCTACGCCATCGGCTCGGCGCCGAGCGCCGAGCTCGATGGCGTGTGGGCTGTCGCACGTCAGGCGCGGGACGAGCAGCAGAAGCTCGACATCCTGTACTGCGGATCGGACGGTGAGCCCTCGGCGCGTATCGTGCATGTCCATCAGATTGTCGAAAGCGTGGGGCGGTGGTATGTGATCGCGTGGTGTGAGACCGTCAAGGAATTCCGCCGTTTCCGCGCCGACCGGATCCTGGAGGCCAAGGTCCTGACCCAGGATTTCCGTCGTCAGGTGCTGTTCAAGCCCGTGAAAGACCCGGCGGAGCTGCTGCGCGCGGATGAGACCGTGGCGGCGCAGGTCGCGTTCAGCGCCAAGATTTCTCGCTGGCTGAGGGAGCGTTATCCTCGCGGTCGTGACACGGGCGGCCGATACATCGTGACTTTCCACGTTGCCGATCCCGCGTGGTTCGTGCGCGAGATTCTCCAATACGGGGCCGAGGCCGAGGTATTGGGACCTGAGAGCCTGCGGGAGGCGATGAAACGGATGTGCGATGAGTGAGGACGGGCCGATCTATTGCGCGAGGCCGGCGATCGAAGCGCTGTTGGTCGATCGGGAGGCCTTGATCCGGTGCATGCGCCTGGCGCTCGAGGAGATGCACAGCCGGCGCCGGCTCACGCCGCTTTGCACTGGTGAGCTGGATATCGTGCAGCTCATCAGGTATTGGGACAGCGTGTTCGGATGGATAAAGGAGCAACACGGGGAGCAGCTCGTCTTCATGACGAGGGTAGGGAGCCCCGGGGCCACGGCCCGGGGCTAAACGAAAGCGAAAGCCGGAGAGCTGTTGCTCCCCGGCTTTCGTGGCGTAGCGAAACTGGCTACGCAGAGACCTCGCACGCGCATGAAACATCGGCTTTGGAATCAGCCGAGTCAATAGGTAGGCGAGGGTGCTGGTGATGGGATTCGAACCCGTGTGCTGAAGCACCGGCTCGGCCACTACGCGAGCCCTTAAGGGCTCACGCCTTCGCCGAGCCGGCGTTTCAACGCACGGCAAAACGGATTGCAATGTCCCACCCAGTCCTCAGATTCTGACTCCATGCCCCACCGCCTCTCCAAGTCCCGCTACACCGCCGGCGTGCAGTGCCACAAGCTCCTCTGGTGGATCGTGCACGACCCCGACGCCATCGAGCTCCAACCGGACAAGGTGCTCCAGGACCGCTTCGACCAAGGCGCCCAGGTCGGTGCGCTCGCCCGCGATCGCTTCCCGGGCGGTGTGCTGGTCGACCTGCCGTACTACGCGACCGACGAGCGCATCACGCTCACCCGCAAGCTGATCGACGACGGCATACCCACGATCTTCGAGGCCAGCTTCATGGCCGACAACACCTACGTCGCCGTCGACGTCCTCAACCGCCAAGCCGACGGCTTTCACATGACCGAGGTGAAATCGTCGTCGTCGCAGAAAGAAGAGCACCTCGCCGACGCCGCCGTGCAGGTCCACGTCCTGAACCGCAGCGGCATCGACGTGCGCGGCGTGGACATCATGCATCTCAACAAGGAATGCCACTTCCCCGATCTGAGCAATCTGTTCGAGCGCACCGACGTGACCGACGCGGTCCAGCCGCTGCTCGGCAAAATCGGCTGGGAGATCGACGCGCAGCTCGCCATGCTGGCCGGCCCGCTGCCCGATGTGCCGATCGGCAGGCACTGCTTCGAGCCGCGCGAGTGCCCCTTCATGGATCGCTGCTGGCCCAAAGACAACGACCACATCATCCGGCTGTTCAACGTGGGCGGCAAAAAGGCCTGCGATCACATGCTCACCGGCGTCCACAAGATCGGGGACCTGCCACCCACCCAAAAGCTCCAGCCCGCCCAGAAACGGCAGATCCGCGCGATGAAAGAGAACCGGCTCGTCGTCGAACCCGGTCTCGCCCAGGCGCTCGAGCCGTTCAACGTCAAACTCGGCTTTCTCGATTTCGAAACGATTCAGCGCGCGGTGCCGGTCTGGCCCGCCATGGTTCCCTGGGAGCAAGCCGCGGCGCAGTTCAGCTACCACGAGCGCCAAGCCGACGGCACCTACACCCACGCCGAGTTCCTCGCCGAAGGCTCCCACGAC
>WNFY01000046.1_pt1 | contig 74309 bp, 57 predicted proteins | sample 5400091 | NCBI WGS metagenome assembly WNFY01 (sample SAMN13153364, study PRJNA577476) | soil metagenome | isolation source: 60 cm soil or saprolite under grassland replicate 1 | place: USA:California | collected 2016-06-15
CCTCGGTCGGGCTCGCCCCGGTCCGGGCAGCCGCCGACCTCGACGACGTGCTCGGCCGCGCCGACGCCGCCATGTACCAGGCCAAAACCATGCCCGGGCGCGCCTTCGTAGCCGGCTCCTACCAGGAGCAGACCTGGCTCCCCGAGTCGGGCCCCGCGTTCGCCTGGCTACCGGAGGCCGCCGGGCGCTGACCCGGGGAGCCAGCACACCTCGACGGTCAGTCGTCGAACTTGTCGGGGAAGGCGCGGATGATTCCGGAGCTGAGCAGGTCGGCCATCGCCAGGATGTGCAGGTGCGCCTGCTCGTAGTCATCGATGTCGTCGGCGTAGTTGCCCTGCAGGTGGTCGACCGCCTCCTTCAGCGTCTGGTCCAGATGCATCTGCATGGCCTCACGCATCGTGTCCTGCGGCCAGAAGCGCGGGTTGGCCGCGGCCAGGAAGTCGGCGATCTCTTGACCGTTGGCGTACCAGGCGGTCTTGGCGGCCTCCACTCCGGCGGTGTCGCCGGCCTTCGCGGCCAGCACCAGGGTGACCGCGCCGGAGATGTGCTCGTGCAGCAGGGCGGCGAGCTGGTCGCCGGCGGCCTGGCCGAAGTACGGCACGATCGCCGCCCCGATGTCGTCCTGGTTGCGCTGCAGCCGGCCCAACGTCGGGACGGTGTCCGGCAGCGCCTCGCCGTTGGCTCCGCCGACCGCGCTGACGATGGTCAGCCGGGTCCAGGTGACGTGGTCTTCCCAGAGCTTGCGCATCTGGTCGTGGAACGCGACCTGTTGCGGCCCCTTCGGGAAGAACGTCGAGGACGGCTTCGTGCTGACCGTGCTGGTATCAGCGCCGGCCTGGCTGCTGACCGCGGCCACGATCCCGCTGATGATGCCCATCGCCGCGAGCAGCGAGACGACCCGTCGCGTCCCAGTAAGTCTGATCATCATGTCCGTCCCGGTCGATGAGGTGAAGCCTGGAGGTGCCGCATCCTAACGGCCCTACCCGCGACGGACGGCCATTACCTGCGATACGTTGCCGAGGTGCAGCAACGCATCAGTCTGGTCACACTCGGCGTCGCCGACCTGGCCCGGGCCCGGACGTTCTACGAGCGGCTCGGCTGGCAGGGGCAGGAGATCGAGGAGACGGTGTTCTTCCAGGCCGGGGGCCTCGCGCTCGTTCTGTGGGGGCGCGGCAAGCTCGCCGACGACGCGGGCCTCGAGGACAAGAGCACCGACGGCTTCGGCGGGATAATCCTGGCGCACAACGTTCGGTCCCGAGTCGAGGTCGACGACGTGCTGCGCGCCGCGGCGGACGCCGGAGCCGAGGTCACCCAGCCGGCGCGGGAGACCTTCTACGGCGGCTACGCCGGCTTCTTCTCCGACCCGGACGGCCACGTCTGGGAGATCGCCTACAACCCGGGCTTCGCGCTCGGCGAGGACGGTGCGATCACCATTCCCGACTTCGGCATCGATCGACGCTGACCCAGGACGCCTTCGAGCGGGGCGTGGTCAGCCCACCCGCGGCCGGGCTGACCAGGCTTCGGCGTCGTCACGCGACCAGCAGCAGCGGCGGCGCCCAGGCGACCGGCCCGGCGAGCCGGGCGACGGCTTGCGGTGACCCGAGTCCGGGGCGCCAGGCGAGCACGTGCGCGTGGTCGCCGTCGCTCACCGTTGCGAACACCCAGCCGCCGTCGTTCGCGAAGCCGAGTCCGGCGGCGGTCTTCGGCGCGAGCTCCAGGCCGGGGACGACGTCGAGCCGGCCGGTGTCCAGGTGCAGCACCACGACGTCGGACGGCGGGAGCGGGTGCCCGGTGTCGAAGTGGGTGTCGCTCGTTGCCCGGGCGAGCTGGAACGCGACCCGGCGGCCGTCCCGGCTGACCGACCCGGACGATGCCGGGACACGCCCGCTGGGCAGCCGGTAGCGCCCGCGCACCTGGCCGGTGCGGAGGTCGATCCGGGTCACCGTGCAGGACGCGGTGGCCTCGCCCTGGTCGCACTGGCCCAGCAGCAGGACCTGAGTGGCGTCGGTGGCCAGCGGCTGCCCGACGCCGAGGGTCCGTACCGGCCGGGCGGTGCCGGGATCGACGACCACGACATGCGGCGGCCCGCTGGTCGGGTGGACCGGGCCGACCGCGATGACGACGCCGGCGCTGGTGTCGGCCACCGGGTAGGCCTGCGGCGGCAGGGTGAGCGACCGGCCGCCACCCAACGGGCGCAGCACCACCGGGTTGTTCGGGGCGGCCGAGTCCGGGTAGTCCACCGCCCAGACCCGGGCCATCCCGCCGAGCAGATCGCTGACCGGGGCGCTGGCGACCAGATGCGCGGTGCGGCCCTCCAGCCGGTAGACCCGGCCGGCGCCGCCGTCGCACGGCGCGGACAGCACGTACACGGCGGCCGCGGCCGGCACGAGCTCGCCAATCACGTGCTGGGCATCCGCTGGTATGCCGCCGACCGGCCGGACCGTCCCGGTGTCGGTGTCGACGAGGCGGACCCCGTACCCGCCGACCAGCACGCGGACGCCGGTCCGCTCGGCCAGCGGTTGCAGGCTCATCAGCGGCCGGTACGCGGTGGTCCCGCAGGCACCGGCAGACGACGGCCACGGTGCGGGCGACGGCGCGGTCGGCGCCAGCACGCTGGTCGGCGACCCTTCCGCAGCGGGAGTGCCCGGGTGGTCGGGGCGGACCACCACGTACCCCCCAGCCGCCACCACCGCGAGGACGCCGGCGGCCAGCCATACCCAGCGGGGCGGCCCGGAACGACGAGGCCCGCCTTCGAGCACGTCGCTCACCCGGCCAACATAACCCCGGGAAGCCGGGCCGGCGGGCTCTGCGCCGGCGGCAGTTGATCAGGCGACGGCGGCCGCGTCCGCGCGCGGCGGCCTTGTGGTCGACCGGTGCTCGGCGATGCGGCTCGGGGTCGAGCCCGGCTTCTGCTTGGTCACGAAGGCGAGCCGGGCGGCGGCAAAGCCGTTGCGATCGGTGAAGAGGTCGCGACTCATCTCGGCCAGCTCCTCGGCCCGGTAGGCCTCCAGCGGCTTGCGCCGCTCGTCGCTGGCGCGCCGCTGCTGCTTGGCCGCGAGCGCCGCGGCGTGGTCGGGCCGGCCGGCCAGCCGGTGGGCGTACTCGGCGACCGCGGCGTCGAACGCGTCCCGGTCGTGGGGCAGGGCGGCGTCGGCGAGGCCGAGCGCGACCGCCTCCCGGCTGCCGATCGGCAGGCAGTCCGCGGTCAGGCGCTCCGCCTGGTACCGGCCGACCCGGCGGGGCAGCGTGTGGGTCCAGTACTCCGAGCCGAAGAGGCCCATGGTCCGGTAGTGCGGGTTGAGCACCGCGCCGTGCCGGACGAGCACGCGGTCCGCGCCGAGGGCGAGCATCACGCCTCCGGCGCCGGCGTTGCCGGCCATCGCGGTGACGACGACCTGCCGGGTGCTGGTGAGAATCTGCCGGCACACGTCGTCGATCGCGACGATGTTCCGCCACCCTTCCAGCGCCGGGTTCGGCGCGGCCTCGATGACATTGAGGTGGATGCCGTTGGAGAAGACGCCACCGTCGGGTCCGCCGCCGCGGATCACCAGGACCCGGGTGTCCTGCTCGGCCGCGTGCCGCAGCGCGGTCTCCAGCCGCCGGCACTGCGCGGTCGACATGGCGCCGTTGTAGAAGTCGAAGCTGAGCACGCCGACCCGGCCGTCGCGCCGGTAGCCGATCTCCCGGTACAGGTGGCGCTGGTCGGCGTCGACCGGGGTGGCCCACTCCGGCACACCGGCCAGCCGGTCGGCCAGCGCCATCGTGGCCGGCAGCTTGATGGTCCGATCCCCGGCGGGCGTGGCTCGCAGGTGGCCGAGCCAGACCCCGCCGGTGCCGGCCCGGACCAGGACCGCGCCGTGCCGCCGGGCGGCGATGGTGCCCGGCTCGCCGGCCGGCGGCCGCCCGAGATGCGCGTCGTAGGCGTAGAACGGCAGCCCGCACAGCTCGGTCAGCACCCCCGGGGAGCCGTCGGCCGCCCTCACCCGGCGCACGATGTGCTCGGCGTCCTCGGCCCAGTCGAACGCCCGGTCCGGTTGGCGCAGCAGCGGCCGGAGCCGCCCCAGCACCTCCGGCCCGGTGTAGTCCAGCGGCTCGGGGACGAACCCGGGGTCGGCGGCCCTCTGCACGACATCGTGGATCAGGTCGATCGCGGCATCGGCCACCGGGCCGTTGTACAGCGCGCTCTTGCGGGGCGGCCCGGCCGGCAGCGGGAACGTGCGGGAAGCCCAGATGTCGCCGGCGTCCATCTCCTCCACCGCCTGCAGGGCGGTGACCCCCCACCGCCGGGCGCTCTCGGTGATCGCCCAATCCAGGGACGACGGGCCCCGGTCGCCGCGTGGCCCGGGGTGGATGATGATCGTCCGCCGGTGCCGCCAGATCTCCTCCGGTACCCGGTCCTTCAGGAAGGGGCAGATGATCAGGTCCGGGTCGGCAAGCTCGACCGCCTCCCGCATCGCCTGCGGGCTCACCGACAGCTCGACGTTCACCTCGTGCCCGGCGCGGCGGAGCTCGAGCCACACGCGCTGAGTCAAGCCGTTGAACGCGGACACAAGCAGAAGAATCCTCATCGCCGCCACTCTCGAAGGAGGCCCGAGCGTCGACCTAGATACGAGCCGCCTGCGGGCCTCGGTTCACGCCAGCTGCCCGGCCTCAGGCCCGGGTTGCGGCGCGGCTGGGCAGCGAGATATTACTCTCTGCACCTACTCATAACTCAACGTGCCGGCGGCTCCGCCGGCCAAAGGGAGCCGCCGTGCGGCCGGCGCCCATCGGTTCGAGCCGGTGGGCGCCGGCCGTGCCTCACCGAGCCGTGGCGCCCGCGGCGTTGACCAGGCCGCTACCGAAGAACGAGGTGTGCCCGTCCGACCCGCCGTGGCAGCGGAGGCGCTCGTCATTGGGCCCCAGCGGCTGCCAGTTGGCCGGGCAGGACATCGGCGTCGCGGTGCGCTCGACAGCCGCTGCCACCGCCGACGGGCTCCAGCCCGGATGCAGCTGCTTGACCAGCGCCGCCACGCCGGCCGCGTGCGGCGAGGCCATCGAGGTCCCGTTGATCCAGACGTAGGCGGCGGTCCCGGCCGCCGTCGTCACTCCGGGGAACGCCCCGTTGAGCGGGTCGAGCGCCTGGAACAGGACCCCGGTCGGGGACGTCGCGGCCAGGACCGCGTCCTGGACCGTGGCGCTCGCCGCGAAGTAGTCGCCGCCCGGGGCGGCCACGTCGCTGCTGACATCCGAGTAGCTGGCGATGTTCATGGTGTAGCCCGGATACCCGACGGGACCGGTCGCGCTGACCGTCAGCACGCCCGGCAGCTCGGCCGGCAGCACCCGGCAGTTGTTCCCCACCTCTCGGGTGATGGGCGTGTCGAACGGCCCATCCGGGCTGATCGTGTCCAGGATCGGGTGCTGGAGGTCGACGGACGAGTTGCCGGCCGCCGCCACCAGGAGCACGCCGTGCTGCTGGGCGTACCGAGCGGCGCTCTGCAGCTCCCGCATCAGCGCCCGCTGCCCCGCGTCGTTGCCGCAGTAGAACAGCCAGGGGTCGGCGAACAGGCTCATGTTGACGATGTCGATGTGGTGATCGCCGGCGTAGCGGAGCGCGTCGGCCACCGCGTAGCCGTAGCAGAAGGTCGACGCCGTGCAGGCCTTGAGCGCGACGATGGTCGCCTCGGGCGCGACCCCGGCGACGCCGATTCCGTTGACCGGCGACGCGATGATCGAGGCGACGTGCGTGCCGTGCCCGTAGAGGTCTTGGACGGCCGCCTTGTTCGAGCAGTCGCCGTTGCCCGCCTCGATCGGGTTGCTCAGCCCGGCGAGGATGGTCGGGTCGTCGCTCCGGACGAAGGAGCAGGAGTCGGCGAGATCCAGGTTCGGCACGATGTCCGGGTGCCGCAGGTCGACGCCGCCATCGATGACTCCGACCCGCACGCCGGCTCCGGTGGCCCGAGCGTGGGTCGCGGCGTCGGCATGGATCACCGCCATGTCCTACTGACACCGGGCGAGTGGCTCGGAGTTCGGAACGGCGTAAACGCCGCCGAAGATGTCGGCGCAGAGCTGCTGTTCGGTCGCGATGGGCACCGCTTCGGCGCGCTGCCCGGAGGCTGACGCGGACGGCGCCGAAACCAGGCTGGCGATCGCCAGCGCCAGGGCTGCGGCGGCCACCATTCGCCAACGTGCCTTCATGGGTCCCCTCTCGGCAGGATGGATCCCCAAACGCTAGTGCCCGCCGGCAGATCCGCGCTGGCCAACTGACAACGATCCGGCGCAGGTCCACCGCCCGTCCGCGGCAGGATCCACAGTGCCCTTTCGCGCCGTTCGTTCCGTACCGGACAGTCCTCGACCGACGTGCCGCGCGGCAGGCGCCGCGAGTCCTAGCTCACCGGTGCCTTGGACCGCAGGATCTCCAGGAACTCGCGCATCCACGCCGGATGGTCCGGCCAGCCGCGGGCGGAGACCATCTGGCCGTCCACCACCGCGGCCGCGTCGACGAACTCGGCGCCGGCGGCCCGCACGTCCGGCTCCAGCGCCGGGTAGGCGGCGGTACGCCGGCCCTGCAGCGTGCCGGCGGCGGCGAGCACCAGCGGCGCGTGGCACAGCTGCGCGACCGGCTGGTCGCCGTTCATGAAGTGCCGGACGATCCGCTGCACGTCCGGGTCGTTGCGGATGTACTCCGGTGCGCGCCCGCCCGGGACCACCAGCGCGGCGTACTGCGTCGGGTCGACGTCGGCAAACGCCACGTCCGCCGGCCAGGTGTAGCCCGGCTTCTCGGTGTACGTGTCATAGCCCTCGACGAAGTCGTGCACCACGAACTGCAGTCTCTTCACCGACGGCGCGGCGATGTCGACCTGGTAGCCCTCCTCGACCAGCCGCTGGTAGGGGTACATCACTTCGAGCGACTCGGCGGCATCGCCGGTGATGATCAGCACCTTGGCCATGGTGGACCTCCGCTGGCAGACAATGGGAGCGACCGCCCTCGATCCTGTCAGAACCGGGTGTGCTCCAGCCAGTGGCCGACCGGCTTCGGGTCGCCGAGCACCTCGACCGGCGGATGGTCGGCCGGCGCCCAACCCCCACAGCGGCACGGCCGGCCCAGCCTCCCGAAGCTCGGCCACGAGCCGGGACGGACCGGTGAGCAACCACTCCCCCGCTCGGCGGCTCCCTCCGGCAGTCGCCGATCGGGCACCTCCCGGAGCCGCACTCGCTCGGTGGCCCGCGCCGGTCCCAGGTGCTCGGCCAGCGCCGCCACCGTCCACTCCGGACACGTGGGCACCGACACCGAACAGGAAGTCCGCGCCGTTGCCGGCTCGACGCGCAGGGTCAGCTCCAATGGCGTGCCCTACTAACGGGCAGCGCAGTCGCCGGGCGCGCGGGGGTCAGAATTCGTCCCGCCGGCGCATTCGCCTGGGTCGGGCGTCGGGATCGTAGATCAGCCGGTAGGCCGGTTCGGCCCAGATGGCCTGCAGCCGGCTGACCGGTTGCGGGCGGTGCTGGCGAGCCTGGCCGGGCGGTCGCGGTCCGCGCCGGCCGTGGGCGTGCCATGTGTCGAGGGCGGCGGCGGCGTCCCGCCAGATGTCGAACGCGGCGACGGGGTCGAGCAGCGCCGGGTCGTCGGCGGGCCGGCCCAGATGCTCCGCCCACACCTGCAGTCGCAGGTCCCGAGGCAGTCGCCGGGCACCGTCGCCATGTCCCGGTAGGTCGCGTGGCTCCCGCTCGTCGGCGGTGGGATCGACGACGGCGCAGGTCAGCTCGCTGTCGCTGGTCCAGGAGCGGCGATTGAAGTTGTCCGAGCCGCAGGTCAACCACAGGTCGTCGACGATGCAGATCTTGGCGTGGACGTAGATCGGGACACCGGCGGCGTTCTCCAGGTCATAGATCCCCACCCGCTCGGCGGCGGTCTGCCGCAGCAGCCGCATCGCCCGGAGTTGGCCGAGCCGGTTCGGCGGCCCGGTCAGCCGCCCGTCATCGTCCGGATAGCGCGGAACGACGGCGATCACCCGAAGGTCGGGGGATCGCTCGAGCGCCCGGCTGAGGTGCCGGGCGACCACCCCGGACCACAAGTACTGGTCCTCGACGTAGATCAGGCTGCGAGCGAGGGCGAACGCCTTGGCGTAGGCACGCGCGACGCTGCGTTCGCCATCGGGGGCGAACGGGTATCCGGGCCGCTTGCGGCCGTAGGTGCGCAGCACCTGCACGGCGTGCGGCCCGGCCGGCGGCGGGTCGGGGAACGCCTCGGGCAGTGGCCGCGGATGGCGCGGCATGCGGGCCAGCCGCTGGAGCACCATCCGGTAGGGCGTCCGCCGGTCCAGCGGGTGCGGGTCGTCCCAGCGCTCCACGAACGTGCGCAGCAGGTCACCGACGACCGGTCCGCGAAGCTCCAGCGCGGCGTCGTGCCAGGGTGCGTGGTCGCCGTATCGGCGGTCCATCGGCTGCTGCTGCGGATCCCCACGATGTCCGGCGTCGTCGCGCCGGCCGTGGCAGAGGTCGATGCCGCCGACGAAGGCGAGATCCCGCTCGGGTCTGTCCCGGTGCCGAAGGACGATCAGCTTCTGGTGATGCGAGCCGAATCGTCGCACCCGCTGGTCGAGCAGCACCTCGGCGCCTGCCTCGTTCAGCTCGGTGCCCAGCCGCTGGTTCTCCTGGGCGCTGAAGCTCAGCTGGTCAGAGTGCGAGCGCCACAACAACCCCCGCACCTCCGCCCCGGAGCGGGCCAGGTCGCGCAGCAGGTCGCCCACGGCCGGGCCGTCCGGCACCAGCCTCTCGTCGGCATCCCCGCGCCAGTCGGTGAAGTAGACCCGGTCGCCGGCGCGCAGCTCACACAGCTCGTGATGCAGCCGGCGGAAGTAGGTGGCGCCGTGGACTAGGGGGCGCACCAGATTGCCCGGCACCCACGATCGTCCAGCCGCACCGATCCGGTCGATGCCGGTCGCGGGGTTGCCCCGCTCCTCCTGGGTGAGGAACCAGCGTTCCGCCGCTTTGTCGATCACCGCCGGCTCTGTCACTCCTACCTGCCGGCGTTCATCGACGTAGGCACGGCAGCGCCCGGGCTCAGGGTGACCTCGGCGGTCTGCCGCAGCCGTGCGCTCCGCTCGTCGACCGGCTCGGCACACTCGAACGCCACCGTGACGGACCGGCCGTCGACGGTCAAGGTCGCCAACTGGTTGCCGAAGAACGGACCGGCGACCCGGTCCCAGGACAGCGGCGGCGCTGGCAACCGGGCGAGCCGGGCGACCAGCCGCCCCAGCAGCTCTGCGGGCCGGCTCCAACCCAGCCGGAAGCCGAACCGCATCGACCGCGGCACCCCCTGATGCACCGGCGAGCACACCAGCTGGTAGACCGCACCGTGAGCCGGCTCCCGGCCAGCCGGCTCGGGGTAGCGGGCGCGGGCGACGTACCCGTGATGCACGTCGCCGGACAGCACGCACACCGTCGCCGGTGGACGGTCACCTTCATACTGTCCCGCGGCGACCCGGCCGAGAAGCCTGGCCAGCCGGTCGAACGACTCGCGGAACGCGGCCCAGTGCTCCATGTCGACTGCGCGTCGCAACCGCTCCGCCACTCGCCCGAGCAGCCGCCCGCGGCGCCCGGCGCACAGGGCCTCGTCCGACGACTCGAGGTCGTGGATCGCCGGCGGCAGCAACCAGGGCAGCGACGTGCCGATCAGCAGGTGGTCGTAGTCACCGTCTACCTGGGACTCGATCCAGCCGAACTCCGGCTCGCTCAGCATCGACCGGCGGGCGTCGGCCAGGATGCGGCCGCACCGGCTGTCGATGACCAGCAGCCGGCACCGGCCGAGGTCGCGCCGGTAGCTCCACTGGGCACCCTTCGCGCCGTCCGCCTCCCGGTCTGCCTGCCGGGCGAACTCCCGCAGCGTCTGCTCGGCGTCCTCGGCAGCGCAGACATTCCGGTAGAGCTGGTCGACGGCCAGCGCGGCCGGAGCCAGGTTCCCGAGGTGCTGGTAGATCCAGTAGGCCATGAGCGCCCCGGTGATCCGTTCGGACCACCACGTGGTGGCGGCGATGTCCTCCCGCCAGGACTGCGAGGTGTTCCAGTCGTCGTGCACGTCGTGGTCATCGAAGATCATCGAGGTCGGGATGGTGGAGAGCAGCCACCGCAACTGGGGATCCGACCAGGTCTCCTGGTACAGGTAGGTGTACTCCTCGAAGTCCGCGACCTGCGTGTACGGCGGCCGCGACACGTCCCGCCGCGCCCTGATCCGACGCTGGGTGATCGGAGATGTCTCGTCGGCGTAGACCTGATCGCCGAGGAGCAGCAGCGCGTCCGGCCACTGCTGCTCCGGTGTCCGGGCCAACCGCTCGGCGTAGGTGTCCAGCGCATCCGCCCCAAACCGGCTGGCCGGGGTCCACGATCTCGGTGCCGCCGCCCGGCAGGATCCGAAAACCAGCCGAAAAGACCGATCCGCGTCGACGGTGCGAATTCGGCTCGGCGGGTACGGCGACGCCGGATCGGGCCAGACCCTCGTGCCGTCCAGCCGCACCTCGTACGGGGTAGTGCTGCCTGGCTCCATGCCGTCGACGCAGACCAGCGCGTAGTGATGGCGACCCACCCGCCAGGTCGAGGCGGACGTGCCGAGCACCTCGACAGTGCATGGACTGTCGGTCTCCACCCACACGGTGGCCGAAGAGGTGTCGACATGGCGGAGCAACGGACCGAGCAGCAGACACGGCACGGATGTGTTCTACCCACCTTGCGATGGTCAGCCACAGCGGCTGCGTCGGGGTGCCGCGTGCCGCGTGCCATCGAGGGTAGATCTGGGCCATGACCACAGAACCCATCGGAGCAGATGGCCGGGCTGCCGGGCCAGCGGGCAGGGTTGCGGTGATCGCGCACCGGAAGAAGTCCGTGGGCGGCGGCCTGGCCGAGCTCCGCACGGTGCTCGCCGCAGAGGCAGTGACCGACCCGCTCTGGTACGAAGTGTCAAAGAGCAGGAAGGCCACCAAGCGAGCCCGGGCGGCGTTGAAGGATGGCGCCGAGCTGGTATTCGTCTGGGGCGGGGACGGCATGGTGCAGCGGTGCCTGGACGCGCTGTCCGGCTCGAAGACGACAGTTGCCATCGTTCCGGCGGGCACGGCGAACCTGCTGGCGAGCAATCTCGGCGTCCCGCACGACCTGTCCGAGGCGGTCCGGATCGGGTTCCACGGCAGGCGCCGGAAGCTGGATCTCGGCGTGGTCAACGGGGAGCACTTCGCGGTGATGGCTGGCGTCGGCTTCGACGCGGCGATGATCCGGGACGCCGACCGCGCGCTGAAGAGCCGGCTGGGCCGGCTGGCTTACGTCTGGACCGGGCTGCGAAACGTGTCCGGCACCGCCAGCAGGATGAGGGTCACCGTGGACGGGGACACGTGGTTCCGGGGCAAGGCAGGTTGCCTGCTGCTGGGCAATGTCGGCACCATAACCGGCGGTGTCCGCGCCTTTCCGAAAGCCCGACCGGACGACGGTTGGCTGGACGTCGGCGTGACCACGGCGCGGAACCCGCTGCAATGGGCGCGGGCGCTCGGCCGGATGGCGTTCGGGCGAGCCGAACGCTCTCCGCTCATCCGGATCACCAGGGGCCGCGAGATCCGGGTCAGGCTGGCCAACCCGATGCCGTACGAACTCGACGGCGGCGCCCGGGGCGACATCACCCGCCTGTCGGCGCGGGTGGTTCCCGACGCTGTCACGGTCCGCGTGCCGCCGGCCGACGGCGGCGAGGTGGCCTGAGCCCGGCGTGTCCACTGGGGACTCTCTCCGTTCGGCACGGTCGGCGAGCGCGGACCGGCGGCTCGGGCTCCGGCTGGTGTTCGCCCTGGTCGCCGTGTTCCTGGTCGGCGTACCGTTCCTGGCGCTCCTCCTGCTGGTGCGGGCGAAGTGGTCGCCGTTGGTACACCTCGACATGGGAGTCGCGGCCGACCTGCACCGGTCGGCGCTGCGGCATCCGAGCCTGGTGCGGACCTGCACGGTGGTCAGCACCGTATTCGACCCGAACGTGTTCCGGGTGGCGGCGACCGGGCTGGCGGTGTGGTTGCTGGCCGACCACCGCCCCCGGCTGGCGAGCTGGACGCTGGTCACCATCTGGGGCGGCGGCCTGCTGGACCTGCTGACGAAGACCGCGCTCGGGCGAGCCCGGCCGGTCTTCGACGTTGCGGTCGCCACCGCGGTCGGCAAGTCGTTCCCGTCCGGTCACGCACTCGGCTCGATGGTCGGCTGCGGGGTGCTGCTGCTGGTACTGCTCCCGCTGGTCCGGGTCGGCCGGCTGCGGTGGTTGTGCTGGCTGACCGCGACGCTGATCGTGCTGGCCGTGGGGTACGCCCGGGTGGCCCTGGGCGTGCATTACCTCAGCGACGTGGTCGCCGGCTGGGTGCTCGGCCTGGGCTGGCTGGCCGCGACGACCGCCGCGTTCCAGGCCTGGCGGCGGGAGCGCGGGACGCGGCCCGTCCAGCCGGCCGCCGAGGGCCTGGAACCCGAACTGCAGGAGGCGCCACGGCATGGGGACGAGTGATTCGGGTAGATCCGCAGACATGATCTCCGCCGCCTCGGTCCGTCACTCCTCGCTGTGGCGTGAGCTCGGACTGGCGTTGCGGCGGGTGGCTCTCCCCGCCGTGGCCATCGCGGCCGGGGTCGTGCTGCTCGGCCTGCTGATCACGCATGTGCTGGAACACGGGTGGCTCGCCCACGAGTCGGTGGTCAACCGAGACCTCGTCCAGGACCGCACGGCCGCGGGCAACACGGCCACCCACCTGTTCACGTTCTTCGCCGAGACACCGACGATCATTGCGCTGACCGCCGCCGCGGCGATCGCCTGCCGGTTCATCTTCCGGCGCTGGCGGGAGTCGGTGTACGTGGTGCTTACGGTGGCCGGGGAGACGCTCATCTTCCTGCTGGCCACGTTGCTCATCGACCGGAAGCGGCCGCGGGTGCCGCAACTGGACGACGCCCCGCCCACGTCGAGCTACCCGTCCGGACATACCGCCGCCGCCGTCTGCTTCTACGGCTCGATCGCGGCGATCGTGCTGTGGCGCAGCCGGCACGCGCTGCTCAAGGCCGCGGTCGTCACGCTGGCAGTCCTGGTGCCGCTGCTGGTCGGAGCCAGCCGGCTCTACCGCGGGATGCACTTCCCCAGCGACGTGCTCGCCGGGTTGCTGCTCGGGACGACGTGGTTCTGGGTGACCACCCGGCAGGTGCTGATACGGGGATGGGGCCGGCAGGCAAGCCGGTGGTCGCATTCCACGTCCGCCGCGACAGCGTCGAGAGAGGCGGTCCGATGAGCACGGCGACCCGCGTCCCGCAGACCACGAGGATGCACGAGGACGAGTTGTCCGCCGAGGACGCGTGGACGACGGTGCGCCGCTACCGGAGTTGGCCGCTGGTACGGGACTCGTTCATCCGGTTTCGGTACGGCGACGGCTTCACCAACGCGCGGGCGCTGGCGTTGCAGCTCTGCCTGGCGATCATTCCATTGGTGATCGCCGTCATCGGGCTCGCCGGGACACTCCACCAGACCAAGGTGGCCCGGGTCATGACGCTGACCCTGGAGAACTTCACCCCGGGGGCGAGCAAGGCGGCGCTCGAACAGACGCTGCGGGCCGGGCAGCAACCCGGCACCGGCGGCACGCTTGCGCTCGTGCTGGGCCTGATCGCCGCGCTCGTGTCGCTGACCACCGCGATGGGCCAGGTGGAGCGCGGGGCCAACCGGATATACGGGATCGAGCGGGACCGGCAGACCAGCCACAAGTACGCTCGCGCGTTCCTGAACGCCATCACCGCGGGCATCGCCTCGCTGCTCGGCTTCGTCGTCATCGTCGACGGCGGCGCGCTCGGGGATGCGGTGGCGCGGGTGTCCGGCAAGTCGAGCGCGCCGGGCCTTTGGACAGCGCTGCGCTGGCCACTGGGAATTCTGCTCGCCCTCGCCGCGATCACCGTGCTGCTCAGGTCCGCACCGCGGCGCCGGCAGCCCGGCTACTCCTGGCTCGCCGTGGGCTCCGCCGTCGCTCTCGTGCTGTGGGTCGGCTTCAGCTTGCTGCTCGCGCTGTACGCAGCCGGCAGCGGCGGCTCAAGCTCGATCTATGGCCCGCTGACCGCCGTCTTCGCCCTGCTGGTCTGGGCGAACCTGACCTCCCTCGCGGTCTTCCTCGGAGTGGCGTTCGCCGCCCAGCTCGAGGCGGTGCGGGCCGGCGTCTCGCGGCCGGCGTACCCGGACCCGGAGCTCGCGCCGACCGGCCGCGGCGACCGCACCGCAGCACCGGCCCGCTCGGCCGTCGGGCCTCGGCCGGCGACAACCCGTCGATGACCGCTGCTGCGGTGACGCGGCTAGGTCAGATCGATCCGCTGAATGTGTCGCAGGCGCCGGGGTTTCCGGTGGACCAGCCTTGCCGGTACCACTTCTGCCGCTGCGCGGACGAGCCGTGCGTCCAGGTCTCCGGGTTGACCCGGCCCTGGAACTCGGACTGGATCCGGTCGTCGCCGACCGCGGCGGCGGCATCCAGCCCGTCGGCGATGTCCTGCTCAACATCGGGGTGCGACGCCAGAACGCGGTCCGCTCGTCGACGACCGCGCTCTGGCGGGTCGTCGCTCACCAGCCGAGACTAGGGCCTTGGGCCTGTCTCGGGCCCAGCCTTCAGCCCGGGGTGGCGTGACAATGGGGGTGTGGCGGGCGCGTTGGAGGTCCGGCCGGGTTTAGTGCTGCCGGGCGAGGAGTTGGTCGAGCGGTTCAGCCGGTCGTCCGGCCCGGGTGGACAGTCGGTGAACACCACCGACTCCCGGGTCGAGCTCCGCTTCGACCTGGCCGGCTCGCGGTCGCTGCCGGCCAGCGTGAAGGACCGGCTGCTGCGCCGGCTCGCAGGACGGCTGGTCGACGGCACGATCGTGGTCATCGCCAGCGAGCACCGCTCGCAGCTGCGCAACCGGGAGGCGGCCCGAGCCCGGCTCGCCGCGCTGGTCCGCTCGGCGCTCGCGCCACCGCCGCCGGGCCGCCGCCCGACCCGCCCGTCGCAGGCCGCCCGCGAGCAGCGGCTGGCCGCCAAACGCCGCCGGGCGGACCTCAAGCGCCGGCGGACGATCCGACCCGAGGACTGACATAGGGGGCGGCGCGGCGGCAGTTCTCGGCGACCATACGCTGCGCGAGTTGCGGGTCGCGGGGCCAGACGGAGCCGAAGCTCCGCCAGCATCCCGCCCATGGCGCGACCAGGTGGGGTTTACGCCGATCGCCCGCCAGCTACGACGCACCCGCGGGCGACACCCCTCGGCATCGTGCTCGACGCCGGCATGGCACCGCCCGGTCGGGGGCAGCCTGGTCCCAGGCAGGCAATACCGTCGTCATCGTCCCGCAGCTTTGGAGGTGGCGGAGTGGCCGGTTTCGATGCGGCGACAGCCGTGCGCCGCCGCGCCGGCGACGCCGGGGTCTTCGGCCATGACGTCGAGCTGGACCCGGACTGGCGGATCGGCACCAAGCCGAACGGCGGTTACCTGCTGGCCGTGCTGGCCACGGCGGCGGCAGATGTCGCCGCCCCTGTCACCCCCTAGCCCGCCGAACCGACGCTGGCCCGGCTGGCCCACCGGCCACCACGGGGCGGCGGCGAGGCCGGGCACGCAGCCTCGCCGCCCTCGCCGGGATCAGCCGACCGGGATCGTCAGCGACTGGCCGTAGATGTTCTGATCGAGCCCGTGCGCGTTGGGACAGGTGTCCGGCTCCAACGCCGCCGGCGTGCGGCATTGGTGGACGTCGAACCCGTCCACATAGTCGGTCTCCCGGATGTCGACGCCGGGCAGCACGTCCCGGTTGTCGGTCCAGGCGAGATAGCCGAACAGCGAGCCAGGCGTATCGAAGGCCAGCGCGACCCAGTTGTAGTCGCCCTGGAACGGAAGGGAGCGGTTGCCGAACATCTCGTACGACGGCTGGTTGGTGGTCGACGAGACCGCGCCCAGCGGCGTGAACGTCGTGCCGTCGTCGGACACCGAGGCGTACGTGCCCACCGCATCCGTGCCCGATGCCACCGGGCGGCCCTGCGCGTCGAGCGTGTCGCCGATGGGCAGTTGCACGCTGTACGCATCGTCGGTCCGGTTGTCCTGCCAGATCGCGACGAGCTTGCCACCCAGCGCGTCGACGTCGGAGAAGTACTGGTGTCCGCGGCCACCGGCCCGGTCGACAGGCACCGGCCCCGACCACGTCACCCCGTTGTCCACGGAGCGGATGACGTAGACGACCGAGCGACCGACGAAGCCGGAGTTCGGCCCTGCCGAGCTGTACGAGGTCTGGCTCGGCACGACGGTGGCCGGGTCCACCGCGTTGTAGGTGGCGTAGACGCCGGGCAGCAGGCCGCTCTGGTCGGCGGTGGCCCGCGGCTCCAGCGGCACCCGGAAGAACACGAACCCGCTCGGGCAGGCGCTGGCGCCGTCGCCGCAGTTGCGCGCGCCGTCGGAGGGGAAGTACCGGGTGAACCGGGCGATCTGCCGGCGCGGCTGGAACGAGGCGCCCCCGTTCACCGAGCGGGCGATCGCCAGGCCCTGCGCGTCGATCGCGGCCGGGGTGTCCCGGGTGCCCCAGGTGACGTAGACGTCGCCGTCATGCTCGATCGCGATGTCACAGCCCTGCACGTCCTTGCCCTCGGAGAGCAGGATCGGGTGCGAGAACGTGGCGCCCGAGTCGGTCGAGCGGCTGAACGAGACCTGGGTCCGGCCGTTGAAGCCGACGAACCGCGACCAGCAGATGTATACGTTCCCGTCGAACCGCCCGCCGGTCCGGTCGACCTCCAGTGACGGCTTGTCCTCGAAGATGCCGTTCAGCGCCGGAGTCCCCTGGCCGACCACCACGGTGCGCAGGTAGTCCTTCGGGTAGCCGCTGGGGTGCGGGTGGTTCGCGTAGGTGGCCACCCACACGTCGCCGTTCTGCGGGTTGACCCGGTTGAAGGCGATGCCGCCGGCGAACAGGGTGCCGTCGCCGGCGAACGCGAGCAGCGGGTCGCCGGCCTCGGCCTGCCGCAGGTGCAGCGGCGAGGCGGTCCCCTCGGTCGACGTGTCACTCGGGTAGCCGGGGATCTTCGATGGCGTCCAGGTCTCACCGCGGTCGGTCGAGAACCCGATGCCCTGCCAGCCGCCGCCCAGGTCGGTGTCGCAGTAGTCGTTCCACCCGGCGACGACCAGGTCCGGGTTCGTCGGGTCGATCGCGACGGTCGGCTCGTTGCCCTGCCGGAACGCGCCGCCGTCGTTCGAGTCGCTGTCGCCGTCGCCCGGCACGTCGGGGGCGGTGCTGCTGGACGTGTTCGAACACTCCTGGATGGCGCGGTCGGTGCCGCCGTCGTGCCGCACGTAGGCGGTCGCGGGTGTCACCCGGTCGTCCTGGTCCGGCGGTGCGGCCGCGGACGACGGCACGCCGGCGAGCCCGCACGCGAGCATGGCGGCAGAGGACAACAGAAGAAGTCGTCGCATGGATCCTCCAGCGAACTCCGACGTCCGCGGGACAGCCACGAGCCCCGACGCTCCCGCGGAGCCATTCCAGCGCCTTCTCCCCGGCCGTGGCAAGGAGTTGCCCAAAAACACTTGGGTCATCCGGGTGTCGATGATCAGACACCGGGGGGTCCACCGGCGACCGACACGGCCGCGCGACCTGGGCGTTCGGTCCACGGACCCGCCGTCTGCTTGCCGCCTGAAACGGTTTGCAGCCTCACTCGAGCCCTGCTCGGAATTGCGGCCGGTTCAAACCGGCCGCCATCGTGACCAGCATCGGCGCGGCCCCGGTGCACGCCCGCGCCTGCTCATGGTGCTGCTGCGCCGCAAGGCCTCCTGGACGGTCACCAACGCCCGCGCCGGCGGCCTACCCGGGGTGGAACCGGTGCCGGCCAGGAACTGGGTCGGATGAGCACGCCGACCACGACCGGCGCCGGCACGACGGTGCGGAGCACCGTCGTGCTCCAGGCGCCGGTGACCGGGATCGCCAGCGAGGACCCGCGGCCGGTCGGCAGCGCGCTGCAGCCGGAAGACGCGTTCGTGGAGATGTACCAGCCCTCGCGGCTCACCCTGGTGGCCGACCTGGCGCTGAGCGACCTGCCGTACAGACCGTTCGCCCGAACGGGGGCCATATCGTTGGGCTGAATGCCTTGACAGCTCGCACGACACGGCGGTTGAATCAACTCTTGAACTAAGCCCTGTCACTCAGGCGTCTCGATGCGAACCGGTTGTCGGGCCCGGCACTCGCGCGTGCTGCCACCTGGCCGCCCCGCGGCCCGAAGCGGGCCGGCTGGGTTCGAGCTCCTGAGAAGGAGGAGTCGTGTCAGGTCACCGCGTCGCCCTCATCCTGGCACTCGCACTGGGCGTGACGGGCCTGGCGGGCCCATCAGGCGCGGATACCGCCGCGCCGGCCCCGGCCGCGGTGCCAGGCCCACCGGGGGGGTTCAGCCTCACCTGGAGCGACGACTTCACCGGCGCCGCCGGAACCGGGCTGAACACCGCGATCTGGAAATACGACACCGGGCCGGGTAGCAGCTTCGGCACCGGCGAGATCGAGACGATGACCAGTAGCACCGCCAACGTCTTCCACGACGGCGCCGGGCACCTCGTGCTCAAGGCGCTGCACTCGGGCAGCGACCCGGGATCGGGCTGGACGTCCGGCCGGGTCGAGACCCAGGCCGCGACGTTCGGTGCTGCTCCTGGCGGCGTGGTCATGATGCAGTCCTCGATCCAGCAGCCGAACGTCACCACCGCCAACGGCGCCGGGTACTGGCCGGCGTTCTGGATGCTCGGCTCGACACTCCGCACCGGGACGCCGTGGCCGACCTCCGGTGAGGTCGACATCCTCGAGGACATCAACGGCCGCAGCTCCGTGTTCGGCACCCTGCACTGCGGCACATATCCGGGTGGCCCGTGCAACGAGCCGACCGGCATCGGCAGCGGCGAGCGCGCATGCCCAGGGTGCCAGACCGCCTACCACACGTACGCGGTGCAGATCGACCGCTCGGTCTCACCCGAGCAGATCCGCTGGTACCTCGACGGCGCCAACTACTTCACCGTGTCGGCCAACCAAGTAGACGCCACCACCTGGTCCAACGCGGTCGACCATCCGTTCTTCATCATCTACGACCTGGCGATGGGCGGCGGCTTTCCGGCGGCTTTCGGTGGCGGCCCGAACTCGGCCACGATCTCCGGCGGTCAGCTGAACATCGACTATGTCGCCGTCTACACCAAGCCCCCGGCCGGCGGCGGGGGCACCAACATTGCCCTCGGCAAGCCGACCACCGCCTCGTCCACCGAGAACTCGAGCTTTCCGGCGGCCAACGCGACCGACGGCAACACCGGCACCCGGTGGTCCAGCGCGTTCAGCGACCCGCAGTGGCTACGGGTCGACCTCGGCCAGTCCTACGACATCAGCCACGTGACGCTCAACTGGGAGGCCGCCTACGGCAGGGCGTACCAGATCCAGACCTCCGCCGACGGCGCGACCTGGACGACGATCTACTCGACGACCACCGGAGCCGGCGGAGTCGAGAGCCTCGCGGTGGCGGGCACCGGCCGCTACATCCGGCTGTACGGCACGGCGCGCGGCACGCCGTACGGCTACTCGCTGTGGGAGCTCGCGGTCAACGGGACACCCGGCAGCGGCGGCGGCGGCACGCTGCTCTCCCAAGGACACCCGGCAGCCGCCTCATCGACGGAGAATGCCAGCTTTCCCGCGGCCAACGCCGTCGACGGCAACACCGGCACCCGGTGGTCCAGCGCGTTCAGCGACCCGCAGTGGCTGCGCGTCGACCTCGGTGCGACACATTCGGTCAGCCGCGTCGTACTGACCTGGGAAGCCGCCTACGCCAGGGCGTTCCAGCTGCAGACGTCCAACGACGGGTCGGCCTGGACGACCGTCTACTCGACAACCACCGGCACCGGCGGGGTACAGGACCTCAGCGTCTCCGGCTCCGGCCGGTACGTCCGGATGTACGGAACCCAGCGGGGAACCCCGTATGGCTACTCGCTCTGGGAGCTCCAGGTCTACGGGTCCTGATCAGACGTGCGCGTGGAGCCGGACCGGCGGGCGCCTGCCGGCCTCCGCCGGGGACGCGCCGCGGCCCAGCAGGTCGGCGACCGGCAGGGTCGCGGCGCCGAGCGCGACGGCGTCCGACCCCAACTGTCCCAGTTGGATCGTGGTCTGGCTGAACGGGTGGCGCAACGCGCGCTCGGCCGCGGCCGCCCGGATCTGCGGCAGAAGCTGCCCACCCAAGGCGTGCCCGGCCCAGCCGGCCAGCACGATCCGCTCCGGGTTGAACAGGTTCACCAGGCTGGCGATGCCGGCGCCGAGGAAGTCCGCGGTCTCGGCCAGCACCCGGGCCGCGATCCTGCTGGTGGCCGCCGCCGCGAGCAGCGAGGCCAGCGCGGACTCCTCGTCGTCACCCGGGGCGGGCCTGCCGCCGCGCGCCTGCCGGTACCGATCGAGGACGCCCTCCGCGCCGACGTACGCCTCCAGGCAGCCGCGAGATCCACACCGGCACGGCCGGCCGTTGAAGACCAGGCTGGTATGCCCCCACTCTCCGGCGCTGCTGGTGGCCCCCCGGTAGACCGTGCCGTTGGTGATGACGGCAGCGCCGACGCCGGAGCCGACCAGCGCGATCACCGCGTGCCGGACCCCGCGCCCGGCGCCGAACCACATCTCGGCCTGGCCCAGCGTCTTCGCCCCGTTGTCCACGTAAATCGGCAGCGCGGTGCCGGTGCGCAGCATCCGCTCCAGGCCGACCGCCTCCCAGCCGATGGTCTGCGCGTACACCGTCGCCTCGCGACCCTGCTCGACGGTGCCGAACACGCCGATCCCGACGCCCAGCACCCGCTCGGGGCTCACCGACGCCTGCTGCAGGGCCGCGTTCAGCGTGTCCAGGATCTGCCGCACCACGGCGTCCGGATCGGGCCGGGCGGAGGCGAGCGGGCTGTCCACCGTCGCCAGCGGGCGCATCGTCAGGTCGAAGACCTCGGTCCGGATGCGCGTCTCGCCGACATCGACCCCGACCACGTACCGATGGTCGGGGTTCACCCGCAGCAGGGTGCGCGGCCGGCCACCGTCGGAGTCGACCAGACCCGCCTCGACGACCAGGCCCTCGTCGATCAGCTCGCCGACGACGTTGCTCACCGTGCCCTGGCTGAGCCCGGTGATCCGGCTCAGGTCCTGCCGGCTCTGCGGGTCCCCGAGGTACAGCGTGGACAGCAGCACCGAGCGGTTGTGCCGCCTCAAGTCGCGAACCGTCTGCTTCACCGGTGATCCATCCCCCCGCGACTCCACAACCGGCCCGCTGCCGGCTCGGAGCCGTCTCGTCCCATCTTGACGACAGCATGCCTCACTAGTTAGATGTTAGCCATAATTCAAGGGGCGAACTAACTACGTGCAACCTTCCTCCACAGCCTCACCTCCGCGTCCGGTGGCCCGGCCCCTGGCCACCTCCGTCACCGTCACCCTCGGCGTCGGCGGATCCAGCGTGCCGTCGGCGTCGCCGGGTTCCCTGGCTCGTCGTCCGGGCAGGCCGAAGCGCCGCACCGGACAGGATCGGAAGGCTGGTCGCGATGCTTCGACGGTATGCCCGGGCGGCGGTCGCCCTGGTGCTCATCGCCCCTGCGCTGGCCGCGTGTGGCGGAGGCGCCAAGACCACGGCCAGCGGGGGCTCGGCCGGCACCACCCTCACCTACTGGGCGAGCAACCAGGGCGCCAGCCTCGAGACCGACAAGCAGGTGCTGCAGCCCGAGTTGGACAAGTTCGCCAAGCAGACGGGCGTCACGGTCAAGCTGGAGGTCATCGGCTGGCCCGACCTGCTGAACCGAATCCTCGGCGCGACCACCTCCGGCCAGGGGCCGGACGTGCTGAACATCGGCAACACCTGGTCGCCCTCGCTGCAGGCGACCGGTGCGCTGCTGCCGTTCGACGACGCGACGATGAGCACGATCGGCGGCAAGGACCGGTTCCTCGCCGGCAGCCTCTCGGCGACCGGCGTGTCGGGCAAGCCGCCGACCGCGGTCCCGCTGTACTCGCTGGCCTACGCGCTCTACTACAACAAGAAGCAGTTCGCCGCAGCCGGGATCACCTCGCCTCCGTCCACCTGGGACGAGCTGGTGGCGGACGGCAAGAAGCTGACCGGGAACGGCCACTGGGGGCTGGCGCTGGAGGCCGGCAGCCCGACGGAGAACTGCCACCACGCGTTCGTGTTCGGCCAGCAGTACGGCGGCGACCTGTTCGACTCGTCGGGCAAGCCGACGTTCGACTCGCCCGGCGTGGTGGCCGGGATCAAGCGGTACCTCGACCTGATGGCGGTCGACAAGATCGTGAACTCGAGCAACGCCGAGTACGGCGCGAACCAGTCGGTGACCGACTTCGCGACCGGGAAGGCCGCCATGCTGATGTGGCAGGCGGCCTCGGCCAACCTGAAGTCGCACGGGATGACGCCCGACCAGTACGGGGTGGCGCCGATCCCGTTCCCGGCGTCCGCTCCGGCCGGGGGCAAGCACGTGGACAGCATGGTCGCCGGCATCAACCTCGCGGTCTTCGCGAACACGAAGCACAAGGACGCCGCGCTGAAGTTCGTGAAGTTCATGACCAGCGACGCCGAGCAGATCGCGCTGAACAAGGCGTACAGCTCGCTGCCGTCGGTGCAGACCGCCTACTCGGACCCGGCGTTCCAGACGCCAGAGGTGAACACGCTCAAGGACATCCTGGCGAACACGGCCGCGCCGCTGCCGGCGGTGCCCGAGGAGAGCCAGTTCGAGACCCTGGTCGGCACGCTGATGAAGAACCTGTTCGCTGACGTTGCCAGCGGCAAGGCAGTCACCTCGGAGACCATCAAGAGCAAGCTGGCTGCCGCCAACCAGCAGGTCAAGGCGGGCGGCTGAGCACCCGTCGGGCCACCCGGGGAGCCGCGATGGCGACCGCGACGGCCGGGCCGCCCACCGGCGAGCCGGCTGGCCAGCCGCCGGACGGCCGGCTCCCCGCGACAGGCCGCGCGCCGGGGAGCCGGCTCCCCCCGCCCGGTGGCCCGGCCGCCGGGCGGGGGCGCGGGGCGGGGCGGGGACGGTCACGGGCCGGCCGGCGATCCACCGGCTCGGCGCTCACGCCGTACCTGCTGCTGATCCCGGCGCTGATCCTCGAGTTCGCGGTGCACCTCGTCCCGATCGCGGTCGGGATCTGGATGAGTCTGCGGGGCGTCACGCTGTTCTTCGTCCGCAACTGGTCCTCGGCGCCGTTCGTCGGCCTCGCGAACTACCGGACCGCGCTGAACCCGGGCGGCGCGGCCGGGCGCGAGCTGATCCACTCGCTCGTTGTCACGGTCGCGTTCACCGTCCTGTCGGTCGGCTTCGCCTGGCTCCTCGGCCTGAGCGCCGCCGTCCTGCTGCAACGCCCGTTCCGCGGACGCGGCCTGCTGCGCACGCTGTTCCTGACGCCGTACGCGCTGCCGGTCTACGCCGCGGTGATCACCTGGACGTTCCTGCTCCAGCGCGACACCGGCCTGGTCAACCACGTGCTCGTCGACGAGCTGCACCTGACCAACCACCGGCCATTTTGGCTGATCGGCGGGAACAGCTTCGCCGCGCTCGTCGTGGTCTCGGTCTGGCGGACGTGGCCGTTCGCGCTGCTGGTGCTGACCGCCGGCCTGCAGACCGTGCCGACCGAGCTGTACGAGGCCGCCGCGATCGACGGCGCCGGTTTCGGCCGCCAACTGAGCAGCATCACGCTGCCGATGCTCCGGCCGGTCAACCGGGTGCTGATCCTCGTGCTGTTCCTGTGGACGTTCAACGACTTCAACACGCCGTACCTGCTGTTCGGCCGGGCCGCGCCCCACGCCGCCGACCTGATCTCGGTGCACATCTACCAGCGCTCGTTCATCACCTGGAACTTCGGCCTGGGGGCGGCGATGAGCGTGCTGCTGCTGCTGTTCCTGCTCGTGGCGACCGTTGCCTGGCTGCTCGGCACCCGCCGCGGGGCCAGCGAGGCCGCCGGGAGGGTCGATGCCTGAGCCACGCTGGCTGCGCATCACCCGCGTGGTGGTGCTCTCTCTGCTGACCCTCTTCACGCTCGTCCCGATCTACGCGATGGCCACCTCGAGTCTCAAGCCGCTGCAGGACGTGCAGGGCCCGTTCCGGTGGATCCCCTCCCACCTCACCGTGCGCCCGTTCCTCGACATCTGGCGGACGGTGCCGCTGGCCCACTACTTCACGAACAGCGTGATCGTCTCCGGCGCCGCGATGGCGTTCTCGGTGACAGTGGCGATCTTCGCCAGCTACGCCGTGAGCCGGTACCGGTTCCGCGGCCGTGGGCTGTTCTCGCTCACCGTGCTGTCCACCCAGATGTTCCCGGGGATCCTCTTCCTGCTGCCGCTGTTCCTGATCTACGTCAACCTCGGCCGGTTCACCGGGATCCAGCTCTACGGGAGCCGCATCGGCCTGATCCTGACCTACCTGACGTTCTCGCTGCCGTTCTCCATCTGGATGCTGGTCGGCTACTTCGACTCGATCCCGAGAGGACTCGACGAGGCCGCCCAGGTCGACGGCGCCGGCCCGCTGCGCACGCTGCTGCAAGTGATCCTGCCAAGCGCGCTGCCCGGTGTCGTCGCGGTCGCGGTCTACGCGTTCATGACCGCGTGGGGGGAGGTGCTGTTCGCCTCGGTCCTCACCGACGAGACCTCGCGGACGCTGGCGGTCGGGCTGCAGGAGTACTCGACGCAGACCGACGTCTACTGGAACCAGGTCATGGCGGCTTCGCTCGTGGTGAGCGTTCCGGTCGCGGCTGGCTTCCTGCTGCTGCAACGACAGTTCGTCGCCGGCCTCACCGCCGGTGCGGTGAAGTAGAGGAGTTCTATGAACGAGCTGCGCGACCTCGGACCGGACTTCCTGTGGGGGGTCGCGACCGCCGCCTACCAGATAGAGGGCGCCGTCGCCGAGGACGGCCGGACACCGTCCATCTGGGACACTTTCAGCCGCGTCCCGGGAGCGATCCAGAACGGGGACACCGGCGAGCAGGCGTGCGACCACTACCACCGCTGGCGGGAGGATGTCGCGCTGATGCGGCGGCTCAACCTCGGCGCCTACCGGTTCTCGGTGGCCTGGCCACGGGTCCTGCCCGACGGCCGGGGTCGGGTCAACGGTCCCGGGCTGGACTTCTACGACCGGCTGGTGGACGAACTGCTGGCCGCGCGGATCCGGCCGTTCATCACGCTCTACCACTGGGATCTCCCGCAGTCGCTGCAGGACCGCGGCGGCTGGCCGGCCCGGGAGACCGCGTACGCCTTCGCCGAGCTGGCCGCCGCCGTCGGGGCCCGGCTGGGCGACCGGGTGGCCGACTGGTTCACCGTCAACGAACCGCTGTGCGCGGCGTGGATCGGTTACCTGGAAGGCTGGATGGCACCGGGCGAGCGCGACATCCGCCGCGCGGTGCCGGCCGCACACCACCTGCTGCTCGGTCACGGGCTGGCCGCCGCCGCGCTGCGCAGTTCGGCCACCGGGCCGGTCCGGCTGGGCGGGGTGGTCAACCTCAGCCCGTGCCAGCCGGCTAGCGAGGACGAGGCCGACGTCGCGGCGGCGCGCCGCGCGGACGGGCACACCAACCGGTGGTGGCTCGACCCGCTGCACGGCCGCGGCTACCCGGCCGACATGGTCGAGGTGTACGGCGTCGAGCCGCCGGTCCGCCCGGGGGACCTGGAGCTGATCGCGTCGCCGACCGAGCACCTCGGCCTGAACTACTACTTCCGTCAGGTGGTCACCGACGACCCGGCCGGCCCGCCGCCCAGAGCGCGCATGGTCAGCGTGCCGGACGCCGTCCGCACCGACATGGAGTGGGAGGTGCATCCGGACGGCCTGGAGCAACTGCTCACCCGGCTTGCCGGGGACTACCGGGTGCCGCGGCTCTACGTCACCGAGAACGGCTCGGCCTGGCCGGACCGCATCGACGCGGACGGCAGCGTCCGGGACACCGAGCGGGCCGAGTACCTCGAGCAGCACCTCGCCGCGGCGGCCCGCGCGGTCGCCCGTGGGGTCCCGCTGGCCGGCTACTTCGTCTGGTCCCTGATGGACAACTTCGAATGGTCCTACGGCTACGCGAAACGCTTCGGTCTGATCCACGTCGACTACCCCACCCAGACCCGGACGATCAAGACCAGCGGCTACCGGTACGCGAAGCTCATCGCCGAACACGGCTCGCTGGCCTCCGGTCCGCGCTTGACGTCTGGGGCCGGTGAGAGTACGAGGCAGGGGAGGTCCACCGGCGTTCCACGACGAGGAGGCACGCCATGATCGGGCACCGACCGCTCCTTGCCCTGCTCGCGCTGACCGCCCTTACCGTTCCGGCCCCCGCCGCCGCCCAAGCGGCCCCGGCCGCAGCGGGCGGCTGCACGCTGCAGTCCGCGACAGGCGATATCAAGCACGTCATCTATCTGCAATTCGACAACACGCACTTCCTGCGTGACAACCCGAACGTGCCGTCCGACCTGGAGCAGATGCCGCACCTGCTCAACTTCATCCGGGGCAACGGAACGCTGCTCACCAACGACCACACCGTGCTCATCTCGCACACCGCGAACGGGATCCTGACCTCGCTGACCGGCGTCTACCCGGACCGGCACGGGCAGCCGGTGGCCAACAGCTTCCGGTACTTCAAGCCGGACGGGACGACCAACACCGGCGTCTCCTTCGCCTACTGGACCGCGCCGGTCTTCACCCCGCCCGGCGGCACCCCGCCGTTCGACACCACGTACAACATGCTCAGCGAGCAGGGGCTGAACGCGCCGGCCCCCTGGGTGCCGTTCACCCGGGCAGGCTGCAGCTTCGGCGCCTTCGCCACGGCCAACACCGTGCTGGAGAACACCGCGATCGACATCCCGACGGTCTTCGGTCCCTCGTCACCCGAGGCCGCGGAGGTCGCCGCCAATCCCGGACAGGCGTTCGCCGACTTCGTCGGGGTGGCCGTCCACTGCGCTGCCGGAGCCGCGACCTGCTCGGCGGCGAACAGCGGCAGGCCCGACCTGCTCCCCCAGGAGCCCGGTGGCTACACCGGCTACAACGGCTTGTTCGGCGCGAAGTACGTGGCCCCGGTGATCAGCCCGGGTGGGCCGGTGCGAGACTTGGACGGCCGGGTGATCCAGGATGCCGCGGGCCACGTCGGCTTCCCCGGCTTCGACGGTGACTTTCCGACCGTGACCCTCTCCTACATCGCCTCGATGCAGGAGCACGGGATCCCGGTCACCTTCGGCTACCTCACCGACGCGCACGACGAGCACGGGGTCGCCGGTGAGACGCACCTCGCCTACGGACCCGGCCAGCCGGGATACGTCGCGCAGCTCAAGCGGTACGACGAGGCGTTCGCGAAGTTCTTCGCCCGTCTCGCCGCCGACGGGATCACCGAGGACAACACGCTGTTCGTGTTCACCGTCGAGGAGGGAGACCACTTCGTCGGCGCGCAGCCGACCCCGGCTGGTTGCGACGGGGTGACCACCCCGTGCTCGTACCCGCTGCTCGGTGAGGTCAACGGCAACCTGCGGGGGTTGCTCGCGACCCAGCAGGGCATCACCACGCCCTTCACCGTGCACGCGGACATGGCGCCGACGGTCTACCTCACCGGCAACCCGTCCCGCACCGCGCCGGTCACCCGGGAGTTCGAGCGGGCCGTCGGCCGGCTCACCGCGGTCAACCCGTACACCAGCCAGACCGACAACCTGACCGTCGCGCTCGCCGATCCGGTCGAGATGAAGACGCTGCACATGATCACAGCGGACCCGGCCCGCACGCCGACGTTCACGATGTTCGCTCACCCCGACTACTTCCTGTTCACCGGAGGGCCGGACTGCAGCACGCCGTGCGTGACCGTGCCGACGACGCCCCCCACGTTCGCCTGGAACCACGGCGGCATCCAGCCGGAGATCGCCACGACCTGGCTCGGCATGGTCGGGCCCGGGGTGCGCAACGCCGGGCAGGACGATACGACCTGGGCCGACCACACGGACGTCCGGCCGACGATCCTCAGCCTGCTCGGGCTGCAGGACGACTACATCCACGACGGCCGGGTGCTCCTCGAACCGCTGCACGCCTCGGCGATCCCGGCGTCGCTGCGCGCGCACCGGGCGACCCTGCTCCGGCTCGGAGCGGTCTACAAGCAACTGAACGCCCCGTTCGGCGCGTTCTCCCAGGTCACGCTGCTGGCCTCCACCCGGGCGCTGCGCAGCGGCGGCCCGGCCGCCGACGGCGCCTACACGACGACCGAGGACCGGATCTCCGCGCTCACCGCGGCGCGTGACGCGCTGGCCGGGCAGATCCGGGCGGCCCTCGAAGCCGCCGCCTTCGCCGGCCGGCCGGTGAACGAGCAGCAGGCGAAGGACTACATCGACCAGGCGGAGGCACTGATCCGGCAGGCGGCCGGGTTGTAGGCGGCTGCCGACGGCGGGGCCGGGTCGTCGACGTGCAGCGAGCAGGTCGAGCCCGGCCGCGCCCGGCCGCGAACGAGACCGCTGGCCGTTTCCGAACCGGCCGGGGTTAGATTCCGGCCAGGTACACCTCCCCGTAGCCCCGGGCGTGGCCTCGACCCGTGAGAAAGGGGCCCACATGCAGCACTTCCTAGGCCGGATACCCCGGCAGGTCGCCCTCGTCGCGGCCGTGATCGCCGGCGCACCGTTCTTCGGTGCCGGTGCGGCGTCCGCGGACGAGGGAGATCTCCTCCAGCCGGTGGACTTCTCGCACAACGTGGTGGACGCGCCGGCGCCGGTGACGACCGCCGTCTTCGGCAACCCGCCCGGCGCGATCAAGACGGGCACGGCGATCTGCACGACGGCGACCTCGGCGGCGGCGAACGTGAACACCGACTGTGAGACGAACGGCCCGCACAACGAGACCTCGATCGCGGTCAACCCGACCAACCCGCAGAACCTGATCGGCGGTGCGAACGACTATCAGCTCGGGCTCAACCCGGGTGGTCACGTGTCGGAGACCGTGCTGTCCCGGGCGCACGTCACGTTCGACGGCGGCCGGACCTGGTCGGAGTTCCCGCTGTTCTCGGACCAGTCCTACCTGGCGACCGGCGACCCGGCGGTGGCGTTCGACGCCGACGGCCACGCCTACTACGGCACGCTCGGCTTCCGTTTCGTGGGGCCGACGAACGCGCTCAACCCAGATGTGCTGGTGTCCGACTCCCCGGATGGCGGCCGAACGTGGACCGTCCACCGGGTCGCGGCGGGCACCGGCAACTTCGGCAGCGTCGGTGACCTGCTGGACAAGGAGTACGTGGCGGCCTGGGGGCACGGCAACGCGATCGTCACCTTCGGCCTCTACCGGCTGGGCCAGCGCGGCACGATCCTCAGCTCCCGGATCTACAGCTCGGTCACCCACGACCACGGCGCGACCTGGTCGGCGCCGGCGCTGATCTCCGGCAGCCTGGACCAGGCGTTCGTCTCGGTGCCCGTCGTGGCCGCCGACGGCAGGATCTACGTCGCGTTCCTGAACACCTCGGACCTCACCACCGGCCGGGACACCTACGAGGTGGTCGAGGTCAGCCCGTCCACCGGTGCCCGGGTGGCCGGGCCGTTCGCGGTGGCGCTGTTGATCGACGGGTTCACCGACTACCCGGTCGCGTTCGGCCGGCAGACGTACCAGGACAGCGTCTTCCGCTCCTGGGCGGCCGGCAACATCGCCGCCGACCCGACCGACCCGGCGCACCTGGCCGTGGTCTGGTCCGACATGCGCAACAGCACGGTTCCGGCGCCGTCCAACCCGTACCAGGCCGTGACGAACTCCGACGTGATCGTCAGTCAGTCGTTCGACCGCGGCCGCACCTGGTCGACGCCGGCAGCGGTCGCCCTGGCGAACGACCAGTTCATGCCGTGGGGTGCGTACGACGCCGCCGGCAGGCTGCGGATCGGCACCTTCGACCGGTCCGCCGACCTCGCCAACCACACCTACACCTACTCGCTGGCCACCCAGACCGGGCCGACCAGCTTCTCGGTGGCGCCGACTTCCACCGTGGCATCCGACCCCACCAGGGACAACCGGTGGTTCGCCCGGAACGTGGACCCCGGCTTCCCGAACGCCACGGCGTTCCTCGGCGACTACAGCAACATCGCAGTCGTCCCGGGCACCACGCAGGTTGTCGCGTACTGGACAGACCTGCGCGAGACCGCGTGCTTCGCCGGCGTCTGCCGGCACGGTCAGGACGCGTACTTCGCCCGGGCGAGCTGATGTCGCCCCGGCCGGCCGCCGGGACTCCCGGTGGCCGGCCGGCCTGGCGGCTGTGGCAGGAGTGGACCAGCGCCTGGATCAGCGCTGACCCAGCGCTGATCCAGCGCGGGCGGCCTCAGGTGAGTACCGTGCCGCATGTGGCCAGCCCGCAGCGGACCACGGCCAGGGCGGTGATCGACCACGACCTGCACCCTCCCGACGAGGTGCGGCAGTTCCGGATGCCCTGGGCGGGTGTCCTGCGCTTCGACGAGCAGGTCTTCGTCGCCCAGGTCCGTTACGGAGAGGTCGTCTTGCGGCACTACGCGTTCAGCGGCCACTGGTTCAAGGTCAACTGCACGACCGACCTCAACGGCCGGTTCGTCGAGACCACCGCCTCGGGCGACGCGCCGCCGTTCACCTTCAACTGCGACATCGCCACCCCGATGCTCCGCCGCGCCGGCGCGGTCTACGCCGTCGACCTGTGCCTGGACGTCCTGGTCCGGGACGACGGGCGCAGCTACGGCGTGCACGACCAGGCCGAGTTCGACGCCGCTATCGAGCGCGGCTGGCTCAGCCGGCGGGAGGCGGACGGCGCCCGGGCGGGGCTGCAGGAGCTGACCGCCATGATCGACACGGGCAGCCTGGTGCCGTTCCTGTCCCGAGCCTGCCCGTTCGGCCGGACTCCGGCGCCCGAGGCGCTCCCGTTGCAGCGCGTCCCGGTCACCGACATCCCCGCGCTCCAGGCCGGTCTCCGCCCGTCCTGGTGATCGGCTGCGAGCCTCTCGGTGTCCGGCCGGGTGGTCGGCCCGCGCGGGCCTCAGCTCGTCTGTCCGGGTGAGCCGGTCGGTGGCAGGTCGGTGTCGGGGGCCGGAGACAGCCGGAGGACCGGAAGCAGGCGGTCGGTCTTGCGCTGGTAGCCGGTGTAGCGCGGGACGGTTGCGACGATCCGCTGCCAGGCCTCGTCGCGACGGGCTCCGGCGAGTTGCTCGGTCGTCACCCGAAGCTGCCGGCCCGCCACCTCGATCCAGACCTGATCGGGGTGTGCCGCGAGGTTGTGGTACCAGCTGGGGTTGCGGGCCGACCCGCCCGAGGACGCGACGATCAGCCACGCGTCGTCGCCGTCGGGAAACCGAGCCAGCGGCGTCTGCCGCTTCTCCCCGGTCCTGGCACCGACCGTCGTCAGGTACAACAGGTCCATTCCCATGAACCGGTCCCCCTTTCGGCGATGCTGCCTGACCATCAGGCGGGTGACGAGCCGCATGAACGCGTTCGCCCGGGCCGGCATGCGGGCCCCGCGGGTCCCCCGCGGTGTCTTCTCGAAGCTCATGAGGCGGATCCCTCTCGTCAGGTGTCGCCTGTCAGGAATCTCGTTGGTCGAGTAGTACGCCATGGTGAACGGGAATGCATCGGCCGCCTGGGCCACGGCAAGGCGGCCGAGGCCCCGGATACGGGAGACTAGAACGGCCGGAACCGCGGCAGCGGGAGGTCGGCCTGTGGCGTCGCGCCGAGGCCGCCGTCGGCACCCGGGCCGGCGTCAGGCGACGTCCTCTGTGGATCGGGCCGCGCTGGCGTACCCGGAGGCCTGCGGCGCGAACAGCTCGGCGTACCGGCCATCGCGGGCCGTCAGCTCGTCGTGGCTGCCGTGTTCGGCGATCTGCCCGGCGTCCAGCGTCCGTGCCGGGCGAGCTGGGTGACCAACTCAGCGGGGGCCCTCGCCGCCCGGCGCCGCACGCGGCTGGGAGACGGCCTCGCGCAGCCGGTCGGCGAGGTCGACGGCCTCGGGGGCGCCGAGCGGTCCGAGCAGGTCCAGGGCGGAGACGTAGCAGGTGGCCGCCTGCTCGCTCTGGCCGCTGGCCATGTGCAGGCGACCGAGGCTGGCCTGGGCTCTGCCCTGCCAGTACGGGCTGTCGAGCTGCTGGAAGATCCGCAGGCTGCTGTCCAGGTGGCGGCGCGCGTCGGCGAACCGGCCCTCGTCGGTGTACAGGTCGGCCAGGTTGAGCATGATCATCCCGGCTCCGAGTTGCTGCCCGACACCGCGGGTGAGCCGGAGGCTCTCGTGGAAGTGCGCCAACGCGGCCTGGCCGCGGCCCTGCCTGCGGTAGGTCACCGCGAGCTGGAACAGCGCCTGCGCCTGCCCGTCCCGGTCGCCGAACCTGGCCAGCTCGGTAAGCGCCCGCTGGAGGTTGTCCACCGCGGTGTCGAGCTCGCCCCGGTCCCGGTGGGCGCAGGCAAGGTGCACGCGGGCGCCCGCCGCGTCGTAGCGGTCGCCCACCGACTCGTACAGCGCGATGGCCCGGCCCAGGCTCGCGATCGCGGCGGTCGAGTCGTTGCCGAACCGGTGCCGGATCCCGATCTCACCGACGGTCTTGGCGAGCTCGCGCTGGTCGCCGAGCTGTTCGAGGATGGCCAGGCTGTCGGCCAGGCAGGCGTTGGCCGCCGCCCACCGACCCTGGTCGTGATGTAGCCGACCAAGGGTGCGCAGCGCCCGCGCCTCCTCTCCCCGCTGGCGGCAGTCCCGAAGCACCGGGAGGCATCGGGTGGCGTGGTCCAGCGCCTCGCTCCACCGGTCGGCCAGCCAGAGGACCGCCGCGAGGCCACTGCGCGCGCGGGCCTCCTGGCATCGGTCGCCGTCCCGGCGGGCCGCCTCCAGAGCGAGCCGCTGGGTGTGCTGCCAGTCGTCGAAGTGGCTGCCTATCTCGAAGAACGTCTCGAGCTCTCCGGCGAGCCGCCAGCCCAGCTGGGCGCAGCCGTGCCCGAAGGCGTGCGCGACCAGCGCGACCAGCGTGCCGCGCTCGGCGGCCAGCCAGGTCAGGGCCCGGTGGTCGGCGCGCAGGTCGATGCTGGCCCGCTCGACCCGGGCGGCGGCCGCGGCCGCGGCTCGCTGGACGGCTGCGGCCGGCCGCGGCCGGGGCTCCTCCTCGGTGAGCCGTTCCCGGGCGAACAGGCGGACCAGGTCGTGCATCCGGTAGCGGAGCTGACCGGCGCCGTCCGGCCCGATCACGTCCAGCAGCTGTGCCTCGGCCAGGTCGGCGAGGGCGCTGGCCGCGGCCGGCTCGGCGCGGTCGAGCAGCGCCGCCAGCAGCCACGCCGCGACATCTGTGGTGTCGACCAGGCCGAGCAGCCGGAAGGCGCGCCGGGTCGGCTCCGGCAGGCCGCGGTAGCTCAACCCGATGCTGGAGCGGACGTCGAGGTCGCCGGCGGTCAGCTCGGCCAGCCGGTGCTGCTCGTCGGCCAGCCGGGCCGCCTGGTCCGCGACGGCGGCGTGCGGGGCAGCGGCGAGCCGGGCACCGACGATCCGGATCGCCAGCGGCAGGCGCCCGCAGTACTCGGTGACCGCGCGCGCCGCGTCCGGCGCGTCGCTGACCCGGTGCTGGCCGGCTACCCGGCCGAGCAGCTCGACCGCGTCCTCGGTCGGCAGCAGCCCGAGCTCGAGCACGGTGGCGCCTTCCAGCCCGGCGAGCCGCCGCCGCCCGGTCACCATGACCGCGCTCGGCGGCCGGCCCGGCAGCAGCGGCCGCACCTGGCGTTCCTGCGCGGCGTCGTCGAGCACCACCAGCATGCGCCGGCCGGCGACCAGGCTTCGGTAGAGCGCGGCCCGCTCGTCCATGGAGGCCGGCAGCGCGGCGCCGCTGACCCCCAGCGCGCGCAGGAAGCCGGCCAGCACCTCACCGGGCTCGGCCGGCAGCTCCTCGGTGCCGCGCAGGCTCGCGTACAGCTGGCCGTCCGGAAAGCAGGGCAGCAGCCGGTGCGCCGCGTGAACGGCGAGCGCCGTCTTGCCGGCGCCCGCCCTGCCGACGATCACGGCGACCGGCACCGCCGGTCCGCCGGCTCCGGTCAGCCGCCGGCACAGCTCGGCCACCTCGTCCCGGCGACCGGTGAAGTCGCTCGGGTCGTACGGGAGCTGGCCCGGCGCGCCCGACGGCGATGCACCCCCGCTCGCCGCCGCCCCCGGGTCGGGGCCGTGCGGGTACGCCGCGACCAGCCCGGGCCGTTCGTCGCTCCCGCCGGCACGGGCGGACACCGCGAGCACGGACCCGACCGGGACGGGCCGACCGGCGAGGATCGCCCGCTGGGTCTCCTGCAGCTCCGGGCCGGGCTCGATGCCGAGCTCGTCCACCAGTCGGTCGCGGGCGGCCGAGTACGCGTTCAGCGCGTCCGCCTGCCGGCCCGCGCCCTGCAGCGCCCGCATCAACGTCGCCCACAGGACCTCGTGCAGCGGATGGGCGGCGGTCAGTGCCTCCAGCTCGCTGACGGACTCCGCGTAGCGCCCCATGCCGACCTCGACGGCCAGGCATCGCTCGAGGACCGTCAGCCGTTCCGTCTCCAGCCGTCTGGCCTCGACCTCCAGCGCACGAAGCGGCGCGTCGGCGAAGGCCGGGCCGCTCCAGAGACGGAGCGCCGACCGCCAGCACCGGACGCCGGCGTCCGCGTCGCCCCGGGCCAACCGGGCGCCGCCCTCGCGGACGAGTCGCCGGAACGTGTCGCGGTCGACCGAACCCGGGGCGGCGTGCAGGGCGTAGCCGGCGCCGGTCCAGCCCAGGAGGTCGGCGTCACCGCCGGCCCGGGCCAGCAGCCGCCGAAGCCGGTACACGTACGCCTGCAGGCTGGTCCGGGCCGAAGCCGGTGGCTCGCCGTCCCACAGGTCGTCCACCAGGCGATCGACCGGCACGGCCTCGTTCCCGGCGGCCAGCAGCAGGGCAAGCAGGCAGCGCTGTCGGGTGGCGGACACCTGGAACCGACGGCCCGCCGCCCACACCTCCACCGGGCCGAGGACCCGGAAGGCGGGTATCTCGTCCATCAGCGCAACCACCCTGCCGCGAGCCGGTTCCCGCCGCGGCCCCGCCCGGATGGTGGCCCGCGCCAGTGGCGCGCCAGCCGCCCGCCAGCGGCGGCCGGAATTGTCGCATCGCATGCATTGCGCTCTTTGCCCGGGTCTCGGAGGGGCAGCCGGCGTGTGACGGCCGGCCCGGAGCCGCGGCCGGGGCAGGAGTTCCTGCTGTCGCTGTCGGGAGGGGTCGTGGCCGCTACGCGGTGGGGCGCGGGTCGACGTGGGGTGTGGTCGGCGGTAGCCGGGTGGCGCACGCGCCGGCCGGTCGCGCAGGTCGGGGTGGTCTGCCTGGTCGCAGGTCTGGCGGCGGCGGTGCCGACGCCGGCGCCGCGGGCGGCAGCCAGCGCGGCCACTGCGGCGACAGCGTCCGCGGTCACCTCGAGCCCGACCACGGTGACCCGGGTCGACTCGTCGGTGCACGTGACCCCGGACAGCACCGGCCGGGCGACGATCCCGTACTGCCCGGCCACCGACCCGTGCGCGTTCGCCTCGGCACCGGCGGCCGTGGTGGTGACCGGCCGGAGCCCGACCGGAGGCCCGGGGATCCCGGCGAACCTGGTCGCCTACAACCCCACCACCACCGGGTTCACGTTGCGGGCGCTGGACCAGAACGGTGCCCCGATCACCGGGGCCGTCGACGTGTACTACCACGCCGCCTCCACCCTGACCGACAACGAGGAGCTCCGCACGGTCGCCGTGACCACCGACGCCAACGGGTACGCGACGGTCAGCTACGCCAACCCGCACGGCGCCCTGGCACCGGGTGCGGTGGTGGCCTCCGGGGTGAGCCCGAACGGCGGCACCAACATCCCGGTGAGCCTGGTGGTGTCGGCTCGGACCGAGACCGGCTTCACCGTGCGGGCGATCAACCAGTCCGGCACCGCGATCCCCAGCAGCTCGATCACGCTGGCCTACTACGCCGCGTGGGCCGGCCGCATCGACTACCCGACCGGATGGGTCGCCGTCAACGCGACCACCACGGTCAGCACCGACGCCAACGGCTACGCGACGGTGAGCCTCGCCCAGGCGCTGCCGAGCACCCCGACGGGGATCGTCGCGGTCGGGGTGGCGCCGTCCGGCGGCCCGAGCATCGCCGCCAGCCTGATCGCGTACACCCCGACAGCGAACAGCTTCCACCTGCGGGTGCTGAACCAGACCGGCACGGTGGTGGCCAGCCAGAGCGTGACACTGTCCTACCATGCGGTGGCGCCGATCCCCGACCCCACCCTGTTCCAGCCCGACACGTTGCATTCCAACGGCGCCGACCTGCGCTGGTCCAGGTACACCGGCGCGCTGAGCGGGAACCCGTTCTCCAGCTACGAGGTGCATCGGTCCAGCACGGCGAACTTCACCCCCTCGGCCTCGACGCTGCTGATGTCGACGACCGACATCTCGAAGACCAGCTATCGGGACACCACGGCGCGGCCGGGCGGCACGTTCTACTACAAGGTGCTGGCCAACTCCGTCCCGTCGCAGCAGGTCCAGGTCACGCTGCCGGCCGACGGGCAGGCCACCAAGCTGCTGCAGCCGGACCCGGACGCCGGCAAGGACACCAAGCTGTTCTACCAGTACTTCGCGTCCGGCAACATCCAGTGCGGCACCTACGGCACCGAGGACTGGCTGCGGATCGGCAGCACCGACAGCACCCAGCAATGGCACAGCCTGATCCGGTTCGACCTGAACGACATCCCGGCCGGGGCGTCGATCACGTCGGCCACCATGTCGCTGTGGAAGATCGTCTCGAACGCGGCAGCGACGATCGGCGCGTACCGGGTGACCCGGGACTGGGTGGAGGGCACGTACGGCTGCTTCAACGGGGCGACCTGGTACACCGCGGCGAACGGGGTGAACTGGACCGCGAACGGCGGTGACTACGACCCGGCGGCGGTGGCCAGCCGGTCGATGCCGGCCGGAGAGGGCGCGGGCTGGCACGACTTCACCATCACGAGCGCGGCTCAGGCGTGGGCGAACGGGAGCAAGCCTAACCTCGGCCTGCTGCTGCGGGTGGCGGACGAGAGCCGGACGGTCAAGAACGACATCGACTACACCGCGTCGGACGCGGTCGGCTCGACGACGGACATCTCGCATCATCCGAAGCTGGCGGTGACCTACGCCGACGGCAGCCACGCCATCCCGCCGACGGTGTCGGTCGCCGCTCCGGCGGCCGACGCGGTGGTCCGGGGGGCCGCTGCGGTCACGGCGGCGGCGGCGGACGACCGGCGGGTGGACAAGGTGGAGTTCTACCTGGACGGCGGCGCGAGTCCGATCGGGACGGTGACCGCCTCGCCGTGGACGTTCAACTGGAGCACCACCGGGCTGTCCAACGGCACGCACACGCTGACCGCGAAGGCGTACGACGACGCCGGCAACACCACGACGTCCGCCGGGGTGACGGTGCGGGTCTCCAACTACGCCGCACCCACGACGGCGATCACCGCACCGGCGAACAACGCCACCGGGTTGACCGGGGCGGTGACCGTCACGACCTCGAACACGGTGGCCAGCGGCCTGTCGGTCAGCAAGGTCGAGCTCTACCTGGACGGGGCGCTGTACGGCGACCCCTCCACCACCTCGCCGTACACGTTCCCCTGGAACACCCTGGACCCGGCGTTGCCGGCCTACGACCGCAGCAACCACACGCTGCAGACCAAGGTGTACGACTCGTCGGGTCAGGTGACGGCCTCGCCGGTGGTGACGGTGACGACCGGGAACACCACCGGGACCCGGTACGTCGCCGACTACACGTCCACCCCCGTGCCGCAGGCGATGACGTACACCCCCGGCGGACCGCAGCTGGTCTACCCGGTCGATGTCACGGTCACCAACTCCAGCACGGTCGCCTGGAGTGCGGCCACCACGTTCCTACGGTACCGCTGGTACAGCCCCAACCCGGCGGACCCGATGGTGGAAAGCGCGAACGTCGCGGCGCTCGGGCTGGCCGCCGGGGCGAGCACGCCGACGCCGGTGCGGGTGAACGTCACTCCGCCGACCCTGCCGGACGGGGTGAACGCCGCCCAGTACAAGCTGCAGTTCGACGTGTTCGACACCACCACGAGCCCGGCCACCACGTTCGCCGCCAAGGGCAACAACCCGTCGGACAACCCTGTGGTGGTGAACAAGGCACTGTCCACCAAGCTCGGTATCGAGAAGTACTACTCGTACGTGACCACGCCGGTCGGCGCCGGGATGACCAACGTGGTCAACGTCGCCAACGGCGACTCGATACTGACCCTGACCCCGCTGTCCAACCCGGGCCGGGGCCTGTCCACGGTGGCCCGGCTGACCTACAACAGCCTGGAGGAGAAGTCCGAGTCGCCGGTCGGCACGAACTTCTCGCTGTCCATCTCCAGCCTGATCCGGTTCGGCAACCCGCTGGATGTCCATCCGAACAACGCGGACACGATCGCCGGCCGGTCCAACAAGTTCGTCACGTTCGTCGACGGCGACGGCTCGCTGCACCGCTTCGACGGGGTGACCGGCGCGGACGGGGTGACCTACTGGACCGAGCCGGCCGGGGTGCACCTGTACCTGCGGTCGCTGACCACCGACCCGGCCGACCCGCGGTACTGGGCGCTGACCCGGCCGGACCGGGTGACCTTCTACTTCAACCACGACGGCTACCCGACGTTCGTGACCGACCGCAACGGCAACACGATCTCCTTCACCCTCACTCCGGTGGCGCCGGGTGACGACCCGGGCGGTCCGAAGTTCCACGTCACCAAGGTGACCGACGCGGCCGGGCAGGGCGCCAGCCCGGCGCCGAACCGCAGCTTCGACATCGCCTACTTCACCAAGGCCACCGCCCGCAAGCCGCAGATCCGCGGGAAGATATCCCGGATCACCGACCACCTCGGGCACGCGGTCGACTTCGCCTACTACTACGACGGGAACCTGCTGTCGATCACCGAGAAGGGCGGCAGCAACGCCGACGGCACGCCGCTGGCCGACCGCAGCTGGATCTTCACCTACACCACCTCGAACGGCGCCGGCCCGGCGATCCCGCTGGCGGCCGACCGGGTCGACCCGGATCCCAAGACCTCCAACGAGTCCAGCCTGGTCTACAGCGCGCGCGACCCGCTCGGCCACGAGACGCTGTTCGCCTACAACGGTCCGGGCACCAGCCAGGACCGCTGGAAGCTCGCCTCGGTGACCGACCGGGCAGGCAACGCCACGACGTTCGGCTACGACTTCACCAACCGGATCACGACCGTGGCGGCGCCGACCCCGGCCGGGCAGACCGCCCGCACCACCCGCTACGGCTACGACGCCGACGGCAAGCCGACGAGCATCACCGACCCGCTGGGCGGTGTCACGTCGCTGGAGTGGAGCGGCGACTTCGCGCTGACGAAGCTCACCGAGCCGAACCTGAAGACCCGCCGGTTCACCTACAACGACAACGGCTACCTCACCGATGTCTACGACCAACTGAACAACCACACGGTCCTGACCTACCAGAACGTGGCCGCCGACGCGACCGACACGTCGTCGCACTGGCGGGCCGGACGGACGATCAGCCACCTGAGCCAGTTGGCCAGCAAGCAGAACCCGGTCGAGGTGGCCGCCGGCACCAGTGCCAAGTGGACATTCGGCTACGACGGCGCCGGCAACCTGACCACCGTCACCGAGCCGCTCTACCCGTCCAACCCGGCCCGGAACACCTACAACGCGGACGGTACGCTGGCCACCAGCGCCGACTTCAAGGGCAACGTCACCACGTTCGCCGGCTACGACGCCAACGGGCTGCCCGCTACGGTGGTGGACGCCACCGACAGCCCGACCGTTCCCACCCACCCGACCCGGATGCAGTTCGACTCGGGCGGCCGGCTGCTGTGGATACAGGACCCCGGCCACGCTGGCTATAGCAGCAGCGATCCCCGGAACCGCACCTCGTTCTACTACGACGCCTTCAACCGGCTGGGCCGGCAGTCGACCCCGAAGTCGACGAGCCGGCAGTTGGGTGAGCTGATCTGGAGCGACATCTCCTTCGACGCCAACGACAACACGGTCAAGGTGATCGCACCGCACTTCGGCGCACAGGACTCCGGCACCGGCGACGCCACGACCGCCGGGTACGACGTGATGGACCGGCAGACCTTGGTCACCGGCCCGGACACCAGCGCCGACCCGGCCGGCGAACGCACCCGATACGACTACGACGTGGCCGGCCGGGTCAGCACCGTGACGCTGCCGCTGGGAGTGAGGAACGGCACCCCGAACAACACCCGAACTGTCAACTACAGCTATGACGCGCTCGACCGGGCCATCCGCCAGACCCGCTACCACCAGAAGGCTGACCTGAGCATCGAGACGCTGACCCAGCACGCCTGCTACGACACGGTGGGCAACCTGGTCTCCACCACCGCGCCGAAGGCGGCGCTGGCCTCGGTCACCTGCCCCGCCGACCACACCACCCCGTTCACCACCGTCTACGGCTACGACGACGCACACCGGCCGACCAGCGTCTCCGACCCGCTGAGCCACACGACCACGTTCGGATACGACGCCAACGGGAACCGCACCCAGGTCACCGACGCGGCCAACAACACCACCACCCTCAGCTACGACTCGCTGAACCGGCTCACCCGGAGCGTCGAACCCTTCCTCACCGGCACCAGCCCGCACACCGTGGTCACCAGCCACGAGTACGACGAGAACGGCAACCAGACTCGGCTGATCAGCCCGCGGGCGTACGACGCCTCGGCGGACAAGACGACGTTCAGCTCGTATGTCACCACGTTCACCTACGACCAGCTCAACCGGCTGACCCGGACTGGTCTGCCGACCGACGGCGCCTACCCGACCGCCTACTACGCCCACCGCGGCTACGACGTCAACGGCAACCTCACCGTCACCACCCTGCCCGACACCCACCCGAACCTGGTCGACGTTCCGGCGGCCGCGAAAACCACCCTCGAGTACTTCGACCCGGGCTGGATCGCGGCCAGCAACGACCCGGCCAACCCGAAGGTCCACTTCGACTACGACGCCCGCGGCCAGCAGACCCTGCGCACCCCGGAGGACAGCAGCGGAAACCCCGACACGAAGAAGCAGATCCAGTGGACCTACTACGCCGATGGCCTGCTTCGCCAGCGCACCGACCAGCAGGGCCAGCCGGTCTCCTACACCTACGACGCCGACAACCAGCGGCTCTCCAGCCACGACGCCAGCGGCCTCACCACCCCCGCGGAGACCGCCGTCGACGTCCAGAACGCCTACGACGACCTGGACCGGCTCACCCGCTCGGACACGAAGAAGCAGACCGACCCCAGCTGGACGTTCAGCTCCTCCGGCTACGACGCCAACGGCAACCTCACCGACACCGAGCAGAACGGCAAGGAGAGCAGTCCCGGCGGCACCGTGACCGCCGCCGGCCGCAAACAGCACACCGACTACGACCAGGCCGACTGGATCACCACCCAGCTCGACTACGGCCAGAGCATCGGCGCGTCCGACGACCAGCGCATCACCAACACCTACAGTCCGGTCGGCCGGCAGACGCTGCGGAAGATCGAGCAGAACAACGGCTCCGGCACCTGGACGACAAAGCAGAGCACCGTCTGGGACTACTTCGCCAACGGCCCGCTCAAGCAGTTGACCACCACCAACGGCGCCGGCACCGTGGTCGAGTCCCACCAGGTCGACTACCTCGACCCGGCAGGCATCTACGTCGACGGCAACCGCACCAAGGACGTCTACACCCTCCGGCCGGGCAGCGGCGCCGCCTCGCCGTGCTACCCCGGCACCTGCACCGCGACGTACACCTACGACCCGCGCGACCGGCTGGTCAACGGCAACGACGGCCACGGCAGCACCACCGCGTACACATTGGACGGCGCCGGGAACATCCTCACCGAGGCGGTCAACGGCACCACCACAAAGACCTACACGTACACCGGCAACCAGCTCCAGCAGACGACCGCGGGCGGCGCTACCGCCAAGTACTGGTACGACGACGCCGGCCGGTTGGACTGCGTGACCACCTCGGCCGGCTCGTCGGCGGACTGCACCCCGCCGCAGACGCCGGCCAGCACCCTGCTCGCCGACTACAGCTACGACTACCTCGACCGTCTCGCCACCTACCGCGCCTACACGGCTGGCAACCTGACGGACAAGGCCGAGTACACCAACGACGCGCTGGACCGCGTCGTCAGCCAGACCGAGCTCCACCCCAGCTTCAACGGAACTGAGCGCACCACCTCGTTCAGCTACCTCGGCCTCACCAGCCAGCAGACCCGAGAAGTCCAGACCAACTCCACCGGCACCCTGGTCGCCAAGGACTACAGCTACGACGCCCTCGGCCGCCGGCTGTCCATGACCAACACCCCCTACAGCGGGGGCACCGCGCAGCCGGCCACCACCTACACCTACGGATACGACGCGCACGGCTCGGCGTCCGAACTCCTCGACTCCAGCGGCGGCACCAAGGCCAGCTACGGATACCGCCCCTACGGCCAGCCCGACTCTGACCTGTCCAAGGGCGACACAGACACCATCAGCCCGTTCAACCCGTTCCGGTACAGCGCCAAACGCTACGACACCGGGTCGGCCACCTACGACATGGGCGCCCGCCGGTTCGGCCCCGACACCTCCCGCTTCCTCAACCAGGACCTGTTCTACGGCGCCCTGGACAACCTCGGCCTGTCCACCGATCCGCTCACCGACAACCGCTACGCACTCGCCGGCGGCAACCCCATCAGCTACAAGGAATGGGACGGCCACATGGTCCTCGCCGACGGCGGCGGCGGAACCGAAGGCACCAGCGGCGGCACCAGCCAGTGCTACGAAGCAATCGCCTGCAACCCATCAGTCGGCTCGGCCAACGCTGCCGAGTACAGCCAGGCCTACAGCAGTTATCGCCAGCAGGAACGAGACTCCATCAACGCCGGGCCTCGACCGGTCTGCGGCCCCAACTACGTCTGCCGCGACCCTGGACAGGGCGCCTCACCTCCGCCGGCTCAGCCACCAACGTCGGTGATTCGCGGGCTACCGGGCCTACCCTACCCACCGCCAAGTCCGTCCCCCTCGATCTTGCAGCGGCTCAGGAAGATGCTCGAGCAGCGCGGTGTCAACTACGCGACCATCGAGGAGACGACCCTCACCCCACCTGTGACGATCTCGCTCTACCTGCCGGCATTCACCGCCCAGGCCACGCTCGAGTCCTGGCAACCGGATGGGGACACGGTCGGACCTCAAATCCCGTTGTGTTCCGGCGATTCACCCTGCATGTCGTTCTCCTCGCGCAGCAAGCGGCCGGCGCCCAAGACTGTGTCCCCCACCCCGTGGCGACAGGTGCAGCTCAATGGCGCCGTCCAGGGATACACGCTCACCCAGACCGGGAAGCTGTACTACTTCGCTGGCGGAGTCAGTGGAGCCACCATGAACGCGACGACGTCCAAGACGGGGAGCATCGTCTTTCCCAGCCCGACTCCCGCCAACGTCTCAGCGTTCCCGGGCGGCCTCGCGGTGAGCCGGAGCTCGGACCTCGGTGGACCAATCTGGGGTCAAACGTGGACGACGGCACCCGGATACGCGCTTGAACAAGGTGTCAGCACGGATCCGGAACCGGGCACCTCGTGGTCGGTCACCTTTGGAATGGAGATCGCCGGCGGCTGACACCACTGCAGGTCCCATCCGGCCGGCTGCCACGTGAGGCAGGGACTCGCCGGGCTCCTCAGGATGCTAGCCGAGCCGCGCCCGGTGTAAGCGTCGGATCGCGCCGGGTCGGGACACGCCCGTGCCCGCGGCCGGCCCAGGGTCGTCACCTGCCGGTCACAACACCCCCGCCGCGCCCCACCACGGTGCAGGCGACTGCGGACCCGGGTTCTCCAGCGGGCGCAGCGCCGCCCGCAGCCGGCGTGACCGTCCGCACGGCCTCACCGGCCAGGATGAGCGCGTTCTGGGCCGCTCAGCGGGGCCGAGTGTGGACTCGCCCGATTGGCGCCGACGCGTCAGGGGCCAGTGAAGGGCGCGAGCAGGTGGGTGAAGTCCCAGGTGTTCTGCACGATTCCGGAGCAGTTGTTCGCCCCGGTGTTGCCGGGGCAGCCGCCGTTGTCCCGCTGGATCGCCCACATCGACAGCAGGCCGATCCCGTTCGCCCGGGCGAAGTCGAGTATCCGCTGCGCGTCGGCGAGCGTGGTGACCTCGGTCCGGCGCGGGTAGTCGTCCAGGCCGGGCATGATGGTGTTGCCCTGCATGGCCCACAGCTCGGCGGCCGTCTTGGCCGGGTAGAGACCCTGGAGCTGGCCGAACAGACCCTGGGCGGCGCTGATCGCCGCCGCGCCCATGTCGGTGGTCACCCGGTCGTAGTAGTCGAACGTCATGATGTTGACGATGTCGACCCGCACCCCGTTGGCGATCGCGTTCTGCAGCACGGCCAGGCCGGATGCCTCCAGACCGGAGGCCGAGGTCGGCAGCGTGTAGACGACCTGCACCGTGCGCCCCTGGCCGGCCGCCCAGTCCTGCAGCAGCTTGATCGCCTTGTTCCGCCGGTCGATGCCGTCCGCCTTGGTCAGCGACCGGCCTTCGATGTCCACGTCCAGCCTGGTGACGCCGTAGGTGGTGACCACCGCCTCGTACGCGGCGGCGATCGCGTTGACGTCCTTGCACGAGTCGCCGATCTCGGTGCCGCCCTGGTCGGCGCTCCATCCGCCGAACGACGGCACCACGTCGCCACCCAGGCCCCGCAGCGCGGCGATGTCGGACAGGTACCGGCCGGACGCCACCGTCTGGCTCTTGTCGCCGTTCCAGGCCAGCGTGCAGGAGGTCTTGCTCAGCGTCTCCAGGAAGGCGAGCGTGAAGTAGCGCGCCCCGGACTGCTGGGCCAGGCCGGAGATGCTGTCCGTGGTCCAGGTCTCGAAGTACGGCGCGAAGGCGTGCGCCGGCAGCGGAGCGCCCGCCGCCGCGGCGGCGGAGCCGCCGGCGAGGAGGGCGGCGGACCCGGCGACCGCGGCCGCCGCCAGGGCGGCCAGACACCCGCGCAGCCGTGACCGAGACATGGGCCCACCTCACCGACTCGAAAAGGTTAGGAAACCTTCCTATCCGACCCGGGACGTTAGGCCCCCGCCCGTTTCGCCGTCAAGAGACGGCAGCCCGCGACCTGGGCCTGCACCGTGCCACAGCCTGCGCAGCCGTCAGCCGTGGCCAGCCACCGTACTGGCGACCAGCGCGTCGAGTAGCCGGCCGGCGCCGGCGGGGGTGAGCGGTGGGTCGAGCATCCGGGCCAGCCGGCGGCGGGCACGTGCTCTGTCCTCGACCGGCTGCCGGTGGTCCAGCGCCCGGTCAGCGTAGAACTGCAGCAGATGGCCCTGTACCGCGATGGCGGTGGAGAGGTCGGCCGGCTCGGCCACGGTCGCCGGGCCGCCGGTGCGCCGGTAGGCCCGGTACGCGGCGGCTGCCTCCGGCCGTCCCGAGCCTGCCGCGGCAGCGGCAGCGGCAGGCCAGCGGCGGCCGCGGACAGCTGAAAGGCCACGTCGGCCTGAGCCGCGGACTCCTCCACCGGCCAGCCGTAGTCCTTCAGCGCCCAGGACCCCCGGTCGGTGTCCAACCGCCAAACCCGACCCAGCTCACCGCGGTCGGCGTAGACCGCTTCACCGACCGGAACACCTAACCCGTAGGCCGAGGCAACCACCGCGACCAACTCCGCATCGATGCCGCCCACCCGGCAATCCTCCCCGCCTGCGAATCGGCCCAGCCGCCCACATTGCAGGCGCGCGACGTGCGGTAGACGAGCGACTCCTGGACCGAGCCTGCCGCACCGGTGCGGACGTCAACAGTTGTCGCGGCGGCTGCATAGTCAGGTGAAGCCTGGGGTACCTGACCCCGAAGCGGAGTCACGCCGGTGTGGCTTCCCGGCGTCGAGGGCGGGACACCATGGGCATGCGCGTCAGTGTCTTCCTTGTCTGTGTGGGCGCCCTGCTCGCGGTCGGCACCGACGTCTCGGTCTCCGGTGTCGACCTGACTGTCGTCGGCATCACCGTGGTGGGGGCCGGAGCGATCGGGCTGCTGATGACGTTGCTCGTCTGGGATCCGCGGCCGCAGGTCGCGGGCGTGGAGCGTGCCTACGCTGAGCTAGAGCTTCCAGGGTCGCGACGGCGGGTTGACCTTCTTGGTGGGCTGACCCTGCCGCCTCCGCCATCTGCGGTTGATCTCGAGTGGGAGCCAGGCGAGCCGCTCGAGGAGGTAGAAGACCGGGATCGTGATCAGGATGACGGTGGCCGCGGGAGTGACGATCGGTAGGGCGAGAAGAGTGATCAGCGCGACCCGCCAGGCCTCCTTCCACCACCCCTTGCGGCCCTCTGCGACTGTCAGTGCTCCCCACCGCACGGCGGCCCACATGATCCAGCGGCGGAGGAACGGGACGTCCAGCTCCCGCATCGCCTGCCGGAAGATCCCGTCGGCTTCGAGCCGGCTGAGGCGGGCGGGAACCTCGTTGCGGCAAAGGTGGTCGTGCAAGATCGCGGCTGGTGTGTAACGGCCGTAACGCGGGATGAACCAGACGAAAAGGCGAGGTACTGAGGCGAAGTCCGTCGGCTCGTCGACGGGCACCGGGAAGTCGTCGACCTTTCCGTGGTAGATCAGTTCACGCAGCGTCGTCCAGCTCTGGTCACCGACTTGCCGGACGTCGACCGTGCCGCCCGGTTCGAACCCGAGCTGGCGTGCCGCCGACCCATCCGCGGTCTGCGGCCCGGTAACCGTGTCTGCCATGGCGACCTCCCTGGATGTTCCCCTGCACATCCGGAGGAGCGCACGGGCCTCCGCGATACAGCGAACCGACCAGCATGCCCGACCAGGGCGGCGGCATCCCCGAGTGGTCAGGTGAACGCGGCGTTGCCGCGTTACTCGACCTCCCGGCATCGGACGGGCACGGGCGTGCGACCGCAGCCGTACCGGGTAGGACATGTGATCGAGATGGGCGATCACAGGATGTCTCCGGCGGGGACGTTGTTGAACGGGCGGTACCGGCTGCTGGAGCCGCTGGCCAGCGGGGGGATGGGCACCGTCTGGCGCGGGCAGGACGAGCTGCTGGGCCGTCCGGTCGCCGTGAAGGAGGTGCTCCTGCCGCCCGACCTGGACGCGGCCGGGCAGGACGTCCTGCGGCGTCGGACGATGCGCGAGGCGCGGGCCGCTGCCCGGCTGCGGCACCCCGGTGTGGTGACGGTCTACGACGTGGTCGAGCAGGCCGGGCGGCCGTGGATCGTCATGGAGCTGGTCCGGTCCCGCAGTCTCGACGGCGTGTTGCGGGAGCGGGGGCCGATGTCGCCGGCCGGGGCTGCGCACATCGGTCGGCTGGTGCTCGCGGCTCTCGTTGCCGCGCACTCGGCCGGCGTGCTCCATCGGGATGTCAAGCCGGGGAACGTGCTGCTCGCCGACGACGGCCGAGTCGTGCTCACCGACTTCGGCATCGCCAGGCTCAGCGGAGACGCCACCGTCACCACCACCGGGTCGCTGGTGGGCTCGCCGTCGTACATCTCGCCGGAACGAGCACGCGGCGAGCAGCCCGGTCCGGAGTCCGACCTGTGGTCGCTGGGCGCGCTGCTGTACACCGCGGTCGAGGGGGTCCCCCCGTTCCAGCGGGAAGGCTCGCTGGCCACGCTCAGCGCGGTGTTGACCGAGGACGTGCCGGTGGCACGGCGAGCCGGAGCGCTGTGGCCGGTCATTCACGCCCTGCTCATCAAGGACCCGGCGCGCCGGCTGACCGCCGCACCGGCTCGGATCATGCTCGACCGCGCGGCGGCGGCGGCCAACCAGGCAACGCCGATGGCCACACCCCCACTCGGCGGCCACAAGCCGGGCGGACAGCAGCCCCTCGGCGATCGGCCGACCCTGCCGGCGCCAGCCGAGCCGACCGCACCCACGGCGGCCGACCCGGTCGTCCCGGTCGGGCCGTCGCCCACGACAACCCCGCTTCCTCCCACCTACAGCCGGCTGCGTCGTGCCGACGAACCGGCCTCGACCGGGCCCCCGGCGACGCCCCCACCGGCCGCGAAGCAGCCGGCTCCGGCACCGCAGCCGGCAACGGGACGTGCCCCGGCCGGACCGGCTGCCCCGACCGCCGACATCGGCCCTCCCCGGCAGCCGAGGAGCCAGCGTGGATGGTGGCTGGCCGCCGCCGTCGCCGTCGCCGGCGGCGTCGCGGCGATCCTCGCACTCACCACCGTCCGGTCGGACGGTGGCGCCGGCGGGCAGGCCGCACCATCCACCCGGACGACCCGATCCACCGCGCCCAGCGGCCAGACCCAGCCGCCGGCCCGGTCCACGACGCCCACCGGCCGGGCGACTGCCCCGGCCCCGACTAGGTCAGCTCCGAGCGCCAGACCGGCGACACCGAGCGTGCCGGCCGGCTTCGTCCGCTACCGGGACAGCACCGGCTTCGCCCTGGCGATCCCGGCCGGCTGGCAACCGGTCCGCAAGAGCCAGCGGGTCGACTTTCAGGAACCCAGCGGTGGCCGGTTCCTTCGCATCGACCAGACCGACTCCCCCAAGGGCGACCCCGTGGCCGACTGGCAAGGCCAGGAAGCCGTCGTATCCCAGCGCCTTCCCGGCTACCGACTTCTCCGCCCCATCGTCCGGGTCGACTACCGCGGCTGGCAGGCCGCGGACTGGGAGTTCACCTGGGTCAGCGGCGGGATCACCATCCACGTCCTCAACCGCAACGTGGTCACCAGCCCGACCAAGGCATATGCGCTCTACTGGTCAGTGCCGCAGAGCCAATGGGACAGCAGCCGGCAGATCTTCGACGTCGCGGCAACCACGTTCCAGCCGGCGGGCTGACCAGATCACAGGCCGTCACCTTAACCGCCGACCAGTCGGGCGGCGATGCGGCATGCCGGCCGCCCCGCTCGCCCGGGAAGGGGGCCGGCCAAGCCAAGAGACCGTTCTACAGCCGTCGACGGTCCGCACGCTGCCCGGGCGGGATGGCCTGCCTTACTCCGGCCGTCCGCGCTGCCATTCGGTCGGCGAAGGTCGCCTGATCGTCCCGGTCGCCGGCGAACGCGGAGGGCCTCGGCCCGCCTGTTTGGCCGCCATGTCGGTGTAGCCTCGGTCCGTGGACGCCGCCCGGCTGGACGCCCAGAACGAGATCACGATGCGCACGCCCCGCCGGGATGGGTCGTGGTCCAGCCGGCCGATCTGGGTCGTGGTCGTGAATGGCAGCGCCTACGTCCGGTCCTACCTTGGCATGCGCGGCGCGTGGTATCGCCGCGTTCGGGTCGGCCGCCGGGCGGAGATCACGGTAGATGGCCAGACCGTGGCCGTCGGTCTGGAGCCCGTCGCCGACGAGGCACTCGACCGCCGCATCTCAGCGGCGTATCGGGCGAAGTACGGGTCCAGGTGGCCCGCCCCGACCGAGGCCATGGTGGGCGCCGAGGCGGCGGAGACCACCATGCGGCTCGTGCCCGAGCACGACGCGGAGGCCTGATACCGCTGTGACCGTCTCGGCGGTGCCCGACCGTCGAGCTTGGACCGCTGGCCCGGCTGCTGCCCCGCGATCGGTGGGCGGTGTTCCTGGTCGCGCCGGTACTCTGCCGCGCTGGCACGGCGAGCCGGCGGCCCACCGGTGGACCCAACCACCAGCCAGCATCGCGGCGGCTTGGACCCGGACGTCGTCGGCGTCGTGCTCAGGATGGCGCTGGAGCCGCTTCCCCCAGGACGGCAGGGCCGGTGCTGTCCTCTCACGCTGCGTAGCGCCGGCGCGATGCGCTCGCTGAGCGTGCTTCCGGTGCTCTAGACCGGCTATCCCCCGTACGGCGCTGGCCAAGGCCGGCTGACCTCTGATAGGTGTTGCCGGCGGCGGCTGCCTGCTTCGGGCGCTGGCTCGATCGGCCTCCCGTCTTCTGGGACCGCGGGTAACCGCCGGCGAGTGCTGGTACGGGCGGAACAACCTCGATGGGGAGGCGTCCGATGAAATCTCGCTGGTTGTTTGCCGCCGTCGCCGTGGCGCTCGGCGCTTCCGTGCCCGCTCCGGCTGCCGCCGTCAGCGGCAACGCGCGGGTGACGAACGACGCCGCGCCGGGAAGCTACCTGCGGTACGACGGGGCGACGGATGCCTCCACCGCCGCGTGCAGCACCGGCAGGCGGATGCAGAACGAGCCGACGGTCGCGATCGACCCGCACAACACTCAGGTGGTCACGGCCGGGGCGAACGACTACTGCGCGTCTATGGTCAACGGCGACGTCTGGGCCGGCTACTACCGGTCAACCGACGGCGGGTCGAACTGGCAGGACAGCCTGGTTCCCGGCTATCCCGCGGACACGTCTGCGGGCGGCGTGGCCTCTCCGGTGCATGGGACCTGCGGCGCGGCGGGCGACCCGTCCCAGGCCTTCGACCCCGACGGCCGCCTCTTCTACGCGTTCATCTGCTTCAACCGGGCCAAGCCGGTCAACGGCGGCGTGTTCGTGTCCCGGTACACCGACGACGGTGGCCGCTACGACCGCACCGTGCTGGTCAAGCGCGGAACGCCGTCCGGGCAGTTCCAGACCGGGCTGTTCCAGGACAAGATCAACCTCACCGTCGACCAGACCGCCGGCACGTTCTCCGGCAACGTGTACGTGGCCTGGTCCCAGTACGACGCGTTCGCTCCGGCCAACGCGGTGCTGTTCAGCCGTTCCACCGACCACGGGCTGACCTTCTCCGGCCCGATCCGGGTCACCCCGGTGGCGCTGGGCACCGGATCGTTCGCCGACCTGGCGGTCGGACCGGACGGCGCGGTCTACCTCACGTTCCTGACCTACGCCTCCTCGTCCAACCCGCACTCCGACGTCTGGCTGCTGAAGTCGACCGACGGCGGGCTCTCCTTCGGCCCGGCCGCGCACGTCGCGACGATCATGCTGTTCGACTCGACCCAGTTCAGCGGGAACGGCGCGAACAGCTGCGGCGACGGACCGTTCACCTGCCCGAGCGGTCTGAGCTACTCGCGGTTCACCAGCGCACCCGCGGTCGCCGCCGACAGCACTGGCGTGCACGTGACCTGGAACGGCGAGCTGGCCAACGGGCAGTCGAAGGTCTTCGTGCGCAGCTCACCCGACGGAACAAACTGGCCGGCGCCGGCCCAAACGCTGGACACCGTCCCGATGGGTCACCAGTGGACCCCCGACATCGCCTCCGACGCCGGCGTGATCCGTATCGTCTTCTACGACTCGCGCCGCGACCCGGCCTACTCCCCCGACCTCCCGCCGGGCAACACGGCCACCGGGACGAACTCCGGCGACATCGTCGACACGCTCGTGGCGGCGTCCACCGACGGTGGCGGGAGCTGGACCGAGACCACCGTCTCCACCGCCGGCAGCAACTTCAACTGGGAAACCGGCGGATCCCGCCGGGTCGGGTTCTTCGGTGACTACATCTACATCTCTGCCGTGCACGGTGCGGTCGTCGAGGCGTGGACCGACTCCCGCGACCTGGTCCCCGGCACCGATCCACGCGAGAGCGGCGCCGCCGACGACCAGGACGGCTTCGACGTCTACCAACCGTGTACCTATGTGCCGAACGACATCAACGCCCCGGCCTACTCGTCCCCCGCCGTCAGCGATCCCTGCCTGTCCCAAGGAGGACTGGACCAGAACATCTACCTGGCGGGTGGATAGTCCCAGGACGCGAGATCCCAACCTGCTCGGCGTACCAGGGCTTGGCGACCTGCTCGGCGATCCGGCGCAGCGTCCGGCTCGGGTCCCGGGGCCGATACGCACCGCACCGCCGCCAACGCCGCGGAAGCATCGTCATGCGGCAGGGGCGGCGGCAGCGGGCAGCGGGCCTACCACGCCCTCGACGAGGCCGCCCGGCTGTTCACCCAGGGCCGGTTCGCCCTGCCGGTGCGGACCTTCCCGCTCGCCGAGGCCCCGCACGCACATCGGATCAGCGAGCAGGGCCACGTCCGCGGCAAGCTCGTGCTGCTCATCGACTGAGGCCAGCCCCACCGAGTCCCCGCCACCAGCGGTCGGCGACGCGCCGGGGTCACATCGCCGCGCGGAACGCGGCCTGGAACGACGCGCGACGACCCGCGGTTGCCGAGCAGGCTCCTAGCGGGCCGGTCGGACGCCGACCTCTTCCAGGTGGGTGAGCATCTCAGCCGGGTCGGCGTACACCCGGTAGGCGCCGGCGCGTTCGAGCTCCTCCCGGCCGTAGCCGCCGGAGAGAAGCCCGATGCCCAGCGCCCCCGCGCGCTGCGCGGCGAGCAGGTCCCACACGCTGTCCCCGACGACGAACGACGCCTGCGGCCGTGTCCCGAGCAGTCGGGCCGCGGCGAGGAACAGATGCGGGTCCGGCTTCGCCCGCTCGACCAGGTCACGGGTCACGATCGGCACGTCCTCGGGCAGGCCGAGCAGGGAGATCGCAGAGTTCGCGGTGTGCCGTGCTCCGCTGGTCGCGATCGCGAACGGTACGCCCCGGTCGTGCAGGAGCCGCAACAGTTCGCGGGCGCCCGGCAACGGCACCACGCCGTCGGACCGCCGCAGGTACGCCTCCGCGTGCAGCCGGGCAAGCCGCTGCAGCGTCGGCTGATCCAGCTCGATCCCGGTCTCCCGCTGCAGGGCCTGCAGGAACAGGCCCCCGCTCATCCCGATCCGGCGATGGATCCGCCACACCGACAGCGCGATCCCACACGCGGCCAGCGCCTCCTGCCAGGCGATCACGTGCTGGTAGACCGAGTCGACCAGCGTCCCGTCCAGGTCGAACAGCAGCGCCGGCTGGGCGACCTCGAGCTCCAGCGGTGCGGTATCAGGACCCATATCCCATCCTCCCGCCCGGACGGGCGCTCACCCGATCCGCTGCCCAGCCGGGGGAGGCCGCAGGGCTGTCCAGCCGGCACCGGATCATCGCCGTAGTCTCGCAGCGTCGAGCAGGGTCCGGGTCAGCCAGTCGACCGGGAGGGGAGATCGGGCATGCCGAACGCCGGTCAGCCGGGGGTGCTGCAGGGCAAGGTCGCGCTGGTCACCGGGGCGAGCAGAGGCATCGGTGCGGCGATCGGGCGAGCGCTGGCCGGTTCTGGTGCGGCGGTGGTGCTCGCGGCCCGGGACGAGCGGGCGCTGGCTGAGCGGGTCCGGGAGATCGAGGAACAGGGCGGCCAGGCGCTTGCGGTGCCGACCGATGTGGGCGACGAGCTTTCGGTGCAGCGGCTGGTGGACCGGGCCGTCGCGGTGTTCGCGCGGTTGGACGCCGCGTGCAACAACGCCGCCGGTGGCCACCTCCCGCCGACACTGCTGGCCGAGATTCCGGTCGAGGACATCGACAGCGAGATGCGCGTCACGGTGCGCGGCGTGTTCCTGTCGATGAAGTACGAGATTCCGGCGATGCTCGCCTCCGGCGGCGGAGCGATCGTCAACATGGCCTCGACCGCCGGGCTGGAGGCGGTGGGTGGGCTCGCCGGGTACGTGTCCAGCAAGCACGCGGTCATCGGGCTGACCAAGACGGCTGCGCTGGACTACGCCGCGCGCGGGGTGCGGGTCAACGCGGTGGCTCCCGGGCCGATCCTGACCGACCAGCTAGCCGCGGCCGGGGAACAGGCGCGGCGCCACGCGGGCATGGCGATGCCCATGCGGCGGATCGGCACCCCGGACGAGGTCGCGGCGGCCGTCGTCTGGCTGTGCTCGGCGGCTTCGTCGTTCATCACCGGCGCCACCATCCCCCTCGACGGCGGTAAGCTCGCCGGCACTCCGCCGTTCAACGTCTCCGGCATGCAGCGGCAGCAGGCCGGGGATGACCCGGCCGGCGCAGGGCCTGGCTGAGCACGACCCGCGGTCCGCGATTCTGGGCACCGGCCTGAGCCGGGTGTCATCTGGCCGGGGCGTGGCGCTTCTGGGATGGACTCTTCGGCGACGGCCGCTTCGGCGGTGGGGTCCTGGGGCTGCCTGGCATCGTTTGCGCCCAGGGTCGCGACATGGTCGGGAACGTAGGTCTGCATCTCGCGGGGGGTGCGCTCATCGCCTTTGGATGGCGGGCGGCGCGGCAGCGACAGCGGCGGCCGCCGCACGTCGACGTACGGCACAGTGTCCGATCAGCACCATCTGCGGAGTTCTCAGATGCTCCATCACCGCGACGACGTCCGCGCCGAAGCCGGGCATCGTCCAGGCGCGCCGGCCCGGCCCGGACGATCCGTGGCCGGCCAGGTCGATGGTCACCACCTGATATCGGCCGGCGAAGTAACCCACCTGGCCGCGCCAGTAACCGCGGTCGCACGACCACCCGTGAACGAACACCAGGGCGGGGCTGCCGCTGCCGGCCACCTCATAGTGCACCGGAATGCCGTCGGCGGAAAGGACCGTGGATCTCAACTGACCCGCTCCCGCAGACACCCGACCCGACCGATCCGACCCCGCAGGCGCACGCCCACCCGCGGGCCGCGCCGAGCGGCCCATGCTACCGGCCCGCGGCCCGCCGGCAGGGTTGCGTCCCAACCAGCCGGGCACGACTCAGCCGCCTTGGTGACTAGGGCGCCTGCACCGGCTCGACCCGCCACGCGTCGAGCCGGCCGCCGCCCGTCACCGCCGCCGATCGGACGTGCAAGCCCGGAACGCGCAGCACGATCCAGTGTCCGTCGCTCGTCCATGCCTCGACCACCCCACGATCGACGGCCGAGCTCGAGCCGGCCGTCAACGACGCTCGTGTAAACAATGACCGGCCCGGACCGGTCCACGACCGCCGAACCGGACCACACGCCGTCGTCCCCGTCACCCGGCGCCAGCGCCACCGGCAGATGCCGCCACCGGACCAGATCGTCGCCGACGAGATGCCCCCAATGGCACGCCACCTGCCACCGGGTGGAAGACGGAACGTACTGGTAGAACAGGTGCTGCCGGCCGCCATGCACCAGCCCTCCGACCGGATCATTCAGCCAACCCGACGGCGGTGTCACGTGCAGGCTCGGGCGCGGCTCGGCTCCCGGCACCGTCATAAGTCGTCCCTACTCTCGTGCCATGAGGCGATGCGAATTGCAGCATGTCGAGGGCGTCCAACCCGGACACCCCATTTTCGGTGCGACGTGGCGGCCGGCCACGCATTTTCGTGCAGCCGCAGCGACATCGACCTGATGGCCCGTGATCGGAGGTTCGGCCGAACAGACCCGACTGCGAACGCTGGCGGCGTTACTCGACCACGCGATGCTGCCGTGCCCCGGCCGCCGGGCTGGAACTCGTGGTGTACCCGCAGTCGACAGTGCGCACCGCCACGCGTCAAGCCGGCTACCTGATGAACCTCAACACCGGCCCGGAGCTACCCCCGTTGACCGGCTACGACCCGGCCGAGAGGACACCCTCCCCGCTTCACGCCGCCCCCGGGTGCGCCTTGACAGCGGCGGCGGCGCGTCGGACGGTGTGAACGTGGGAGTCGGGCCGGACCGCGTCGGGCAGGGTGAGCGGCTGGTGCGGGCTGCGTACCGGTGGCGGTCCTGGATGTTGTGCCGAGTCGGCGCGCACCGCTGGGCACTGCGGCGCAACCCCGAGTTGGGCGGCCAGGAGGCACTGTACGAGGACTGCCGGCGATGCGGCAGGGAGCGCACCACGTATGACCCGCGCGACCAGGGGGCGATTTGGGGCGCGCGGCGGAGGACCTAGAAACCGAAGCCGCGATCCGTGTCGACCGGCCATGTGGCCTGCCCATCCCGGCCCTTGGACGAAGCGGCATCGCCCCGCCCGGCACCGGATCACCACGGCTGCAGACCGCACCACGCGGGTGGGCTCAGGGCGCTGTGGTCAGGTCATCCGCCGATCGCCGCCCGGCCGCGACGGCGGACAGGTGGTGGAAGATCCATCTGCGTCCTGCCGCTTCGCGCCGGGTATCCAGCCGGCCGGCGCCGGCCAGGCCTCGGTGATGTCGACGGACAGGTCGAGATCGGTGGTGGTACCCGCCGAGCGCGGGGGCGGGTGAGCCACGGCGCCGGGGTGTACAGCCGATAGCAGGGTGTGGATGGCGTCGTGGCTCGGTCGCCCGGCCGGGTCCTTGACCAGCAGCCTGGTCAGCAGTGGACGCAGCGGGCCGGCGAGCCGGGCTGGAGAGGGCGGGTCGGCCAGAACCGCCGCCAGCGTCGCCCCCCGGTTGCGGTGCGGGAACGGTGGGCGGCCCTCGACCGCGGCGTAGAGCGTCGCTCCCAGCGACCAGAGGTCGGCGGCGGGGCGGGGAGTCTGGCCGCCAACCAGTTCCGGGGCGATGTAGGCCGGGGAGCCAACGACGATCTCGCCCCGGTCGCGGCCGACCGGGTCCGCGCCGCGGGCCACCGCGATGCCGAAGTCCACGAGCACGAGCCGCCCGTCGTCGCAGACGAGCAGGTTGGCGGGTTTCACGTCGCAGTGCACGACGCCGGCCCGGTGTACGGCACGCAGCGCCGCGAGCAACTGCAGGCCGAGCGCGGCCACCGTCCCCGGGGACAGCGGACCCCGCTCCCGCAGCACCGCGGCCAGGGTGCGGGCAGCGAGGTAGTCCATCACCAGCCAGCACGACCGGCCCTGCTCGACGACGTCGTGTACGGCGGCCACGTTCGGATGCCGCACCCGGGCGGCGATCCGGGCCTCGATGAGGCCGGCCCGCGGGTGGGGGTCCCGGCCGGCCCCGCCGGCCCGGTCGGCCGCCTGCCCGTGCAGTTGGGGGGTGACCTGCTTGACCGCGACGTCCCGGTCCAGCCGCTCGTCGCGGGCCCGCCACACCGTCGACGTCGCGCCACGACCCACCTGCTCGAGGAGCCGGTAGCGGCCGGCCAGCAGGACGCCCGCAACCGGCTGCTCGACCTGCCCTCCGGTCGGCGGCAGCGGTGGTCCACAGTGCGGCCGGACTGGAGGACTCTGGCAACGGGCCGCGGCCATGCTCGGGATCCCGGTCATGAGAGCTTGTGGATCCGGCCCTTGACCAAGGTGCTCATCGGTGCTTCCCCCGCTGACGGCGCGCCGACCCAGGACGGGCGCGGCCCATGCCGTTTCGAGCGCCGCGTTTCGCGGCCCGATACCGCTCGCACGACGTCTGCCCCGAAGGCTGCCCGCCCGCCCCCGCGCAGCAGCCGTCGGCGGCGCGCCCGAGCGGCCCTTCCCCGGCGCCGGTAGCACACCCTCGCGGCGCCAGGAAGTCGCCGCCCTGGCCGCGCGGGACGCCCAACGACACGCCCCCGGCACGCACATCACCCGCGCATTGACGGCCGGGGTCGGTGCGTTGGGCGGTGGAGGGCGGTGGAGGAGAATGTTCAGACGGGCGGGTGGCCGCAGCCCACGCCGCGTGGCCGGCACATCGGCTGGGAGGACGCTGGATGCGGATCGCCGCTGCTCAAGCGCACGCCGCCTGGGGTGACCCAGCGGCCACGACCGGCATCGTCACCAGGTGGATCGAGGCCGCCGCCGACGAAGGGGTGCAACTGCTCGCGTTCGGTGAGGCGTTCCTCGGCGGCTATCCGATCTGGGTGGACATACCGGGCACCACCACCTGGGATGATCCGCTGCAGAAACGAGCGTTCGCCCGGTACCTGGACGGCGCGGTCGAGCTGGACGGTCCGGAGATGGCGCGGATCGTCGAATGCGCCCGGGATCGCCGGGTGTTCACCTACCTCGGGGTGGCCGAGCGAGGCGCCGGCGCCGCCCGGGGTACGGTCCGCTGCACGCTGGTGGCCGTCGACCCAGCCCGCGGCGTGCTCAGCGCGCACCGCAAGCTGATGCCGACGTTCGCCGAGCGGCTGGTCTGGGGCATCGGCGACGGCCACGGGCTGCGCGTGCACGAGGGCCCGGGCGGGATCCGGGTCGGAGGTCTGAACTGCTGGGAGAACTGGATGCCGCTGGCCCGCGCGGCGATGTACGCCGGCGGTGAGGACCTGCATGTCGCGGTCTGGCCCGGCGACGTGGGCACCACCACCGACCTGACCCGGTTCATCGCCCGGGAGGGACGCGTGTACGTGCTGTCCGCCTCGACCCTGATCTCCTTTGCCGACGTCCCGGACGACTTCCCGGTCAAGGACGCGATGGTCGCCGACTACGGCGGCGACCGGCAGCGGCTGTTCTTCGACGGCGGTTCCTGCATCGCGGGGCCGGACGGGCAGTGGGTGGTACCGCCCGTCCCAGGCGAGGAACGGCTCGTGTGCGCCGACATCGACCTCCAGCGGGTACGGCAGGAGCGGCACAACTTCGACCCGACCGGCCACTACAGCCGGCCCGACGTGCTGCAACTGGTCGTCAACCGCCGACGACTCGACGCCGCCGACTTCATCGACGGGGCCGTCGCGGGTACGAGCGAGAGCTAGCCGGAACCGCGCGAGCTTCGGTCCCGGTCAGCGGCTCGGACGCGGTCAGCGAAAGCGGTCCCGGCGAGCATGCTGGGTGCGGAACCACTGCGGAGCAGCGGCGAGGTCGATCGCGCCCGCCGGGGCGGCTGCCGCGGAGAGGATCGCCGGATTGAGGAAGTCCGCGCTGCCGACAGCGAAGGCGGTGACGTCGAAGATCACGTGGGTGGTAGCGGACGAGTAGATCCGCACCGTGTCGTCCGTCCCGGTGAAGGTGAGCCCGGTGAACGTGAAGTTGGCAATCGTCTGCCGCGTGACGAAGTTGATCGACGACACGCTCGGACGCGGGTCGGCCGGGTAGACGACAGCGAACCCGGCGGCCAGTGGCCCGGTGATGGTGAGGTTCCCGAACACCGCACCGGGGCCAAAGACGTAGTCGGAGAGGCCCAGCGTGATGGCGCGACCACCGATCAGCCGGCCGGTGGAGTCGAACTTGCCGGCTGGGTCCCTCACCCGGGCCCGGCCGGCCACCGAGCGCGTGTCCAGCGCCCGCTGCGGCCGGACCGGGATTGGCTGGAACGCCCAGATGTCGGAGAAGACGAAGCCCCACGCCGCCGGTGCCGCCGGACCCGTGCCGGTCACGTGGGTGAAGGTGGGAAGCACGAACCCGGCGCCGGTGTCGAAGGAACGGTGGTCACCGGCGGTCGAGGTGTCCGCGGGGAGGCTGGGGCTCGCCGCGACACGCAGCGGAGCCCCGGTGCCGGTGTTGGACAGCGCCAGTGTGCCGTCCCCGGACGTGCTGGTCAGGCCGGTGGTCGTCGCTTCGGCATCGTTGCTGGCGCCCATCACCAGCGGGCCCCCGGCCGCGGCGTCGGCGGTGGGCGCCATCGCCGCGGCGGCCACCCCCAACCCCGCCACGCCCGCCAGGACCGCCGCACCGCGTCGCAGCGCGTCGCGTCGTTCGAGGCTCGTCTCGTGCTGCTCCATCTGACCGCCGGATGGCATCTCCGTGGTCCCCCAGACCCGCCCACAACCTCCGGCGAGGCCGAGTCGGGCGGGGTGGACATCGGCAGCCGGGCACAGTCGGCCAGAAGTGTGCACGGAGGACCTTAGAGCATAGGAACCCGGGACGGAGGGTCCAGCACGTACGGGAGTCGCCGAATCGGCCGGTTCACCCTCGTGCGCCTCACCCCGTGCCAGCGGACGAACACAGGTCGCCCGAGACCTTGGCTCCGCTGGTCCGCGACCCGACCGCACTTCGTGCCGCAGCCAGCCAAGGTGTCCGCCGCCGGCGGGGTCAGCGAACGGTCCAGGACGACTCCCGGCCCGGCTACCGTCGGCGGCTAGAGCAGGTTAGCCAGCCACCCGACAGCCGGCACGGCCCCAGACGGAAGCCCCAATCCCAGGCAACCATAAGCCAGCCGCTCGACGTGGACGCGGCCGAGTGGTCGACCGCGCTGCGTGACTGGTCGCGGGGATGGGCTACGAGGTGGCGGAAGTGCCGGGCGCCGGTTGCTCGGACGCCTTCTGATCGGTCTTGGTAGCGCCGAGGAGCCCACGCAGACGCTGCATGACGCGGTCGGTGAACAGCCCGGCGAGCCCGCCGGCCAGGAAGGAGAGGACGGCGGTGCTGCTGTCGGCCGTGCCGGTACCGAGCGCGACCAGCCCGGAGCGAAGCGCGGCCACGAACACCATGGCCAGCAGGGCCGCCTCGACAGGGCGAAGGAGATACCACCAGAAGTACGAGGTCTCGAAGGTCCGGCGGCCGACGCGGGAGGTGAACAGGCTGGCCACGTGCACGAAACTGCCGGTTACGCCGCCGACCACCGCGAGCACCAGGGCGCTCGTCGCCGCCGTCGCCGTGAAGTCCGGTCCGAGCCAGCGGACCGAGACGCTGTTGGCGCCGACGCGGTCCGCGATCGCCCAGGCCCAGATGCCGGCGGTGAACGCGGCGACTCCGACGCAGCCGAGCCACAACCCGACGGCACCGGCGACCCACCACTCGTGCGCTGCCAACTCGTACCGCCGGGATGCTCCATGCCCGGACGGCTGGGCAGCAGCATGGGCCGCCGTCGGACCGCCACCATTCGGTGGCGACGAGACCGCGGACGCCTCAGACAGAAGGGTCGCATCGTGGACGGGTATGGGCACTGCACCTTGCGTTGAATCGGTCATCCCAAGGGCCTCCACTCGGCGAAGCGGGCACCAGGACAGAGGGCTTGAGCGACACGGAGATACGCGATGGACCGGAAATCCGACTCCGCCCGCGGCCATGCGGGCGACGCCGGCGGCGGGACGGTACTTTCGCCCGCAGCGCCGTGACGTCATCCCGCATATGTGCTCGCCGAGGTTGCATCCGACGTTCGGCGGCCGGCGCTTCGTGCCACGGCCCGCCCGGTGCTCGCCGTCGCTGACCGCATCCGCGAGCCGGAGCGAGCGGCGGGACTCGTCCTCGTCCTGTCAGGTGGCGACGATGCCCTCGCCGCCGACCGAGCCGGGCACGGTGACCGCTGCGACCGGGGTGAGCGAGCCGTCAGCGCCGATCCGGTAGCCGTCCACGATGCCCTGGGCGCCGGTCTGCACGTACAGGTATCGGCCGTCGGCGGTGACCGCGGCGTCGACGGTGCCCGGGTCGGTGCTGGTATCGCCGACCGGGGTCAGCGTGCCGTCCCCGGGATCCCGGTAGCCGGACAGGGTGCCACTGCCGGCGTTGGAGAGGTAGAACCTTTCGCCGGCACCGACGATCCAGCAGGTTGCGGCCTGGCCGGTCGCCGCCTGGGCGATGCCGGTCAGCGTGCCGTCGGCTGGGTTGATGGCGAAGGTGGCCACCGCGTTCGGCCCGGCCTCGGCGACGACGAGGTGGCCCCCGGCGTCGAAGTCGACGGCGAAGGGCACCGCGGCCGGCCGTGCTGGGGTCGCCGGCCATCGGACACCTTCGCGCACCAGAACGCCGGTCTCAGCGTCCGTCCCGGTCACTGGATCCCTACGGGGCACTGCCGATGGTGCTGGCACTGTACGTGGAGTCCGGCCGCCGTCGTGGACAGCCGCCGTAGCCATCGGGGCCGCGCCGGAAGACGGTTCTACCGACCGTCCGCTGGCGCCACGATCACGAGCGGTTCGGGCGCTTCCGGAAGGGTCTCAGCCGTCCGTGTCTGGAATCGATGGCTCGTATCTGGTGCGGAAGAAGCCTCGGAGGGGAAGGGCGATGTCGAGGTTGTGGATGAAGTGGGTGGCCTTCGTCGGGGCGCTGGCATCGAAGCGGATGTAAGTGTCGTCGCGTTGGCCCTGGTTCGGGTCGTACACCCGTACGGTGACCTCGGCGCCCGACGAGGCGGAGTCGTAGGCCAGCACCTGGTGGTTGAGAGCGAGGTCGGCGGGTTTGGCTGATGCCACTGTCACCACGCCGAGCGGGACCGGGGTGCCGGCGTCGAGATCGGCCTTGATCTGCGGCCACTGCACCTGGATTGTGCGCCAGGCCAGACCCCGATCGATGACGACGTGCCGGCCGAGGACGTCGAAGCCGGTGTCGCCGTCCGGCAGGTTCATCCACTGGTAGTACTGGGTGATGCCCACGGGCAGGTGCCAGGACTCGATCAGGCGCCGGACGATGTAGCCGTACAGTGGCTCGCTCGGGCCCGGCTGGACGGTGGGCGGAACTATCGCCGCGTGCCAGTAGTCCAGGGCGGCGAAGACCATGCCGCCGCATAGCCCGCCGGCCGCGTTGCCGATGTGGATCTCGCCGAACGGGGTGTGCAGGACCACGGCCGGCTCGGACGGCCAGGCGTTGGTAAACGCGAAGCCGTTCAGCGAAGGCAGGAACTGTGCGGTGGTGGTCATCGGTGGGCTCCGTCCGGGGGAGGGTCGGGTTGACCGTTGCCGCCCGCGGGCGTCGCTGTCAGCACGGTTTCCTCAGGCACCGGATGGGCGCCGGTGCCGAGGTCGGGGCTCGGGATCTCGGGTTGGCCGGCTGGGACGCCGGGGCGGCCCGTCGCCGGCGCCGTCGGGTCACTGGTGTCCATCAGCCGGAGTGCCATCTGCGCGGCCAGCTCGCCAAGTCGGCGGTAGGCCTCGAACTCCTGGTCGCCGTACAGCTGCTGGGCGGTCGAGTCGTGCGGGAAGCTGCTGTGTCCGTCCGCGTAGGCGAGCACGTCCCAGGATGCGGGAGCCTTCTCCGGCAGCGCCAGCTTGCACAGCCACAGCCTGGCCTGCACGCCGTTCGGATACGTGCACCTGCCCTCTACCACGAGAGTGGGTGCGCGGTCGCTGCCGGCAGCCGGCCGCATGCCGGTCGGATCCAGGTCGATCTCCACGCCGAGGTCGGCTCTGGCCGTCTCGACGGCCTGGCCGAAGGTCGCCCAGCTCTCCGGCGGATCGCCGCTGGCGTCGAAGACGATGATCTCGGTCGCGCCGCGGCGGAGCGCCTCGACCAGGCCGAGGTTCTCGTAGTGGCCGCCGTCGGTGACGTACACCCACCGGGACCGTAGGCTGGTCCGGCCGAGGATCTCGCGCAGCAGCGAGCGTATCCCGGGCTGCCGCCACTGCCAGCGGACCTTGGCCCAGAAGCTGCCCTTACCGGGGGGCGGTGCGGGGCGAAGGCCGTCGTGGTCCGGGTTGGGCAGCCACAGGCCCAGCCGGACGTTGGCCAGGCCGAGCAGCAGCCGCAGCGGAGCCCGGGTCATCCGGCCCATGGCGGGGGACACGGCCGCGCCGCTGACCGCCATGGCCGCCGGCAGGGTCATCAGCCGCGGCCCGGCGAGCTCTTCGTACTGCTTGGTCGGGAGCATCCGATGTGGATAGTCGCAGTCGCCCTCGCCGCGGAAGAGGGTACCGCTGCTGATCCCGGAGCGGGCGGCGCTGAACGTGAACGGTGCGCAGCCGCGGCCGGAGGGCACGACGCCCTCCTCGTCGGTGTTCACCGCCGCGCAGACGACGAGGGTCGGCCGGTCCCTTTCGTACTCGGAGAGCCGGATCGGGATGTCGAACGGGATCTCCTCGGCCCCCGTGCCGCCGTTGGTGCGCTGGACGGCGAACGCGGAGGACAGCCGTTCCTTGTAGAACGGGTGCACCGAGTTGCGGTTGATGTCGGTGAACGCCTGCCAGACGACCGCACCGACCACAGCGAGGGCACTCAGCAGGTACTCATGCGCCTGCAGGCCGTCGAAGGCCGCGCTGGTCGTCCAGATCAGGAACGCGGCGAGCAGCAGCCCCGCGGCGGCCGCCGATCCGGCCCACGGGGCGAACGCCCGCAGGATCCTGCTGGTCACGCCGCCGAGCATGCTTGGCTTGCCGGCGCTGCCGGTCTGCAGCTTGCCCTTGAACCGGCCCAACGTGCCCTTCACCAACCCGACCAGTCCGGCGGTGGTGGCCAGGAACCCGACCAGCTGGGTGCCCGTGCTGGCCCCGGCCAGGTGGGCGTGCACCCGCGAGGTGCTCAGCAGGTGCAGCAGCCAGGGAACGCCGAGCAATGCCAGGGCGATCAGACCGGCGAGCAGGAGCAGCCGCAGCGACCACGCCCGCAGCAGCCAAGACAGCGCGAGCCTGGGCCGGTAGTAGACGTCGTGCAGCCGCTGCCCGGCGAACAGCCCCAGGCCGAGCCCGGCCGCGACCCCGCTGGCAAGGGCGACCGCGCCGGTGTGGTTGACCTGCCAGGCGGTGGCGGTGTGGGTGAGGATCCCGGTCTGGAACAGCGTCCAGCCGAGTAGTTTCGCGCCGACGTAGATTCCGGCCAGGATCGGCAGCAGGTTCAGCAGCAGCCCGTAGACGATGCTGAGCACGCCGATCGCGGCGACCCGGGGATCCTCGATCAGATAGCGGGTGTGGTTCCGCAGCCGATTGTCCTCAGGCGACCCGGGCGCGTAGGGCGGCAACTCGGCGCGCTCGTCGTCGGTGAGGTAATGGTTGACCATCGCCACCGCGCCCGCCAGGTACGAGCCGCCGGACACCGCGGTGACCAGGTGCGTTCCCTCGTACCAGGACGGCCCGCCGCCATGACGCCCCTGCAGCCCCTGGATGCCACCCAGGGAGAACGAGGCGGACCGGATCCCGCCGCCGGAGCAGCAGATCGCCCGGACCGGGTGGGCCGGCTCCCTGCCGACCGAGGTGGCCGGCTCCGGGCCGTACGCCGCCACGTCGGTGGCGGCGGCCGGCGCGGAACGTGTCGCCGGTCGACCGGGAAGCGGGCAGACCTCCGTCGGCTCCGCCATCAGCCATCGACGGGTGGATTCCATCAGCCTCATGACTAACCGCCTCTAGTCCGGGACGGTCTCGGCGCCGGCGGGCTCGACGTGCCTGACCTGGTTCATGGCCTGGCCGAGTTTCGCCAGCTCCCAGTACATCTGTCGGCGCGTGCGGTTGGAGTTCCCTGGTCGCTGGTGCTCGGGCAGGCTGTGCCACGGGTTATAGCGCAGCACATCGGCGAACGCGAGCATCCAGCCGCATCTTGACCAGATCCTCGAGCGCCTTGTGCTGCGGGTGCGGAGTGCCGCCTGACTGCCGCTCAGCTGGTGAGGGCGGAGACGGTCCAGAGGGTGGAGACCACGTCGCGCACGGTCGCCGACGTCCACAGCTCGTACGGCCGAGCTCAGTCCGCCCCGAAGCGGCCGCGACTGTCTGTGGGGATAAGCGGCTTGGTGGCCCTGACCTTGAGCTGCTGGACGGCCCACGTGTTTCCGTCGGGATCGCTGAACCCGAAGAACGTGCCTCCGTCGCGCTCGTCGACGACGATGATCTCACTCGCCTCGACCCCTCGACTCAGCAGTTCCTCCCGGGCAGCCGCGGCGTCGGCGACGCACAACTGCAGGGCCCGCATCGATCCGGCCGGCATCTGTGTCTGCGCCGGCAGGTCCCCGATCACGATCGAGCAGCCGGAGCCGACGGGTGTCAACTGCGCGACGTGCATCTGCTCGGTGCGGGTGTCATGGTCGAGGGTGAACCCGACCTGATCGCGGTAGAAGGCGATCGAGCGGTCGATGTCACTGACCGGAAGTACGACGACCTCCAGGGTCCAGTCCACGGCTGACTCTCCTTCCTGACATCTCGCGTCGGCGGCGCTCGGTCGGTCGGTCGCCGGCGAGGCTATCTCGTGGCCGCCGCGGTGAGCTGATGCAGCCCGGCGAACGCCAGCTCCATCTCCGACTGGACGCCGGTGGCGTGCGCCACCCCGCACCCCGATTCCGACGCCCGCCCGGCCAGGTACTCCAGCAGCGGTCTTGCCCACCCCGGGGTCACCGCGCACCACCAGGGCCGGGCTCTCGCCCACCCGGACCGCGGCGACGAGCCGGTCGAGCACGCCGCCCTCGCTGCGCCGGTCCGTCAGCCCCGCCGCGCGGCCCCGCCCGGAACGGAGGTGAACTGCCGGCAGATCTTCGCCCGCGCCAGGCAGCGCATCGCCGCCGGAAGGCAGGCGCGCGACGGCGCGCCACCCCCGGCTCCGCGGTGATCCGGCAGTCTGGTCGCCGCTATATCACCTCTCGGGGTCGCTGAGACCTCGCTGGCGGAGGTGTTCAGGCCGGACTACGCCGCCCGGCTGCCGCAGGCCAGGGGCCGGCTCCTGGAACGCGCTTGTCCGTCAACCGCCGTACGCGTACAGGATCTGCCATCGCCACAGCCTGAAGCCAGCGACGCCGTCCGGCCCACAGGCCGGGCCTGCGCTAGCTAGGTAATGACCCGGTGACCGGCCTCCAGCAGCACCGGGACCTGCTTGTCCCAGGCGCGGCCGCTGAGCGGGTGGCCGTGGATCAGCACGACAGGCCGGCCGGCGCCGTGATCCTCGTAGTAGATCTCGATGTCGGTGTCGTTCTCCTGGGCGACGGTGACCATGGGCATGGCGCTTCCTTCCGGTAGCGGGCATGGCCGGCGCCCGCGCCGCGGGGCCAGGCGGCCCACCAAGCTGTGCGCCAGGTCGGACCGCGACAAGCTCACTCGTGTATTCTATCGTTGGCAAAAATCGCGAAAAAGAGGACGAGGCTAATGACCGTTCTGGTCGGCCGCCGCGAGTCATTCAGTGCCGCGCACCAGCTGTGCGACCCGGGCCTGTCCGATGACGAGAACCGGCGCCTGTTCGGAAAATGCGCGAGCCTGCACGGGCACAACTACCTCGTGGAGGTGATCGTGGCCGGCGAGATCGATCGGGCCAGCGGCTACGTCCTGGACCTGAAACTGTTGTCGGACGTCATCAGCAGGCAGATCATACGCGACGTGGATCACCGCAACCTGAACACCGACGTCCCGTGGCTCAAGGGGCGTGTCCCGACCACGGAAAACCTGGCCCAGGCATTCTGGGAGCGGCTGCGGCCGGAGCTTCCCGACGGGCTGCTGCGGTCGGTCCGGGTCTGGGAGACCGACAAGAACTGGGCTGAGGTCGGTGACTAGGGGTGTCCCCCGGGACACCTCCTAGGCCTGAGGCTCCGGGCATGGCGGTGCGGAACTCCCGGCGGCTTCGGCCGGGCCGGGCCGGGAGTTGCGGAGCCGGTACACGGCCGCGGACCTGGGCGTGTTCACCCGCGACGAGGCGAGCCGGTTTGTCCGGCAGGGTGACGGTGATCCGCACGACGACGTGGTCCTGGCCTGGGAACTGCTGTACCGGCTCGAACCGGAGCTCTTTGACCGGCTGGCCAGCGCCGAGCGGCTCCATCCCGGGGTCGTGGGCTGGCTGCCGCGCGACGTGGACCGGATCGCCGAGGTCGGCGCGGGCACGGGACGGCTGACAGTGGAGCTCATCGAGCGCGGGCAGCACGTGGTGGCGGTGGAGCCCGCGCTGCCGTTGCGCCGGATCTTGCGGCGGAAGCTCGCAGCAGCCGACCACGGGGACCGGGTCCGGGTGATCCGCGGGTTCTTCGACCAGTTGCCGCTGCCCGACGATTTCGCCGACCTGGTCGTCGCCTGCTCGGCCTTCACCCCCTCGCCGGGGCATGGCGGCGAGGCCGGGCTGGCCGAGATGGAGCGGGTGTGCCGGCCGGGCGGGTGCGTGGCCATCATCTGGCCGAACCATCTCGACTGGCTCGCCGCCCGTGGCTACCGGTACGTCAGCTTCCCCGGACCGATGTCTGTGGAGTTCGGTAGCTACCCGGAGGCGGTGGAGTTGGCCGAGATCTTCTACCCCAAGGCGGCCGCCGAGGTCCGGCGGCTCGGACGGCGGACTGTTCCCTTCGACGTGCTCGGCATCAACCGCCCCGCGACCTGGCCTTCAAGGTGCTGGCGGGATGAAGATCGCGATCATGGCGCCGCTGGTGACCGCCATCCGCGAGCCTCAGCGCGGCGGTTCACAGGCGTTCGTATCCGATCTGGCCCGTGGCCTGGCCGGCCGGGGGCACGACGTGCACGTCTACGCCGCCTCTGGATCGGAGATCCCGGGGATCGAGGTGATCGACACCGGAGTCGATCCCGAGTCTCTGGCGGGCACGCTCTACCGGGGGTTCGGGCCCTCTGCGGGCGAACCAGCGGAGGCCGAACCAGCGACAGCGGCTGCGGCGGCCGAGTCCGCTTTCACCACCGCCTACATGACCATGCAGGTGATCCGATATGACGTGATCCACAATCACGCCTTCGACGCGCCCGCTGTCCGGCTCGCGACGGCGCTGCAGGCACCGGTGGTGCACACGCTCCACCTGCCTCCGGACAAGGCTGTGTTGGCGGCGCTTCGTCGCGTAACCCGGCGCAGCAGGCCGCCGGCGGTGGCCGCCGTATCGGATTTCCAGGCCAGCGCTTGGCGCCGGGTCGTCCCCGTCGACGCGATCCTGCCGCCGTACCCGCCCACACGTGTCATTCCCTGGTCGGGGACGGCCGGGCAGGGCGCGCTGTTCGCCGGCCGGCTGAGCCCGGAAAAGGGCGCGGCCGAGGCCATCGACATCGCCCGCGCGGCTGGAGTCCCGATCGACGTCTACGGCGACGTCTACGATGCTGGGTACAGCCGGGAGCAGATCGACCCGCGGCGAGGCTGGCCAGGGGTGACCGTTCACCAGGGAGTGCCCCGGACCTCGCTGTGGGAGGCCATAGCCCGGGCGGCCGTGGTGTTGTGTCCCGCCCGATGGGACGAGCCCTTCGGGCTGGCCGCCGCCGAGGCGCAGGCGTGCGGGACTCCCGTTGTCGCGTTCAGGCGCGGCGGCCTCGGTGAGGTGATCGTGGACGGCGTGACTGGCTTCCTGGTACCACCGGATGATGTCCGGGCCGCCGCCGAGGCGGTATCCAAGGTGGCCGGGATTTCGCGGCCAGCCTGCCGCGAGCACGCCGCGGGCCAGCTTGACCTGGAACTGAGCCTCGACGCACACGAGCGTCTTTACCGGCGAATCGCTGGTGGGTGAGCTGTGCAGTACTTGCCCGGAGCGACGACCCCGCCTGTCCCCCCGGCCAGGTGGCTGGCGGGACGGCTGGCGGTCGTCACGGGGGCCAGCCGCGGGATCGGGGCCGCCACCGCCGCCGCCGCGGCGGCGGCCGGCGCGCACGTCGTGCTCGCCGCCCGGGACCGTCGGGCTCTCGACGGCGTGGCGGGCCGGATCCAGGACGCGGGCGGCCGGGCCACGCCCGTGCCGACGGACGTGAGCGACGAGACCGCGGTCGAGCGGCTGTTTGCCGAGGTCACCCGGGCCGGCCAGCTAGGGGCGCTGGTCTGCGCGGCCGGGGTGCTGACGCCCGCGCCATTCGCCGAAACGACGTCGACAATGTGGCACGAGACGCTCGGGGTCAACCTGACCGGTACTTTCCTGTGCTGTCGCGCGGCGTTCACCGCCATGGTTCCGGCCGGTGAGGGCCGGATCGTCAACATTGCGTCGCTGTCCGGCGTGTACGCCACCGAGAAATTCCCGGGGCTGGCCGCGTACAACGTGTCCAAGTACGGGGTCATCGGCCTCACCGAGGCGATCGCGGTGGAGGGCAAGGAGCACGGCATCAGCGCCATTTGCCTGAGCCCGGGCGCCGTCGACACCGAGATGCTGCGCCGGGCCAATCCGGCGCTGTGTCCGGGCCTGACCCCGGATGACGTCGCGGAATTGATCGTCGCGCTGCTGGACAGCCCGCTGGCCGCGGCCAGCGGGGCGAACATCCCGCTGTTCTCGAACGCCTAAGGACCGCGCTTCAGCGCCGTCCCAGCGACCATAGGTCGGTGCGCTCGTCGGCGAGGACGCCGGGAGCCGGCCGGGCTCGCGCGGATACCAGGCGGGCGCAGGCCGCCATCTCGCCGTCGAGGTCCAGTTCGGGATCACCGCCGCGGTCAAGACCGACGGCGGCCCGCACTACCCCGTCTACCAGGTAGAAGCCGATCAGCTTGCCCTCCTCCACGCTGCCGCGGACCACGAACTCGTCCCACTTGGCGGCGTGGCCGACGTACTCGATCTTGTGCTCGTACTGATCGGACCAGAAGCTGTGGAGGTAGTCGTAGGGGGCCGTCGAGCCGAGCATGGACCTGGCCGCGGCGGCGCCCTGTTTTTCTGCGTTGTTGAAGTGCTCGACACGGATCCGCCCGAACAGCGGGTGGAGATGGTTCGCCACGTCACCGGCCACGTAGACATCGGGCGCGCTGGCCCGGCAGAGCTCGTCGGCCAGGATCCCGTTCTCCTGGGCGACTGCGACGCCCGGGACGTCGGGTTCTATGCCGATGCCCGCCACAGCGAAATCGCACGCGATACGGTGACCAGCGGCAGTCACGATCGCTTCCACGCGTTCGGTGCCCTCGAAGGCGGCGACCTGATCTCCGGGCAGCAGCCGGACGCTGTTCGCGTGGTGGATGGCGCCGATCAGCGCGCCGACCTGGCCGCCCAGGACCGTCTCCAGCGGGGTCCGGCCCGGGAAGACCGCGGTCACCCGGACTCCGAGCTGGGTCAGCGAGGCCGCCACCTCGCAGCCGACGAATCCCATGCCCACGACGACCGCACGCCGGCCCGGCACCGCCTCCTGCTTGATCGCGTCGCACTCGGACACCGTGCGCAGGTAGTGGATCCCGGGCAGGTCGGCCCCGGGGATCCCGAGCCGCCGGTTGCGTCCTCCGGTGGCGATCAGGACCTTCTGGTAGCCGAGTTCCTGGCCCGAGTCCAGGGTGACTGTGTGCCCGGCGGGATCGACAGCCACCACGCCAGCTCCACAGCGAAGCTCGACATCGTGGGCGGCGTACCAGCCGGCCGGTCTGACGTACCAGCCGTCGAGATCCTCCTCCGACCGCAGGTAGGTCTTGGACAGCGGCGGGCGGCCGAAGGGGACGCCCGGTTCCCGGCTGATGAGCACGACCGGTCCAGGAAAACCCTCATCCCGGAGCGTGGCGGCGGCATTGCCGCCTGCAAGGCCGCCGCCGATGATCACGATCCGGTTTCCGGCGGTTGGCTCAGCCACGCAGTACATTCTGCCGCCGGACCCAGTCGACTCCGTGCAGCCGCCGGAATGCTCGGCGATGCCACCGTGCACCTAGAGCCGCGCTGTGGGCGCGGACACTCACGGTAACGCCCCGCTCGGTAGGTAGTACGGGACTCATGGGCTGGTGGGTTCGGGTGCGTGAGCGGTGTCACTGGCAACCACCGATTGGTAGCTTGACGCAGATCACGCGATCCTTGTCCGCTCGAGGCCTCATGGGGTGGCGAGCCCGGCGGTCACCTCGCGGAATTCGAACCCCCCGCAGCGTGAGAGCGCCCGGGCTAGAGGGCGTCGCGCCCGTCAGGCCGGGACGCCGACATCTGGTCGCGATCGAACTCAGCGTCGTACCCGCGCGCCCGCCACGGATTCCGCAGCTCGTCATCTCGGCTCGTTGACTCGGCGCCCGCCGGCAGCGGCGGGGAGGTGAAGCCGGCACCCAGGCAGACGAAGCCGGCCGCCGCTGCCATGGTTGCCTGATCCGCTACCACCTGCTGCTGTGTGGTGGCCAGAGCGACGGCCGGCGGAAGGCCGGCGACGAGCAGTTGGTGGAAGGCGGTCATCAGTGGGGCGATCTCGACGTCGAGTACCGGCAGGATGGACGCGACGAGCTGGGTCGTGCCTTGGATGAGGAAGGTCGCGCTAAGCCCAAGGACCTCGTCTCCGGCGTAGACGACGGCTCGTGCGCTGTCGCACGCGGCGAGGACTACCGTGTGCGGGGCGCGCTCCAGCCGCTCCAGGTCGTAGGTGAACAGCGGGCCGTCGGAGAGCAGCAGGTCGGAGAAGAGCGGGTTGTGCTGGGACAGCCGGCCGTGGGTGGCGAGATGGGCCACCGAGGCGCCGTCGAGCGCACGCTTGAGTGCCTGCACCGTGGTAGCCGGATGGAGCAGCGGCGTCGTGCGGTAGACCGCGGCGACGGCCTGTGCCTCCGCGAAGGCCCCAGGCAGCGTGGGTCCGGCGGCGACGACGACGTGGCCGGCGGACTCGCGAGGTCGGGAGCTGGCTGCCTGCCATAGCGTCGCAGACGGTGACACTGTGATTGGTCGGCCGGCACATGAGGGCAGGACTGACCACGGCAGCCGCTGCAGCGGACCCGTTGGGACGATTACCAATGACCTGTCCTGGATTTCTGGCAGCGGAGCCAGCAGCAGCCCGTCGATCCGTTCGGTCGCATGGCGAAGCACGGCGAGCGCGGCGTTGGTGCTGTCTGCGTCGGCGTCGCCCCGGATGAGCCGGCGCAGGGCGAAACCAACTCGGTCCAGAAGGTCGTCGACGTCGGTGATCGGGCCGAGCCGGCGCACCCGCGGGCGGCCGCCGACCAAGCTGACCGCGTGCAGCGCGCCGTCGAGTTGGACGAACTCCAGCAGCGCCCGATCGCCAAGTAACTCGGCCAGCCTGCCGATCGACACGGGGCCGGGCAGCTGGGTGCCGGGCTCGCCCCGCCGGCTTCGGACGTGATAGCGGATCCACTGCTCGAGCGAGACCTGACGCTGGACCAGTTTCGCCAGACTGCCGCCGCTGGCCCCGTCCAGGTTCAAATTGTTGATCTTGAGCAAGGTGCCACGGAGCTCGGCGAGTGCATCGGCGAGGGCGGGGTCGTCCGGCGGGCGGGCCGGCCGCTGCAGCAGGTGGCTCGCTCGGCCTCGTTCGGCCCACTCAAGTACCCGGCTCGGCCGGCCGCCTTGGAACGCCAGGCGGAGCCCGAGCTCGGCCAGCTCGGTGCGGTGCCCGGCCACGCGGGCCCGTAGGTCGGTCGCCCCGAGCACGGCGCGGTGCTCGTCCAGGACCCGCAGCCCGGCACGGACGGCACTGGTGGCGCCGCGGCGATCGCCAGCCGTGGACCGCAGCAGTGCCTCCGCGTACCAGGCGCGGGCACGCAACGTGGCCGGCCCACGCCGCCGGCGCGGTCGACTGGCCCGCCGAAGGTGTGCCCGGGCCGCCGCGACCCGGCCTCGGTCGAGCAGCAGTCGCCCGGCCAGCAGGCGGGCATCGATCGTGGCGGCCGGCCAGCCGGCCGCGCTCAGCGCCGAGACCAGCTGCTCGACGCTACGGGTGCTGACCCCAGGCGCCCCCCCTTCGGCGTACCTGGCCTGCATTACGGCCATCCGAGCGAGAGCTGCCCACTCAGGCCGCTGCTGCCGGCTGAACTCCCTCGCCGCCTTGGCGCCGTGGCGCAGCGCGTCGGCGACGGCTCCGTCCAGCAACGCGGCTTGGGCCAGCAGCAGGCGCACTTCCGGCAGCTTGTTGGCCCGCCGCTCCTTCAGGTACTCCTCGATCGCCTGCTCGGCCGTCTCCCGCGACTCCGAGACAAGCCGTACCGACAGCAGCAGCTCGCTGCGGTCCTGCAGCAGTGTCCCGAGTTGCGCGTTGTGCGCCCGGATCCGCTGTTCGGCCTGCTGGAAGTAGTCGAGGGCGGCTGGTACGTCGCCGCGCAGGCCTAGCACGTACGCCAGGTTGGCCTGCGCGAGCCCGACTGACAGCGGCAGATCCAGCTTCGTGGCCAGCCGCTCTGCCTCCCGCAAGTCCGTCTCGGCTGCCGCGAACTCGTAGCGGTAGGCGTGCGCCAGCCCTCGGTTCCACACGACGCGATAGACGCCGAGCGTGTCGCCCGACTCACGCATGATCGGCAGCGCCGTCCGGCAGCATGCAACCGCTTCGTCCACCCGACCCAGCTCGGCCAGGATCGTCCCCCGCTGAGCGAGGGCCAGCGCACCGGCCGCGCCGTCGAGTTCCCGTACTGCGGCGTCGATCTCTGCCAGGGCGCGCCCGGTCCTGCCCCGCTCGAACAATACGAAGGCCAGTGTCATCCGTGCTTCACCGGCGAACCGCGCCGACCCTGACCGGCGGCCGAGGCGGACGGCTTCCTGCAGGTGGGCGACGGAACTGGCCAAGTCGCCGCTGTGTCGCAAAGCGAGCCCCCACGCCCGCTCTGCCACGGCGCCGGCCGCCAGGTCACCCTCGCCACGCGCCTTTTTGGCGATCCTTGCCGCGAGCCCGACAGCGTCCCCGGGTGCGGCGTCGGTCAGCCGCAGCGCTTCCCGCGCCTGGTCCAGCGTCGCGGGTGCTGTCATAGCGCTAACAGTGATGCATCGGTGTTACTTGTACAACAGACTTCCGTCAGCAGGGATCACAGCCGAGCGTCGCACCTCCGTCAGGTCGAAGCCGCGCAGCGCGGGCAGAGAAGGTGAGGCATATGCAACCGGAGCAGCACCTCGATCCGGCCTCCCGGTACGAGCCGGACATGCTGGTCGTCGACACACAACACCGGCGACTCATCACGAAGCTGTTGGAGGACCGGAGCCGCCTGGAAGATCAAGATGATGATCTCGGCCTGACGCTGATCAAACTGCCAGAACCGTCGGTTGCCGCACAGCGGGCGGAAGAGCTGGCGCGGGAGCGGGGGCCAGAGGTTCAGGTCGCGCCGCCGGACGAGGCTGGGACGGCCCTGGACCAACTGCTGGCCAATCTGCGTGCGATCTTCAGACACGACTACGGCGGCTGGGAGCCGGCGATGGGCAAGAACCGCACCATGACCGGGATCCAGTTCGTGCCCTATCCCAACGTAGCGCCGCCGCCACCGCCGGCGAGCCTGAGTGGACCCAGGCCGCTACCGAGAAGGGCACGCGGCGGGACCGCCGTCGCTGAGCGGCCCGTCGATGGAGCGGCTGGCCAGGACGTTCTAGTCGGGCTCCTGGACACCCGTCTCTACCGCACTGCCCTTAAGTTAGGGGCTGTATGCGGGCAACTGTCCTTTTCGGCCTGTCACGGTAACGATCATGTGACGATGTGACCGACACGCTTCCCGTCATGATCGACATGGTGAAGCTCCTGGTAGGACGCGGGTTGCT
>WNFY01000190.1_pt1 | contig 74215 bp, 64 predicted proteins | sample 5400091 | NCBI WGS metagenome assembly WNFY01 (sample SAMN13153364, study PRJNA577476) | soil metagenome | isolation source: 60 cm soil or saprolite under grassland replicate 1 | place: USA:California | collected 2016-06-15
TCGGGGCGCCGTTGCTGGTGCACAGCACGTTGGCGTATCCGAGCGGGCGGCTGCGCACCCGCTTGGACCGGGTCGTGCTGGCCGCGATGTATGCGCAGGCCGCCGCCGTGGGCCTGGTGGGCCTGCTGACGTTTCCTCGTCGGGGTCCTGGCTGTGGCCGCTGCCCCTGGACCCCGCTGTTGTTTCCGAGCCGGACGGTCTTCATCGCCGCGGGCCGCATTAGCGATCGCTCGGCGCTGGTGGTGGTGCCGCTGGTCCTGGCGGCGCTGTGGCGGCGCTGGCGGGGCGCCTCCCGGGGTGCGCGCCGCGAGCTGGCGCCGTTGTGGGCGGCGGCGTCGATCCTGGCGGTGGTGTACCTGCTGGGCGCGTTCGCCTAGCCGGACGCCCAGGAGGGGTTCTCCTACCTGCTGTGGGAGCTGCGGGCGGTGCTGCAGATCAGCCTCCCCATCGTGTTCGTGTGGGGGCTGCTACAGACCCGGCTGGCCCGCAGCGCGGTCGGCGACCTGCTGGTCGCGCTGGACCGCCCGCTCGCTCCCGGGGGGCTCCAGGCGGCGCTGGCACGGACCCTCGCCGATCCCGCGCTGGAGGTCGCCTACGCCCTGGAGCGCCAGCCCCCGGTCGAGCACCCCGACGGGGAGGAGGGCCGCTGGGTGGACTCGGGCGGGCTGCCGGTCGCGCTGCCCCCACCGGGGGCGGGGCGGGGCGCCAGGGTGGCCACCGTCGTGGAGCGCAACGGGCGGCCGCTGGCGGCGCTGCTGCACGATCCGGCGCTGGACCCGGGGCTGGTCCGCGCGGCCGGCGCCGCGGCGGGCATGGCGATCGAGAACGAGCGCCTCCACGCCCAGGTCCGCGCCCAGCTGGAGGAGGTCCGCGCCTCACGGGCCCGGATCGTGCAGGCCAGCGACCAGGAACGCCGGCGGATCGAGCGCAACCTCCACGACGGCGCGCAGCAGCGCCTGCTGACCCTGTCGCTGGCGCTGCACACCGCCCGGCGGCAGCTCGCAGCGCTCGGGACCGCCGCGGACCCTGCCCTGGTGGCGACGCTGCGTGGCGCGTCGCAGGAGCTGCGCCTGGCGATCGGCGAGCTGCGCGAGCTGGCCCGCGGGATCCACCCGGCGATCCTGACCGACGCGGGCCTGGGGCCGGCGCTGGGGTCGCTGGCCGGCCGCGCCGCGGTGCCGGTCACGCTGGTCGAGCTCCCCCCCGGGCGGCTGCCAGGGCCGGTCGAGGCGGCGGCCTACTTCGTGGTCTGCGAGGCGCTGGCCAACCTCACCAAGCACGCCCACGCCGCTTCGGCGACAGTGCGGGCGCGCCTGGACCACGACCAGCGCACCGGGCGCCTGGACCAGGAGCAGACCGCCGGGCTGCTGGTGGAGGTCTGCAACGACGGCGTCGGCGGCGCCGACCCGGCGCGCGGCTCCGGGCTGCGGGGCCTCCACGACCGCGTGGCGGCCGTCGGCGGCCGGCTGGAGGTCACCAGCCCGCCCGGTCAGGGCACGCTGGTGCGGGCGTGGCTGCCGTGCCCCGCCGGCCACGCCAAGGACCCCACCGGACGGGCGGGTGTGGTGGTGCGGCCCCGATGAAGGTCGTGCTCGCCGACGACGCGGCGCTGTTCCGCCAGGGCGTCGCCCGGCTGCTGACCGACGCCGGCTTCCAGGTGGCCGGGCAGGCCGGCGACGTCGACGAGCTGCTGGAGCTGGTCGCGCGGACCACCCCACAGGTCGCCATCGTCGACATCCGGATGCCGCCGACCCACACCACCGAAGGGCTGCGCGCCGCCGAGCGGATCCGCGCCGAGCACCCCCAGGTCGCGGTGCTGGTGCTGTCGCAGTACCTCGAGCCGCACTACGCGATCAAGCTGCTCGGCCAGCGGCCCGCGGCCGTCGGCTACCTGCTGAAGGACCGCGTGACCGACGCCGACGAGCTGGCCGAGGCCGTCACCCGCCTCGCCGCCGGCCGCCCGGTCATCGACCCCGCGGTGGTCGCGGAGCTGCTGGGGCGCCGGCCGCGGCGCGACCCGCTGGCCGCCCTGTCGGACCGGGAGCGCCAGGTGCTCACGCTGCTCGCCGAGGGGCGCTCCAACCAGGCGATCGCCGACCGGCTCGTGCTCACCCCCCGGACCGTCGAGTCGCACGTCCGCAGCATCCTCACCAAACTGGACCTGCAACCGACCGCCGACGACCACCGGCGCGTGCTCGCGGTGCTCGCCTACCTCCGCAACCGATCGACGCCAGACATGCTGGCGTAGGCAATGCAGGCATGACGTCGGGGCTCATGGCGGGTTCAGAAGGGTCGGAGGAACCGAGCGCAGATCCGCACGCACGCCAACGAACGTGGGCAGGACGACAACGGGGACCAAACCTCTATGGCAGGCGTCGACACTCTGCCGATGGTCTGATCCCCGTCAGCGTTCGGGCGCATGGAGCATCACGGACACCCTCATTGAGTTCGGCGGCGACGCGGTCCAGGTCGTGTCTCGGCCCCGGCCGTTCACCGGACCAGGCGGAAGAAGGAGCGGACCTCGTCCACGAACGCTTCCGGCTGCTCGAAGGCGGCGAAGTGGCCGCCCTTCCGGAGCTCGTTCCAGTAACGGATGTCGGTGTAGCGCCTGGCCGCCCAACGTCGGGAGGGGCGTTGCAGCTCCTTGGGAAAGATCGAGCAGCCAGTGGGGACCGCGACGGTGTCGTAGCGGGTCCCGGAGATCCACTCGTTCACCTGCCGGATGCTCTCCCAGTACAGCCGCGCCGAGGAGGCCCCGGTCCCGGTGAGCCAGTAAAGCATCAGGTTGTCGAGCAGCTCGTCGCGGGTGAGCGCGTTCTCGGGGTGGCCGTCGCAGTCGGTCCAGGCCCAGAACTTCTCGACGATCCAGGCGCACAGGCCCGCCGGCGAGTCCAGTAGCGAGTAGCCGATCGTCTGGGGTCGAGTCGCGTGCTCTTTCGAGTACCCGGACTCCCATTCGGCGGCGTGCTCCAGCGCCGCCAGCGCGGCCCGCTCCGCCTCGGTCAGGTCGTCGAAGGTGGCCGGGTCCGGCGGCGCCAGCGGCGGGGTGAGGTGGATCCCGACGACCTGCTCAGGATCCAGTTGGCCGACGACGGTGGAGATGCTGGTGCCCCAGTCGCCGCCCTGCGCTCCGTAGCGCTGGTAGCCGAGCCGCTGCATCAGCCGGGTCCAGGCTGCCGCGATCCGCTCCAGGCCCCAGCCCCGCCGCGCCGGCTTGTCGCTGAAGCCGTACCCCGGAAGTGACGGGCACACCACGTGAAAGGCGTCGGCCGCGTCGCCGCCATGGGCGGTGGGGTCGGCCAGCGGCCCGATCACCTTCAGGAACTCGACGATCGAACCGGGCCAGCCGTGCGTGAGGACGAGCGGCAGGGCGTCGGGGTGCGGCGACCGCACGTGGACGAAATGGATCCCGAGGCCGTCGATCCGGGTGCGGAACTGCGGGAGGGCGTTCAGGCGCGTCTCGGTCGCTCTCCAGTCGTAGCTATCGGCCCAGTAGCCGCAGAGCTCCCGGAGGTAGGCGAGCGGCACGCCCTGCGACCAGTCGGTGACCGTCTCGGCCTCGGGCCACCGGGTGCGCCGCAGCCGCTCACGAAGGTCGCGCAGCTCACCCTCGGGAATCTCGATCCGAAACGGCGTCAGCTCGTCCGACATCGCGCCGCCTTTCAAGGTCCTGAGGGATGTGTGGATGCCTGCGTCGAGTATCGGTAGGCTCTCGACGCGACGCGGTCAATGCCCGTCGCGTGGGAGGTCGCGATGGTCCAGCTCGTGGTGACGGTGACGGTTCGCGACCTGACCCACGAGGACCTGCCGGCGTGCGCCTGGTCGGGGACCGCCACGCACGTTGCCTCGGTCGCCAGGGAGCTGGACCGCGCCCAGCGCGGCGAGGTCGACTACCTGGCGGTGTGCCCGCCCTCGAACCTGCCCGTGGCCATCGGCGAGGTCGACTACCAGGCCTGCCCGGGAGCGGGGATGCTGTCGCAGCTGGCGGTGCAGGCGGCCTGGCAGTCGTGCGGCCTCGGCACCATCCTGGTACGGGCCGCCGAGCAGCGGATCCTGGCCAGGGGCCTGGACCGGGCCGAGCTGGGGGTCGAGGTGAACAACCCTCGGGCACGCTCGCTCTACGAACGGCTCGGCTACGTCGCCTACAGCCGCCGGCCGGAGGCGTGGGACGAGGAGCTGCCGGACGGCTCGCTCACCCGCTACGAGACCGTCTGCACGCTGATGCGCAAGCGCCTGCGCTGAGCAGCCGGCGCGTGCGATCCGGGCCAGGGGTGCCAAGGGGAAGGGCGGCCCTTCTGGATCCGGCTCAGATGCCGGCGGCGCCGGAGGAGGCGCGCGCGACCAGGTGGGTGGCCAGCAGCACGCCCCGGGGAGGCAGCGAGCGATCGTCGATGGCGAGCAGCAGCAGCCGGGTCATCTCGCGCGCCATCTCGTGGAGCGGCCAGCGCACGCTGGACAGCGGCGGCTCGGTCGAGGCGGCGGCCGGCGAGTCGTCGAAGCCGACCACGGCGAGCCGAGCGCCATCAGGTCCGAGGCCGCGAAGACCGCGTCCAGGTCGGGCCGGCGCTCCAGCAGTACGTGCATGGCGGCGTGGCCGCTCTCCTGGGTGAAGTCCCCCGCCTCCTCCAGCGCCCGGTCCAGCAGGCCGGCGTCGGTCATCGCCTGGCGGTAGCCGGCGAGCCGGTCCTGCCCGGCGACCATGTCCTGCGGGCCGGCGATGGTGGTGATCGCCCGGCGTCCGCCTGCGAGCAGGTGGCGGACGGCGATCGCCCCGCCCCGCAGGTTGTCGACGTCGACGTAGGTGATCTCCACCGAGCCGAGGGGCCGGCCGCTCACCACCACCGGGACGCCCTGGCCGGCCAGGCGCGCGGGCAGCGGGTCGGCGCCGTGCAGCGACACGAACAGCAACCCGTCGACGATCTGGCCGCTGGCCAGGTGCCCCTCCAGCCGCTGCTCGTCCAGCTTCGACTGGGGGGTGAACAGCACCAGCTGCCGGTCCCTGCCGGCCAGCTCCTCGTTGACGCCGCGGATCAGGCGCGGGAAGTGCGGGTCGCCGAACAGCCGGCTGGTCGGCTCCGGGATCACCAGGCCGATGAGGTCGGTGCGCCGCGTCACCAGGCTGCGGGCCGCCCGGTTGGGGCTGTAGTTGAGGCGCCTGGCCGCGCGCTCCACGGCGGCGCGGGCCTCCTCGCTCACGCCCGGGGCGCCAGTGATGGCGCGCGAGGCGGTGGAGCGCGAGACGCGCGCCAGCCTGGCCACGTCCTCGAGCCTTGCCTTGCCGTCGGCCGGTGGGAAGATGGAGCTCATTGCTCTCCTCGGGCGATTTCTGGGAGCGCTCCCAGGGCGTGGCGACCAGCGACGTTTAGCATCCCGGCGGAGCCGGTGTCAACGCCGTGGTGGGAGCGCTCCCAGCACCCGTCGAGCGGGCGGGTTCCCTGGACGCGACGTCAGGCGAGCTCCAGGCGCTCCAGGGCGGTGAGGTGGCCCTCGGACCAGGTGGGGAACTGGGCGACGCCGTCGAGCAGCACGTCGATGGGGATCTCCGCGCGCACGGCCATGGCGGCCTGGTGGATCCACTCGGCCGCCAGCGGCGCGACCGCCCAGGCGCCCAGCAGCACCCGCCGCCGCCGGTCGGCGACCAGGCCCAGCTCGCCGGCGGGCTCGTGCTCGTAGGTCCACGGCCGGGTGATCTCGGCGGCCAGGTCGACGGTGGCGGTGACCACGTCGTAGCCCTGCTCGCGCGCCTGCGGCTCGGTCAGGCCCACCGCGGCCAGCTCCGGATCGGTGAACACCACCCGGGGAACGCCCTGGTAGCTGGCCACCCGCGCGCCGCCGAGGAGATTGGCGGCCACCACCCTCGCCTGGTACTTGGCGACGTGGGTGAACAGCGCCACCCCGGTGACGTCGCCGACCGCCCAGAGCCCCTCGGCGACCCGGCAGCGCTGGTCGACCGCGACCCCGCGCTTCCCGGGGGAGGCGCCGACGCTCTCCAGGCCCAGGCCGGCGACCCTGGGCGTGCGGCCGGCGCCGACCACCACCACGTCGGTGGCGATCCTGGAGCCGTCGTCCAGCTCCACGGAGCGCTCGCCGTCGCGTCGCGACGCGCCCACGATCCGCCGGCCGGCGTGGACCCGGACGCCCTCGCGTTCCAGCGCCCGTGCCGCCAGCTCGCCGACGCGCGGGTCCTCGCGGTTGATGAGCCGCTCCGCGGACTGCACCAGGGTGACCTGGCAGCCGAAGCGGGCCAGGAACTGGCCGAGCTCCAGCCCGACCGGGCCGCCCCCGAGCACCACCGCCCGCTCGGGGATCTCGCGGAGCTGGGTCGCTTCGCGGTTGGTCCACACCGCGTCGCCGAGGCCCTCCAGCGTGGAGGGGACCACCGGGTCGGAGCCGGTGGCCAGGACGACGTCCGGGGCGGTCAGCGTGCGGTCGCCGACCTCGACGCGGCCGGGGCCGGCCAGGCGGCCGCTGCCTCGCAGCACCTCGGCGCCCCGCTCCTGGTACTCCCTGACCTGCTTGGCGTCGTCGAGGTGGCGGGTCATCTCGTCGCGCCAGGCGGCCGCGGCCGGCCAGTCCAACGCCGGCGTGGCCACGCCCTCCGCCTTGTCGGCCTCGGCCCGCGTCTCCGGCGGGCGCAGCAGCGTCTTGGACGGCACGCACGCCCAGTAGCCGCACTCGCCGCCGATCAGCTCCCGCTCGACCACCGCGATCCGCCTGCCGGCGTCGAGCAGCCTGGAGGCGACGACCTCGCCGCCGGGCCCCATGCCGATCACGATCGCGTCGAAGCTGTCAGCCATCGGGTCCTCTCCTTGGTCGGGCGTCTCGGCTCCTGCGTACCTCGGCGGACGCGGGGCACGCACCGCCGGCGTGTAGTCTTCGCCGGACGCCGCCCGATGGAAAGCGCGATGGGCCACCTCCACCTCCGCATGGGCTGACGGCGGGCGGGCGGAGGCGACGGCACTCGCTCAGGACGAGACGTCGCTGCTGCTGAAGCGCGCCCAGGCGAGGCTGGCGCAGACCGCGGCCCAGGCAGCCTGGGTGGCGATGCCGAGCCACAGCTCGCCGCCGGCGACAGGGTCGCGCAGCAGGTCGCCGAAGGCCAGCCAGCGGTGCGTGAACAGGTACGGGTGGATGACGCTGACCTGCGGGATCGAGTCGAGCACCTGGCTGATGATGCTGAGCGTCAAGGTGGCCGCCATGGCGCCGACGGGGACCTCGGTGAGGGTGGAGGCCAGCAGCCCGATGGCCGCCAGCCCCGCCATCGACACGCCCACGTACAGGGCGACCAGCAGCGTGCGCAGCATCGCCTCCGACAGCGCGATGGTGGTGCCCGACAGCAGCGTGACGCGGCCGATCGGGAACAGGGCGGCCCCGGTGATCACCCCGGCGGCCGCGACCACCAGCACCGCCACCAGGCAGAAGGCGAGCACGGCGGTGTACTTGACCGCCAGCAGCCGCCCGCGGCGCACCGGCGCCACCAGCAGGTAGCGCAGCGTGCCGAGGTTGGCCTCCCCGGCGATCGAGTCGCCGGCCACCACCGACACCGCCATCGGCAGGAACAGCGGCAGCACCACCACCATCGCGGTCAGCGACAGGAACAGCCCGTTGCCGGCGATCCGGTCGATGAACTGCGGCCCCTCGCCGGCGCCGGGCGAGCTCGACAGCTTGATCGCCGTGCCGATCAGCACCGGGATCAGCGCCAGCACCGCCAGCAGCACCAGGTTGCGCCGGCGCTTGAAGATCATGCCGAGCTCCGAGCGCAGCAGCCGCCCGACCGTCCGGCGCCCCGCCGCCGCGGGCGCCGGGACCTCGGTCGCCGGGACCGGGCGGTCCAGCGGCGGGCTACTCGTCGACATCGAACCCCTCCCCGGTCAGTGCCACGTAGGTCTCCTCCAGCGAGGGCCGCTGCACGCTCAGGCCCCGCACCGGCACGCCGGCCTCGACCAGGGCGACGGTGGCGCGCTCCGGCGCGATCCCGTCCAGGACCGCCTCGGCCGCCTGGCCGCTGGAGGCGGCGCCGTGGAGGCCGAGCCGCTCCAGCACGCCGGCGGCGCGCTCGGGCTCGGACGTCTCCACGCGCAGCCGCGGCTCCGCGCCGGCCCCCAGCTCCGTCAGGGTGCCGTGAGCCACCAGGTGGCCGCCGCGCATGATGCCGGCGTGGCTGCACACCTGCTCGACCTCGCTCAAAAGGTGCGACGAGAGGAACACGGTGGCGCCCTCGTCGGCCAGCGAGCGGACCAGGGCGCGCACCTCCCTGGTGCCCTGCGGGTCCAGCCCGTTGGTGGGCTCGTCCAGCAGCAGCAGCTCGCGCGGCTGGAGCAGCGCGGCGGCCAGCGCCAGCCGCTGGCGCATGCCGAGCGAGTAGGCGCGGTAGCGCTTGCGGGCGGCGGCGGTCAGCCCGACCCGCTCCAGGGCGGCGCCGATGCGCTGCCTGGTGCTGCGCGGGTTGGCCAGGCTGTCGGCCGCGTCCAGGCGCTCCAGGTTGGCCCAGCCGCTCAGGTAGGGGTGGAAGGCCGGCCCCTCGATCAGCGAGCCGACCCGCCGCAGGACCGTCGAGGCGCCGGCCGGCATCGGCGCGCCCAGCACCTCCCAGGTGCCCCTGGTCGGCACGACCAGCCCCAGCAGCATGCGGATGGTGGTGGTCTTGCCGGAGCCGTTGGGGCCGAGGAACCCGAACACGCTGCCGGACGGCACCGCCAGGTCCAGGTCCGCGACGGCCACCTGGCCGCCGCGGAACCGCTTGGTCAGGCCGCTGGTCTCGAGCGCCGCCGCGCTCACCGCCCGCCTCCGAGCGGCTTGGCCTGCGAGAGCGGCCGGGCGGCCGCGGCCTCGATCGCCGCTGGGGTGACCGCCCCGGCGTAGACGCGGCCGTCGTCGGTCAGCAGCACCGTCAGCAGGGTGGTCCGCAGCATCCGGCCGTGGCCGAAGGCCCCCTGCACCGGCGCGGCGGAACCCAGCAGCTCCCGCGCCAGCCCGGAGTCGGCGCCCGAGCCGGAGAAGAGGTCCACGTTACGGAGCACCAGCACCGAGGTCCAGCTCGACCCGAGCACGGCCGGACCGTCCGCGGAGGCCGGGGTGGCCAGGGGGGCCAGGGGGGCCGGGGGGGCCGGGGCCTTCCCGCCGCCGGCGTGGTCGCCGCCGCTGGGCGCCTGCTTCTCGGTCACCTTGGCGCCGGGTGGCGGGGTGAACTGGAACACGTCGTCGCCCGGCGCGCGGAACTGCACCTGGGTGAAGCCGACCTCGACGGCCGGGTCCGGCTTGCTCTTGGCGAGGATCTGGACGCGCAGCGGGACCTTGGTCTGCCCGTCCACCGCCAGCACCACCGAGTCGATCAGCGACTCCGGGGCCTTCGGCCGCAGCCGGAGCTGGTAGGCGTCCCGGCCGGCCACGCGCAGGTTGCGCTCGACCGAGATCTCGGTGGTCGGGCTGAGCGCCGACAGCAACTGGCGGGAGAGCTGCTGCGGGGTGGGCACGACGCCGGTCGTCGGCGGCTGCGCCTTCTCGCCCTTGTCGCTGAGGCGGTAGTGGACGACGCTGTTGTCATGGCTCGAGTAGAGCCACAGGTCCTTGCCGTTGTGGATCACGTCGGACTCGGCCAGCGAGCCGGTGACCGCCAGCCGGGACTTGTCCTCGCCCTTGAGCCAGACCCGCACGGTGTGCGAGCCGGCCACCAGGTCGGTCAGCGAGACGCCACCGCGGCCGGCGACGCTCGGCAGCTCCGGCAGCCCGAGCCGGGCGGTGGAGACGACCGTGCCCGACAGGCCGGGGACCCTCGCCTGGGCGACCTCGGCAAGGAGCTGCTCGGCGCTGCGCGGCGGCAGCGTCGGGGTGGCGCTGTCCGACCGGGACGCCGACGCGAACGCCACGCCGCCGGCGACCACCGCCGCCACCGCCAGCGGCACCAGGAAGCGGAGCATCCCGCGACGAGCGGGCAAGAGGTTCATGCCATACCTTCTCTCTGAGACGTGTCGGGGCCCATCCTTGCCGGGCCCCGCTGTGGGGTTGCTGAGACCAGCTGAGAGAGCTCTCAGCAACCGGGACCGGGGGACGCGAGTGCGCGTGCTGGTGGTGGAGGACGAGGTCCGGCTGGCGGAGGCCCTCCAGGTGGGCCTGCAGGCCGAGGGCTTCACCGCGGACGTGGCCCATGACGGCGAGCAGGGGCTGCACCTGGCGGTCGAGCGCCCCTACGACGCCGTGGTCCTGGACGTGATGCTGCCCAGGCTGAACGGCTACCGGGTGTGCCAGCGCCTGCGGGCCGCTGGCAACTGGGTGCCGGTGCTGATGCTGTCGGCCAAGGACGGCGAGTACGACCAGGCGGAGGGCCTGGACGTGGGCGCCGACGACTACATGGTCAAGCCGTTCTCCTACGTCGTGCTGGTGGCGCGGCTGCGCGCGCTGATCCGCAGGGGCGCCCCGGAGCGGCCCGCGGTGCTGCTGGCCGGCGACCTGCGCCTGGACCCCGCCAGGCACGAGGTGCGCCGGGCCGGCCAGCCGATCGAGCTGACGCCCCGCGAGTTCGCCCTGCTGGAGTACCTGATGCGCCGCCGCGACGAGGTCGTCGGCAAGCAGGCCATCCTCGAGCACGTCTGGGACGCCCACTACGAGGGCGACCCCAACGTCGTCGAGGTCTACGTCGGCTACCTGCGGCGCAAGATCGACACCCCGTTCGGCCGCCACAGCCTGCAGACGATCCGCGGCGCCGGCTACCGCCTCACCGGCGACGGAGGCTGAGGTGCCGCCGGCGCGGCGCTTGCCGGCGTGGTGGCGCCGACGCAGCCTGCGGGCGCGGCTCACCATGCTCTCCTGCCTGGTGGTGGCGGCCGGGCTGGCGGCGGGCTCGCTGCTGCTGCTGGCCAGCCTGCAGCGGTCGCTGGTGGCCTCGCTGGACACGGCCGCCAGGCAGCGGGCGCAGGACGTCGCCGCCCTGGCCGACTCCGACCCCCTCCCCGATCCCATCCCGGTGGCCGGCGCGGGCACCGTGCAGGTGCAGGTGGTCGACTCGCGCAGGCGGGTGCTGGCCGCCTCGGTGGGCAGCGACCGCGCCGTGCCGCTGCTGGGCCCCGCTGAGCTGGAGGCCGCCCGCGACCGCCGCCCACGATTCCTGGACGGCAGCCGCATCGGCGAGCGCGACCCTCTGCGGGTGATCGCCTGGCCCGCGGGGACGGCCGGCGACCCGCTGACGGTGATCGCGGCCGTGTCGGTCACCAGCGTCGCCGGCAGCCTCCGGATCGTCGAGGTCGGGTTGCTGGTGGGCGGGCCGCTGCTGCTGGCGCTGTTCGCCGGGATCGCCTGGATCGCCGTCGGCCGCGCGCTGCGGCCGGTCGCCAGCCTGCGCCGCGGTGCCGAGGAGATCACCGGCGCCGGGCAGTCCAGGCGGCTGCCGCTGCCGGACGCCCAGGACGAGATCCACCGGCTCGGGGTCACCCTGAACCGCATGCTCGACCGGCTCGAGGAGGCCGGGCGGCGCCAGCGCGGCTTCGTCGCCGACGCCGCGCACGAGCTGCGCAGCCCGCTGACCAGCATGCGGGCCCAGCTCGAGGTCGCCAGCCAGCATCCGGATCGGGCGGACTGGCGGCGCCTGTCGGAGGGCGCGCTGGCCGACACCCTGCGGCTCGGCCGCATGGTCGAGGACCTGCTGGCGCTCGCGCGGCTGGACGAGCGCCCAGCGGCCATCCAGTCGCGCGAGCTGGAGCTGGGCGAGGTGGCCCGCGAGGTCGCCGGCCGCCTGCCGGAGGCGGGCGCCGAGGTGACCCTGGACCTGGACGGCGGCGCCCGGGTGCGCGGCGACCGCCAGTCGCTGGACCGGGCCGTCCAGAACCTGCTGGACAATGCCGTGCGCCATGCCGCCAGCCGGGTGGAGGTGTCGGTCGCGTGCGAGGGTGGTCTGGCCGTCCTGGAGGTTGCCGACGACGGTCCCGGCATCCCCGCGGCCGACCGCGAGCGCGTGTTCGAGCGGTTCACCCGCCTGGACGACGCCCGCAGCCGCGAGCACGGCGGCGCCGGCCTGGGGCTGGCGATCGCCCGCGAGATCGTCCGCGCCCACGGCGGCGAGCTCACCGCAGAGGATGGCGCCCCCGGCGCCCGCCTGGTGATGCGCCTGCCCGCGGACGCCCAGCCGGGCATCCCGACCCCGGCGTGAGCGGTAGCCCGGGACCAGGAAGGTCCCGGGCCACTGTCTCTGCCAGTCGCGCCGTGGCGGCGCGCCGCCACCCCCTCCTACTCCGCGGCGATGGCGGTGAGGACGTCGAGGCGGGCGGCGCGCCGGGCGGGCGCGATCGCGGCGATCACGCCGGCGACCGCGGCCATCGCGACGTAGAGGACGAGCTGCCCGCCGGGCAGGACGACCACGGCGGCGCCGCTCTGCCCGGCGGTGAGCGCCGCGGCCAGCGCGCTGCCGAGGCCGACCCCGAGACCGGTCCCCAGCGCCGCGCCGAGCACCGCGATGATCACCGCCTCGGCGGCGACCATGGCGCGGACCTGCGGGCGGCGCATGCCGATCGCGCGGAGCAGGCCCAGCTCCCTGGTGCGCTCCACCACCGACAGGGCCAGCGTGTTGACGATGCCGAGCAGGGCGATCAGCACCGCCAGCGCCAGCAGGGCGGTGATCAGGTTGAGGATCGCGTCGAAGGTGGCGCCGCTGGAGCGCTTGAAACCGCCCGCGTCCAGCACCTTGGCGCCCGGGTAGGGACCCAGCAGGCCGGCGACGTGCCCCCGCGCCGCCGCCAGGCTCGTGCCGGGGGCGAGCTTGATCATCAGCAGGCTGTCGGCGTGCTGCCCGGTCGCCCGGGAGAAGCTGTCGAGGCCGAGCAGGTAGTCGCCGAAGGTGCCCTTGTTCGCGTAGGTGCCGGCCACCCGGAAGGTGCTCGACCCGGCCTGCCCGAACTGGATGGTGACGCGCTCGCCGAGCCTCCAGTGGTGGGCGCCGGCCGTGGCGGCGGAGACCAGCAGGCCGTCGCCGTCCAGGGCGCCGAGGCTGCCCGAGCGGACGTCGAGGTCGGCGAGCCGGGAGACGGTCGCGGGGTCGACGCCGTCGACCTTCTGGAAGGCGGTCCCGGCGACGGTGGCCTCGGCGACGCGAGCCCGCAGCACCGCGGCGACGCCCGGCTGCGCGGCGACGGCCCGCGCCAGCGCCGGGTCGAGCACCCCGTCCTCCTCGCCCGGCTGCACGTAGAGGTCGGCCTTGCTGCCGCGGTCGACCGCCACGTCGGCGGTGTGCTTGACCGATGCGGTCAGCACGGCGGAGGCGGCCACCAGCGCGAGGCCGACCATCAGCGCGGCGGCGGTGGCCGCGGTCCGCTTGGGGTTGCGCATGGCGTTGTCGCGGGCGAGCCGGCCGGCGCGGCCGGGCAGGCGGGACAGCGGCGCGCCGATCGCCCAGGCGAGCGGGCGGGCGACCAGGGGGCCGAGTGTGGTCACGCCGAGGAAGCTGGCGAGCGCGCCGCCGCCGACCAGCGCGAGGCTGGCGCCGGTGTGCCCCAGCAGCCCCGCGGCCAGCGCGCCGGCGCCCAGCGCCAGCACGGTCATGCCGGCCGCGAGCCGCCGCGTCGAGAACGGCGCCGGCGTGGGGGCCGCCTCGCGCAGCGCGGCCAGCGGGGCGACCCGGGTGGCCCTGCGCGCGGGAGCGACCGCCGCCACCACGGTGACGGCGACGCCGACCCCCACCGCGATCGCCGCGGCGCCCGCGTGCAGTTGCAGGTCGTCGGTTGGCAGGTCGATGCCGGCGGCGCCGAGCAGTGCGCCCAGCCCCTTGGCGGCCAGCGCGCCGAGCGCCAGGCCGACCAGCGACGAGCAGGTCCCAACGGCGACCGCCTCGACCAGCACGGAGCGCAGCACCTGCCCCCGACGGGCGCCCAGCGCGCGCAGCAGGGCCAGCTCGCGGGTCCGCTGCGCGACCAGGATCGAGAAGGTGTTCCAGATGATGAAGGAGGCGACGAACAGCGAGATCAGCGCGAAGGCGAGCAGGCCGTTGGTGAGGAAACCGAGCGCCTGCCTGAGCTGCTCGGCCTGGGCCGCCGCCGCGGAGGCGGCGGTGACCGCCTCGGTCCCGCCGGGCAGCACCGCCGCGACCCGGTCCCGCAGGGTCGCCGCGGGGACACCGGCGACCGCCTTGACGTCGATCTCGTCGAAGCGGCCCTGCTTGCCGAACAGGTGCTGGGCGGTCGCGGTGTCGAACACCGCCAGGCTGAAGGCTCCCGGGCCGTCGCTGTCGCCGAACCCGGTGATGCCGCTGATGGTGTACGGCCTGGCCGCGCCGGCGCTGACCACGCGGATCCGGTCGCCCACGTGGAGGCCCTGCGCACGGGCGGTGGCCGCGTCGACCGCGACCTCGCCGGGGCCCGCCGGCGGCCGCCCCTGGCGCAGCTTGTACGCGCCGGCCAGGGCCGGGTCGGCCGGCCAGCTCGCGGCCACGCCGGACCGTCCGTTCAGCACCCGGCCGTCGCGCCCGACGATCCCGGCCCGGTCGGTGACGGCGCCGTCGGCCACGGCAACGCTGGGGACCGAGCGGACCCGGTCCAGCAGGGTCGCGGGGACCGGCGGCCGGCGGGAGTCGCCGCCGCCGGCGGGGTTGGCGGCCGCTGCGCCGTGGCGCACGACCACGTCGGTGCCGGCGCTGGCGGTGTCGAACAGCCTGGTCAGGCCGTGCTGGACGGTGGCGGTGAAGATCAGGGTCCCGGCCACGAAGGCCACGCCGAGCGCGGTCGCGCAGGCGCTGAGGAGGAGCCGCACGCGGTGCGCGAGCAGGCTCTTGAGGGTCGCGCGGAGCATCGTCAGCCTCCCAGTCGCTTCATCCGGTCGAGCACGCGCTCGGGGGTGGGGTGGACGAGCTCGCCGACGAGGTGGCCGTCGGCGAGGAAGACGACCCGCTCCGCGTAGCTGGCGGCGATCGGGTCGTGGGTGACCATGACCACGGTCTGGCCCAGCTCCCGCACCGAGCGGCGCAGCAGGTCCAGCAGCTCGGCGCTGGCGCGGGAGTCCAGGTTGCCGGTCGGCTCGTCCGCGAAGACGATCTCCGGCCGGGTGGCCAGCGCGCGGGCGACCGCGACCCGCTGCTGCTGCCCGCCGGACAGCTCGCTCGGCCGGTGGTCCAGGCGCTCGGCGAGCCCGACCGCGTCGATGATCGTCTCCAGCCACGCCCGGTCGGCCTTCCGGCCGGCGATGTCGAGCGGCAGGGTGATGTTGTCGGCTGCGCTCAGCGCGGGCAGCAGGTTGAAGGCCTGGAACACGAACCCGACCCGGTCGCGCCGCAAGGTGGTCAGGCGCTTGTCGCTGAGCTGGCTGATCTCGACGTCGCCGATCCAGACCTGGCCGCTGGTCACGGAGTCCAGGCCGGCGAGGCAGTGCATGAGGGTCGACTTGCCCGAGCCGGAGGGGCCCATGATGGCGGTGAAGGTCGCGCCGGGCAGCTCGACGCTGACGTCGTCGAGCGCGGTGACCGCGCCCGCGCCGCCACGGTAGATCTTGGTGACGCCGACGGCGCGCGCCGCCGGCCGCGAGGCGGCGGCGGGCGTGATGGCCGCGGCGGAGACGGCTTGCTGTGGCATTGCATCGCTCCTGTGGAGGCGTTCAGCTCGGGAGCAACGCTATGGGCCGGGGCCCGCGCCGTCGTCGACCGCGCGATCGGTCTTCGAGGTGCATCCCTGGATCGAGGCGGGCGCCGCCTCCATCCTGAGATGGAGGGGGATCCTCGGCGCGGCGTCGCCCGTCAGGCGGGCGATCCGGGGCGGATCAGGCCCGCCTCGTAGGCGAGCACCACCAGCTGCACCCGGTCACGGAGGCCCAGCTTGGTGAGCAGGTGGTGCACGTGGGTCTTCACGGTGGTCTCGGTGACCACCAGCTCGGTGGCCACCTCGGCGTTGGACAGGCCGCGCGCGACCAATCGCAACACGGCCAGCTCCCGATCGGTGAGCCCCTCCAGACTGGCCGGCGCGGTTGGCGCCTCCCCCGGTCGGCTCGACGGCAGGCGCTGGGCGAAGCGGTCGAGCAGGCGCCGGGTCACCGCCGGCGCCACCACCGCCTCGCCAGCGGCCACCACCCGGATGGCGGCGGTCAGGTCGGCCGCCGGCACGTCCTTGAGCAGGAACCCGCTGGCGCCGGCGCGGAGCGCCTCGACCACGTACTCGTCGAGGTTGAAGGTGGTCAGGATCAGCACCCGGACGCCGTCCTCGCGCGCCAGCTCGCGGGTCGCCAGCACCCCGTCCATGATCGGCATGCGGATGTCCATCAGCACGACGTCCGGTCGCTCGCGCCGTGCCAGGCGCACCGCCGACTCCCCGTCCCCCGCCTCGCCGACCACCTCGATGTCCGGCTCAGCCTCCAGGATCATCCGGAAGCCGGTGCGCAGCAGCGGCTGGTCGTCGGCGAGCAGGACCCGGATCGTCATGCCGGCGTGTCCTCCAGCGGCAGCCGCGCGCGGACCTGGTAACCCCCGCCCGGCCTGGGGCCGGCCGCCAGCTCGCCGCCGAACAGCTCCACCCGCTCCCGCATGCCGACCAGGCCGTGGCCCGACCCAGGCACCGGTCGGCCGTCGAGGCGGGCGGAGCCGCCGCGCCCGTCGTCGGAGACCGTCAGCTCCAGGTCGCGCGGGTGGTAGCGCAGGACCACCTCGGCGCGCGCCGGGCCGGCGTGCTTGAGCGCGTTGGTGAGCGCCTCCTGCACGATCCGGAAGGCGGACAGGTCCACGGCGGCCTCCAGCGGGCGCTCGTCGCCCTCGACGCGCAGGCTCACTGGAAGCCCCGCCGCGTGGAGCTGCCCGACCAGCTCGCCGAGGCGCGCCAGCCCGGGCTGCGGCCCGAACAGCCCGTCGCCCTCCGCCTCCCCGTCGCCGGACGGCTCCCCGGCGCGGAGCACGCCGAGCAGGCGCCGCATCTCGTCGAGCGCCTCGCGGCCGGTCCGCTCGATCGAGACGACCACGCCACGTGCGCGCTCGAGGTCGCGGTCGAGGATCCGCTGCGCCGCCTGGGCCTGCACGACCACCACGCTGAGGTTGTGCGCGACCACGTCGTGCAGCTCGCGCGCGATGCGCAGGCGCTCCTCCGCCGCGGCCCGGGCCGCCTCCAGGTCGCGCTCGCGCTCCAGCCGCGCGGTCCGCTCGGCCAGGTCGGCGACCCCGGCGCGGCGGTTGCGCATCACGTCACCGACCAGCCATGCGCCCGCGCCGGCAACCAGCAGCGCGAGCGAGTTCCCGCGATCCCAGCCACTGGAGACGGGCAGCGCCAGGACGATCAGCGCGACGCCCGCGCAGGCCGCGGCGATCAGCCGCACCCTGCGGCTGCCGTACAGCGCGACGCTGTAGGGCGCCACCAGCTCGGCGGCGAAATTCGCGCCGGGCGCGATCCCCAGGGCGATGACGCCGATCTGGAGACCGGCCACCGCCGCCAGGGACGTCCCCGGCAGGCGGCGGCGGATGAACAGCGCCGGCACCAGCGCGGCCAGCAGCACCAGGCCCAGCGTCGGCACGTTGGCGCCACGACCGCGGTCGCCGAGCGCGCTGGACACCGAGAGCAGCCCCAAGCCGAGCGCGAGCAGCCCGTCCGCCAGCAGCGGCGGGAGCGGCCGGGCCCATCCCGGCCGGCGCCAGCGCCCGACCGCGCCTGTGCTCCTGGTCATCCTCGCCCCTCGTCGCCCGCCATGATCCACCACCCGGCGACCAGCGTCACCGTCCGGTCGACCCGGCCGAGCCGCCGGCCGCTAGCCCTCGCGCCCGCGTCGCAGCGCGCGCAGCAGCTCCCTGATGGTCCCGCCGACCACCCCGGCCGCCATCACCCCACCCGGGAGCGCCCAGAACAGCTCGTAGGCCAGCACCAGCGCGGCCGGCCGGTCGGGGCGCGCCAGCGCGTAGACCGCGAACGCGACCCCGGCCGCCAGGCCGATCAGGAAGAGCCAGTCGCGGTGCAGCGGCCGGTCGAATACCCAGAACGCCCGGGGACGCTCCCGGGCCGGAGGATCAGCCATCGCGCATCGCGCCGATCCTATCTCAGGCTCGAGCTCAGCCTGAGACCTGTCCCTTCCGCCCTCCCCACACAAGTTGGCAACTGATTCAGCTTTCATTACGGTCCCGGCAGGGGCGAGTGGCGGGAGGACGATGGGGCGGACGGAGTATCCGGCGGTTCCGGTGACAGCGCGGGGGCAGGCGACCCGGCGGCGGCTGCTGGACGCGGCGGAGGAGGTGTTCGGCGCCAAGGGGTTCGAGCGCGCCTCGATCGTCGACGTCACCCAGAGCGCGAGGGTGGCGCAGGGACCTTCTACGTCTACTTCCCGAACAAGCGGGCGATCTTCAGCGAGCTGGTCAGCGAGCTCGGTCACGACCATCGGCGCCCACCGCAACCTCTACCGCATCGTCCGGCAGGCGGAGTTCGTGGACGAGGGGCTGTACCGCAGCTACTACCGCCGCCTGGCGGCCGGCTACGCGAGCGGCCTGGAGGCGGCCATGCGCGCCGGCGAGGTGTCGCGGCTCGACGCGGAGACGCTCGCGTACTGCCTGATGGGCATCGGCGACTTCCTCGGCATGCGCTGGGTGCTGTGGGAGGAGCGCGACCCGCCGGCGCAGGTGCTCGACACGATGACGGCGCTCATCCACCACGGCATCGCTCCACCACACGAAGGGAGTCGACGTGCAGGCACTGATGGTCAGCACCGAGCGGGTGGCCACCCAGGTTCGCCGGGTCGGTGACGCGGGCGCACGCCCGTGGTCTTCGTGAAGATCGCCCGTTCGCTGCCACACGGCCACGTCGCGGCCGCGGCGGCGAGCTGCACGACACCCGGGGGTCTGGGTCGGCGACACCAGCGCCTTCCCCACGGCCGTCGGCGTCAACCCGATGGTCACCTGCCAGGCGCTGGCCCGCCGCACCGCCCAGGCGATCCTGCGCGCCTCCGGCGCGCGGCCCTGACGCCGCGAGCCGACGCGCAACGGCGACGCGGGATCAGCGCGTCCGCGCGGCGGAGGGCAACGGCTTCGGCGGGGTCTGGCGGCGCACCCAGCGGCCGGCGGCCATCACCGCGGTGACCTCGAGGTCGTCGTCGAGCACCACCAGGTCGGCCGCCTTGCCCGGCTCGATCGAGCCGGCCCGCTCCCCGATGCCGATCGCCCTGGCCGGCGTGGACGAGGCGGCGGTGACCGCGTCCTGCATCGGGATGCCGACCTCCTGGACGGCGCGGCGCAGGGCCGCGTCCATGGTGAGGGTGGAGCCGGCGATGGTCCGCCCGTCCACCAGCCGCGCGACGCCGCCGCGCACCCGCAGCGGCACCCGCCCGAAGTCGTAGTCGCCGTCGGCCATGCCAGCGGCGGCGATGGCGTCGGTGACCAGCGCGACCCGCTCGGCGCCGGCCGCCTGGAAGACCAGCCGGACGACCTCCGGCCGCAGGTGGACGCCGTCGTTGACCAGCTCGCAGATGACCTCGCCACGGCTCAGCGCCGCGCCGACCGTGCCGAGGTCGCGGTGGTGCAGGCCGGGCATGGCGTTGAACAGGTGGGTGCTGACGCGCACGCCGGCGTCGATGGCGGCGGTCGCCGCCTCGTAACCGGCTTGGGTGTGGCCGACGGCGGGCACCGCGCCGGACCGGGCGATCTGCCGGACGAGGTCCAGGCCGCCGGGAAGCTCCGGCGCGATCGTGACCATCCTGGCCCAGCCGCCGCACGCCTCCAGCAGGCGCCCCATGACCGCCGGGTCCGGGTCGCGAATGGCATCGGGGTCCTGGGCGCCGCTGCGCTCGCGGCTGATGAACGGGCCCTCGAGGTGGATGCCGGCCAGCGCCGGCGCCAGCGGCCCGGCGGCGGCGCCGGCCACCACCGCGGCGCTCCGCAGCATGCTGCCGAGCGGAGAGGTGGCGATGCTGGCGAGCATGCTGGTGGTGCCCTTGCCGAGGTGGAAGCGCACGGCCTGGTCCACTTCCTCCGGGTCGAGGCTGGCCAGCCAGGCGCCGCCGCCGCCGTGGACGTGCATGTCGACGAAGCCCGGCACCAGCCAGGCGCCGCTCAGGTCCTGGACGGGCGCGCCGTCGGCCGCGGGCAGGCCCTGCCCGAGCGCCGCGATCACGCCGCCCTGGACCGCCACCCAGCCGGAGCGCAGCGTGCCCGCCGGCGTCACCACGCGCGCTCCGGCAAGGACCACACGGCCGTCTCCCGAGCGAGGCTCCCCGTCGTGCGCGCGCATGCTCGAACCTCGCTCTCGCGGGGCACCGCGTACACCCCGATGCGGGTCATGTGGCCTAGGCCACTTTCATCAAACCACACGAGCCGACGGCGTGTCGAGCATCCCGCCAGTTGACAGAGCGGCTCCCGCGAGCCGAAGATCCGAAGATCTTCGAATGAAAGAGGATTGATCTCGAACCTGGAGGCCTCCATGCGATCGGCACCCGTCCGGGCGGTCGCGCCGCCGGGAGGCGGGCTCGACGTCCGCGTGGCGGCGTCCACCGGCTGCGAGTTGCTGATCGAGCTGTCGGTGCTGGCGGCGGAGGACCGGGACACGCTCGATCCCGCGCGGCGCCGCTGGGCGGAGGCGGCCGCTGCGGGCATGCCGGCTGGGCTGCGCCGCGCGGTTGGTCGCGTCGGCGACCGCTCGGGCGAGGTCTGGCTGCACCTGCTCGGCTTCGCGTTGGAGGGGCCGGCTCCCCGGGACGCGGCCGGGCTGCTGGAGGCCGTGGATGCTGCCGACCCGCTGACCGTTCGCCAGCACCTGGTCGGGGCGTTCGTGCCGGCGTGGCGGCGCTACCTGGACCAGGCGGTGCTGCTGGCAGCGGCCGCGGGCGACCGCGCCGCGCAGGCCCGCCTGCTGGCCGACGACCGCTACTACGCGGGCAGCGCGGCCCCGGCGCTGGGCGTGCTGCTGCCGCTGGACCCCGGTCGCACCAAGGAGCGGCTGCTGACGGTGCTGCGCGGCTGGCACGAGGCGTCGTTCGCCGCGCGCGAGCGCGAGACCGGCGAGGCGCTGGAGCGCGACGCCGCGGCCAAGCGGGCGCTCCGCCCGCTGATCACGCCCGAGCAGCTCATCGACCTCGCCGCCGGCGGCTACGCCTACGAGCGGGAGCCGGAGTGCCCGCGCGTGCTGCTGGTCCCCCACCTGGCCGCCCGGCCGTGGCTGCTGCTGTGCCAGCACCGCGACACGCGCGTCATCTGCTACGCGGCCGGGCGCGACGGCGCGGACGCCGGGGCGCGCCTGGTCGAGCTGGGCAGGGCGCTGGGCGACGGCCAGCGCGTGCGGATCCTGGGCGCGCTGCGCGGCGGCGACCGCGACCTCGACGAGGTCGCCGCCGAGCTGGGCCTCGCCCGATCGACGGTCCATCACCATCTGGCGCTGCTGCGCGCCGGCGGGCTGGTTGGCCTGCGGGGCAACGCTCGCCGCTACCGCTACGGCCTTCGCGCCGAGGCGCCGCGCGAACTGCACGCCCTGCTGGCCGGGTTCCTGGCCGGCGGCTGAGGGAGGAGGAGCCGGTGCTGTACCGGTTGCTGGGCCGAAGCGGGCTGCGCGTGTCCGAGCTGGCGCTCGGCACGATGACCTTCGGGGAGGACTGGGGCTGGGGCGCGAGCCCCGCCGAGTGCGGGCGCATGCTCGACCGCTACGGCGAGGCCGGCGGCAACTTCATCGACACCGCCGGCAACTACACCGACGGCTCCAGCGAGCGCATCGTCGGCGAGGTGGTCGCCGCCGACCGGGACCGCTGGGTGATCGCCACCAAGTACACGCTGACCAGCCGGCGCGACGACCCCAACGCCGGGGGCAACCACCGCAAGAGCCTGGTCCGCTCGCTGGAGGCGAGCCTGCGCCGGCTCGGCACCGACCGCGTCGACCTGCTGTGGCTGCACATGTGGGACCAGACGACCCCGGTCGAGGAGGTCATGCGCGCGCTCGACGACCAGGTGCGCGCCGGCAAGGTGCTCCATGTCGGCTTCTCCGACACGCCGGCGTGGGTGGTCAGCCGCGGCCTGGCAGTGGCCGAGCTGCGTGGCTGGACGCCACCGGTGGCCGTGCAGATGCCGTGGTCGCTGGCGGACCGCGAGGTGGAACACGAGCACCTGCCGATGGCCGCGGCGCTGGACCTGGCGGTCACGCCCTGGGGCCTGCTGGAAGGCGGGTCACTCACCGGCAAGTACCTGGCGGCCGCGCCCGAGACCTCCTTGCTGCGCTACGACGCCGATGGCGTCTCCGAGCGGGTCAACCGGATCGCCGCGGAGGTCGTGGCGGTCGCCGCGGAGGTCGGCCGGCCCCCGGCGCAGGTGGCCATCAACTGGGTGCGCGGGCACGACCACGGCTGCGTGGTCGTGCCGGTGATCGGCGCCCGCGACGCCTCCCAGCTCGGCGTCAACCTCGGCTGCCTGGAGTTCGAGCTGGAGGCTGCGCAGGTCGAGCGGCTGGACGCCGCGTCGGGCTTCCGCCCCGGCTTCCAGCGCTCGTTCCTGGACAGCGACGAGGTGCGGGGGCTGATCTTCGGCGACACCTTCGCCCGGATCCGTGACCACCGGGCCACGCTGGCGCGGAGCGCCCGGTAAGGTAGTGGAACCGCCCGCCCCGATGCGAGGGGAGCCAGCATCAGCGAATCCCGCTACCCCGGCTGGGGGCTGCCCGACCGGCCCGAGCCACCGGACCCGGCCGCCGACCCGACCGCCCCGCTCCCGTCCCAGCCGGCCGAGCGCCCACCGTCCCAGCCCGACTGGGTATGGGCGCGGCCCGGCTCGACCGCCGCCCAGGAGGCGGCGGCGCCCGCGGATGCGCAGGGCACCGCGCAGCCGGTCCACGGGCCCGGCCCGGCCACCGGCGAGGTGCCCACCTGGGAATCGCAGCCCGGCTGGGGCGCGGCGCAAGGCTGGGGCGTGGAGCCTGGCCCGGGGCCCGGGCAACCCGCTCAGGGCTGGGGGCAGCAGCCCACCCAGGGCTGGGGACCGCCGCCGGCGCCGAGGCGGCCGTCGCGCCGCACGCCGCTGGTGGTGGGCGGCATCGCGGTGCTGCTGGTGGTCGCGGTGGTGGCGGCGCTCAGCCTGCGCGACTCCGGCGGCCAGCGGACCGCGAGCCCGGCCAGCACCGCCCCGTTCGCCCCGGGAGCCGGCGGCGCCGCCCCGGGAGGTGGCACCCCCGGCGGCGGCACCCCGGGTGGCGGCGGGGCCGTCGGCTCGCTGCGCCTCCCCGACCAGGTCGGCGGGCTGCCCCGCATCCCGCTCGGCGACGCCTCGCTGCTCGGCGGCCAGCAGGGGCTGCTCGACCTGCTCGGCGGGAGCGGCGCGCTCGACGGTTACGGCCTCGGGGCGTACGGCCCGGACGCCAGCGACCCGCGGTTCGTGCTGCTGGTGGTGCGGACCAGGGAGGCCTCGTCGGCCGGCCCGATCGCCGGCACAATGGTCGACGCCCTCCGCGACACCCTCGGCGACCTCTCCGAGCCGCAGGCGTTCACCCGCAATGGCGTGCGCTACGAATGCGCCGACGGCTCGCTCGGCGGCCTCTGCTCGTTCCAGAACGGCGCCACCGTGGGCGTCGGCTTCAGCCGTGACAGCGACCTCGACCAGCTGAGCCGGCTCACCGACGAAGCCCGACGCGGCGCCCGCGGCTGAGGGATCACGGGGCCAGCGCGTCCAGGGCCGCCTCGGCCCGCTGGAGAGCCTGATCGGGGTCGGCGTCGGGTGAGCCGATCTCGGGGTCGTAGTTCATGTCCAGGAAGACCTCGGTGACACCCTGCTCGCGGATGGTGTCGAGGTCCTTGCGGAGCTCGTCGAAGGAGCCGGTGAGCGGCAACCGGTCGGCGCCGCCGCCGTCCGGGCGAACCCGCAGCGGGCCGCGGCAGATGAACCGCAGCGCGTCGGGGTCGCGGCCGGCCTGGGCGGCGGCCCGCCGCACGATCCCGATCGCCTCCCCGATGCGGCGCAGGTCCTCGCCGCTGCTGGACGCCCACCCGTCAGCCAGGCGGCCGGCCCGCTCCAGTGCCGGGCGCGCGCCGCCGCCGAGGATCAGCGGCGGGTGCGGCCGTTGCACCGGCTTGGGCTCCATCCGCGAGCGCGGGATCTCATAGAACTCGCCGTGGAACTCGACGATCTCCCGGGTCCACAGGGCGCGCAGCGCCGCCAGGAACTCCTCCGCCCGCCGCCCGCGCTCCCGGTAGGGCGCGCCGACCGCTGCGTATTCCTCGCGCATCCAGCCGATCCCGAGCCCGACGTCCAGGCGCCCGCCGCAGACCGCGTCCAGGGTCGCCAACTGCTTGGCCATCAGCGCCGGCGAGAAGAACGGAATGTTCAGCACCGACAGGCCCAGCCGGATCCTGGTGGTGTGGCCGGCGACGAACGCCAGCGGCACGATCGCGTCGTGGACGCTGCGGTAGACCTCCTGCCCAGCGCGCTCGCCGGGCCACTCCGGGACCAGCAGCCGCTGGAAGGTCCACGCCGAGTGGTAGCCGAGCTCCTCGGCACGGCGCACCACGCGGAGCTGGTTGGCCGGCGTCGCCCACGAGCCCGATACCGGCACCCCGATCCCGATCAGCAAGCCCGCCACCACCCTGTCCTTCTCCCTCGCCCGGTTGCACGCAGGCTACCGCGACTCATCCAAGTGTGTGTTGCCCTTCAGGGTGGTGGCGAAGGGATGCCGCGCTCTTGGAGGGCGGGTCAGGTTGGCCGGTTCTGGCGGTCGATGTAGGCGCGCAGGATGTCCAGCGGTGTACCACCCATGGACCCGCGAAATAGGAGGCGGACCAGAGCTGGCCCGCGAACGTCCTTATCGTGTCCCATCGGCCAAGTAGCATGCCAGCATGATCGCCGACGCTGGTCGCCGCTACCGTGCCTATCCGACCTCCGAGCAGGCTGTGCGCCTGACCGAGTGGGGTCACAGCTGCCGCGCGGTGTGGAACATCGCGCTGGAGCAACGGCAGTTCGCCTGGCGGCAGCGCGGTGCGACGATCCGCGCGTCTGGCCAGTGCCGCGCCCTGACGCAGGCGCGTGCGGAGCTGCCGTGGCTGGCCGACCTGCCTGCGCAGTCGGCGCAGCAGGTTCTTCGTCAGCTCGATCGCGCGTACGACAACTGGTGGAACCCTGAGCATCCCGCCAAGGCGCCGACGTTCCGAAGGCGGGGAGCCGGTCTGTCGATTCCGTTCCCTGGCCAGGCCGTCGCGGTCCGCGAGCTGTCGCGCCGCTGGGCTGCGGTTCCGCCTGTCCCGCCCGCTTGGCGGGGCTGTGCGTAACGCCACGGTCCGCCAGGATGGGCTCGGCTGGCACGTCTGCTTTGGCGTGGCAACCGGCGTCAAGCCCGCACCGCCAAATGGGCTGCCGGGCTGCGGGGTGGACTTCGGGGTGGCGTGCTCGGCGTTCGTGTCGGACGAGCCACTGCCTCGGCTAATGGCGCCGTCCCTCACGCTGGGGGAGCAGCGGCGCCTGCTCGGCCTGGAGCGCCGCAAGGCCCGGCAGGTCAGATGGGCCAAGCGCCACAACGGTGGCCGGTACTCCAATCGGCTGCGCCGCACCATCGCCGAGATCGCCAAGCTGCGGGCGCGGCAGGCCCGGCGGCGGCAGGACTTCACCCACAAGCTCACGACCGACCTCACCAAGAGCCACGGCTGGGTCGCCATCGAGGACCTGCGGGTGAAGCGCATGACCAAGTCGGCCAAGGGCACCACGGCCAAGCCGGGCCGCAACGTGAAGCAGAAGGCGGGCCTGAACCGGAGCATCCTCGACAACGCTCCCTATGAGCGTCGCCGCCAACTCGTCTACAAGGCGCCCCGGTTCGGGTCAGAGCTGCGGCTCGTCCCCGCCCCAGGCACCTCGCAGACCTGCTCGGCCTGTGGGACGCGGGACCCCGAGTCCCGCCAAGGCTGCGGTCGGACGTTCGCCTGCACTGCCTGCGGCCACCAGGCCCACGCCGACCTGAACGCCGCATGCAACATCCAGCGTCTTGCCGCCGGACAGGCGGCCTACAGCACGCGCAGTCACCCTACGGTGGCAAGGCCCCTCGGGAGCCGCACGCGTGAACCACTCGGGAGCGCTGCATGAGCGCCCTCGGGAATCCTCGTCCTTCGGGGCGAGGAGGACGTCAAGTGAGCGGGAACGGCGGCTGCCACCATGGCGGGTCGGCGCCCACCTCGATCCGGTCGACCCACTTCACCCACCAGAAGCCCCGCCGGCCAGGGGCGACGATCCTGGCGGGGAAGCCGTGGCCGGGCGCCAGCGGTTGGCCGCCGACGCGCGTGGCCACCAGCAGGTGCCGGCGCTCGGCCAGCGGGAATCGCCGCCCGTAGCCGGTGGTCGAGGTGACCAGCACGCTCCCCCGCCCGGCGGCCGCGCCCGCTTCCCCGGATCCCTCGGCTGGCAGCAGGCGGTCCAGCCAAGCGCCCTCCCAGTCCTGCTCGGCGTACCAGCCGCCGGTGCAGTCGATGGTGGCCCGCAGCCGGTCCGAAAAGGCGGCCAGCTCCGCGTACGACCAGTCGCGCTCCTGCCCGCCGGCTTGCACCCGCAGCCGCCAGCCGTCGGCCTCCAGTTCAGGCACGGGATCGTCGAGCCACTGCGTCACCGGCATGGCCGCCGGGTCCAGGGAGCCGGTTGCATAGGAGCCGGTGAAGCGGCGCCGGCCGCCCGGCGAGCCGGTGAGGCGCTCCAGCCCCTCGACGGCCGCCCAGGCCAGCCCGGCGGCGCCGGCGAGCGCGCCGGCGCGCAGCAGCCCGCGGCGGCCGAAGTCGGTGCGGTGCGGGCGCTGCGGCCGAGCCAGCAGGTGCCACAGCGCCAGCGGCAGGGTGGCCAGCGCGGCGCCGACGTGGACCTGCATGGCCGTGACCGGCCCGAGCGATCGCAGCAGCCCGGTCGAGTGCCCGATCCCGGTCGCCAGCGCCACCGCCACCAGCACGGCCAGCCCGAGCCCCACGGCCCTGCCGCGCCGCGGCGGGCGCCTGGCCAGAGCGCGGCGCGCGATCACCGACTTCCACGGCCCCAGCAGGAGCAGCGCGAGGCCAGCGGCGGCGTGCGCGCCGACCACCCAGCGTGCCCAGCCGGTCCCCACGCCGAAGGCGAGCCCGCCCGTGCCGAGCGCCAGCAGCAGCCCGCCCAGCAGGGCCAGGTTGGTGCGCCGGCCGGCGCTGATCCGGGCCAGGCTGTCTCACCTCCGCGTCGTGGTCGGGGCCGTTCCGGTGGTGGTCGTCGGGGCGGTGGTGGTGGCCGGCGCCGTGGTGCTCGGCACCGGCGCGGTGGTCGGCGGCGGCTGGAAGCCCGGCGTCGGTGCCGGACGTCGGACGCCGGTGGAGGGGTCGACGGTCAGTTGCTGCTGCGGGAACCGGTTGGCGATCGGGTTGCCCTGGGCGTCCCGCGGGAGCAGTGCCTCCAGGTCGTGATCGTACCGGCTCGGAATGATCGGGTTGCCGTCCTGGTCGACCAGGTACACGTCGTGCAGCGGCCGTCCCTGGGCGTCGAACGGGAAGATGTTGCTGATCTCGACGCCGTTCTGCCGGAGCCCGGGCACGAAGAATTTCCCCTGGGCGACAGCGGGCGTGGGCGTGACCGTCACCGAGGTGCCGGCCGCCAGGCCGCCGAGGAAGATCAGCGCGAACACCGCCAGGCCGGTGTTGGCGAGCAGCCGCAGCCGCCGCGCCCGGCGGGTGGTCGCCCCCCGTCTGGCGATCGCCACCGAGCCGACCACCGCGCCGGCGGTGACGAGCAGGCCGAGGAGCGTGCTGCCGAACAGCGACGGCACCGGGAAGCTCGTGCCGCTCTGCGACGGCAGCACCGCGCTGAGGAGCTGCACCGCCAGGTAGCCGCGCAGCACCCACCACGCCGGCTGGAGTTGCGGCAGGAAGTCAGGTCCTGGAAGGCGGCGCGGACGGCGCCGGCGTAGCTGGCGACGTCCTCGGCGACGGTGTCGTTCATGCCGACTCCTTCGCATCGGGGCGGAGCAGGTCCTCCATGGCGCCGGTGAACGACCGCCAGGTCTTGGTCGAGGAGGCCAGCAGCGCGCGGCCGGCGTCGTTCAGCGCGTAGTACTTGCGGTGCGGGCCCTCCTCCGACGGCACGACGTAGGAGGTGAGGTGCCCGCCCGCGTACAGGCGCCGGAGCGTCCCGTAGACCGAGGCGTCGCCCACGTCCTCCAGGCCGGCCAGCCGCAGCCGGCGCACCACGTCGTAGCCGTAGCCGTCGCGCTCGCGGACGACCGCGAGCACCGCCAGGTCGAGCACGCCCTTGAGCAATTGTGTCGTATCCATCGATCCTCCGACCGCATCGGCTCGGGCTCGGCACTATTACACACTACAGAGTACTGCGCGGACAAGACCAGTAGGTGCGGCCCTATCGGGAGGATGATGGGACGAGGTCCGGGGCGCGAGGATGAGGGGGCGGGATGGGGGAGCCGGTGGCGGAGCACCGCTTGCGGAAGGTGCCATCGGAGTCGGAGCGGCGGGAGCTGGTGGCCAGGGCGCGGGCGGTGCTGGACGCCAACTGGCGCGGCAGCTCGACGGTGCCCTCACGCTCGCTCTACCCGCACCAGTGGAGCTGGGACGCGGCCTTCATCGCCATCGGCCGCTCGTGGGTCGAGCAGGAGCGGGCGCAGCGCGAGCTGGAATCGATGTTCGAGGCGCAGTGGTCCACCGGCATGCTGCCGCACATCAAGTTCGACCCCCAGGTCCCCGACGACGCCTATTTCCCCGGCCCCGGTTTCTGGCAGGCGGACCGCTCCCCCGCCGCGCCACGCGGGGTGCCGACCTCTGGCATCACCCAGCCGCCACTGCATGCGCGCGCCGCGCTGGAGATCTGGCGGCACGCCGGCGACCGCGCCGAGGCGCTCGCCTTCCTGGGTCGGCTGTATCCCAAGCTGGCCGCCCAGCACGCGCACATGGCCCGCTGGCGCGACCCGGACGGCCACGGCCTGGCCGCGATCGTCCATCCCTGGGAGTCCGGCCAGGACAACTCGCCGCTGTGGGACGCCGACCTCGACCACCTGGAGATCCCGCCCGGCGCGCTGCCGCCCTACCAGCGCTACGACGTGCGCCACGCCGACGCGGCCGACCGGCCCACCGACGCCTCCTACGACCGCTACGTCTACCTGGCCGTGACCTTCAGGGAGCACGACTACGACGACCGCGCGCTGATCTCGCAGCGGCTGTTCTGCGTGGAGCCGCCGCTGTTCAATGCCATCTACCTGTGGTCGGAGCTGGCGCTGGCGGAGATCGCCAAGCTGGTCGGCGCCGAGGAGGGCCCGCACCTCGCCGCCGCCGGGCGCATCCGCCAGGGCATCGTCCGGCGGCTGTGGGACCCGGAACAGCGGCGCTTCCTGCCCTGGGACGCCCGCACGCAGCGCCGCATCCACAAGGCCTCGGTCGACGCCGCCATGCCGCTGCTGGACCCGGAGCTGCCGGAGCCAATGGTCACGGCGATCGTGGAGGAGCTGCGCTCGCCGCACTTCGACCCGCCGAGCGGCATGGAGCACTTCCTGATCCCCAGCTACGACCTGCACGGCCGCGGCTTCGACCGGCGGCGGTACTGGCGCGGGCCGGTGTGGATCAACACCGATTGGCTGGTCTGGCGCGGGCTGCGCCAGCACGGCGAGACGGCGCTGGCCGGCGAGGTCGAGGACAGCATGGTCGGCCTGGTCCGCTGCTCCGGCTTCCGCGAGTATTACGACCCCTTCGGCGCCCAGGGCTACGGCAGCGACGACTTCAGTTGGACCGCCGCGCTGCTGCTGGACGTGCTGGGGAACCGCGCGGGCGGGCTGTCGTCGAGCGCGTGACCATCGCCTTTACACCGGCTTTCCGCGGTCACCCCAGGGTGCGACCCCATGGACGCCACCCCGGAGCCAGCCGAGGACGTGGCTGCTGGTCCTGGCCGCCGGCCGGTCCGGACGGCAGGCCCACCTGCTCCTGCTGGAGGTCAGCCACGAGGAGGCCCTGGCCGGCCAGCGCCGCCCAGCCGGCCGCCCGGCTCAGCGCCGGCGGACGTCGATCGCCAGGACGAGGGTGAAGGCGCTGAGCAGGCCGGCGCCCAACAGCGCGGCGACAGCCCGATCGGGGAGCGTGGCGGCGGCGACCAGCACGGCGCCGGCCAGCAGCACCGTGGCGACGGCGGCGGCGATCTTCCAGTCATCTCCGATCAAGAAGTCGTACCAGAAGCGGGCAAAGCCGCGGAGCAGGCTCATGGCGACGCCTCCTCCGGAACCTGCGGCGCGCTGGCGCGCCCGCCGCGCAGCCGCGGCAGCGCGCGCACCAGCCCGCGGCTGAGCAGCAGCCACGCCGCCAGCAGGCCGAGGATGGCGACCGTCCCGCCCGGCCAGTGCAGGCTCTGGCCGCCGCCGCGCACGATGCCGAGCCCCTCGACCGACCAGAAGGTGCCGAAGCTCGCCAGCATCAGGCCGACCCCGTACTTCAGGGTGTTCTCGGGGACGCGCGCCAGCGGGCGGTGGGCGGCGGCGCCAAGGGCGATCACCGCCACGCCCGCCACGGCGGCGCCGACCGCGGCGACCGGCACGTTGCCGGCGTTCAGTCCGAAGGTGATCACGATGAAGACCACCTCGACGCCCTCCAGGAACACGCCCTTGAACGAGACCACGAACGAGAACCAGTCCAGGCCGAGCCGGGTCCCGGAGTCGGCGGCCGCCGCGGCGGCCGTCTGGGAGGCGAACGCCGCCTCCTCGTCGTGGGTCGCCAGCAGGCCGGACGAGCGCAGGATCGCCTTGCGCAGCCACTGGAGGCCGAACACCAGCAGCAGGCTCCCGACCACGAGCTGCAGCAGCGCCTCCGGAAGCCAGGTGGTCAGCGCGTACCCGGCGGCCAGGGTGAAGGCCGCCAGCGCGGCCACAGCGGCCGCCACTCCGGAGAGAGCGGAGCGCCAGCTCCGGGTGGCCCCCATCGCCAGCACGATGGTGAGCGCCTCGACGAATTCCACGAAGGATGCGGTGAAGGTCGCCACCAGCAGGCCGAGCGTCACGCCGAGGTCCATCCGCCAAGCCTACCGGCGCCGGCGCCCGGCTACACGTCGGTGGCGGCCGCGGCCGTGCCGGCGGTCTTGATGCCGCAGCTCGGCGCCGACCAGAAGAAGGCGTTGGCGAGTCCGTCGTGGGCGTTCTCGGCGCGGCTGTCGAGGTGGACGTGGTCGCCGTGGCCCTCGGCGCCGGGGCCGAGGATGCCGCTGAAGCCGGCGCTGCGCGCCGCGAGCGCGATCCTGCACAGCGAACCGCCGGGCGAGACCACGTCCGCGGCGGTGCCGTACTGGTGCTGGCTGTTGGCGGCCCCGCCGACGCGGCGGTTGCAGGCCACGCTGCGGAACCCGGAGCTGACCAGCAGCGGGACGTCGTGGAGCTGGTGCCGCAGCGCCTCCAGCTTCCACATGAGCCGCCGCACGTTGGTCTGGACCTCCAGCGACGAGACCTTGCCGCCGTCGAAGCCGCCGCCGCAAGCGGCGCTGTCGTCCAGCTCCGCCAGGCTGAAGTGCGCGGGGGTGCAGTCGGGGTCCTGGAGCGCGTAGATCTTCGCGTAGGTTCCGGGGCCTGCCGTGCCGTTGGCCGGCAGCCCGTAGCCCGCCTGGAACCGCGCGACCGCCGCCCGCGTGCCCGCCCCGAAGACCCCGTCGATGGCCACGAAGCTGTGGAAGGCGGCCCAGCCGGCCACCCGCACCTGGAGGTTGGCGACGTCCCGGCCGCGCATGCCCGTGTGCAGGGTCCTGGTCCAGCGGTAGCACTCCGCCGCGGCCGGCGCGGTCGCGGCGGCCGCGCGGCCCGGCACCAGGATCGCGGCCACGACCAGCAACAGCAGCCCGACCGCCCGAAGCACCCATCCCCGTCCACGCATGGCCAAGCCTTCGGCAGGAGCAGCCCGCCGCTGTACTCGCGCAGGTCGGGGCGGCCGTGCGGAGGACCGCCGCTCAGGCCGGGTAGTCGAGCACGGCCATCATGCCGCTTTCGGAGTGGTACAGATTGTGGCAGTGGGTGAGCCAGCGGCCCGGGTTGTCGGCCTCCAGGTCGGCGACCACCGTCTCCAGCGGCAGCACGATGACCGTGTCCTTGCGCGGTCCCCTGCCACTGCCGTCGCGCACCTGGAAGGTGTGCCCGTGGACGTGCATCGGGTGGAACATCGACGACAGGTTCACGAACCGCAGCCGCAGCCGCTCTCCCCGCGACGCCGGCAGCTCGGCCATGTCACCGCCGCCGTGGCCGTTGATGGTCCAGCGCCACTGCATCATGTCGCCCTCCAGCACCACGTCGTGGGCGCGGTCGGGGTGCCGGTCGGGCAGGGCCACGGTCTCGGCCGCGCGCAGGTCGCTCATGCGCAGCAGCCGGCGGCGCAGCTCGCCAGGGTGGGCACGGGCGGGCGGGGTGGCGCCGGCGGCGGTGCGCACGACCGCCATCCCCTGCCCGCCCTTGCCCTCGGCGACGGCGACGAGCGGGAACGCACCGTCCCCGAGGGTGACCTCGAGGTCGTAGCGCTCCCCCATCGCCAGCAGCACGGTGTCCACGGTGACCGGGTTCACCGGGAAGCCGTCGCTGTGGGTCACCGTCAGCCGGTGCCCGCCGAGCGCGACCCGGAAGGCCGTGTCGGCGGCCACGTTGACCAGGCGGATGCGGGCGCGCTGCCGCGGCAGCGCCCGCAGTGTCGCCGGCGCCGCCGCCCTCCGCCCGTTGACCAGGTAGTGCGGGTAGGCGACGTCGCCGGCGTCGCCGCCGAGCAGCGCCGACCGGAACCCCGGCATCCCCGCCATGCCGCCACCGGCGCCCGCGCCCATCCCGGTGCCGGCGCTCATGCCGCGCATGCCGCCGCCGAGGGCCCGCAGCACCTCGTCGGGCGTGCGACCGGTCCCGTCCAGCCAGTCGTCCAGCACCACCACCAGCTCGACGTCGTAACCGCCGGCCTCCCGCGGGTCGTCGACGATCACCACGCCGTACAGGCCCCGGTCGAGCTGCACCCCCACGTGCGGGTGGTACCAGTAGGTGCCGGGGTCCCGCAGGGTGAACCGGTAGGCGCCGTCGTGGCCGGGCGCGATCGCCGCGGCCGGCAGGTCCGGGACGCCGTCCTGGTCCCACGGCACGGCCATGCCGTGCCAGTGGATCGTGGTCGGGTCCGGGAGGCGGTTGCGCAGGCGCACCTCGAGCACCTCGCCGCGGTTGCCGCGCAGCAGCGGACCGGGAGCCGCCTGGCCGTACGCCCAGGTGCGGACCACCCGGCCGCCCACGTCCAGGTCGGCCTCGGCGGCGGTGAGGGTGACCAGGCGGGCCCCGGTGGCGGGCGGGGTGGTGATGGGCGGGCCGGCGACCGGCTCTGCCGCCGGCCCGCCGTGCCCCGGCTCCGGACCGACCGGGGACTTCCTCGACGCGTCGCCGGCAGCGGCCAGGCGCACGCCCGTGGCGCCGCTGGCCATTCCCAGCAGCGCGAGCCCGCCGCGGGTCAGCGCCTGGCGGCGGGTCAGGCGATCGCGGGGTGGCATGGGGACGGCTCCGGTCTGTGGGGATGGGCGGCTGGGAGGCCGACCCTATGGACCCCGCCTAACCGGTCGCTAACGAACCGTCAGCGCCCTGGAGGTGACTCGCGGCAAACGCGAGCCCTCGCCGATGTCTCCGCAATCAGCGGCGCCTATTTACGGGGGAAACGGTCTGCTCGGAGGAATACGAAATAGACGGAATTGATCCCCGGAACCACTCGGCTCAGCCGGCACGAATTCGAGGTAGGTAGATATGCTCGACCGATCTACGCAGAATCCGCCAAGACTGGAAGGGTTCGGAGCGTTGACCTCGCTCGGCGGAGAATGGTTCCCTATCCCATCCCCTAAGAGGACAGCGCCTTTTGCCGCCCTCTGGCTGATCACCCAGATTGGAAGGAGATTGCCCTTGGCATGCCCGTGATACAGGGAAGCCCTCGCCACGGCCTTTCCCAAACCGAGCGGCGAGGGCTCCCGGTGGCCAGCACCGCGCCGCTAGCCAGCCAACCGGGGGGCACCGGTGCTCGGTGCCCCCCGGATCGCTGTTCGCGGTCCCCGAGGGCTTGCCTACCCGTCCAGGCGGAAGTCGGGGTCGCTGGGGGGTTCGGCAACGTCCATCTGGGCCTTCTGGAGCTTGCCGGAGTAGTCCCAGTTCAGCGCCTGCCAGGAGGTGAACTGCTCCAGCACCCAGATGCCCGACTGCCGGCTGCCGTTGCCCGACAGGCCGTTGCCGCCGAAGGGCAGGTGGGCCTCGGCGCCGGAGGTGGAGTTGTTGACGCTGACCATCCCGGCGGTGCACTGCTCGGCGAACTGGAAGGCGGTCCTGGGGTCGCGGGTGTAGATGGCGGCCGACAGACCGTAGCCGTGCCCGTTGGCGAGCGCGACCGCCTCGTCGGGGCTGCCGTAGGCGGCCACGCCGACGATCGGGCCGAAGGTCTCGGTGCGGTACAGCTCGTCACCGGCGGCGACCCCGGCGACCACGGTGGGATGCGCGTACAGGCCGGTCTCGGGGTCGCCGACGAATCCGTGGCGCGGGTTGGCGGCGGTGATGCGGCCCACCCCGGTGGAGCCGTAGCGCTTGTGGTGGCCGGCGATCATCCCGAGGAAGCCCTCGAACCGCTCCAGGTAGGGCTCGCCGAGCAGGGGCCCGTAGAGCACGTCCTGGAACGGGTCGCCGATCGGCGCCGACGACACCGCCCGGTCGAAGCGCTCCAGGAAGTCGTCGTAGACGCGCTCGTGCACGATCGCGGTGCCGAGCGAGGTGCAGCGCTGGCCGGCGGTGCCGAAGCCGCTGAACAGCGCGCCCTCCACGGCCAGGTCCAGGTCGGCGTCGGGCGCCACCACCAGCGGGTTCTTGCCGCCGAGCTCCAGGCAGGGCGACTGGAGGTGCCGGCCGCAGAGCTCGCCGAGCCGCCTGCCCACCGCGGTCGAGCCGGTGAAGCCCAGCTTGTCGACCAGGCCGTCCTCCAGGGCCAGCTCGAGCCCTTCGAACGTGGTCCGGCCGTCGGCCTGCACCAGCTGCAGGGCGTCGGCCGGCACCCCGCCGTGCCAGAGCAGCTCCGCCAGCGCCCGTGCCGCCGCGCCGGCCTGCTCGGAGGGCTTCCAGACCACGGTGTTGCCGCACAGCAGGGCAGGCACCAGGTACCACGAGGGCACCGCCACCGGGAAGTTGGCGGCGGTGATCACGGCCACCACCCCGAGCGGCCGGCGGAAGGTGAAGAGCTGCTTGTCGGGCATCTCGCTGGGCACGGTCTGCCCGTAAAGGCGCCGGCCCTCGCCGAGGAAGAAGGTGCAGGTGTCGATGACCTCCTGGACCTCGCCGAGCGACTCCCGCAGCGGCTTGCCGATCTCGCGGGTCACCAGTTCGGCCAGTGCCTGCTTGTTGGCCTCCACCAGCCGGCCGACCTGCTGGACCACCCGGCCGCGCAGCGGCGCCGGCAGCGCCGCCCAGGCAGGCTGCCCGTCGCGCGCGGCCCGGCAGGCCCGCCGGAAGGTGGCGTCGTCCGCCAGCTCCAGCTCCGCCACGACCTCGCCGAGCTTGGCGGGATTGCGGGAATGCAGCACCCTGGACTCCGCCGGGCGCGCCGACTCCCCGGAGACCACCGACCCGAGACGCACCGTGCGACCACCTCCTGGGACGATCTTCGACGATAGGAGGCCGGGCGGACAAGACGCGGGAGGGCTGATGCCGCGGGATCGCCAAGGTGAGGAGCTGGCCGCCGCGCTGCGGGCCGCGGTCGGCGGCGAGGTGGACTTCGGCGAGGGCCGGCGGGCGGAGTACTCCAGCGACGCGTCGCTGTACCGCTGCGTGCCGCTGGGGGTGGTCTTCCCGCGCGACGCGGCCGACGTCGAGGCCACGCTGGCGGTCTGCCGCCAGGCGGGCGTGCCGCTGACCTTCCGCGGCGGCGGCACCAGCATCGGCGGGCAGGCGGTCGGGCCGGGCGTGGTGGTGGACTGCTCCCGGCACCTGAACCGGATCGTCGAGCTCGACCCCGAGCGGCGCCTCGCCCGGGTCGAGCCGGGCCTGGTGCTGGACGACCTGCGGGCCGCCGCCGCCGCCCACGGCCTGGACGTGGGGCCGGACCCGTCCACCCACAGCCGCTGCACGCTCGGCGGCATGGTCGGCAACAACTCGTGCGGCTCGCACTCGCTGGCCTGGGGCCGGACCGCCGAGAGCGTGGTCGCGCTGGAGCTGCTGCTGGACGACGGCAGCCGCATCACCGCCGGCGCGACCCCTGCCGAGGCGGCCGCGCGGGCGATTGCCGCCGGTGGCCGGGCCGGTGAGCTGCACGCGGCCCTGCGGGCGCTGGCCGCGGACGGCGAGGCGACCATCCGCGGCGCGCTCGGGCGCTTCCCGCGCCAGGTGTCGGGCTACGCGCTGGAGCACCTGCTGCCCGAGCGGGGCTTCGATCTGGCCCGGGCGCTGGTCGGCAGCGAGGGCACCTGCGCGGTCGTGCTCCAGGCCGGCATCGCCCTGATCGAGCCGCCCGCCGCCCGCGCGCTGGTGCTGGTGGGCTTCGACGACCTCCCCGCGGCCGCCGACGAGGCACCGGCGATCCTGGAGCACGGGCCGCTGGCCTGCGAGGGCATCGACGTCGAGATCCTCGACACCGTGCGGCGCCGCGGCGGCGCCGTTCCGGCGCTGCCCGACGGCCGCGCCTGGCTGTACGTGGAGGTCGGCGGCGCCGAGCCGGCCGAGGCGCGGGCCAGGGCCGACCGGCTGGCGCGCGAGCTGGCGGGGACCCCGGGCGTCAGGGGGACGCGCTCGGTCGCCGACCCGCGCACCCAGCGCGCCCTGTGGCGGATCCGCGAGGACGGCGCCGGGCTGGCGACCCGCCTGCCCGACGGGCGCGAGGCGTGGCCCGGCTGGGAGGACGCCGCGGTGCCACCGGAGCAGCTCGGCGACTACCTGCGCGGGTTCTATGCGCTGCTGGGACGCCATGGCCGCCATGGCGTGCTCTACGGCCACTTCGGCGAGGGCTGCGTGCACGTGCGCATCGACTTCGACCTGCACGCCGAGGGCGGGCCGGCGCGCTACCGCGCGTTCGTGGAGGAGGCCGCCGACCTGGTCGTCGGGCTCGGGGGCTCGCTGTCGGGCGAGCACGGCGACGGGCGCGCCCGCTCGGAGCTGCTCCCGCGCATGTACGGACCGGAGGTCATCAGCCTGTTCGAGCGCTTCAAGGCGATCTGGGACCCCGGCGACCTGCTCAACCCCGGGGTGCTGGTGCGCCCGGCCCCGCTCGACCAGGACCTGCGCCCCGCCGCGCCGAGCCGCCCCCTGCCAGTGGCGCTGCGCTATCCCGACGACGCCGGCGACCTCGGGTTGGCGCTGCGCCGCTGCGTCGGCGTGGGCAAGTGCCGCGCGGCGGCCGGCGGGGTGATGTGCCCGAGCTTCCGCGCGACCGGCGACGAGCGCGACTCCACCCGCGGGCGCGCCCGGACCCTCCAGGAGATGCTGGTCGGCGGGGTGGTCGCCGACGGCTGGCGCTCGACGGCGGTCCGCGACGCGCTGGACCTCTGCCTGTCGTGCAAGGGCTGCAAGCGCGACTGCCCGGTCGAGGTCGACATGGCCACCTACAAGAGCGAGTTCCTCTACCAGCACTACCGCTGGCGGCCGCGGCCGGCCGCCCACTACGCCCTCGGCCTGCTGCCGCTGTGGGCGCGGCTGGCGTCGCTCGCGCCCGGGGTGGCCAACCGCTTGACGGGTGGGCGGCTGAGCGGCGCGGCGCTGCGCCGGCTCGGCGGGATCGCGCCGGCGCGGCCGCTGCCGCGCTTCGCGGGGCGCGCGCCGCGCTCCTGGCGGCGCGGCGCCGGGCGCTCCGGGCAGGGCCGCGAGGTGCTGCTGTGGGTCGACACCTTCACCGAGCACTTCGTGCCGCAGGTCGGCCGGGCGGCGGTGGAGGTGCTGGAGGCCGCCGGCTTCCGGGTGCGACTCCCCGAGCGGCCGCTGTGCTGCGGGCTGACCTGGCTGTCGACCGGGCAGCTCGGCGGCGCGCGGCGGCGGCTGCGGCAGGCGCTGGACACCCTGGAGCCGGCTCTGGCGACCGGGATGCCGCTGGTCGTGCTGGAGCCGAGCTGCGCCGCGGTGCTCCGCGACGACGTCCGCTCCTTGCTCGGCGACAGCGAGCCGGTGCGCCGCCTGGCCGGCGCCACCCACACGCTCGCCGAGCTGCTGGAGCGCTGGGCGCCGGACTGGCGCCCGGGGCCGCTGGACCGCCGGGTCGTCATCCAGACCCACTGCCACCAGCACGCGGTGCTCGGCAGCGACGCCGACGACCGGCTGCTGGAGCGCCTCGGCGTCCAGGCGGTGCGGCTGGACGCCGGCTGCTGCGGCATGGCCGGCAACTTCGGGTTCGAGGCCAGCCACTACCAGACCTCGGTCGCGGTCGCCGAGCTGGCCCTGCTCCCGGCCCTGCGCGCCGAGCCGCCCGGCACCGTGGTGCTCGCCGACGGCTTCAGTTGCCGCACCCAGATCGAGCAGCTCGCCGGCAGGCCGGCGCTGCACCTCGCCGAGCTGCTGCTCCAGGCCCTGAAGCCGGCGGATCAGCCGGTGCTGTAGCCGGGGTCGGGCAGGTGGACCCGGAAGGAGGCGCCACGGCCGCCCGGCCGGTCCTCGACCCAGGCGCTGCCGCCGTGGAGCTGGGCGAACACCCGCACCAGCGCGAGCCCGACCCCCAGGCCCGGCGCGTGCGAGGCGGGACGCGGGCCCTGGCGGAAGGGCTGGAAGATGGTCTCGCGCAACTGGGGCGGCACGCCGGGGCCGGCGTCGTCGACAACCAGCAGCGCGCCGTTGCCGTGCTGCTCGACGCGCACCCACACCGGCGTCCCCGGCGGGGTGTGCCTGGCCGCATTGGCCAGCAGGTTCTCGACGATCCGCTCGACCTTCGGCGGGTCGACCTCCAGCCGCAGCGGGCAGACGGCCACGTGCACCGGGCGGTGCTCCAGCAGCTCGGCGCTGGCGTCCTTGACCACCCGCTCGACCAGCTCGCCGAGGTCGACGCGCTCCCGCTCCGGGCTGACCGTCGGCTGCGCGAGGCGGTCCAGGTCCAGCAGGTCGTTGAGCAGGCGGTCCATCTTGCGGGCGCTCCTGCTCAGCCGGTGCAGCAGGTCGGCGACGTCGTCGCGGCCCAGCTCCAGGTGGCGGCGCTGCAGGGTGATGGCGATCCCCAGCACCGAGGCCAGCGGCGTGCGCAGGTCGTGCGAGACCGCCTGCAGGAAGGTGCTCTTCATCTGGTCGAGCGCGCGCAGATGGCGCGTCGAGGCCTGCTCGCGCTCCAGGCTGTCACGGAGCTGCTGCTCGACCCGGCGGCGCTCGGTGACGTCCCTGGCGACCACCAGCTGGCCGGTCGGCCAGCCCAGATGGTCGGTGAGCGAGGACACCGTCACCTCGTGGGTGCTGGTCCCCATTTCGATCTCCTCGATCGCCTCGCCGTCGCCGAGCGCGAGCTGGTCCTGGACCACTCCCGCCCAGGCCGGTAGGACCCGCCGAGCCGGCTGGCCGACAATGCGCGCCAGCGGCAAGCCAAGCAGCCGCTCGGCCGCGACGTTGGCGTCGATCACCTTGCCGCCGAGGTCCAGGACCACCACGCCCTCCCCGATCGTCTGGAAGATGCGGCTGCGGGCGATCGGCCGCAGGTCCAGCAGGTGGAAGCGGAACACCGCCAGGACCATGAAGACCACCGTCAGCAGGAACGCGAAGCGGGTGAGATCGACCCGGCCGAACGGCACGACGTTCAGCGTGGTGAGCAGGTGCGCGACCAGCGGAAGCGCCAGGCTGCCGAGCAGGAGCGCGTTCTGCCGGCGGTAGGGCCTGGAGGTGCGCGTCATCGTCACCACGAAGGCGCCGAGACACAGCCACGTCGCCACGTTGAAGTAGACGAAATGGACCCAGAACAGCGGCCCGTACCGCACGATCGGTGCAGCGCCGGGCGCCGGCGACGGCAGGTAGGTGTGGAACAGGTGGTGCGTCGAGGGGATCGCCAGCGCCGCCAGGACCACCAGCGGCTCCACCGCCAGCAGCCCCAGCAGCACCGGGCTCGGCCGCCGCAGGCGCCCGGCGTACTGGAGCACGAAGATGATCGAGGCCGGCGCCAGCGCCACCAGGCCGACGTACTTGAGGTCGCAGAACAGCCGCCTGGTCGCCAGGTCGCCGGCGGCGAGCTCGACGGCACGCGCCACGCTCCATTCGACGAGGGCCGCCAGCACCACCACCAGCGACGTGGCCGTCGGGCTCCTCCGGTAGCGCCAGCCGTACACGGCGCAGGCGGTCAGGCACCCTGCTCCCCCGAGCAGCAGCAGGCTGGTGCCCGACCAGCGCCAGCTCATGCCCCCAAACGCCCCCTTGGGGAGCCGCGGCGCTCCCCATATCAGCAAAAATCCTCGTAGCGGGCTACTCTCCGCTGTTGCGGACAGTGAAGTCAACTGAGGGCTCTTGCCAGTGGACCTGCGGCTGACCTGGTTCATGCTCCCCGGACAGCGGCCGTACCGGGAGCTGCACTGGTTGTCGCGTATGCCCGGGGCCGGGATCACCGCCGTCGGCGAGCCGCGTCCGCCCGAGGACGTGGAGTTCGTCGCCCGTCCGTACCGCCAGCCGACCACGCGATTCGTGGAGGCCGGCGCGCTCGCCTGGCTGCGCGGGCTCGACTCGCTGCCGGAGACGCCCGGGTGGCTGGCCTCGCTGGAGCTGTGCTCGCTGGTGACCGGGCAGGTGAGCGCACTGGCGCGGCGCCGCGGCCAGCGCCAGGCGGTGCTGGTGTGGGCCAACGACCCCGCCACCCCGCTGTACCGGCTGCCGCCCTACCGGCAGGCGCTGCGGCGGGCCCGCTCCGCCGACCTGTTCCTGTGCTTCGTGGAGGCGGCGCGCCAGCACTGCCTGGCGCTCGGGCTGGAGGCGGAGCGCTGCGCGGTGGTGCTGCCCGGCGTCGACACCGAGCTGTTCCACCCGGCCGCCGAGCCCGTGGCGGAGCCGGTCGCGCTGTTCGTCTCGCCGCTCGCCGCCAACAAGGGGATCGACCGGGTACTGGAGGCCCACCGGCTGGTGCGGCGGCAGCTCCCGGAGGCACGGCTGGAGGTACTGGGCCGCGGCCCCCTGGAAGGACAGGTGCGCCGCGAGGCGGAGCGGCCGGGCAGCGGGGTGACCTTCCTCGGCGCCGGCGACCGCGGCCGCGTGGCCTCCGCGCTGCGGCGCGCCGCCGTGTTCGTGACCGCGCCGCGGCCGACGCCGGTCTGGAACGAGCAGTTCGGCCTCGCCTACATCGAGGCCATGGCCAGCGGCCTGCCGGTGGTCACCACCGTGTGCGGCTCCAACCACGAGGCGGTGCGCGAGCCGAACCTGCGCGTCCCCGACGACGCCGAGGCCCTGGCCGCCGCGCTGCTCGGGTTCCTCGGCGACCCGCGGCGCCGCGCCCGCGTCGGAGCGGCCAACCGCCGCACGGTGCTGGAGCGCCACCAGCTCGACCGCCAGTGCGAGCGCCTCGGCGAGGTCCTGCGCCGCTTCAGCGAGCGCTAGCCAGTCGCCGGAGCTGTGGCCCCAGCCACTGCCACACCAGCTTGGCCCCGCCCTTGCTGAAGTGGACGCCGTCGTAGCGCACCTTCACGCCATCCATGCGGTCCACGTAGCGCCCGCCCGGGCACAGGAAGCTCCTGAGGTCGAGCAGCACCATCCGGTCCCTGTGGGCGGCGACGAAGCGGCCGAGGACCTGGTTCAGCCATTCGCCCCTGGAGGGATCGTCGCGCGTGGCGGCCAGCGACTTGTCCAGGCCGGTGTCTGGCTGGTGGTAGCAGGGCACGTTCAGCATGGCGATGCGCCGGCTCGACGGCGCCACCAGGTCGTAGGCGAGCTGCAGCTCGCTGTCCAGGTACTGCTCGTACTCCGGGGTGGCGGGCTCCAGCACGCGACCGTCGACCTGGTGGTCGAGCACCTCCCAGCCCCCGAGCATCATCAGGGTGACGTCGGGATGGAAGGCGGCGGTCTTGTCGCGCCAGCGCGTCGGCCAGGTGGTGCACTTGGGGTCGACCGGCTGCACGCTGCCGGCCAGGACGATGGGAGCGCGCACCAGACCGCAGCCGAGCTCCGTGTCGCCGCCAAGGATCATCCCGCGAACAGTCCCCCTGGGGTAGTAGAAGCCGAGGGTGAAGCCGACCGAGTCGCCGACCAGGTAGACCCGGAAGGCATTGCCAGGGTTCGGCCTGCTGGCCGGCTGGCCGGGTGACGGTGTCGCCGTGGTGGGCGAGGGGGTGACGGTGGGCAGGCCCGCCGCGCCGGTGGCGCCGCTGAGCGCGACCCCCTCCGCCACCGGCACCCGCCCCGGCGCGGTGGTCACCGCCAGCAGGGCGACGATCGCCACGGCCACGCCGACGGTGACCGGCCGCGCCAAGCGCCGGCGACGCAGCGCGCCGCGGCGGATCGGCAGCTCGACCAGGCGGTAGGAGAGGATCGCGGCCACGAAGGTGGCGGCCATCCGCAGCGCCAGCAGCCAGGCGCCGTGGAGGTGGACCCGCTCGGGGGAGATCGCCACGAACAGCGGCCAGTGCCACAGGTACAGGCCGTAGGAGATCCGCCCGATCGCCGGCAGCGGCGGGGTCGAGAAGATCCGCCTTACCCAGCCACCCGGCTGGGCGGCCACCACCACCGTCAGGCCGCAGGCGGCCGCGGCCATGGTGAAGCCGCCCAGGTACATCCACCGGACGGTGTCGGGGATCAGCAGGAGCATCGCCAGGAAGCCGCCGAACCCGACGACGGCGGCGACCTGGACGAGCGCCCGCGGCAGCGGGCGGTGGTCCCACATCGCCAGCACCACCGCCAGCGCGCCGCCGAACAGCAGCGCCTGCGCGCGCGTGTCGGTGCCGTAGTAGAGCCGCGACGGGTCGACGCCCGGACGGTACAGCGCGGCCATCGTCAGCGCCGAGGCGCACAGGGCCAGCAGGGTTCCGACCAGCAGCGGCCGCAGGCGGCCCCTGGCCAGGCGCAGGCCGGCGATCAGCAGCAGCGGCCACAGCAGGTAGTACTGCTCCTCGATGCCCAGCGTCCACATGTGGGTGAGCGGCGAGGAGTCGCCGAACTGCTCGAAGTACGACAGGTGTGTGAAGGCGAAGCGCCAGTTGGCCACGTACAGCAGCGTCGCCAGCGCGTCCCCGCGCATGCGGGCCAGGCCGGTCGCGGGCGCCAGCAGGGCGGCGTAGGCGGCGATCCCGCCGAGCATCAGGAACAGCGCGGGCAGCAACCGCCGCGCCCGTCCGGACCAGAACCGCTTGAGGTCGATGGTCGCGCGCGCCTCCCACTCCGCCAGCAGCAGGGTGGTGATCAGGTAGCCGGACAGCACGAAGAAGAGGTCGACGCTCAGGTACCCGCCGCGCGGCCACGACACCTCCCCGTGGTAGAGCATGATGGTGAGGATCGCCATGGCCCGCAGCCCGTCCAGCGCGGGCTGGTAGGCGATCCGGCTGGCACGCGCCGGGCGGGCGGGTGCCCCGGCGGCGGGCGCCGCGTCGGCGGGCGGCGGTCGCATCACTCAGGTCCCTCCACTCTGGCGGAGCGCGCCGGCCAGGTAGGCGCCGGCTTCGCAGGTGCGCATGAGCAGCAGGCCGGCGGCGTGTCCAGGGTCGGCCGCGAGCAGCCGGCGGTGACGCCAGAGGGCGGCCGTGGTGGCGCCGATCTGGACGGATACCGCGCCGGGGTTCCGCCGACGGTAGTGCGGCAGGCTCTTGCCGTAGTAGAAGCGCTTGCGGGCGACCCCGCGCAGGGTGAGGCGGCCCTCGTGGTGGACGACCAGGGTGTCCGCCCAGGCCAGGGTGGCACCGGCGGCGAGCAGCCGGTTGCGGACGTCCGCGTCCTCGGTGCCGGTCACGTCGCTGAACCCGCCCGTCTCCCGCAGCCAGGCGGTGCGCAGCAGCCTCGGCGACTCGATGCGTGGCTCGCCGTGGTAGCAGCGCCGCTCCAGCGTGCGGCAACCGGTCCAGAAGCCGCTGCCGGCGGTCTCCTCCGGCAGGAACACGCCGACCACGTCCGGCGTGGAGGCGGCTGCCAGGGCGCGCTCGACCGAGTCCGCGGCGAGCTCCATGTCGGCGTCGAGCCACAGCAGCCACTCGCCCCGCGCCTTGGCGATGCCCAGGTTGCGCTGCTCGCTGCGCTCGGGCCCGGCGCGCATCGCCAGGTCGGCCAGTCGCAGCGTTACCTCCCAGGTGCCGTCGTCGCTCCAGTTGTCCACCACGATCAGCTCGGCGACCGGCCGGGTCTGCGCCCGTACGGACTCGAGGCATCGCTGGATGGTGCGGGCGGCGTTGCGGGTGGGCACCACCACCGAGACGAGCGGCTGGCTCATGGTGGCTCCTCGCCGTTGGGCGGCGGCTCCTCGGCCTGGCGCGGCAGCAGGGCGCGGTCGACGCCGCCGCCGCTCGGTGCCAGCAGCTCGGGGCGGGCCCCCCTTGCAGGCGGCAGGCTCGCGCGGACGTCGCGCAGGGTCCCCAGAACCAGCAGCGCCAGGCCGGTCCCGGCGAGCAGGTGCGGCAGCAGGCTGCCGGCGGCGAAGTCGGGGCTCAGCGTGGCCGCGGTCGGCAGCCCCCGGATGAGGATGGTCACCGGCACCGCCACCAGCGCGAGCAGCGCGGCCAGCAGCAGGACCCGCGGCGCTGGGGCGTACACCAGGTCCCAGAGCACCAGCAGCACGGCCAGCACCAGGCCCGCGCGACCCCCGAGGAAGGTGAGCAGGGCCGCCAGCGCGAGCCACCCGCCCACGGTCCCGCGGACCGGGCGGCGGGGCCGGCCGGGCGACGAGCCGAGCAGACCGCGCCTCACGGAGCCGGACCTCCCTCGCCGCGATCCTCCAGTGCGGGCGCCGGTGCCGGCGCCGGTGGCAGGGGGCCCGGCGCCGCCGGGTCCGGCCGCGCGGCACGGCGCCGCCGCGGCACCACCAGCAGCCCCACCACCAGGGCGAGACTGGCGAGCGAGGCGGCCAGCGACGCCGACGCCCACCGCTGCGGCTGGAACTCCACGGCGATGCGGTGCTCCCCGCGGTCGGCGATGCGCCAGCCAACCGAGTAGCCGTCGATGACCCGCGGCGGTCCCAGCGGCTGCCCGTCGAGGGTCGCCTGCCAGCGGGAGTCGTAGCCCTGCCCGAGGACCAGGTAGTAGGGCCCCTGCGCCGCCTCGGTCGTCAGCGTGGTCCTGGTCGCCGAGGACGAGGTCACGGTGATCCGCGGCGCGGTCGCGGCCTGGGCGTCCTCGCCGGTCGGCTGCGCCGAGCCGGTCTGCGCGGCGGCGCCGGCGGGCCTGGAGGCCAGGTCGAGCAGGCCGACCAGCCAGCCCGGCGAGGTCTGGAGCCGGTGGTCGCCGGCACCCAGCCGCAGCGGGTGCCCGGGGCAGGCCCGCAGCGGCAGGTCCTGGCCGCTGCTGAGCTGGTTGAGGGTGCCGTCGATGGACACCTCGAGCGGCCGACCGTCGATGGTCCCGATGGCCACGCAGCCGCGCAGGCGGCTGGACCCGGAGGCCTGCGGGATGCGTGCCCCGCCCGCGTCGATCCCGCTGATCCGGACCTGGCTGCCAGGGCCGATCACCTTGGTCAGGGTGAGGCGCAGCCTGGACACGCGCTGCTTCGGGAAGCGGAGCACGCTGGTGCCCGCCCGCAGCGAGACCTTGCGGGGCGGCCCGCCGTCCAGCGACAGGTCCGCCCCGGTGGCGGTGTCCACCCCGACCAGGCCCTTGGGCACGAGCTGGGTCACGCTCACCTGGTCCAGCGTCCGGGTCGGGAAGCGCACGTCGATCCACTCCCCCACGCCGCGCCCGGCCGGCACCCAGGCGGTGTCGGAGTCGCCGTCCAGCGCCTGTGAGGCCCGCAGCCCGATGCCGTCGAACGCCCGGGAGGAGGAGTCGGCGATCACCTGCCCGGAGGCGCCGGCGAGCTGGTCCACCTGCGAATCGGCCAGGCCCGGCCCGAACCGCGCGAAGCCCGAGAGCTGCAGTGTGCGGCTGTCGGGCAGCCAGAAGCTGCGGTCCAGCGCCCGTTCCTCGTCGTCGTCGAGCCTGGAGGGGTCGCCGTCGGCCCGCGCCAGCACCACGTCCAGCGGGGTGGAGGCCAGCCGCTGCCTGGCGCGCGTGTCGAGGCCGCCGAGCAGCCCGCGCAGCCGTCCGGCGAGGCTGACCCCCTCCGACACCTGCACGCCGGGAATGGCGATCTCCGAGAACCCGACCGGGTTGAGGCCCGGGCCCCCGCGAGTCCGGGTGATCTCGACGGTGACCTTGGAGGTGGTCGTCGGCGGCAGGGTCACGTCGACCGACGGCTGGTCGGGCACGTCGGCGTCGACGGTGCGGCCGTCGAGCTCGATCCTGACCCCAGCGATCTGCACCGGCCCGCCGAGCACCGGCCGCAGCGTGACGCTGGAGACGATCTGCGGCTGCTGGAGCTCAAGGGTGATCGACTGGCCGACGGCGGCGCCGAAGTCACCGGTCATCCAGGCGGTGGAGGGGTCGCCGTCGAATGCGAAGGCGGGCTTGTCGTTGGGGACGGGCCCGAAGATCGAGCCAGAGCTGGTCGCGGTGACCGAGCGGGCGCCGTTGAACACGGCGGTCGACTGGCGCCGCGGATCGCCGAATAGGCTGAGCGTGGTCGTGCCCGGGTTGAGGGGGTCCTCGGCGCGGAGGGTCGGCGAATAGCTCTGCCCGAGGCGTGGCACCCGCCAGGCGCGGCGCCGGTTGGTGTCGGTCAGCACGAGGTGGGCGCCGTCGTCCAGCGCCAGTGCCAGGTCGTCGGAGCTGACGTCGCCCAGGAGCCGGTAGGCGGGCCGCCCGCGCAGCAGGCCCAGCCGCTGGAGCCCCGGGAGCGCGAAGTTGTCCCCGTCGATCAGCAGCGCGCCGCTGGCCGGCTCGGCGCGCACGATCGGCGGGGAGTCGCTGACGGCATAGCGTTGCAGCGGCGGCAGCGAGCCGGCGCCGGGCGAGGGGTCGACCACTCCCTGGCCCGGCCTGCCGTAGCTGGCGTCGCGGTGCAGGCCGGGGTCGCGGGCCAGCGAGGCGGCCAGCGCCGAAGGCGCGGCGCCGCCGGCCTCCTGCCACTGGACGTCGTTGCGGAGCAGGACCTGGCTGGCGCCGAGATAGCGGGCCATCGCCGAGACGCCGCCGAGGTCCGGCGCGCCGGCGGCGAGCGGCACGTCCAGCGCCGCCAGGAAGTTGGACTGCTCGGGCGAGCCGTTCGGCACGGTCGCGCGCAGCACCGAGGGCCGGTCGAGCAGCGAGGCGGGCAGGTCGTCCGGGCCGCGCAGCCCCCAGGTGTAATCGGCCTGCACCTGGCCGGGCAGCAGCAGCACGCGGCTGGTCGAGGGTCCGGCGTTGAGGTCGGCCGCGGCCTGCCGCCAGTACGCCGGCACGCGGAACCGCTCCAGGTTCAGCCCACCGGTCCAGGCGGGCAGCACGGCGACCGCCACCACGCCCAGCGCCACGATCGCCGCGATCAGGCTCGACTGCCGGCTGGCCGTCGGGCGCCAGCCCCCGCGCCGGCCGGCCACCTCGGCGACGCCCACCGCGACCAGCAGCGTGATCCCCAGCGCGGCGAGCGCGCCGGCCTTGTTGGTGGTCCGGAAGGCGATCGCGCCGGGGACCGCGGCGAAGGCGCGGTTCAGCAGCCGGCCGAAGGGGGACGGGTTGTCGGTCGGGAACAGGCCCACCATCACCGGCACCGCGACCGCCAGCAGGATCGCGCCCAGCGCCCGCGCCCGGGCCCGCGAGACCAGCGCCCCGAGCACCGCGGCGACCGGCAGCGCGAAGGAGGCGAGCACCACCAGCGGGTTGGTCAGGTAGGCGGCGAAGTTCGGCAGGAACAGCCGGTCCCCCGCCCGCCCGTACAAGGTCCACAGGCCGAGCAGCCGCAGCGTCTCCGCGTAGGAGGAGACGCTGCCGACGTCGCCGGGTTGCTCGGTGTCGAAGGCGATCGAGGCGCCGCTGCGGGCGGCCAGCACCGCCGGGACCAGCCAGTACAGCGACACCAGCGCGGCCAGGCCGAGGCAGCGCAGGGCCGGCCGGGCCAGCTCGCGCCAGCCCCGCCCCAGGGCGATCACGGCGTAGACCAGGTAGCAGGGGACGCCCAGCAGCATGAACAGGCTGACCACGCCGGCGTTGCTGCCGCCGCTGACGAAGAACGCCAGCGCGAACGCGGCCGGCCAGCGCCAGGAGCGCGGCTCGCGCACGGCCCGCGCCAGCGCCAGCAGCAGCCATGGCGCCAGCGCGTAGGGCAGCAGGACCGGGTTGGTCGCGCCGGCGACCACCACGTAGGGGTTGGCCACGTAGAGCACGGCGGCGGCCACCCGGCCGGCCGGGTTGGAGCGCCGCCCGGTGGCGGCGTCGCCGCCCCCGGCGACCTCGTGGAACAGCCGCACCGCGCCCCAGGCGGCGACGCCGAGCAGCAGCGCACGCCACAGCCGCACCGCCAGCCACGCGTCCGCGCCGAGCGCCCGCAGCGCCAGCACGAGCAGCGCCACCGGCGCCGTACCCGTGTCGAAGTTCGGCTGCCCCAGGTAGGGGTCCGGCCGCCAGGACGACAGCGCGCCGAGCAGCGTCCGCGCCGGCGCCAGGTACAGCTCCGGCCGGGTGTCGGGAGCGACCTGCCCCCAGTCGGTGCCGAGCAGCACCGCCAGCAGCACCGCGCCGAACAGGACGTAGGCCGCCGGCTCGGCGTAGTCCAGCGGGCGGCGTGGTGGGCGCGCGGGCGGCGCGGGCGGCCCCGGGGGGTACGGCTGCGAGTCGACCCTGACGAGCTCCCGTTTCACCGGGGCACCCCCCTGGGGTTCCCCGGACCCGTCCGGGCGACTCATGGGGCCGCCTCCACGGGCTGGCGGCGGCGCTCCAGCACCCAGCAGGCTCCCAGCAGCGCCGTCACGGCGGCCAGCGCCGCCCCGACGATCCCGGTGACCGAGTGGTGCGGGCCGAGGGCGATCACCGCCACCTCGATCACGACGGTGGCACCGAGCAGCCGGTGGACCTTGCGGTCACCGGCCGCGATGCCCGAGAACAGCAGGAGCTGCACCAGCGCCAGGGCGGTGCCGAGCGCGGCGAACAGCGGCAGGTCCGGTCCAACGTCCCGGTAGGCGGCGCCGAACGGCAGCGTCACCGCCAGTTCCGGCGCGGCCGCCACCACGACCATCAGCGCGACCCCGAGCGCGGTGATCGCCGCGGCGGCGCGGGCCAGCAGGCGCCGGCGGGCGGCCGCCTCGGTCGCCAGGCGCGGGAACACGATCGTGGCCACGAACTGCGGCGCCCAGTAGGCGATCTTGGCGACCACCGCGCCCGCCGCGTACAGCCCCGACGGCTCCGCGGCCAGGTAGTGGCGGGCCAGCAGCAGGTCCACGTTGGTCAGCAGCAGCAGCCCGAGGAACGCCAGCGCAGCCGCCCCTACCTCGCGCCCGAGCGCCGCGGTCGCGGGAGCGGGCCGGGGGGCGCCCGACGGGACCGCCGGGCCGCCGGGCGGGGCACCCGACGGGACGCCGCGTCCGGCCAGCATCGGGCGGAGCAGGGTCAGGGGCAGCAGCATGGCCAGGACGGAGCCGGCCACCGACGCGGCCAGCGCGCCGTCGACGCCGTGGCCGGCGGCCACCAGGCCGACCCCGACCGCCAGGCGGGCGCCGGCGTTGAGCAGCAGCGCCGCGGCCAGCGCGCCGAACCGCTGCACCCCCTGGAGCATCCCCTGGAGGGCCGAGACGAGCGGCAGCGGCAGGATGTTGGCGGCCAGCCACAGCGCCGGCACGATCGAGCCCAGGTGCAGGAACGCCGCCAGCGCCGGCGCGGCCGCCGCCACCGCCAGCCCGAGCCCGAGGCTCACCCACGAGACCGCCACCAGCGTTCGCGACCACAGCTCCGCCACGGCCCGGCGGTCGCCGGCGCGCAGCGCGGTATGCCGCGCCACCACCGCCTGGAGCGCCAGCCCCGGCACGGTCCCGATGAGGATCACCGCCAGCAGCGCGCCGAGCGCGCCGTAGGCCGCGGGCTCCAGCAGCCGCAGCATCACCAGGTTGAAGGCGTAGTTCAGGCCGTTGGCCACGGCCATGGCCGGCGCCACCATCAGGCCGGCGCGAGCCAGCGAGGGCCCCGCCGCCAGCGGCGCGGCGACACCGGGGTCCATCGCCCTGGCCAATCAGCCACATCCCGGAACGCGGCGGGAGGCCATCGGCACGACCTTGAGCACGGCCGAGGCCAGGCGGGGGTGGTGCGGGAGGGTCTTCCACGCCAGCCGCACGGCCGGCTGGTAGGCGAGGCCGTAGGCGAGCATGCGCCAGGCCACGTCCGGCGACGCCCGCCGGCCGGCGGCCTGTCCAGGCGGCCGCCGGAAGGCGTACACCCGCAGGCCGTTCCACCAGCGCGGGTCCTCCTCCCGCTCGGCGGCGAGGTCGAACAGCAGCTCGTAGCCGGGGTGGGCGGCCAGGTAGCGCTCGGTGGCGCGGGCGACCATCGGCCAGGAGGCGTCGTCGACCACCACCAGCGCGCGGTCGGCCAGCCATGGCTCGGCCACGCCCAGCGCCAGGTAATGGGGCAGGCGCCCGTGCGCGCCGTCGTAGAAATAGACACCGACGGGCGCCTCCAGCAGCCGCTCGCGCCGCAGCAGCCGGAAGCAGTCGCCCTCCAGCAACCGCAGCCGCTCGCGGTCGACCCAGCGGTCCAGGTTGCCCAGCAACTCGTCCCTGGTGGCTCCGGAGTCCAGGTTGAATTCCAGGAAGTTCTCGATCGCGTAGAAGGGCGCATGCTGGTTGCCGAGCATCGCGCCGATCAGCGACAGCCCCTTGAAGCTGCCGACCTCCAGATAGGCCTCGCCCGGCTCCAGGTGGGCGGCGGCGAGGCTCAGCAGCGCCAGCTTGGACTCGGTGGCCATGCCCGGGACGTCCGCGAGCAGCGCGCGGAAGCGCCGGTCCCGCGGGTGCGGGGCGGCCAGGTCCCCGTCGAACGCGCGGGGCAGCTCCGTCCGGAACGCTTCGAGCCGCATCGCTCCCCTTCCCACCGTGTTGCCTGTTCCGCGGGCGAGAGCCTATCGTGCAACGGTCGGTAACAGCAGTCTATTTTCGACACAAAGGTTTGTGTAGGCTTCCGCAAGGAAGCCGTGCTGCTGCGGGAGGCCGCTGTGGGTCGTCGGGTGGGGTACGTGCTCGTGTTCGTGGGGTTCTTCCTGCTCTTCCTCGCGCTCTCGGTCCGCTTCTACGCGTACCCGAGGCTCCAGAAGGCCCCGCTCGACCAGTACTCGACGCCGGTTGCGGACGGCACCGCGACCTACTTCAACAAGGCGCAGCTCAAAGAGGTGACCGCGCAGGTCCAGAACATCCGCACGGTCAAGGGCGACGCCAAGGCGGGCAACGCCAGCACGGCCGTATGGGACAGCTTCGTGATGACCAAGGACGTCGGCGACGACGGCGTGCTGCGGGCCGCCCAGGAGCGGGTCGCCATGGACCGCGTCACCGGCGAGTCCAAGCACTGCTGCGGCGACCAGCCGCCCCACAGCGGGCTGACCTTCAAGTTCCCCTTCAACACCCAGAAACGCACCTATTCGTTCTGGGACACCTACGCCAAGCAGGCGTTCCCGGCCACCTACGCCGGCAGCGAGCGGATCCAGGGGCTGGAGGTCTTCCGCTTCGAGCAGCGCTTCAGCAACGTGCCGCTCGACCGGCTGGAGGTCAGCGGCGCGCAGGCCGGCCAGCCGAACGTGGCCACCGTGCCGGCGACGATCATGTTCAGCGACGTCAAGACCCTGTGGGTGGAGCCGCGCACCGGCATCATCATCAAGGCCGGCGAGGACGCCACCCAGATCCTCCAGACCGACACCGGCGTGCCGGTCCTGACCGCCTTCAAGGGCTCGCTCGTCTACAACCAGAAGACCATCAGCGACAACGTGGACGACGCCAGGACCGCCGTCAGCCAGCTCCGCCTGATCCAGTGGATCCTGCCGATCGGCGGGCTGGTGCTCGGGGTGGTGCTGGTGGTGGTCGGTGTGGTGCTGCTCGGCCGCGGCAACTCGGGCGGCCAGCACGCCGCCGGCGAGACCCAGGAGATGGAGCCGCAGCACCAGGCCGAGGCCCCCTGAGCCCACCCAGGAGCCGCGCGGGCCTGTGGGCCGCGGTGGCGCTGGCCGCGCTGGCGCTGGCACCCCTGCTGGCGCGCGGCTACGTGCTCGCCTACGACATGGTGTTCGTGCCGCGCATCCCGCTGGGGCGCGACCTGCTGGGGCTCGGCACCTCGGTGGCGCGGGCGGTGCCCAGCGACCTGCTGGTCGCGCTGGCCTCGCGGGTCGCCCCGGCCGAGCTCGTCCAGAAGCTGATCCTGGTGGGGATCTTCGTGTTCGGCGGCTGGGGTGCCGCGCGCCTTGCGCCGGTGGCGACCGCGGCGGGTGGCGCGGCGGCCGCGGGGCTGTTCGTCTGGAACGCGCACGTCTACGAGCGGCTGCTGATGGGCCACTGGGCGCTGCTGGTCTCCTACGCGGCGCTGCCCTGGGTCGTGGGGGCGGCGCTGGACTACCGGGCCGGCAGGGCACGAGCCCACCGGCTGGTGGCCGCGCTGGCGGTGGCGGCGTGCGGCAGCCCGCCGGGGGCGGTGATCGCCGCCGGGACCGCGCTGGCCGTGGTCGCCGGCCGGCCGTGGCGGCGGGCCGGGACGGTCCTGGCGGCCGCGCTGGCCCTCAACCTGCCCTGGCTGCTGCCGAGCGTGCTGCGCTCCGGGGGGGTGCCGGTGCGGCCGGCCGGCGCGGCCGCCTTCGCCTCCAGACCGGACGGGCCGTTCGGCACGCTGGGGAGCCTGCTTGGGCTCGGCGGCATCTGGAACGGGCTGGTCACCCCGCCGGGGCACGGCGCCTGGGCGTGGTGGCCGGGGTTCGCGGTGGTGCTGGCCGTGGCGGTGATCGGCTGGCTGGTGATCCTGCGCCGCTGGGACCGCGGCGCCGCGGTCGGGCTGCTGGTGGGCGCGGCGGTCGGGCTGGCGCTGGCGGGCGCCTACGCCGTGCCCGCGCTGCGGGGCGCGGTCGACTTCGCGATCGCGCACGTGCCCGGCGGCGGGATGATCCGCGACGCGCAGAAGTTCGTCGCCCCGCTGGCGCTGGTGGAGGCGATCGGCTTCGGCGCCGGCGTGGAGCGCGTGCTGGGGATGCTGGAGCCGTCGCGCTGGCGGGTGGCGGCCGCCGCCGCGCTGGTCGCCGCGCCGGTGCTGCTGGTGCCGGGGCTGGCCTGGGGAGCGGCCGGGCGCCTCGGCACCGCCGCCTACCCGCCCGACTGGCGGCAGGCGCGGCAGGCGATGGTGGCCGACCCCGAGCCCGGCGCCATGCTGGTGCTCCCCTGGCACCTGTACTTCGGGTTCCCGTGGAATGGTGACCGGGTGGTGCTGGACCCAGCGCAGCGGTACTTCACCCGCCGTGCGGTCGGCAACGACGACCTGGAGCTGCGGCGCGTCACGGTGCCCGGCGAGGACCCCTACGGCGGCCGGCTGGGCCCGCTGGTGCGCGGCGCCGCGCCGCTGGCGCCGGCGCTGGCGGCGCAGGGCATCCGCTACGTGCTGGTGCTCAAGGTCGCCGAGTGGGCCGAGTTCACCCCGCGGCTGGCCGGAGCGCAGCGGCTGCTGGATGGCGCCGACCTGGCGCTGTACCGGGTCCCCGGCCCGGCGGCGGCGGTGCGGTTCGCCGCCCCGCCGGCGGCCCCGGTGGTGGCCGGCGACCTGCTCGCGCTCGCCACCGCCGCCTGGGCGGTCGTGGGAGTGCTACCGGGAGTAGCCCTCTGGCGCCGCCGGCTGCTATTGTTCGCACGAGCCGGAGAAGGGAGCCATCGATGAGTCCGACCGCCCGGGTCTTCATCGCCCTCGTCGTGGGCGCGCTGCTGCTGGCGTTCGCAGCCTCGCTCACGCTGGTGACCGCCTCCAGCAGCGAGACCACCTCCAACCGGCCGCTGGTCGTCTACGGCGCGCGCTGACCGTTCCGGGTCGCGGCCTCGACCACGGCGGCGTCCAGGACGGCGGCGAACTCGCCGGCGGCCCGCTCCCAGGTGAACGAGGCGCAGCGGCGCCTGGCGGCCTCGCCCAGCCTCTGGCGCAGCGCCCCGTCGGTCAGCATCCGCTCGAGCTGGGCGGTGAACCGCTCGGGCCCCTCGGCCAGCAGCCCGGTCTCCCCGTCCACGATGGACTCCGCCAGCCCGCCGGCGGAGCGCAGCCCGACCGCCGGCGTGCCGTGCGCGGCGGCCTCCATCACCGCCAGGCCCCAGCCCTCCTTGATCGACGGCATCGCCAGCACCCAGGCGGAGGCCAGCAGCTCGCGCTTGGTCACCTCGCCGACGAACCCGTGGAACCGCACCGCGTCGCCGAGCTCCAGCCGCTGCGCCGTGTCGCGCAGGCGCGGCTCCCACCAGCCGCGGCCGACCACCTCCAGGCGCAGCGACGGCAGGCGCTCGCGGATGCGGGCGACCGCCTCCAGCGCGAACTCGACGCGCTTGTGCGGCACCAGGCGGCCGAGCACGCACACGGTCGGCACGGCGGCCCTGGGGGCCGGGGGCGCCGCCGGCAGGGGCCCGGCGCCGTTGTGGATCACGGTGATGGCGTCCTCGCGCACGCCGAGGGAGGCAAGCTCACGGCGGGTGCTCTCGGAGACGGCCACGTAGCGCGCCCGCCGGTAGGCCCGCGGCGCCACGGTCGACTCCAGCCACCAGCCGAGCCGCGCCAGCGGCCGCGGCAACACCACCCCCCACTGCTCGCGGTGGACGTGGTGCACCAGCACCACCACCGGGCGCCGGCACCACAGCGCCGACAGGAAGGGCATGCCGTTGTGGACGTCGATCACGGCCTGGTGCCGGCCCAGCCGCCCGGCGGCGTGCAGCAGGAAGGCCCGCAGGTAGACGGTGCGCTGCGAGCCGCGCCGCAGCACCCGCACGCCGCCGGCGACCTCCTCGGCGGGGGCGCCGGGGTGGGCCGCGCAGACCAGCGTGACCGGCCTTCCGCCGGCGGCCAGGCCGGCGGCCACCCGCTCCACGAACAGCTCGGAGCCGCCGCCCTCCGGATTGGTGGTGTCGCGCCAGTTCAGGATCACGACACCCTGGGGGCGGCGGTCCCCATCGAGGAGCGGGTGGGACGACGTTGTCGGGGGCAGCGGCTCGCTCATACCGCTACGGACAGTAACACACAGGGCAAGTCGATTTCCGAGGCCCTTGGCAAATACCCCATGGGGGTATACGGTGGCGGAGCGGAACCGGACCGGCGCCAGGAGAGGCAAGTGCGGGACATGCGGGCACACCACCCAGTCGGCGCGGAGCAACCCCCGGAGCAGGCGCGCGACGCGCATATGGGACACGGCGGGCACGGCGCCCATGCCGGCGGCCACGACCACGCGGCCCAGTTCCGCGACCGCTTCTGGCTCAGCGTCGTCCTGAGCGTGCCCGTGGTGGTCTACAGCGACATGATCCAGCGGTGGCTCGGCTTCGCCGCCCCCACGTTCCCCGGCTCTGGCTGGGTCGCGCCCGCGCTCGGCACGGCGGTCTTCGTCTACGGCGGCTGGCCGTTCCTGCGCGGTGGCATCGAGGAGGCCCGCACCCGCCAGCCCGGCATGATGCTGCTGATCGCCCTGGCCATCACGGTCGCGTTCAGCGCCAGCGCCGCCACCGCGCTCGGCGCCTTCGACCTCGACTTCTGGTGGGAGCTGGCGCTGCTGATCGACATCATGCTGCTCGGCCACTGGCTGGAGATGCGCGCCCTCGGCCAGGCCTCCGGCGCCTTGGACGCGCTGGCCGCGCTGCTCCCCGACGAGGCCGAGCGGGTCGAGGACGGCGGCGTGCGCAGCGTGCCCGCCAGCGAGCTGCGGCCGGACGACGTCGTCCTGGTCCGGTCCGGCGGCCGCGTGCCCGCCGACGGCGTGATCATCGACGGCGCCGCCGAGCTGGACGAGTCGATGATCACCGGTGAGTCCCGCACGGTCGCGCGGCACCAGGGCGACCGCGTCGTCGCCGGCACCGTCGCCACCGACTCCGCCATCCGCGTGCGCGTCGACGCGGTCGGCGAGCGGACCGCCCTGGCGGGCATCCGCCGGCTGGTCGAGCAGGCGCAGGCCTCCCGCTCCCGCGCCCAGGCGCTGGCCGACCGCGCCGCCGCCATGCTGTTCTGGTTCGCGCTCGGCGCCGGCGTGGTCACCCTGCTGGTCTGGCTGGCGCTCGGCAATCCCGACCAGGCGATCGAGCGCACCGTCACGGTGCTGGTGATCGCCTGCCCCCACGCCCTCGGCCTGGCGATCCCGCTGGTGATCGCCATCTCCACCGCGCTCAGCGCGCGCAACGGCATCCTCGTCAAGGACCGGCTCGCGCTGGAGCGCATGCGCACCATCGACGCGGTCCTCTTCGACAAGACCGGCACCCTCACCAAGGGCCGCCCGGCGGTCACCGGCGTCGCCGCGCTCGACGGCGACGACGCCGCCCTGCTGCGCCTGGCCGGCGCGGTCGAGGCCGACAGCGAGCACCCGCTCGCCCGCGCCATCGTGGTCGCCGCCGAGCCGCACGGCGGCCCCGGCACCGCCACCGACTTCCACTCCATCACCGGCCGTGGCGTCCAGGCGACCGTCGGCGGCGTCAGCGCCGCCGTCGGCGGCCCGGCCCTCCTGCGCGAGCTGGGACTCGAGGAGCCGCGGCCCCTGAAGGACGAGATCGCGGCGTGGCGCCGGCGCGGTGCCGCCGTGCTCTACGTTGCCTCCGGCGGCAAGGTCGCCGGCGCGCTTGCGCTCGAGGACGAGCTGCGGCCCGAATCCAAGCAGGCCGTGGACGGCCTGCACCGCCTCGGCAAGCGCGTGGTGATGATCACCGGTGACGCCAGGCAGGTCGCCGAATCCGTGGCCGAGCGGCTCGGCGTCGACGAGAGCTTCGCCGAGGTCCCGCCCGAGGACAAGGACGCCACCGTCGCCGACCTCCAGCGGCGCGGCCTGGCGGTCGCCATGGTCGGCGACGGCGTCAACGACGCCCCGGCCCTGGCCCGCGCCGACGTCGGCATCGCCATCGGCGCCGGCACCGACGTGGCCATCGAGTCCGCCGGAGTCGTGCTCGCCTCCGACGACCCTCGCGGGGTCCTCACCGTGATCCGCCTGTCGCGCGCCAGCTACCGGAAGATGCTCCAGAACCTCGCCTGGGCGACCGGCTACAACGCCGTGGCCGTGCCGCTGGCCGCCGGGGTGCTGGCGTGGGCCGGGATCTCGCTGGCGCCCGCCATCGGCGCCGTGCTGATGAGCCTGTCGACCATCGTGGTCGCCCTCAACGCGCAGCTCCTGCGCCGCGTCGACCTGCGCCCGGTGTCGTCCCCGCAGTGACCGCCGGCGGGCACCGCGCCCTCAGGCCGCCCCGCTCGGGATCACGCCGAGCTGGCGAAGCATCGCGAGGTCGTCCCGGACCGCCCAGTGCTCGATCGCCTTGCCGTCCTGGAAGCGGACGATGTGGACCTGGTGGACGGCGAACGGCCGGTTGGTCGGGGCCAGGCCCATGAACTCTCCGGTGTGGCGCCCGCTGAAGGTGCAGTGGACGGCGACGGTGTCGCCGTCGGCGATCACCTGGTGGATCTCGTAGTGCCGGTCGGAGAACGCCCCCTTGAGCCGCAGCATCGTCTGGGTCATGCCGTCCAGCCCCTGCGGCGCGCCCGGAGGGGCCTCGTGGTTGACCACGTCGGGGTGCACCACCTCGGCGAGCGCGGCGACGTCGCCGTTGGGGAAGATCTCCTCCAAGGTCCGCCGTGCGGTGGCCTTGATGCCGTCGGTGTGATCGGACATGGCCTGCTCCTTCCTCCCCGTGCCCTGGGGGCACGGCGCTTCCCCCGCGCGCTTCGGGTTCTCCCGCGCGCTACAATCAGATAGAACGAGGCTGATTTGATGTCATGAGGATGCTATTGAATGGCTGAGGAAGTCAAGCCCCAACCGCGCCGGCGGTACGACACCACGCGCCGCCAGGCCCAGGCCGCGCAGACCCGCCAGGACATCGTCGCGGCCGCTCAGCGGGTGTTCCTGGAACGTGGCTACAGCGGGGCGACGCTGACCGCGATCGCCCAGGCCGCCGGCGTGGTCGTCGAGACCATCTACCGCGGCTTCGGCAGCAAGGCCTCCCTGTTCAAGGTGGTCGTGCGGGCGGCGGTGGCCGGCGGCGCCGCCCGCGCGGCGGTCCCGCCGGAGCAGCGCCCGGCCATCCAGGCGGTGATCGCCGAGACCGATCCCCGCCGCCAGTTCCAGCTCTACGCCGCCACCCAGCCCGGTATCCACGCACGCGCCGGACCGCTGCTGCGGGTGCTGGTCGGGGCGGCCGCCGCCGACCCCGAGCTCGCCGAGGTCTGGGCGCAGCTGGAGAACGAGCGGCTGGCCGGGATGGGCCGCTTCGCCCAGCGCCTGGCCGACCGTGGCGTCCTGCGGCCCGGGCTGTCGGCCGAGGACGCCCGTGACGTGCTGTGGACGCTCAATTCGATGGCCGTCCACGACCTGCTGGTGGTCCAGCGCGGCTGGCCGCCCGAGCGCTACCGCGACTGGCTTGCCCACACGTTGGCCGCGGCGCTGCTGCCCGACCAGCAATCGGGCGGGCCGGCCGCCTAGCGGAGGTGGTCGGAACCCGGGTGGGCGTGCGGCGCTGCCCCCGCTCCCGGCCCGGCCAGGATGGCGGAGCGGGCGTGCACGGCAGGGCCGGGGCCTTACGCCAGGCGCTCGAGGATCATCGCCATGCCTTGGCCGCCGCCGACGCACATGGTTTCAAGCCCAAGGGTGGCGTCGCGGGAGCGCAGGCCGTTCACGAGGGTGCAGGTGATCCTGGCGCCGGTCATCCCGAAGGGGTGGCCGACCGCGATCGCCCCACCGTGCACGTTGAGCCGCTCGACGTCGATCCCGAGGTCGCGGTAGCTGGGGATCACCTGGGCGGCGAAGGCCTCGTTGATCTCCACGAGGTCCATGTCGTCGATGGTCATGCCGGCCCGCGCCAGCGCGCGCCGCGAGGCGTCCACCGGCCCGAGCCCCATGATCTCCGGCGACAGCGCGGTCACGCCGGTGGCCACGATCCGCGCGAGCGGCGTGATCCCGAGCTGCCTCGCCAGCTCGTCCGACATCACCACCACGGCGGCGGCGCCGTCGTTGAGCGGGCAGCAGTTGCCGGCGGTCACGGTGCCGTCCGGACGGAACACCGGCTTCAGCCCGGCGAGGACCTCGACGGTGGTGCCAGGCCGCGGTCCGTCGTCGCTGGCGACCACGCGACCGTCTGGCAGCGTCACGGGGGTGATCTCGCGCTCGAAGAAGCCCTCGGCGATCGCCTTCTCGGCCCGGTTCTGCGACATCGCGCCGAACTCGTCCTGGTCCTCACGGGTGATGCCGCGCAGCTCCGCGACGTTCTCCGCCGTCTGGCCCATGGCGATGTAGACGTCCGGCAGGGTGCCGTCCTCGCGCGGGTCGTGCCAGGAGTCCTCTCCGCCCTGCGCGCGGCGGCCGGTGCGCTGCTGCGCCTCCGCGAACGACGGGTTCACCCACGGGTTGCCGAGCTTGTCGCGCGGGTCGGCGCCGGGCTGCGGCGGCGGGGTGTCGGCGTTGCCCTTGACGTAGCGGGAGACGCACTCCACCCCGGCCGAGACGAACGCCTCGCCCTCCCCCGCCCTGATCGCGTGGAACGCCATCCGGGTGGTCTGCAGGCTCGACGCGCAGTAGCGCGTCACGGTCGTGCCGGGCAGGTCGTCGTGGCCCAGCAGCACGGCGACCACCCGGGCCATGTTGAACCCCTGCTCGCCCCCTGGGACCCCGCAGCCGAGCATCAGGTCGTCGAGCCGGCCCGGGTCGAGCTGCGGCACCTGGTCCAGGGCGGCGCGGATGATCCGCGCGGCCAGGTCGTCGGGCCGCAGGTCCTTGAGCGACCCCTTGTAGGCGCGACCGATCGGCGATCGGGCGGCGGCGACGATGACGGCCTCGGGCATGGTGATCCTTTCAGGTCACACCGGCGCCGGCCGGCGCTCCAGTTCCCCCCACACCACCATACCCACTGAGGCAATGCCGCCGGACCGCCCGCCCGGCCGGTCTCAGTGCCCGAAGGTGAACCAGTTGACGTTGACGAAGTCGGCCGGCTGGCCGCTGGCAAACGTCAGGAACACCTCGTGGACGCCGACCGGCGCGGCCAGGTCGGTGCGCTGCGTCTCGATCCGCGCCGAGGTCCAGGCGCCGGAGGCGCTCCGCAGCGGGGTGATGCGGAGGTTGCCCGCGCCGTCGAGGCTGACGTTGGCGGGGTCGCTGGTCATCGACTCGACCTCGCCGGTGCCCCAGTTGGCGGCGCCACCGGGTAGCTGGTGCCGATGTCGAACAGCCAGTTGGCCGACGACGGGAGCTGGCCGGCCGGGCCGCTGAAGTCGTCGCTGAAGATCCGGGTCCAGCCGGCTGGTACCGGTCCAGCTCGGCGGGGCGCGGCAATCGGCGGGAATCGCTGGTCGCGCGAAGGGATTCCCCATGGGCATCCCGGCTCGCCCGCATGCTCGTCGAGAAAGCTGAGACCGCCCATGAACCAGGCACGGAACGATGACGGGTCCTACGACGACGGGTGGTACCACGACGATCAGCAACTGCCCCCGTCGCTGGGGGTCTGGCCGCTTGGCCGGACCTACGTCCATTCCAGCGACGGCGCCCTGAACACCGGCCCAGCCGTCGCCGGCGACCCGGGCGCCAACGGCCACGGCGGGGCCGAGCGGAGCTTCGACGGCGACCACATCGCCGCCCCGCGCTTCAGCGGTGCCGCCGGCGACGGCTCGACCCCGCTGTACGAGCGGCTGGCGCTGTACGAGCGGCTGAGCGCATCGCCGCCGGCCGATCCCGGCCCATCGCGGAACGACCGCCCGCCCCTCTACCAGGTCGGCGGCAAGTACCGCGGCGACGACTGGCCCACCGATCCCGGCTTCCGCCGCGGCGACCTCGACCTGGAGGACTTCCCCGCCGATCCCGCACCCGACCGCGGCCGGCCAGATCCCGGGTACGACCCAGGCCGCGGCGCCGGGCCCGACCTGGCCTATGCCCAGCCGCGCCACGACCCCCGCTTCGGCGGGCCCGACCCGGGCTACGCGCAGCCGCGCCGGGACCCCAGCTTCGGCGGGCCCGAGCAGGACAAGTGGCAGCAGCGCGACCCGCAGCCGGTCACCCGGATCCGGCCCGACACGCCCGCCGTCCAGGGGCAGGGGCGGCAGGGCGGCGAGACCTGGGAGCGCAACGTGACGCCGGCCGCCCGCGTGGCCGCGGTCGAGGACGCCAGGCTGCTGGCCTTTCTCCACGACCTGATCAGGCGGCTCAAGGCCGTCCCGTCGCTGTACCCCCGGGTGGTCTTTTTGATCGTCGGCTACGCGGCGGTCACCTCGCTGGCGGCGGCCTACGCCGAGGCGATCCCGCTGCTGATCACCGCCAGCCTGATCGTCATCCCGGCCGCCGGCGTCATCTTCAACCTGGGCATGCGCTACCCCGACTGGGGCAGGCGCGCGCTGGTCGGCTGGCTCGCCGGGATGGTCGCCACGATTGTCTACGACGTCCTCCGGCTGTCCCTGGTCAAGGCCGGCATCTGGGGCGACCCGATCCCGGGCATCGGCCGCCTGGTCTTCGCCGACCCGCACGCGAACTTCGCCTGGGGCTACTTGTGGCGCTTCGCCGGCAACGGCGGCGGCATGGGCATCGCCTACACCATGCTGCCGTGGCGCGGCGTGCGCACCGGCGTCGCCTACGGCACGCTGATCTGCACCGGCCTGGTCGCGTTGCTGTTCTGCTTCCCCGTGGCGCAGGTGCACTTCTTCCCGCTGACCCCGGTGACCACCGCCGGCGCCTATGCCGGGCACTGGGTCTACGGCGCCGTCCTCGGCAAGATCACCTCGTGGTGGCTGCCTCCGGTCGAGCTGGGCCGGATCCACGGGCGCCTGACCGCACGGCTCATCCACCCGGGCCACCGGCCCCGGCCAGCCCATGCCCGCTCCGCCGGAGCCGCCGGCGACCCCCGCGGGGCCAGGCTCGGCCCCGGCGCCCGCTGAGCTCCCCGCGCCGCGCTGCGATCGAAACGCCTGGCATTTGGTCCCCTTTCGACGCGGTTACGGCATCGCGAGGTCAACCTGCCGGGTGGGCGGTCGCGAGTACGGTCGTGTGGTTGACCCCTCCATGGACGAGGCCAAGCGGCGCGCGGCCGCGCTGGGCATCCCCGAGGAGCGGCGCCGGACGACCCTCACCTGGGGCGACCCCGAGACGGTGGCCGAGCAGGCGCAGGGGTTCCTCGACGCCGGCCTCGACGGCCCGATCTTCAACATGCCGGTCGGCTCCACCCCGGAGGACGCCGCGCTGGCGGGCCGCACGCTCCGCCAGGCCCTGAAGTAGCTACACCCAGGGCAGCTCGCCGCGCTCGGCCCAGTACCGCTCTGGCGGCTCGGCCAGCGCGGCCAGCTCGGCCAGGTCGTCGGCGCCCAGCCGCAGGCGCTCACCCGCCAGGTTGCCGGCGAGCTGCCCGGGGTTGACCGCCCCGGAGAGCGCCACGTCCACCCACGGGTTGGCCAGCACCGCCGCGATCGCCACCGCGTCGACACCGGTGTCGTGTCGGGCGGCGACGCGCTGAAGGACGCGCTGCTCGGCCCCCAGCCCATGCGGGGTGAGCCGGCCGTTGGCGACCGCCTCCTTGACGATCACCCCCCAACCGCGCTCGTGCGCCCGCTCCAGGGCTGGGCCGGCGGACGGCTCCAGCAGGTTCCAGGTCGCCTGCACGGTCTGGAACGGGTTGACGCCGTCGACCTCCACCTCGAGCGCGCGCAGCAGGGTCTCGCGCTGGCGCGGGCCGCTGGTGGTCAGCCCGACCGCCAGGCCCTGGCCCCGCAGGGCGGCCAGCTCGCCGAGGACCGCGCGGTCCTCCAGCACGCCGCTCTCCAGGGTGGCCGAGTGGATCTGATAGAGGCGCAGGTGGTCGCCGAGGAGCCGCCGGCTCTCGCCGAGCTGGCGCCGCAGAGCGGCCAGGGAATGGTCCTTGACCTCCTGGACCTCCACGTCGAGCCGCCAGTCGCCGGTGTAGGTGTAGCCCCACTTGGACCCGATCGTCAGCGCGCCCGGCTCCACACCGCGCCGCTGGAGCCACTGGGCCAGGAACTCCTCGGCCCGTCCATAGGAGCGGGCCGCGTCCAGGTAGCGGACGCCGGCGTCGAAGGCGGCGTCCAGCAGCTCGTGGGAGCGCCGCCGCAGGTCGTCGACGCCGCGGTCGGGCCCGAGGTCCTCGCCGCGGCCGAGCGTGATGTAGGCGGGCCGGCCCACCGCGGCCAGCCCGACCCCCACCGGCGTGACCGGTAGCCCGGTGGACCCGAGCGTTCGCATGCGCGCCCCCTCGACCGTGCCCTTCGCTGGTTTCGGACGCTGACCATCATGGACCATCGCCGCGCGGGGGTGAGCGGCCAGCAGCCACGACTCACCTGGAGCGGATGATGACAGCTCACCCGGCCACGGCGGAGCCTTCGACGATCGGCCGACGAAGCGCCGAGTCGAGGTCGAGGTCGAGGTCGAGGGGTAGGGCGGTGGCGGCAGCGGGCTACGAGATCCGCATCAGGGGGCGCCTGAGCGAGGCGATGCAGAGCGCGTTCGAGGAGTTCGAGGTCTCCACCGAGCCGGTGGAGACGATCCTGCACGGGCAGGTGCTCGACCAGGCGGCCCTGCATGGCCTGCTCGACCGGATCGCGGCGCTCGGGCTGGAGCTCGTCGAGGTCCGCCGCCTGGCGGGCGACCCCGCCCAGGGCACCAGCTAGGCCCGAGCTTGCTCACCCACACCGGGTGAACCCGCTCACCCCAGCGGCAAAAGGCCACCACCAAGCAAAACCCTCACGTATTTCGCCAAACGATTTCTTTGGAAATGCACCCGATGGCGCCGCTGCCTGTGTTAACGTGCTGTCGGTATCGAAATTCTCCCGAGCAATGTCCCAAATGGCGCTCGTCGATTTCTAGGGTGGCACGGGCCAGCCGTCGAGAACTTGATTGAGCGCGAGCTGGGCAAGGGGGGCCGGGGAGAGTTGTCGCGGTGGACTGACGCGTCCTCGAGGAACACGGCCCAGCATCCACCCCACCCGGGGGCGGAGACGCCGCTGCTGGGCTCCAAAGTGGTCATGCCGGACCTGCCCGCCGGCCTGCTGTTGCGCCCGCGGCTGCTGGAGCTGCTCAGCGCGGGCATGGACGGCGGCCTGACGCTGCTCGGCGCGCCGGCGGGATTCGGCAAGACGGTGCTGCTGCGTTCGTGGGCCTCCAGCACGCAGCTCGACGGCCGCCCGGTGGCGTGGCTGTCGCTGGAGGCCGACGACAACGACGCCGGCCGGTTCTGGGCGTACGTGGGCGCCGCCCTGGAGCGCTGCGGCGCCCTGCCGGCCGGCGCCGCCGTGGCCGTCTCCCCCGCCGATGGCCAGATCGAGCTGGCGCCGCTGCTCAACGCGCTGGGGCGGGTCGACCCGCCGGCGGTGCTGGTGCTCGACGACTTCCACGAGATCGGCGAGGAGTCGGTCCTTCGCGGCGTGCAGTTCCTGATCCGCCACTGCCCGCCGACACTGCGCCTGGTGATCGCCGCGCGGGCCGACCCGCGGCTGGAGCTGCACCAGCTACGCACCAGCGGCAAGCTGACCGAGCTCCGCGTCGCCGAGCTGGCCTTCACCCTGGAGGAGGCCACGGAGCTGCTGGGCGGCCAGGGCCTGAACCTGCGGCCGGGCGACGTGGCGCTGCTGCACGCCCACACCGAGGGGTGGGCGGCCGGCCTGCGGCTGGCGGCGCTGACGCTCCGCGACCACCCCGACCCCGGCCGCTTCATCGCCGAATTCGCCGGCGACGAGCGCAGCGTCGCCGACTACCTGACCGGCGAGGTGCTGGTGCGCCAGCCGCCGCCGGTCCGGGCGATGCTGCTGTGCACCTCGATCCTGAACCGGCTCAACGGCGAGCTGGCGGACGCGCTCACCGGCCGCGACGACGGTGAGCCGATGCTGGCCGAGCTGGAGCGGGCAGGCGCCTTCGTAGTCCCCGTGGAGCGCCGGCACGGCTGGTACCGCTACCACCAGCTCTTCGCCGAGCTGCTGCGGGTCGAGCTGCGCCACGAGGCGCCCGAGCGCATCCCCGAGCTGCACCGCCGCGCCGCCGGCTGGTTCGCTGCCAACGGCTCGCCGGCCGAGGCGGCGCGGCATGCGCTCACCGCCGGGGACTGGCAGCTCGCCACCACGGTGGTGCTGGAGCACTGGCACGAACTCGTGCTCGGCGACCCGATCATCCTCCGGGAGCTGCTCGGCCTGCTGCCGCCCGAACTGGCCGGGCTCGACCCGGAGCTGGCGCTTGGGGCCGCGGCCGACCAGGCGGGCGCCGCGCTGCCTGCCGACCAGCAGGTTGCCGAGATCCGCCGGCGCAGGCTGCCGCTGCTGGTGGCGGCGCTGCGGCTCGGCGAGGCCTGGCGCGCCGGCGACCTCGACGTGGTCGCGGTCGCCGCGCTGGAGATGCTCGCCCTGCTCGGCGAGACGGGCGCGGGTGGTGGCGCGGGCGCGAGCGGGCACGACGCGGCGCGCGTGTTCGCGCTCACCGCCTTGGCCGTGGCCGAGCTCGGCACCGGCGACCTGGAGGCGGCCGAGGCCACCCTGCGGGAGAGCCTGGCGGTGGCCGGCCGGGCCGGCCTGGAGCGCCCGCTGGTGGAGTGCACCAGCCAGCTCGCCCTGCTGGAGGCGGTGCGCGGGCGGCTGCGGGCCGCCGAGCGCACCGCCCTGGAGGCGCTGGAGCTGGCCGAGCGGCAGGGCTGCGCCAAGGACCCCCAGACGATCGCCGCCCACCTGGCGCTCTGCGTTGCGTGGGGGCAGTGGAACGACCTGCCGGCCGCCGAGCTCCACCTGGAGCAGGCGATCGCCGCCGCCCGGGTCGACAGCGCGCCGGCGGTGGCGGGCGGGGTGGCCGTGGTGCGGGCATGGGTGCTCCAGGCCCGCGGGGACGTCTCCGGCGGCCTGGAGGCGGTCGCCGCGGCAAGGCGGGACCTCGCCGCCTGGCGGCCGGTGCCCTACCTGGAGCGCCCGCTGGCGATCAGGGAGGCGGAGCTGCGTATCGCGGCCGGCGACATGGTGGGCGCGCGGGCGGCGCTGGAGCTGGCCGAGGGGCTGGAGCGGACGGCTCCGGCGGCGGCCGTGACGCGGGCGCGCCTGGAGCTGGAGCAGGGAGACGCCAAGGCCGCCACGGCCACGCTGGCGCCCTGGCTCAACGGCTCGGCGACCACGCCCTCGCTCACCCTGCTGGTCGAGGCGTGGCTGCTGGACGCGCTGGCCGGCCGGGCGCTCGGCGACCCCGAACGCGGCTTCCGTTCGCTGGAGCGCGCGCTGCACCTGGCCGAGCGCGAGGGCTTCCGGCTGCCGTTCGTCAGCGGCCGCGGCCAGGTGCGGGAGCTGCTGGGCGCCCAGCTCGACGGCCCGACGGCCCACCGGAGCCTGGTCGCCGAGCTGCTGGAGGCGCGCCGGCCGGCGCCCGAGCCGGAGCAGGCTGACCGGGCGCTCGAGGAGGAGACGCTGATCGAGCCGCTCAGCGAGCGGGAGCGGATCGTGCTGCGCTACCTGACCAGCTCGCTGTCCAACGTCGAGATCGCCGCCGAGCTGTACGTGTCGGTGAACACGGTGAAGACGCACATCAAGAGCATCTATCGCAAACTTCATACGACCGGCCGCCGCGATGCCGTCCGCAAAGCCCGCGAGCTCCGCTTGCTCTAGATCCGTTGGGGGAACTCGCTCCCCGGAGTGTCAAACTTCCTGTATAGCCTCCGGTTGCGGGACATGCAGGGAGGGTAACAGCCATGGACCAGCCAGCGTGGGTCATCTACGAGCGCATCTCCTACGCCAGAACGCCCGACGGCACCATCGACACCCTGGGCGTGGAACGCCAGGAGCCGCCCTGCCGTGAGCTGGTGGCGCGCAAGGCGGCGAGGTCGTCAAGGTGTTCGTGGACAATGACCGCTCGGCGTTCAAGGGCACCCGGCCCGACTTCGAGGAGATGCTTGCCTGGGCGCGGGAGGGGCGGGTGCGGGGGATCGCGGTGTGGGACTGTGACCGGCTGTCACGCAACCCTGACCGTGACAACCTCCGCATCATCGAGCTGGCGGAGCGGTTCGGCGTGGAGTTGGCGACCGTCTGCGGCGAGTACGACCTGTCCACCAGCTCGGGGCGGATGATGATCCGGACCGCGGGGGCGTTGGCGCGGCGGGAGTCCGAGCACAAGGCGGAGCGGCTGATGCTGTGGAATGACCAGCGGGTCAAGGATGGCATGCCGCACGCGGGCGGCACCCGCCCCTTCGGCTTCCAGCGCCACGCCAACCGGCAAGCCGTTCCACACCACCACCCTGCGCCGCGTGCTGACCAACCCCAGGATGGCGGGGCTGCGGGTGCATCGCGGCGAGGTCATCGGCGAGGCGTCCTGGGAGCCGGTCATCTCGCGGGGCGACTTCGAGCGGCTGCGCGGGCTGTTCTCCGGCCGCCCCCGCCAGCGGATCGGCCGCCCGCAAACCTACCCCTACAGCGGGCTGCTGCGCTGTGGGCACAAGGGCTGCGGTGGGCGCATGACGGGTAGCTCGCGCGGGGCCACGCAGAAGGCGTACGGGTGTGAGCGGTGCGACCGGACCTGGATCACCGCTCGGCCGGTCGAGGCGTTCATGGACGAGGCGGTCATCGCCACCCTTGCCGGCGAGGAGTTCGCGGCGTCGCTGCAAGAGCAGATGCGCGCCTGGGCGGCCGAGGACCCGGCCACCGCGGCGCAAGAGGAGATCCGGGCGCAGTGGCAGGGGTGGGGTGTGGAGAAGAAGCGGCGGGTGCTGCGCGCGATCCTGGAGCATGTGACCGTGCTGCCGGTCGGGCGTGGCGGGCGCCACCAGGCCGAGGAGCGGCTGCGGCCACGCTGGCGCGTGTAGCCACCCGAGCAGACCACCCTGCTCCCCGTCTGGGGATCGGCAGGGGGGACATGGCCAGCTCCGTTCCGGAGTCGACCGCGCCAACAGCCTACCAACAGGGCCGCTTGCCTGCGCCAACAGCCCCGATGCCCCCGGCAGCCCTTAATCTGCCGAGGGAGTTGCCGCCCGGTCTGCCGAGCCAGTTGCCGACCGATCAGCCACCCCCGGCAGGTCGCCGCCGCCGTGCTCGCCGTCGCCGTGGTGCTCGGCTGGTTCGCGGTCGCCCGGCGCGGGGCGGAACAGCATGACCAGCTCGGCGATCACCTCGGGGTCCTGGACGTGGCGGGGGAGGCCCTGGGCGGCGCGGGTGCGCGCCGCGAACGCCCGCGCCGCCGCCCGCCGCGCCTGCACGGCCGCGCGCTGGCGACCAGCCGTGGCGTCCTCGGCCGCTGGCGCGGGCTCGTGGTCGGGCGTGGTCGGTGTGGGCATCCCCGGTTCCCCTGGGCTCGGGCGGCGGACCGGTCCAGCAGGCCACGGCGGGCTGACCGGGTTCCTCAACGAGCCGGTGGCCAACGGGCTGATAGCCGGGTGACAGCCCAGTGACAGCGCCCGCGCCGGGCGGTCGGCGCGATCACCGCACTGTCAGGCTCGCCCTGGGCGGGCGGTGAGTCGCGCTGTCAGCCGTCCGTCCAGGCTGTCAGCGAGGCCGCTGTGGTATGGCGCTGCTTGGCTTGCTTGGCAAGCGCGTCACGGTGGCGCTGACCAGCAGGTGTGAGCTATCCGTCCGGCCAGTCAGCAAGCGCTCCGGTGAGGTTCACGGTGACTGATTCCGCGGTAATCGCCGGCCGGCGGGCTGGCTCGGGTCGCGGGCGGGCGGCCCCGCCCCGCCGCCCCACCGGGGGCGGCGTGTGGAGCACGGCCCGCGGCGGCGGGCGGGTCAAGGGCGGCCGGAGGCCGGTCCGCAGGACCGCGAAGCGTCCTTGACGCGGCCGGCGAGCGCCGCGGGATCTGGCCGGCTGGCCGCGACAACGGCCGGTCCGCGGACGGGTGCAGGGTCCCGGCCGCGGCGCCGAAGGCGAGGCCGTTCCCGCCCTGGTGCTGCGCGGCCGGGGGCCGGACAGCGTACCGCGTCTGTCGAACGGTCTGGCTCGTGCTCGGGCTGCTGATGCTGGTGCGTGCTGGCTGGGTCTGGCTGGGCTGGGGGTCGGTGTGCTGATGTGACCCTGGGTGTTTGTGGGTGGTGGTGGTGGTGGTGGTGGTGGTGCCGGCGGCGGGCGGTGAGGCGTGGGTTCCGCCGACTCGGGCGATTGGGCAGCGGGAGTTCCGGCCGCAGGGCGTGTCGGCGGTTGACGGGCAGCAAGTCTTACGGTTGTGTAGCGACCTGACGCACAGTCCCCCAAGGAGACCGCCGCCGTGACCGCCAGCTCGTCCACTCCTGGCCAGCAGCCCCCCGAGATCGACACCACCGTGCCGCATTCGGCTCGGATCTGGAACTACTGGCTGGGCGGCAAGGATTACTTCCCCGTCGACCGCACGGCCGGCGACCAATATGTTGAGGTCTTCCCGGGCATCGTCGACGTCGCCCGCGCCGCCCGGCAGTTCCTCACCCGTGCGGTACGGTACCTGGCCGGCGAGGCGGGCATCCGCCAGTTCCTCGACATCGGCACCGGCCTGCCGACCGCCGACAACACCCACCAGGTCGCCCAAGCGGTGGCGCCGGAGTCCCGGATCGTCTACGTCGACAACGACCCGCTGGTGCTGGCGCACGCCCGCGCGCTGCTCACCAGCACCCCGCAGGGCGTCACCGACTACGTCGACGCCGACCTGCGCGAGCCCGACAAGATCGTGCGGGCTGCGGCGGAGACGCTGGACTTCACCCAGCCCGTCGCGCTGATGCTGATGGGGATCATGGGCCACCTCACCGACGACGACGAGGCGCAGGCGATCGTGGGCAGGCTGCTGGAGGCCCTGCCGCCCGGCAGCTACCTGGCGCTGTATGACGGCACCAGGACCAGCAAAGCGTTCGAGGAGGCCCAGGAGGGCTACGACGACACGGGCGCCGTCCCCTACCGCCTCCGCAGTCCTGAGCAGATCGCCGGCTTCTTCGAGGGTCTGGAGCTGGTCGAGCCCGGTGTGGTGCCGTGTCCACGGTGGCGGCCCGATCCCACCGTCAGCGGTCCTGCGGAGGCGGAGGCGTTCTGCGGCGTGGGACGAAAGCCGTAGCGCTCCTACCTTTCGGGGGCAGTGCGTGCTGGTCGAGTCGGTCCGCCCCAACCGTTGCACGCCTGAGTCCGTTGCGCGGCCCGCGTGTTGGCGGTGCCGTCGATGACCGCGCCCGGCGCCGGCGTGGTCGGGATGCGGTCAGGACGGATCGGCCTGCGGCGCTTGGCGTGGTGCGTGTGGCTGCCGGGGCGGATACGCCATTGTGCGGATGGCGGCTTGCCGGCACGCGGAGGACACTTCGGGAGTTATCCCGCCGATCTGCGCGATTGTGCGGGAACGCCCGGCCAGGCTGGCAGGCTGAGCCGAGCCTGGTCCGGGCGACACGGCGGCGGGCAGGGTCGGCCCCCCGCTTTGCTCGCCGCCGGCCCACCCACACCGACCAGCGCGCCGCTGTGCGGCTGTTGATGCCCCGCGTCGTCGTCGGCGGCATCGGTGGCAGTTGTGATGCTCGCGGGCCGGGACCCGAACGATCATCGGCACCCCGGCTCGGTTCGAACGCACGTTCCAAGTGCAAGTCTGTGAGACGCGATTGGGCCGGTGATGGTCGCTCTGCTTGTCGCTGGCGCTGCTGAGGCTCCTGCTCGTGGCCTTCCTCGGCGTGCTGTCCGCGGCGGTGGTGTCGGGCGGCGTCGTGGCGGGCTGGCTGCCTGCCGGTAGGTTCCGGGAGGTTCCCGGTAGGCGGTCCGTGGCGGCGGTAGGTTCGGTAGGTTCGGTGCTGGGTGCCCCTGCGCTGCGCCTATCGTGCCCTTATCGCACCCCTCGCGTGTCCGTGGTGTGCCCCTGGCCCGTCTTGATACGGGCCGTGGCCGCCGGGCGGTGCGGGCGCGCTGTGGGCGATCCTGGACGCCAAGGGCAACGAGACACTGCGGGCGGCGCGCTGCGGCGCGCAGGGCCGTTGTGGGCGCTGTGGCGGGCCGGTGGTCGGGCTCGGGCCTGTGCTCGCGGCGCGGTGGGGCCGCCCGGCAACGACCAGGAGCATGAGCGCGACCGGGGGCGAGTCGCCTGGTTGCTTGTTGGGTGTCGTCGCTGGTCGGGTCGTTGGAGAACACGGGCACAGACAGGCGAAAACGCCAGTCAGTCGCCGACGCCAACAGCCCCGAACATGGGCGCTGAGCTGGATCAACAGTGCTGGCGACCCTCCGGGTCATAATCCGGAGGCCGATCCGGGGACCATCCGGACAACGACTGGTCGGCCGACTGGTCAACCCGCCCGGATGGCCGCGCCAGCGAGGTGGACCGCGCGGGCTCGCCGCGGGCGCGTCCCTGCGCGCCCGCTCCACGGCCTCCTCGGCGCGGTGGCGCTCGATCGTGGCGGCGCGCTCGACCGACCTGGTCAGCGGGGTCTGGCCTCCTGCGCCGATGAGCGCGGGAAATGCTGTCGAACTTTGGCTCGTGGAATTGTTCCGGGAAAAGGCCGGCGCACCCTGGGTGTGGGAGGCGCCACGACCATGACGAGCCTATCCGCTCATGCGATCAGGTCCTCGCTGACCACCTGCTTCCCCGGGGGTCTCGCTGGCACCGGCGCCTCCGTGGGGGCCTGTGGATTGCCCGCTGGGGTGTGGTGGGCGGTTGGATGCTGGATCGTCGTAGGGAACTCCTCACCACCGATCAAGCCGCGCTGCTTGAGCGCGGTGGCGAGCCCGTCCTCCACCAGCCCGAGCGAGTGTGGGGACTCGCCGCGCAGCATCGCGGCACGCAGCCGGCAGGCGATGGGAGCCAGCTCGGCGAGCTGGGAGACGAGGATTTCCTTGATCTGGTCGGGCGGCGGTGGGATGGAGGTCATGCTCGGTCTCGGTGGGCTGGTGGTGGCCCAGGGCCAGTCCGTGCCTGGCCCTGGGCCTGCCTCCCGACCTCCGCGCCGACCGCGGTCGGCCGTGGTCCCGCCAGCCGGCCCGGTGTGGCCCGGCTGGACGCTCGGCGGCGCTGACGCGGGCACTGGAGCGCGCCGCGCCGACCGAGCAGGAGGCTGGAAGCATCCTGGTCATCGCACGAAGCTGGCCTGGCGTGGCTGCTGGTGGGGGGCGGGGAAGGTGTAGACGTCCGGGTCGGCGAGCTGCCGGTTGGCAGGCAGCCCAACCAGCGACCAGAACAACTCGTTACCGTCGGGCAGGTCGGCGCTGGAGTCCAAGGGTCGCAGCCAGGTGACCGGCTGGCCGTCGCCGAGCCGGCTTGGTAGCAGCAGGATCAGCGAGCCGGGGGCCAGGTACAGGATCGCGGCGGCGGCGCTGTCGTAGCGGTGCGGCACCACCATGCCGACCGACCAGGCCAGCGCCAGCGCGGCGTGCCGGTCCACGACGCCGCTGACCGTGGCGATCCCATGGGTGGCGAGACAGCCGAGTACCGCGCCGGTCACGTCGGGCCGGCGAGGGTCTATGTGATAGCGGGCAACGGTTGGGTGCATGGCGACCACCTTCGTGTGCGAAGCCGCCCGCGCGGCCGGGCCCAGTCTTCGAGCGACGCTCGGATCGGTGAAATGCCAACCTGGCATATCGGCTATTTCCGCAGGTTGCCGGCGGGGTTGGCGTGGTAGGCTCTCGCCCCGAACAGGTCGAACCGAGCCAACCGTCAAGTAGGGGCAGCCGATGCCGACACGCGCGTTTCCGGTGTCCTGCAAGGGTGTCGTCGTGGTCGACGGACGGGTGCTGCTGGCCCGCAACGAACGGGACGAGTGGGAGTTGCCCGGCGGGAAGCTCGAGGTCGGCGAGCAGCCCGAGGACTGCGTCGCCAGGGAGATCAGCGAGGAATCCGGCTGGCCCGTCACGACCGGGCCGATCCTGGACGCATGGCTGTACCACATCTTCGAGGGCCGCGACGTACTGATCGTCACCTACGGATGCCACACCAACGCGACCTCGGCGCCCACCGTCAGCAGCGAGCACTCCGAGTTGGGCCTGTTCACCGAAACGGAGGTGGCCGGCCTGCACATGCCGGATGGGTACAAGCGGTCCGTCGCCGCCTGGTTCGAGCTGCTCCGCCAGCGCAACGGACAGCCAGTGGGATAGCAGACGAAGGGCTCGCCCACAAGGTGGGGAGGGCGGTCGGGATGCGCCAGCGGCCGGCAAGACGGTGCGAGCAGTGCGGCGCCATGCTCAGCCGCCACACCCCGACAGCCGCTGTAGCCCCTGCCAGGCCGCCGCCCGCGACAACAACACCACGGCTGTGCCGGGCGAGCGCCGGATCCGCGACATCCGCCTGCTCGCCCACATCGCCGACCGGCTCGCGATCCCCCCGCACCTGCTCGGCCTGTCCTCCGACGACGCCGACGACTTCGCCGCTATGGTCCAATTCGCCGAGTCCACCTTGCGCCTCGCCGAGGTCGCCAGACAGTCCGGCCGGGCGGTCGACGCAGCCCGCGAGCTTGGCCCACTCGTCGCCCGCCTCGAATCCCGCGTTGCGGAGGGCCGTGCCGACCGGGACGCGTTGCTCCTCCTCGCCCATGGCCGGCTCGCGCTGGGAACCGCGCTCGGCCACATCCTTCCCGAGGAGCGCCTCGCGGTTGCCGCCCGATGGACGGGCGCCTCCAGGCTCGACGACGCCGCGCTGCAGGGCCACGTGCTGCGCATGCACGGCAACGAACTCCGCAAGGCCGGACACGTGCCCGCAGCGATCGCGCGCCTGTCGCAGGCTGCCGCGATGACGGACGAGGTGAGTCTGCGGGGCGCGACACTGCCCTGCTCGCCCGCGCCGCCGCGGAGCACGGCGACATGGGCATGTTCGACACGGCCATCGGCGAGGCAAGCCGGCTGCTGGAGGTCACCGACCAGTTTACGATGCTGCTGAACCCGTTCTCGATCCGGGAGATCCGCATCCGAGAGCTGCTGGCGACCGGCCGGGTCGGCCGGGCGGTCGCCGAGGCGGAGCGGCCTGACCGTAGCGCGGCCGCGCTGGTCGTCGCGCCGCAATGGCGCGTGATCGACCGGGTCACCAGCGGCGCCGCGATGCTGGCCGCTGGCGCGGCGACCCTCACACGGCTCCGTCATGGCCTGTCCTAACCACCGGCCGCTTTAGGTAACGATGCCTCCGCTTCCGGGGCTGGGGAGCGAGCGGCAGGTGGAGGCGGTTGCATATGATGGCCGCGTTGGTGTGAGGCTATGGCGCGTCGGACCAGGGAATCTACCTATGGGTGGAACTTGACAGTCCGGGCCCCCACGGCCCCCAAGGTCAAGCGCGCTCCGGGTGCCTGGCCACCTCCCGCACGGTGAAGGCCCCGAAGATCTCGGTGAACCCGTGGATCAGCGCGTAGAAGCCCACCAGGTTGACGAACACCAGCAGCGAGCGTCCCGGGTAGCCGGCCGCCCAGGCGCCGAGCAGGAACTCGGCGAT